>Ga0302310_10001502_pt1 | contig 19750 bp, 17 predicted proteins | sample III_Palsa_N1_2_FD_200451 | JGI IMG/M metagenome (GOLD analysis project Ga0302310, IMG submission 200451) | Peat permafrost microbial communities from Stordalen Mire near Abisko, Sweden - III_Palsa_N1_2 | ecosystem: Environmental > Terrestrial > Soil > Palsa > Peat permafrost | place: Sweden...
CTATGCCCATTTCGGCACCGGCAATTATCATCCGATCACGGCGCGGATCTACACCGACCTCAGCTTCTTCACCACCGACCCCGACCTCACTCGCGATGCGGCGCGGCTGTTCAATTTCATGACCGGCTACGCGCGGCCGACCAAAATGGACGCGATATCGTTCAGTCCGCTGACCATCCGCAGCCGGCTCAACCAATTGATCGACTGCGAAATCGAATTCGCCCGAAACGGCCATCCCGCCACGATCTGGCTTAAGCTGAATTCCCTGGTCGACGCCGAACTGATCGACCGGCTCTACGCCGCCTCCGCGGCCGGAGTGAAGGTGATGGTCGTGGTGCGGGGGATCTGCTGTCTGCGCCCCGGTGTGCCGGGACTTTCCGATAATATCCGGGTCAAGTCGATCGTCGGGCGGTTCCTTGAGCACGGGCGGATTTGCGTCTTCGGCAACGGACACAAGCTGCCGAGCCGCCGCGCCCTGGTGTTCATCAGCAGTGCCGATTGGATGGCGCGCAACATGGAATGGCGGGTCGAGACTCTGGTGCCGATCGTCAATCCCACGGTGCACGCGCAGGTGCTTGATCAGATCATGGTGACCAATCTCAAGGACACTATGCAGTCCTGGGAATTGGAGCGCGACGGACGCTGGCAGCGGCTGGCGGCTGGCGCCAAGCCGGTTTCGGCTCATGAATATTTTATGACAAATCCATCGCTCTCTGGGCGCGGCTCGGCGCTGCACGGGCCGACCGTGCCGATGGCGCCGGCGCGGCGGCAAGACCGCGTGAACCAGGATTGATGCCGCCCGCAGCGAAGCCCGACGCCGCCGCCCCGCCGCCCCGGTTGGCAGTGGTCGATCTCGGTTCCAACTCGGTCCGGCTGGTCGTGTTCGAAGGTCGGGGCCGCAACCCGACGGCGATCTTTAACGAAAAGGCCGTGCTCCGGCTGGGGCGCGGGCTGACCGCAACCGGACGTATGGGTGCCGAAGCGGTCGCACTGGCCACCACCGTAATGAACCGCTATCACGCGATCGCCCGCGCCATGGGAGCCGATCCGTTCGTGGTGCTGGCGACCGCGGCTGTGCGCGAGGCTGCGAACGGCGCCGCGCTGGTGGCCGATCTCGAGTCGCGGATGCCGGGCGTCAAGGTTCGTGTGCTGTCTGGCGAGCAGGAGGCGGAATACGCGGCGCTCGGGCTCGCCTGTGGAATCCCGGACGCGGACGGGATTCTCGCCGACATCGGCGGCGGTTCGCTCGAGCTGGGCGTACTCAACCGCGGCCGGCTCGCTCGCGCGGAGACTTTGCGCCTGGGCGTGATTCGCCTGGCCGAGCGCGCCGGCGGCAATCCGGCGCGGGCGCGGGAGCTTGCCGACGCCGAGATCGGCGCGGTTTCCTGGCTCGAGGCCAAAGCCGGCGGCACGCTCTATCTGGTCGGCGGCGCGTTCCGGGCGTTGGCGCGGATCGAGATGCATCGCACCGATTACCCGTTGGCGATCGTGCATCACTACGAGATCACCGCGGCGCAGGCGGCCGATCTCGCGATGCATGTCGCGGTCGGGCCGCGCCGCGTGCTGGAGCGGATTCCCGGTGTCTCGCGCCGGCGCATCGACGATCTGCCGTTTGCCGCGATCGCCTTGCGCCGGCTGCTGGCCGCGACCGAAGCGCGGCGTGTGGTGTTCAGCGCGAACGGCCTGCGCGAGGGCTGGTATATGGAGAGTCTGGCGCCCGAGGTGCGCGCGAAGGACACGCTGATCGCGGCGGGTGAGGAGCTTTCCGCCCAGTACGCCCGCGATCCGCGCCTGCCCGATGCGCTGCTTTTGTGGACCGATCCGTTGTTCCCGAACGAGTTGCCGGCCTTGCAGCGGCTGCGCCATGCGGTGTGTCTGGTATCGGACATCGGCGCCCAGGAGCATCCGGACTATCGCGCCGAGCAGGTGTTTTTGCGTCTGCTGCGCCAGGCCGGGATCGGGCTTGATCATCCCACCCGGCTGTTCTTGGCGATCGCGCTCGCGATCCGCTACGAAGCGGATCCTGCGGCCGATTTCATCCAGCCGATGCGGCCGCTGCTGGCCCTCGATTTGTTGCAGCGGGCCGAGCAGTTGGGTCATGCGCTGCGTCTGGCCTACACGCTTTCCGGCGGCACGCCGGCGTTGCTGGCGAAGGCTCGGCTGCAGCGCGCCAATCCCAACCTGGTTTTGCATCTGACCGCCGGCAGTGGCGTGTTCGCCGGCGAGCCGGTCCAACGCCGGTTGGATCGCTTAGCCACATCCCTCGGCCTGGCAGGAATAATCAAGTAACTAACGTACAAAAGTTTTTGCTTCTTTTTTCAAAAAGAAAAATCTTGCTTCTTAAAGCTTCAAATAGAATAAAGGAAATAGGTTTTCTTTTCTTGAAAGAAAAGAAGCAAAAGAACTTTGTTAGTTAGCCGTCTTCGCGGATGGCGTCTTCGATTTGATCGATGCGGCCGGTACGATCCACCAGAAATACATCGAAACGAACGCCCGCGGCGCCCCAATCCGGATGCTCGGCCAACAACCAAGTCGCAGCATCGATCAGGCGACGCCGCTGGCGCGGCAATAAGGCATAGCCCGCCCGCTCGTGGTCGACCCGGCTTTTGACTTCCGCCAGCAATAATAGGCCCTGGCGAGTGGCGATCAGATCAATCTCGCCCGCCTTGGTGCGCACCCGTTCGCCGATTACGCTCCAACCTTCGGCCCCAAGGTGCGCTGCGACCAGCCGCTCCGCCGCCCGCCCGCCCGCATGGGCGAGCTTCCCGGCGTCAGACCGGGCTCGGGTCGCTGTCGGGAACCGCGGGCTGGCCATTGACGAATTCGGTCACTAGCGAATAGCCGATCGCAAGCAAAGTCGGCCCCAGGAACACCCCAAGCAAACCAAACGCGATCGCGCCGCCGAGTACTCCAAGCAACGTGAGCAAAAACGGAATGCGGGCGCCACGCGAGATGAAGTAGGGCCGGATCACGCTGTCCGAGCCGCTCACCGCGAAGATCCCCCACAACACCAGAAAGACTCCTCGGCCGGTGTGATGGGTCGCGAATAACCAGACCGCGGCCGGCCCCCAAATCACCGGCGGCCCGATCGGCAGCACCGACAGGAACCCCGCCACGGTCGCCAGAATCACCGGCTTCGGCACACCGGCGATGGTCAAACCCACGCCGGTAAGCACTCCTTGCACGATCGCGGTGCCGAGAATGCCATAGACCGTTCCGCGCACGGCACGACCCGCCACCTCGATCATGTGGTCGCCGCGCGGGCCGGCGATGCGCAGCAGACCGGCGCGCAAATGCAGCGCAATGTTCTCGCCGGAGAGCCAAAAGAAGAAAGCGATGAACAAAGCAAGAACGATGCGGGCGACTCCCCCCCCCAAAGCGACAAGAAGTGTAAAGCCGCCACGCACGATCATGCCCACATACGGTCGTATGGCGTCGGTCAGCCCCGACAGATCAGCAGCCCAGATATTCCAGCGATCGACCAGCTCTGATCCCACAAACGGAACGTTCTGCAACCAATCCGGCGCCGGCGGCACGCCGTTTTGGGTCCAATCGTCGATCATATCGCGCAAACCGCCGATCGCCGAAGCGGTGTCGCGCCCGACCAAAAAGAACGGTAGCACCATGCAGAGCGCGCAAAGCACCACCATGATAAGCGCCGCGCCGACCCCGCGGATCCTTATACGGCGCTGAATCCATTGGTAAAGCGGCCAAGTGCAGAACGCCAGAATCCCGGCCCACAAGAGCGCGGTGAAGAAGGGGTAGAGGACGACGCCGCATCCGAGGGCTATGATACCGAGCAGCAGGCCCATCAGAATCCGTTCGGCGTACATCGTCCCCCCAAGCTGGCCCCAAGCTGGCGTGGTTGTAATGCTTGGTCTACCGGCAATTAACAAGCCCCCTGTGGAATCGCGGAAAACCTGGGGATTTGGCGCTCCAGAGGCGCCGACCGTGCATACGCCCGGCAGTTGAAATATTTATGATTAGTCTCTAGTTTGAACATGACATTAATGAGACGCGGCCCCGATTCTTCGAACGGAGCCCCCACGTCTGAGATTCTGGACAACGTCACGATGCGATTTTCTGAAATCGGCGAGCAGCTTCGCGCCTATAGACTCGAGTCCGGATTGCGGGCCGAGGAGATCGCTGCGCGCCTCGGCGTGTCGCGGGCGGCGCTGTATCGTTACGAGAAGGGCGAGGTCATTAAGCTCGATACCGTAATGAGACTGGCCGAGTTGTTGAAAATCTCGCCGCTCTCGCTGCTGGGCATCGGAGTCGAGTATTACAACCGCCCGATCGGCTATTTCGAGCGGCTGCGCCAGATCGAGGAAGGTGCCGATCAGATCATTCAGGTCGGGCGTGGCTACACTTATCTGATCACCACCGGGCAGTTCGACTCGCTGCTGGCCGACGTGATGGAGGTCTGGGCGCGCGGCGTCGGTGCGGCGCCACCGGTGGCGGCCACCAATTCCGAGCATCTGCTGGGGATCCTTACCGCCCGCAAGAAAGCTTATCAGACTCGCCGGCCGACAATAGTGACGGTCTACTCGCTCGATGCGATCGAAGGCCTGATCCGGCATGGTCTATGCCGCGGGTTCGATTTGCCGGCGCAGTTGCGGACGCGCTGCAAGCAGACTGCGATCTACGAAGTTGAAAACCTGATCGGGCTGCTGCACGACGATCCGCTTGGGGTTCAGTTGGGACTGCTCGAGGAAACTCCGATCGCCGGTGCGTTCAATCTGCTGCGTGGCCGTGAACGCGCGATGGTGGCGCTGAGCCCGTTCAACGCCGATGGGCCGCCTGACGGTCAATACGGAGCGGCGATGGTGACCAGCGCGGAAGAGGCGCTCGCCACCCACCAGCGGGTGGTGGAACATTGCTGGCGCAACGCGCTCAAAGGTCAGGCGGCGGTAGCGCGGCTTACTTCGTTGATCCAGATGGCAAGGGCGGCGTAAGCTCGCGGCTTTACCTTCTGGCCTTGCCGGTGGGCTTGCCTTAGTTTGACCCGATGTCCAAATCTATCCCCGTATTGATCGATCCAGGCTGGCTGGCCGCGCGTCTGGATGATCCCGATCTGGTGCTGCTCGACGCCACCTATCGCTTGCCGAACGAGGGCCGCGACGCGGCGGCGGATTTCGGCGCGGCCCACATTCCGGGAGCGCGGTTTTTCGACATCGATCGCTTCGCCGATCCGGCGGAAACCAGCTTGCCGCACATGGTGCCGACTCCGGCCGTAGCGCGCGACCTGCTGCAAGCCCTGGGCATCAACCGGAACAGTTTGGTGGTGATCTATGACCAGAAGGGCATTTTTTCCGCGCCGCGCGGGTGGTTTCTGCTGAAGCTGTTCGGCCATGATCGGGTCTGCGTGCTGGATGGCGGCCTGCCGGCCTGGATCGCCGCGGAGTATCCGGTCGAAGCTGGTACGCCCGGCCCCGGTGCTCGCGGCGATTTCGAACCGCGCTACCGGGCACGTCTGCTGCGCGGCTTCGGCGACTTGCTCGACAACATCGGCGCGGGTTCGGAGCTGGTGCTCGACGCCCGGCCGGCAGCGCGGTTCCACGCCCAAGCGCCCGAGCCACGACCCGGCGTGCGAGGTGGCCATATATCGGGCAGCCGCAATCTGCCATTCGGTCTGTTGCTCACCGAACGCGGCACGATGAAGCCCGCCGCGGAGTTGCGGTCCTTGTTCACCACGGCCGGGGTGAGCGGTGACCGGCCGGTGATTACCAGCTGCGGCAGCGGGGTTTCCGCGGCGGTCCTCACGCTCGGCATGGTCGCGGCGGGGTTGCCGATCGGCGCGCTCTACGACGGCTCGTGGAGCGAATGGGGCAGCCGCCCCGATGCACCGATCGGGGTCTGAGATGGACAAAAAGAAATTGTCGCCGGCGACTCGGCTAGTGCAGGCCGGCCGGGCTCCCACTCGGTCCACTGGGCTGGTCAATCCGCCGCTCTACCGTGGTTCCACAGTGCTGCAGCCCGACATGAAGTCGCGGCTGGCAGCCGGGCGCAAATGGCGCGAGCAGGCGCTGGTCTACGGGGTCTACGGCAATCCGACGCACTTCGCGCTGGAAGATCTGGTCGCGGAGATCGAGGGCGGTAGCCGCGCGCAGATCGTTTCCTCGGGCGTCGCAGCGTGCACCACCGCGTTACTGGCGGTGCTCGGCGCCGGCGATCATTGCCTGATGCCCGACAGCGTCTATTATCCGACGCGGCTGTTCTGTGACACGATGCTTAAGCGGTTCGGCGCCGAGGTGAGCTATTACAATCCCACCGCTGTCGAACCCGAGATCACCGCGCTGCTGCGGCCGAACACACGGGCGATCTTCGCCGAGAGTCCGGGCAGCCACACTTTCGAGGTCCAGGACGTGCCGATGCTGGCGCGGGTCGCCCACGCGCACGGCGCCAAACTGCTGCTCGACAACACCTGGGGGCTGGGGTTTTTCGCGCCCTTCGAGCACGGCGTCGATTTCTCGATCCAGGCGCTGACCAAATACGCTGGCGGCCACTCCGATCTGTTGCTGGGTGCGATCGTCACCAACAGCGACGAGAATTTTGAGCAGTTGCGCAGTGCGGCGTTGCAGCTTGGGCAGTATGCGAGCCCGGACGATTGTTGGCTCGCGCTCAGGGGCGCGCGCACGTTGCGAATTCGGCTGGCTCATCAGATGGTGGCCGGGCTTGCGGTCGCGCGCTGGTTCCGCGAGCGGACTGAGGTTTTGCGGGTGCTGCATCCGGCATTGCCCGGCAGCCCGGGCCACGAGCTGTGGCAGCGCGATTTCACCGGCGCCTGCAGCTTGTTCGGTGTGGTGTTCCGGCCCGAGATTGCGAAGCAATCGGTGCATGACTTCGCCGACGCGCTCACCTTGTTCGGCCTAGGTGCCTCGTGGGGCGGCTATGAAAGTCTGGTGTTACCCGCAGAAGCCGTAAGGTTGGTGAGCCCACCCCTTGGCGGCCACACCTGCCGGTTCCATATCGGCCTGGAAGAGGTCGGTGATTTGATTGCGGACCTGGAACAGGCCATGCCCGCGCTGGGCTTTAACGTTTAGAAGTTTTTTGCTTCTTTTTTTCAAGAAAGAAGAGAGTCTTACTTCTTAAAGCATCAAGTAGGCTAAAGGAAGGAAGTGTTCTTTTTTGAAAAAAGGAACCAAAAAACTTTGGTTAATTTGATGAGGTGAGCATGCAACAGCAATTTCTTGATCTGGTGCGCTTTGATCGCGACGGACTGGTGCCGGTGATCGCGCAACAACACGACACCGGCGAAGTACTGATGATGGGGTGGATGAACCAGGGCGCGATCGAGGAAACCCTCGCCACCGGATGGGTCTGCTACTGGAGCCGGTCGCGCCAGAAATATTGGCGCAAAGGCGAAACCTCCGGACAACTCCAGACCCTGCGCGAACTGCGGGTCGATTGCGACGGCGATACGCTGCTGGCGCTGGTCGACCAAACCGGCGCGGCCTGCCACACCGGCCAGCGTTCCTGCTTCTACCGCGCCGCGCGGCCGGATGGCGTCGAGGAAATCGCCGTACCCCTGATTTCACCGGACCAGCTCTATGGTTGAGCCAGTCCCGGTCACCCTGCTTACCGGCTTCCTGGGCGCGGGCAAGACCACGCTGCTCAACCGACTGCTGCGCGATCCCGCCGCTGCCAATACCGCCGTGCTGATCAATGAATTCGGCGAGGTCGGGCTCGATCATCTGCTGGTGGAACGGCTGGACGACACCACCGTGCTGTTGGAAGATGGCTGCATCTGCTGCAGCGTGCGCGAGGATCTGCGTGCCGCACTGCTCGGCATGCTGCCTCGCATCGAAGACAGCGAGATCAAGCGCATCGTGATCGAAACCACCGGTATCGCCGACCCGGTGCCGATCCTGGAGACGCTGATCGCCGACCCGGCGCTCTGCCGCGCGCTGAAACTCGACGGCGTGATCACGCTGGTGGACGCGGTCTACGGCGAACTGTCGCTCGATCAGTACCCGGAGGCACGCCGCCAGGTCGCCTTCGCCGATGTGCTGCTGCTGTCGAAGACCGATTTGATCGATACCAAGGCGCTGCGTGACCAGCTCGCCGAGATCAACCAGACCGCGCGGGTGATCGCGGTGCGCGACGGGATGGTCGAGCGATCGCAAATCTTCGATCTCAGCGCTGCGCCTCCCGCCTTGCCCCAGCACGCGCACGCCCATTCCCACGGCAGCGTGCAAAGCTTTTGCCTCGTCATCGACGAGCCGCTCCGCCCCGAGGGCTTCGGCAGCTGGATCCAGATGCTGATCGCGACCCAAGGCGAGAAGCTTTTGCGCATCAAGGGAATTCTCAATCTCGCCGGTCAGGCCCGGCCGGTCGTGCTGCACGCGGTGCGTCATCTGTTGCATCCGCCGGCGCTGCTGGAAGCGTGGCCCCCCGGCCCGCGTCAAAGTCGGATCGTGTTCGTGAGCGATGGCATTTCGCGCGAGATGGTGGAGGGGGGATTGCAGGCGTTCGAAAAAGCGGCGGCGGAGGCAGCAAGCTTGTAGTTATAGAAATCGGCCGTTGCCCCCCACCCCGACCCTCCCCCCTCGTGGGAAGGGTCGGGGTGGGGGTGAGGTAGAGAGATGTAATAGATCCGCGGCGGGGTCTTCTAATGACGGCCCCTTGGTCGGCAAGTCGCAGTCGAAGCCGATCGGCCCTAGTCAAATCTGCCCTGTGCGATGCATTCCTGATATTTTCGGACGTTTTCCGAACGGCTGATCTTGCCGCTGGTGGTCTTGACCAGCCAGCCTTGGTCCATTACCCGGACGTCGCCGCAGCTGATCCCGACTTCCTGGAACACCGCGTGGTTGATCGCGCGCGCGGCTGCGCCCGGATCAACTCGGGGGCCACATCGCTCCGCGACGACAACTAATTGTTCGCTGCCCAAGGAAGCGAGGTAGTTGCCAAATGCCACCGCGCGGCCGGGCTTCACTTCGGGCACTCTTGATACTGCGGCCTCGACGTCGTGCGCCGCGATGTTTCTGCCGTTCACGATGATGACATCCTTTTGCCGCCCGACAATGAAGACCTCGCCGCGATCGACAAATCCGAGATCGCCGCTCCGCAGCCATTTTCCGTGGAAGGCCTTCGCCGTGGCATCCTGGTTGTGGTAGTAGCCGTTAAACAAATAGGGCGCGGTGATGCAGATCTCGCCTACGATGCTTTCGCCGGCAAAAGCTCCATCCCGCAACACGCCAACTTCACATCCCGCAATCGGCGGCCCGTTCGAGAGCAAAACCGTCTCTTGCGCGCCGGGCCGGGGAACCGTCGCAAAGCCCTCGGCCTGCAACGCTTCGCGGTCCACCGCGAGCCGGCGCACCGGCTCGCCGAGCCGCGATTGGGTGACCGCGAATACCGTCTCGGCCATCGCGTAGCAGCATTGTAGAGTAGCGCCGGTCACGCCCCACTCAGCAAACCGTTCCAGGAACGCATCGAACGCCTCCGGCTTGTTGGGCTCGGAACAACAGATGATCGCGGAAAGCGAGCTTAGGTCCCGGCGATGGCCGCCGCGGGCGCTGCGGACGTGATGTAGCAGCGCAAAATTCGGGATCCAAGCGTGGGTGCCGGCGAATTTCTCCACTGCGTCGAAAAATAGCGCGGGTTGTTTGGTCCATTCGAACGGGTCGATCGACAGGATCGGAACCCCCAGCCAGATCGGCAGCAGGAAGCTGCTGATGAGCCCCATGTCGTGATAGAGCGGCAGCCAGGATGCGAAACGAGGTTCCGGCACGCGGTCGAGATCCAGCGCGTCGCGGTAGGCGGAGAGCTGGGCAGCGATCGCCTGGTAGCTAAGCGCGACGCCTTTCTTCAGACCGGTCGTGCCCGAACTGTGTTGCAACAGCGCGATCGCGTTCGCCGCGGGCAAGCGGGCTGGAGCTGCCGCCGGTGCCCCACGCGCGCGCGATACGGCGATGACCGTTGCATCGGACCCGGCGGCGGCGGCTGACAAATCCGCCAGCAGCGCATCGTAAACCAGGATCGCGCGCGGCTTGGTGTGCGAAAACACCTCGCGATGCTGCCGCCAATAGAGTCCGGCGTCCTGCTTCACGCTGGGCGAAGGCATGAAGCTCGGAACTGCGCCGATCAGCATCGCGCCCAGGAAGGCGGCGTGAGCGTCGATCCCGTGCTCGAGCACGATCAGGACAATGTCGCCGGCGGCAACCGAGTGGTCCGCGAACAGGGCGGAAAACTGCAATGCACGTTGCAGGAAGCGGGCGGCGTCGACCGGATTCCAAGTGTCGCCGTCGTGAAATATGCCGACCAGCTGCTGCGGCGTGTTCCGCCAGCGGTCCAGGATCGGTGTGAGGAGAGGATTTCCCTGGCCGCTCATTCGCCCGCGGCAGTTTTCTGCAGCACCAGGGCGACCAGGTCGCCGACGTTGGCGAGCTCGTTCAGTTCCTTGGTGCGAATGCGGATGGAGAATTTCTCTTCCAGCGCGAGCGTGATCTCGACCTGCCGGAAAGAATCCCAGCCGACCACGTCCTGGGACGTAAGGCTCGGATGCAGAACGATATCGTCACGGCCGAAGACGTCGGCAAAGACCTGCCGGAGAAACGCATAGATGTCTTCGGCGCGATTCATCCCGCAGCTCGCGGGATTTCTGCCCCGGCAGGTCCGGTCGCAATGATTTGCCCCTTGATCGCTGGCGGCATTGGGCACCCCGGGACGCGTTGATCTCAATCAACCCATCAGGGAGGAAATGTCAATCGTCGATTGGGGCGGTGTGGCGCCAGCTGCCGCCGGCAGCACAAGTCTTCTTTTTTTGAAAAAAATGCAGCAAAAAAACTTGAAAATTTGGCGGCGGCGCTGCGGCAACACCGACGCCAAACTAACAAAAGTTTTTTGGCTCTTTTTTTCAAAAAAGAACCCTTGCTTTTTTTCTAAACCGGCGCGTCCATCTTGGCGTAGCGCACCAATTTTTTGTTCACGAATTCCTGGATTCCCATATCGCCCAATTCGCGCCCGTATCCAGAATTCTTAATGCCGCCAAACGGAAGTTCCGCATCTGACCAGTTGATGTTGTTGATGAACATCATCCCGGTTTCAACCCGGCTCGCCACGCGCTTACCGCGCGCCACATCTTTGGTGAAGACCGAGCCGCCCAAACCGAAATCGGAGTCATTGGCCAGCGCAATCGCCGCATCTTCGTTTTTCACTCGAAAGAACATCGCGACCGGGCCGAAGAATTCGTCCCGGAACGCCGGATTCCCGGGCTCGACGCCGGTCAGAATTGTCGGTTCCATGAAGGCGCCGGGGCGATCGATGCGCTTGCCGCCGGGGTCCACTCGCGCGCCGTGTTTGACCGCTTCATCTACCTGCTGGAGAAGCTGTAGCAAGGCAGATTCGGTCGACAATGGCCCGAGCGTGGTCTCTTCATCCATCGGATCGCCCGGCTTCAACGCCGCCAGCGCGGCATGGAACTTCGCCAGGAATTCATCGGCGACTTCCTCGACCACGATAAAGCGCTTCGCCGCACAGCAGGTTTGGCCGGTATTGTACATCCGTCCCCATACCGCCCAATTCACCGTATGGTCGAGATCGACGTCTTCGAGTTCACAAAAAGAAGAATCTTCCTTACCGCTAACTACTTGATTTCGCGCCCTATCTTTCCGGACCGACTCTAAGTAGATTCCGGGCCTAGGCGCGGCGCGATGGAAATGGTGCCTTCGGCAGTTCAGATCCGCGGCCAGATCGCGCGGCATTCCGTTGCATGGGAAACCGTTTGGCTACGCGTCGCGGCCGTAGTGTGCGCCGGCGCTTTGGCCGGGCCTCGTTGTTGTTGGTCCGCGTCACGAAAGGGACCATCCGTTATGACGGCCAATGGCGATTCGTTCACGGCGCCGTCCGACGCTCGGGAATCCATTTCAAGCGGCTTGACGACGGACGAGGCTCGCCGCCGGCTCGCACAATCCGGCCCGAACGCGATGCCGGACACCAGCGCGCACCCGTTACGCATGGCGCTGGAAAGTTCTGGGCGCCCAGTCCGTGGCGGCTGGAAGCCGCCGTCGTTAACTGGTGCTCGGCAAATCTGTCGAGGCCGCAATCATCGTCCTTCTCTTGGTGTTCAACGCAGCACTTGGATTCTTTCAGGAAAGCCGCGCGCAGGCGACGTTCGCCGCGCTGAAGTCCCGGCTCGCGCTCGCCGCTTCGGTCAAACGCGACGGGGTATGGAAGACCCTACCCGCTTTGGCGCTGGTGCCGGGCGATCTGGTGAAGCTGTCGCTGGGCGGGGTCGTGCCCGCGGATGCGAAACTTACCGGTGGCGAAGTTCTGCTGGACCAGTCCATGCTCACGGGCGAATCGGTGCCGATCGAGGCGGTCGCCGGTCGGCAGACCTTTGCCTCGACACTGGCGGTGGAAGGAATTGCCATGACGCCACTGCCGGCGTGGGTCGTGGCCAGCACACTTGCGGTGGCGATTGCCTTCGCAATCCTGCTGGATGCGGTGAAAGTGCCGGTATTCCGACGCCTCAAGATCACCTAAGTCTCCGTTCGGCATGATAAAGAGCGAAATCAATTAGTTGAAGTAAGGAAGAAAGTCTTCTTTTTGAAAAAAGAAGCAAAAACTTTCATTCAACGAGGTAAACGATTCACGGATCAGCCAGACCGGGAACAATCAATTTACCGCCGCCCAGACCGAGCCAAGGTCCAATCCCGCCGTTGCCGGCGCGTGCTCAGCGCAGAAATAACAGGCGCAGCCCCTCGATCGCGCCGCCGGCGACGAAGCCGAACAGGGTGCCGTTGATGCGTATATATTGCAGATCCTTGCCGACGTACAACTCCAGACGCCGCACCAGCGTCTCGCTATCCCAATTATTCACCACGCTCGCGATGAAATCTTCCAGCTCGCCCTGCGCCGCCGGCAGCAGCGAAAGCGCCGCTTTTGCCGCCATCGCTTGCACTCTGGCGCGCAGATCGGGGTCGCTGGTGAGAAGCCCGCCGAGGTTGCCGAGCGCGGTTTGCAGGATCGCCACCGCCCGCGAGTTCGGGCGGGCGGCGTCGATTTCGAGCGCCAGGCGCATGCGCGACCAGATGTCCCACAACCACGACTGCACCGAGCTATGTTCCACCACGCGGCGCAGCGCCAGTCCGATTTCCCGCGCGCGATCGGGATCGGTCTCGATCCGGGTGATTTCGTGTTCGACCCAAACGTCGAACGCCTCGCGCAGTTCCGAACCGTACGGTCCCACTTTGTCGAGTTCGTCATTCAGCGTGTGCAGCACCCGGGAAGCGATCGAGGCCCCCAGCGCCCAGCCCACCAGCCGGCCGCCCTGTTCGCGCACGCGGTCGATAATCGCCTGGCGCAACTGCTCTTCCTTGTCGGTAAGGGTTTGGCGCAATTGCGCCAGGATGAAGCTCAGCATTTGCTGATGCCGTCCGCTGGCGGTGAGTCCGCGCAGTGCCCGCGCCACCACCACGCCGGCTCCGGGGCCGCCGACGATCCGTGGCACCAGCCGCGCCATCACGCTGCGGGCCCGGCCGTCTTCGATTGCTCCCAGCAGTCGCGGCAGCGCGCGGGCGAGATTCTCCGCCATCGGCCTGCTGGCGTCGCTATCGCTCAGGTAGCGATCCAGGATTGCCGGCATGTCGAGTTGGGCGATCCCGCGCGAAAACTCGGTTGCCGACAGCACGTGGGTGGCGACAAACCGTCCGAGTCCGCGCCCAAGCCGGGTTTTCTGTGCTGGGATGATGGCGGTATGCGGGATCGGCAGGCCGAGCGGATGGCGGAACAGCGCCACTACCGCGAACCAGTCGGCGAGGCCGCCGATGAAGCCGGCGCGAGCGGCGGCGCGCAGTTCTTCGCTCAGACCGTTGGTGGGGAGAAATTCGGCCGCGATCGCCAGTCCGGCCATGCCCAGCAGCAGCGAGGTCGCGATGCCGCGATGGCGGGCGAGGCTGCGCGCCGCGCGTTGGTCCGGGCTGGCTTGTATCATCAGGTTGGTTCGATTCCAGACGCTTAGGGAACAGAAGTAGGCTTTTCTTGGCGAACAAAAAGAAGCTGGGGGACTTTGTCAATTTGCGTCGCCTGCGCTCGTGTCTAACTGACAAAGTTATTTTGGTTCTTTTTGTTCACAAAAAGAAGACCTTACTAAACTTCGCTGGCTGGTTCGACCTGCCGTCTTCCCGCAAAATTATGTCGCCAAGGTCCTTGTAATGGTTCGTTGCGCTGCGGCATGCTGGCGTATTCGCGGATGCGAAACGGGAGCGGGGCGTGGATCTGAAAATCGTCGGAGATTTGCTGGACCAAATGGAACGGGCGCGGTTGCATGCGGCCGAGGACCCGTTCGGCAATCCGGTATTGGCGGTTGCGCTCGCGATCGGGCGCCGCATCGACGAGGGCGAGCTCACGCTCGACGGCATTGACGCGCTGATCCATTACATGCGGGATCAGGCCTATGCCGACCGTGCGGTGCGGTTGGCCGCCTACGTCGGCGGGACAGGCGAGGGGGCCAATCTGGCGGCGATTGAGGAGCTTGCCAGTCGGCTGGTCCGTCCCGACCCCGACGACAGCCCGATTCCGTGGGCGCAATTTCGTCGTCAGCTCGAGCGCACTCGCTTCGCCGCCGTCTTCACCGCTCATCCGACGTTTGCCCATCCGCCAGCGCTCTATGAGGATCTCGCCGGGCGCGCGAGCGGCAGGGAAGGGGCGCCGAGTTTCCCCACTCATCGGCCCCGCGCGCCGACGCTGGAAGACGAGTTCGCCCAGGCGGTGCGCGCGATGCAGTTCGGGCGCGATGCGCTCGACCGTTTGAGCGAGAAACTCCTTGCCGCCGCACAGAGCCATTGGCCCGACCGTTGGGTCGATCTGGTGCCCCGTCCGGTGATCTTGACTAGTTGGGTGGGCTACGACACCGACGGAAGAACCGACATCGGCTGGTGGGATACGCTCCGGCTGCGGCTGCGGATGAAGCGTTTGCAGCTCGAGCGTCTCGCCGGACAGTTGGGCGAGATCGAGGCTGCTGCGCCGATTCTCGCCAAGGTCGCCGAGGCGCTGCACGCGGTGAGCGCGCAGGTGGACGCATGTCCTACCGGTCCCGATATCGACGTGATTGAGAATTTCGCTCACCTGCTGGTGGACCACCGCGAAGCGGCGATGGTTTCGCTTGATCCACTGCTGGAATTATTCGCGGCCAGCGTGCGCCAGGCGTCTGCTCCGGATCGCATGAAGCTGGCGGTGGCCCGGGCGGGGTTGGTCGCGCACGGATTGTCGCTGACCCACACGCATGTCCGGCTCAACGCCGCCCAACTGCACAATGCCACCCGGCTCAAGCTGGGATTCTCCGATCCTCCGGCCGATCCGTCGCGCCGGCGGGTCTTGCTCGGGATGATCAATGTGGCGCTCGATACGGTCGAGCCGGCTCCGGTCGATTTCGGCGCCTTGCTGCTGGAACAGGCCTCGGCGCCCAAGCTAATGATGACCGTGGCGCAGATCGTGAAGCACATCGACGGCACCGCGCCGGTGCGGTTTCTCATCGCCGAAACCGAAAGCGGCTACACTTTGCTCGCGGCGCTCTATTTGGCGCGGCTGTTCGGGGTCGATCGCCACATCGAAATCAGCCCGCTGTTCGAAACCCCGGAGGCGCTGGAGCAGGGCGGCCGGGTGATCGAGGAGGCGTTGCGCAGCCCGCATTATCGCGCCTATTTGCGCGCCACCGGGCGGCTTGCGGTGCAGTTCGGCTATTCCGACAGCGGACGTTATGTCGGACAGTTGCCCGCAAGTTACTTGATCGAGCGGCTGCGGCTGAAATTGGCCGAAGCCATGACCAGGCACGGGCTGGGCGACATCGAACTGATACTGTTCGACACCCACGGCGAAAGCATCGGCCGCGGCGCACATCCCGGATCGCTGCTCGACCGTCTGAAGTATCTTGCTCCCGCCACCGCCCGCCAGGCGCTGGCGCGCGCCGGCATTGCGGTACGCGAAGAAAGTGCGTTCCAGGGAGGCGACGGATATCTGCTGTTCGGCACGCCGGAATTGGCGCTCGCCACCATCGCCCGCATCGCCAAGCACGCGTTTGCGTCGGTGCCGGCCAAATCCGATCCGATCTATAGCGAGCCCGATTTCGCCGCCGATTTTTTCACCACCGCAGGTCTGGGCATGCAGGGACTCGTGGAAGATCCCGGCTATGCCTCGCTACTCGGCGCTTTCGGACCGGCGTTGCTAGACAAGACCGGCTCCCGCCCGGCGGCCCGCCAGAGCGAGGGGATGGGAACGTCGGTGGCGATCCGCCACCCCCGCGAATTGCGGGCGATCCCCAATAATGCCATTCTGCAACAGCTGGGCTGGTGTGCAAACTCGCTGCAGGGGCTGGGCGAGGCCGCGGCGCGGCAACCCGAGCTGTTCGTCGAAATCCAAGGCAAAAGCCCGCGATTTCGCCGCGCGCTGGATTTTGCCGGTCACGCGCTGGCACATTCCGATCTCGCCGTGCTGCGTGCGGTGGTGGCGTTGCTCGATCCCGGCTCGTGGCTCGACCGCGCCGGCCACGCGACCCGGCCCGGCCGCGCGCAAGCTTTGGCTTCAGTTGCTCGGATTCTCGAACAGCTCGATTTGTGGCGTGCGGCGCAAGCGATGGTGCGGCGTATCCAAGCCGATCATGTTGCGTTGCGCAACGTTTGGGTCAATGCTCCCACGATGTCGACCCGCGAAATGTTGCTGCATGCATTGCGTGTGGCGCTGATCCAGCGGATCTGGTTGCTGGCGACCGCGATTCCCGATTTCTCGCCGCGCCACGGCGTTACCCGTTCCTTGCTGCTGCGGCATATTCTTCAACTTGAAATCCCCGCGTCGTTGAAACTACTGACGGAGATCTTCCCCAATCAGCCCGATCCGGCGCTCGACCGCGATTTTGCCGAGCCCAAGGGGCCGCGCGGCAGCGTTTCGTATGCGGTCGAGTACGAGACGATATTCTTGCCGATGAAGCGCATGTTCGACCTGGTGCGCGAGCTTGGCACCGCGGTCACACATGAAGTGGGCGCTTTCGGATGATGTCTTCCTGGTAAGGAGCTTGTCCGCCGGATAAAAAAGCAGCCGTCAGGACATAAATTTACAAAAACGCTCTGGATCATCGCGATCGGCTTTGTTACAAGCCTGCTCCCGTCCGGCTTTTTTCCGAGCAACCGAACCGATTCGGAAGAGTCCTAGCATCAGACGGCGACAGGAGAGTTATAGGCTATGAGCAAGGCATTTATTGCGCAGGTTATCCAGGAATCCACCGCCTGCACGGGCGTCGCGGCCAACAAGGCTGCCGGCGACCTGATGGGTGCGATCGTGCGCGAGCTGAAGAAGACCGGCGGATTCACGCTGCCGTCCTTCGGCACTTTCACGGTGCGCAAAACCAAAGCGCGCAAGGCGATGAATCCCCGCACCGGCGAGCCGGTGAAGGTGAAAGCCGGCAAGACCGTGCGCTTCAAGGCGAGTCCGAATCTCAAGAAGGGCGTTTAACGCGCCATTAACAGAAGTTTTCTGCTTCCGCTGTTTCAAAAAAGACGCGATTCTTAAGAACATCCTTTTCTGACCGAAAAAGAAGCAAAAAAACTTCGTTCGCTTGATCCACGGTCAAATCACTCGCTTGTGCCGACGGAGCATCGCCGATGGCCGTTGGTACAAGCGGATGATAATCCCGGATTTTCTATCGCGCTACACGAAGGCTTGATCTTCAGTCGCCAGGCAGTATTCGTTTCGTTCGAGTGAAAGCCGGTGTCCGTGCATCGAGACGCTGGTTTGGCGGGCGAAATACTTTGTTGCCGTCAGACCCGCACCGAAAGTCCGGCTTAAGCCCGGCCGATCTGGCCTTGCCGCATCTGGATCAATCCGTTCCGCACCTGCAAGGCCGCCAGCGCGTACGCCATCGACACGAAGCGCCGCGTCGGGCCGGCAAACGGCATGACCATCACCGCGTCGCGGGTTCGCCACATCGTCGCCAACCGGTGACGGCCGGCTTCAGGCGTCAGGTTTGCGTATTCTTCATATTCGCGGTCGCCCTCCTGGTGATCGAGCTCCAGCTCCAGGCGCAGAGCGTTTCGCTCTGCCCAATTGCGCAGCATGAGCAGCTCATTGATCTCGAATGAAATTCCCTCGGGCGAGGGCGGGCACGAGTTTGACGCAGGCATGGCGACGTCCTTTTTTGCGGGCGTACCGATCGAACGTGAGTGCGAATGGCAATCCGCTGCACACTGCTCGGCGGCTGGAACTTTCGGGGCGTGAACAAGACCGGAACCTTTTGCCCCGGTCGCTTCAAATTTTCAGAAGTAGGTTAATAAACGGTTGCGACGGCGACTCGCGGCCGTCAATCTGCGCTTTAATTGCACGACCGGATCGGCTGAGGCAAGCCGCATCCGATTTGCACCGCCGGCACCTGAACCGCCGGACCGCTGGTAACTTTTCTTCGCAAAAAACGCATCCATTTCAAGTTGCGTGATGGTGCGCTTCGTGCGAGGCGAGGCTTGCATATACCAGGAGGAAGCGGTGCCCATTTCGGGTGGTACCAGATCGGGAAGCGCCGAAGCCGCGATCGTCGCTCTATGCTTCACGGTTTCGCTGATCGAGGGCTTTGATCTACAGGCGATCGGCGTCGCCGCGCCGATGATGGCACCCGCGCTCGGATTGTCGCATTACCAGGCCGGTCTGGTCTTTACCGCTGGCGTGGTCGGGCTGGTGGCGGGCGCCGGCATTGGCGGCGTTGCCGCCGATCGGTTCGGGCGCAAGCGCGTGCTGCTCACGCTGGTCGCCCTGTTCAGCCTCTGTACCATCTTCACCCAGATCATCGCCAGCCTCGATGGCCTGATCGCGGTGCGGTTTCTCGCCGGACTTGGTCTCGGCGGTGGCATGCCATGCCTGATCGCGATCGGTACCGACATCGCCGCACCCACCCACCGCGCCCGGATCGTAACCCGGATGTTTTGCGGTTCGCCACTGGGCGGTGCGCTTGTCTCGGTGGTGGCTTGGTTCGTGCTGCGGCCGTGGGGCTGGAAGGCGCTGTTTCTGATCGGCGGCATTCCCCCCTTGCTCCTGTTGCCCGCGCTCGCGCTGGTTTTGCCGGAGACTGGCTCAAATTACCTGCCGCGCGCAAGCTCCCCGCCGGTCGAACCGCTGCACCAACTGCTCTGGGGCGATCGCCGCGGCGCTGTGACGCTGCTGATCTGGGTGATCTTCGCCGCCGACCTGCTCACGCTCTATTTATTGTTGAACTGGCTACCGAGTCTGGTCACCTCGCGCGGGCTCTCGGCCGAGACCGGTTCGCTGGCGGCGTTCTGCTTCAACCTCGGCGCCTTCAGTGGTGTGCTCGGGCTTGGCATTCTGGTCGATCGTTTCGGCCCGGTTTGGCCGATCCCCGGCGCCTATCTTGGCTTGCTGCTCGCGATGGGGGGACTTGCGGCATCGGCCACACCGCTGCCGATCATGATCTGCTCTACTGTCGCCGGATTTGCCGTGGTCGGGGCGCTGTGCACGCTGTACGGTGTGGTTCCGGCCTACTATCCCTGGTCGGGGCGTGCCAGCGCGGTAGGTGCCGCGGTCGCGGTGGGCAGGGTCGGCTCGATCGCGGGGCCGTTTCTTGCCGGCACCTTGTTGCAGTTGGGACTGGGAGCCAGTTCGGTGGCCTATTCGATGGTGCCGGTCGCGTTCGCGGCGCTGGTTTGCGCGGTGGCGCTGCCGATTAAGGCAAGGGAAGGTCTTCTTTTTTGAAAAAAAGAAGCAAAAAACTTTTATTCGTTTGTGCCCGTGCCTCCGACATGGGCCAGTGCGTTCC
>Ga0302310_10001504_pt1 | contig 19734 bp, 18 predicted proteins | sample III_Palsa_N1_2_FD_200451 | JGI IMG/M metagenome (GOLD analysis project Ga0302310, IMG submission 200451) | Peat permafrost microbial communities from Stordalen Mire near Abisko, Sweden - III_Palsa_N1_2 | ecosystem: Environmental > Terrestrial > Soil > Palsa > Peat permafrost | place: Sweden...
TTGAAATCCGAACTGTACCGCTTTCTCGTCGTCTTCATGCCCGCTTCCTTACTTCGCGGGAGAGCTTAGCACCCTGTCCAACTTTCCGGGACCACCTCAGGGCTTACCGCCGATGCCACCGCAAACCTGCCAGACCGCTTCCCACCACTTTCCGCCGTTCCCGAGCGTAAGGCAGGCGCGAGATACACAATGGCTGCTCACGCCTATTGTCTGCCGTCCCAACCACCTTTTTGCCTGCTTGAAAGCTGACGTTCTTTGGCTACCATCACTCGATGAGAAACCGCGTCCGAGCCGGGTTAACAGCTACCGTCATGGCTTTCGGCACCATTCCGTCTGGTGCGCTCGCCTATTGCGTTGGGTGGGATAAGACACTCTCGAACTATGGCCCCCACTACTATTCGGTAGCGCACGAATATCGTCGGGCCGAATGGGTGATCAAAGCGAAAGTGTTAAAGGAGACATGGGTCGGCGAGGATGGAAAGGAAAAGTCCCTAACCCCGCCGTTTCAGAACGGCTCGCCGCGACCTTGGGGGTTTGATCCGTACGCGGGTGCATTTTACGATCTTCAAGTCGAGCGCTTATTTAACAGGGTGCGGAAAAAGTCGATGTTCTTGAGACGTTTCAAGATCAAAACAGAATCATATGAGATTCAAAACGGATTCAAAAGGAGTCCATGCGGTCCTTTTTCCGCAACCTGTTAAAGGAAGTCCGCTTTCAACGATTAGGGTGTTCAGCGAAAATGCTACGAATCGGTTTTGGCTGAACAAAGGCGAAGAAATTTTCGCGTTTGTTTCTACAGAGGTGTTTGACGCGCCGATCGGCAAGCAATTCACATTGGACACCTGCGGAAATTTCCGCTCATATCCAAAGGCTACCGTTGTCGAGGCGGCTGTGCTCAAGGCGGCTAAACGTCCGCTTCGATAGTTTGTCGGACCAAAGCTGCCTGTCGCTTAGCCACCACTTGCGAACATTGACTTATGATGGCTTATTGCGGGAATGTTCGACACCATTCGGTACACAATCCGTCCATGGTTTCAGATCTTGTGGGGAGCAAGTTTTCTGATGCCGCTCCTGCTCAAGAAGCGAAGTTGGCTGGGGACGCCAATAATTCGTACAGAAGTACCCGTTCGCTTTTGGCTAATTACAGCCGTCGGCGTCATTCTTATTGCAATCGGCAGCTATGAGGCGTGGGCACGGCTCTATGTCCGCTAACCTCCAGAGCCCGATATTCGCCATCTGCGGTCACAATGGTTCGATGCGGATTTCTCCAACGTCAGGGTAATGGATCAGTCCCGCCTGATCATCTTTGACAAGAATGCCGGTCCCAAGAACATCCGCCCATCCGTCCGCAGGATATTCTGCGACAAACTGACGGTCGGCAAGAATGCCGATTACGGTCGCTGGATATCCGTCGATAAGATACCGACCGCCGACGCAAATCTCTGTCATCGATTGATCCCCTTTGGACGGTCATTTTATCCAGCTTCACGATCTACGCCATTGATAAGCTGCCCGACCGCAATCCACCACTTCTCGCCGTTCCGGGAGATGTCGAGCCGGGCACCAAGCGTTGGGTTTTGACCACTAGCCTGATCGAATAGGCCAGATCCCCATCGGATAAGGTTCACCTGTCCCTGATTCTGCGCGATTGCGGCGGTGGTATCACCAGCTATGCCGAACACGAGATGATGTCGCGACGGGAGCGGCGCTTGAGGGTATCGTCAGTTGCGGGCACGCGCAGCTTGCGTGGTGCTTAATTGTTGCGCTGCAGCATGAGGTGGGTTAGCGAGCGGCGCTCGTATTTCTAAAACGGACGCGCGCGGATGTGACCGCAAAATCGGGACGTAGTTGCGATGTTTCCACGTAATCGGTTTGTGCGTTCTTTTGCGGCGATGATATATTCACAGTTATCGGGCATCGCGATCCAGTTGATGCTGGTGCCTTTGCTGATACATTTTTGGGGAATTACACTATACGGTACGTGGCTGCTGTTGTCGGCAGTGCCGTTTTATCTGACCTTCAGTGATTTTGGTTTTACGTTCATAGCCAAGAACGAAATGGTCATGGCGGTGGCGCATGGCAACCGCCCTGCCGCGCTGCGCACGTTCCAGAGTGTGCTGGTCATGCTGCTGATCGCCATTCCGGCGGTATTCCTGGCGATGGCGGCAACCTCGTTCCTGTTCGATCTGTCCGGCCTGTTGAAATTGCATGGCTACCCCAATGGCCAGGCGCGGCTGGTGTTCACGGTGCTGGTGGCCAACGTTGCGCTGTTTCAGTTCTGCCCGCTGCTGTGCGGCGGCATTCGCGCGGAAAACCGTCCGGCGACCGAGGCCATGTTGCTGTCGATCTCCCGAATGTTCGAAGGCATTGTGATCGTGGCGGCGGCGCTGTTCGGGGGGGGGCTGCTTGCGGCGGCGCTGGCGATCCTGGCCAACCGCATCGTGTTTCTGGTCATAATCTATGTCGTGATGCGCCGCATGTCGCCATGGGTAAAGCTGGGCTGGAAAGAGGCGCGGTTGGACGAAATCAAGCGTCTGTTCCATCCTGCGCTGGCTTATATGTTCATGCCCATGGCCCAGGCGCTGCTGATCCAGGGGCCCGTACTGGTGATCGGGCAATTGCTCGATCCGGTGGCGGTGGTGGTGTTTTCGACAAGCCGGACGCTCGCTCGCCTGGGTACGGCGGGTACCAATGTGCTGACCAATGGCTTCGTTACCGAATATGCAGCGCTGGCCGGTCGTAACGATGTTCCGGCTTTCACGCGGCTATTCCGCCGCCATATTGCCCTGTGCGCCGCCGCGATCATCGGTTACGCGACAATCATCCTGGTATTCGACGATCGCCTGATGCAGATTTTCACACATGGCAAAGTGCCGATTGTGGAGCCGTTTTTTGTCGTGGTCGTGCTTGGCGTTGTCGCAGAGATGACCTGGTCTACATTATTTACACCAATCTCTGCGGTCAATCGCCACCGGCTTGTGACGTATGCGTATTTCGCGTCGTGTTTTGTCGGGATCTTTGCCTGCTTCCCGCTGACGCGGCATTTCGGAATCGCGGGCGCCGCGACCGTTGTGGCGGCCGTCAATGCCCTGATGATTCCGCTGAACTTGTGGCTATGCCGACCTGCGCGACTTCTCGACGGGCACGCGGTGCGATTGCGTTCGGCTTTCAACGTTGGTGAAGCCGACCTGCAGGACCACGAAACGCCAGCGGATACATCGTTGATCTGAAATGATTTTGATGCCGGATCAAGTCAGGCGAATCATCGATCAGATCGTGCCATTGCAGAGTTTGTAATGGCGTGCGCCCTGGCATAGGGCGTTGATGGCATCCGGGTCCCGCGCGAATATGGTGTTTCCAATCCCGGCGCCGGCCGCGCGGAGCTCCCGCTTGAACGGATCGTAGCTGAACATCCCGAAGCCGTAGCTCGCCATCTTGCTGATCAATTGCCCATCATCGGTGCCGAATTTTTCACCGGCGCCATTCGTTTCCATGATCACGGCAAGTAGCTCGGGCGAGGAAAGTTTGCTGTGTCCTCCTTCAAGAACAGCCATTTCATGGCCTTCGACATCGATTTTCATGAGCTTTGGTTGCCCGGGCAAGCTGTCGAGCGTTCGTACAGGAACGACGGTCGTGTTCTCGTGTTCGGTCTCGAGAGCGATCCGGTTCATCGTGTCGGAATCGGAAATAAACCGCAATTCGCCAGGCGCACCGGAAATCCCGCAGCACAGCGCCAATACTTTCAGGTCGTTAAAGCGGATGTTGCGCTGTAATTTTGCAAAAGTCCCGGGAATGGGCTCCGCCGCGACCACATCGGCGCCCACCGCACCGGCGGCAATAACCGTGTAACTGCCCACATTTGCGCCGATATCAAAAAATGTATCGCCTGCGCGCAGTAAATGGAGCACCAATCCCATGTCGTCTGGTTCATGGAGCCCGCAGTACCAGTTGCCCGTCGCGCCAGTCATGCCGCGTTCCATCACGAGTTTCGTATCATCAACGAAAGGCAATGCGGTTGGGGCATTAAGCAGCCGGCAAGCAAATTGCCAACGCAGAAAGCGGCCGACGGCTGCAATAGGCTGCGCTTTATTTAGTGGATGACTAACTATAAAGCGAATTAGGCTAAAAGTATTCATAATCACCCTTTTTAGTGGCTTTTTTCTAACCTTGACGGGCAGTTGTGTCAACGACCTTCGCGGCCTGGCACTTGACGCAGTGCGGCTTCTCTTGCAATTGGACGGCAACGGCGATGGATTTCCGCCGGGCTGCAAAGCCGAACCGCCTACCGACAGGCTGATGATTCCTACCTTTCGCCGTTCTGGCAGCAAGGAGGAATTGTGCGCGCTACCTTTCACAATCTGTTCGAAATGCTCAACCTCGCCGCTTTTGTGCGAAATCGGCACGCGCACGCGATGTCGGTTTTGCGCTGGACCTTGATCCTCGTGCCGATGGCGGCGGCGGTCGGCTCGTTGTGCGCAGCCTTTCTGTGGAGCCTCGATGTCGCCACGCGCACCCGCTTTGCGCATCCATGGCTACTATTCGGCCTGCCGGTGGGCGGCGCTGCCATTGGCCTGCTCTATCACCTGACCGGAAAGAGTGTCGAAGGCGGCAACAATCTGATCGTCGAGCAGATCCATGAACCGGGCGGCGGCGTGCCGTTGCGCATGGCGCCATTGATTTTCATCGGCACGGTGGTGACGCATGTGTTCGGTGGCTCTGCCGGCCGGGAGGGGACGGCTGTCCAACTGGGCGGAAGTCTGGCCAGCGCGTTTGGCAAGCTGGCAAAGCTGGATGCCGAAGGTCAGCGGATTATCCTGATGGCCGGGATTGCCGCCGGCTTTGGTGCGGTATTCGGAGCGCCGCTGGCCGGCGCTGTCTTTGCGCTGGAAGTCCTCGCGGTCGGCCGGGTGGAATATGCGGCTCTGATCCCGTGTCTCGTGGCCGGAATCGTCGGGGATTGGATGTGTCACATGTGGGGCATCCATCACGGCGTCTATCATATCGGCTATATGGCGGGGATTGGCGGCGCGGTGGCGGTCGATCCGGTGCTGGTGGTAAAGGCCGCGATCGCCGGGGTTGCATTCGGCCTGGCGGGTCTCGCTTTTGCGGAGGCCAACCACAGTCTCGGTGCCTGGCTGAAGCGCGTGGTGCCCTATGGACCGGCGCGCCCGGTCGTGGGCGGGCTGGCGGTGATCGCGCTCGTTTATGCGCTGGGGACGCGGGATTATCTCGGGCTTGGCGTGTGGTCGAATGATCCTGACGCGCCGACCATTGCCGGTTTTTTCGTCGGTGGGGCCGATTACCATAGCTGGATGCTCAAGATGCTCTTCACCGTCGTGACGCTGTCGAGCGGGTTCAAAGGTGGCGAAGTCACGCCACTGTTTTTCATCGGCGCTGCGCTGGGCAATGCGCTGGGCGGCGCACTGGGCGCGCCGATCGACCTGTTCGCCGGGCTGGGTTTCGTGGCGGTCTTTGCCGGCGCCGCCAATACGCCGCTGGGCTGTACGATCATGGGCCTCGAACTGTTTGGCGCCACGCATATGGTGCCGATCGCAGTGGCATGTTTCACGGCCTACGCCTGTTCCGGGCATAACGGCATCTATCTGTCGCAGCGCGTTGCCGTCCCGAAGGGCGCGGGCGGATCGTTGCCACCCCATGCAACGCTGCGCGATGCGCGCGCCGCACGCCGGATCAAAGCTTGACGATGGTAAGCACTGCTATTACCGCTTGTGCCATGGCCAACAATGTTGCCTTTTTGTCGACCGATGTCGGGCGCCTGTTCCACAAGCGTTTCGATGTCGTCGCCAGGCAGTTCGGCGTGACCGGTCCGCAGTGGCGGATGCTCGCCACGATCCGCAGGACGCCCGGCATAAGCCAGGTTGCAGTGTCCAACTGGCTCGAGGTCGAGGCGATTACGGCCGGCCGGATGATCGATCGCCTGGTCAAGGCCGATCTGGTCGAGCGCCGCGATGATCCGGCCGACCGGCGGACCTGGCGGCTGTTCCTGACCGACAAGGCCGAGCGGCAGATGGAAAACCTGGCGGGCTCTGCCGAACTGGTGTTTGCCGAGGCGCACGCCGGATTGAGCCAGGACGAGCAGGCGAACCTGATCGCGCTGCTCGAACGGGTGCGCGCCAATCTGCTGGAACAGATACCCGACGATACGCTGGCATCACTGGCATCCACACAAACCGAAAGCGCGCGCGTTGGCTGAGGCAGATCCCTTTCCGGCCGAATCGGCTGCCTCCGGCATCAAGATCGCTGCGCTGGCGCCGCCTGTACGCGTCCGGAAAAACCGCTGGCGGACCGGGCTGATGCTGCTGGGCCCGATCGTGCTGATTGGCGGGGCGCTGTGGTACTGGTTCGGCCGGCCGGGCGAAATCGATACCGACAATGCCTATGTGAAACAGGATATCGTGTCGGTCGCCGCGGAAATTTCGGGGCAGGTGACCTCGGTGCGCGTGCGCGAAAACCAGCATGTCCACGCTGGCGACGTGTTGTTCACGATCAATCCGGCCAATTTCGAGGCCTCGGTCACATCGGCCGACGCGCAGATCGCGACCGCGCAGGCGCGGATCACCGCGCTGCAGGCCGATGTCCACGCCAACACGATCGACATTGCCAGCGCGCGCGACGATCTTGCCTTGGCCCAGGCCAATTACGATCGCGGCAAGCAGTTGATGGATCGCGGGTTCAACACCCGCGCGAGCATGGACGAAGCCCAGCACGCTGTCGCCGCCGCGCATGACAAAGTCGCCTCGCTGGAGGCGGCCGCCGCGCGTGCGCAGGCGCAACTGGCCACCGGCAGCCAGGTTCCGGGGCAAAACCCCGGCGTCGCAATGGCGCGTGCGACCCGCGCCCGTGCCGAACTCGACCTGGCCCGCACCGTCGTGCGCGCGCCCGCCGATGGCATCGCGGTACAGGTCACGCGGTTGCAGGTCGGGCAGATGGCGTTTCCCGGCGTGCCTATGGCCTCCGTGGTCAAGGATGATGGCACGCGGATCGAAGCCAATGTGAAGGAAACCGATCTCGGTCATGTCCGCATCGGCCAACGCGCCGAAGTCGCGATCGATGCTTACCCGGGCCTGCTGCTCAAAGGGCACGTCGATTCGATCGGCGCGGGCACGGGGTCCGAATTCGCCGTGCTGCCCGCGCAGAACGCCACGGGCAACTGGGTCAAGGTGGTCCAGCGCGTGCCGGTGCGGATCGCTCTCGACAGCCACACCGACCGACCTCTGATCGCCGGGCTCAGCTCGTCGGTCACGATCTTTACCGGCAAGAACTAGTGCCTAAACGCGGGCAGGAACGGAGCCGCCATGGCGCCCGTTGAAATCCCGGCAATGCTCACGCGCAACCGGCCGCTGCTGCTGACCGGGGTGATGGCGGCGGTGCTGATGCAGACGCTCGACACGACCATCGCCAATGTCGCGCTGCCGCATATGTCGGCGGCGCTTGGCGCCACCAGCGATACGATCACCTGGGTGCTGACGAGCTATGTGCTCGCCTCGGCCGTGGTGCTGCCGCTGGCCGGGTGGCTGGTCGACCGGGTCGGTATCCGCCGGCTGATGATCGGCTCGGTGCTGCTGTTCACGGCCGCATCGATGCTCTGCGGCGCGGCGCAAAGCCTGAACCAGATGGTGTTTTTCCGCATTCTGCAAGGCGTGGCCGGGGCGTTCCTGGCGCCCTTGTCGCAAACCATCATTCTCGATACGAGCACCGCCGCCGAACGGCCCAAGATGATGTCGATCTACACCCAGGGGATCATGCTCGGGCCGATTTCGGGCCCGATCATCGGCGGATACCTGACCGACAATTTCAACTGGCGCTGGGTATTCTATGTCAATCTGCCGGTCGGCATCGGCTGTGTGGCGCTGCTGTTGCTGTTCCTGCCCGACACGCCGCGCCGCGAACGCCGGATCGACCTGCTCGGCTGGGCACTTGTGGCGATTGCGGTGTCGGGGCTGCAACTCGTGCTCGATCGCGGAGCGGATCTCGACTGGTTCGCCTCGCCCGAAATCGTGATCGAGGCGATCGTGGCGGCGTCGTGCCTGTGGATGGCGGTGGTTCACCTGGCGACCGGGAAAGCGCCGCTGTTTCCGACCGCCATGCTGGCCGATCGCAATTTCATTATCGGCCTGGTGTTCACCGGGATCATGGGGCTGGTGATGATGTCGGTCATGGCGCTGCTGCCGGGCCTGCTGCAACAGATCTATGGCTATAGCGCGCTGCAATCGGGCACCATGCTTGCGCCGCGCGGCGTCGGCATGCTGATTTCGATCACTGTTTTCGGGCGGTGGATGAACCGGGTGGATCCGCGGATACTGCTCGCGATCGGGCTCATGCTGATGTCGCTATCGCTGTGGATGATGGCGCACTGGTCGGTGGATATGCCGCAGTTTCCGATCATCGCCAGTGGCGTGCTACAAGGGGTTGGGCTCAGTTTCTCGTTCATGCCGGTCAATCTGATTTCGTTCGCCACGCTCGCGCCCCATTTCCGCACCGATGCCGCCAGCCTCAGCAACCTGTTGAAAAACGTTGGATCGTCGGTCGGGATCGCGGCCGCATCGGTGCTGCTGTCACGCAATCTGCAGATCAACCATGCCGAAATCGGCGCGCATGTGACCCAGGCGCTGCTGCCATTCGCCAGCGACATGAATTCCGCCTTTGCGCCGGTGACCGGCATGGCGCTGGGCGTGGTCGACGCCATGGTCAACCAGCAGGCGGCAATGATCGCCTACCTCGACGATTTCCTGCTCATGAGCTTCGCGTGCCTGGGCGCGATTCCGCTGCTGCTGCTGGCCAAGCCGGTCAAGCGCAGCGCCGGCGTGAATGCCGCTGCCGCCGCAGCCGAAGCAGCGCACTGATCAGCCCAGTTTCTCTGCCTGGCGAGCGGCCCACGTCTTGCCGGGTTCGCCACCCCATAGCAGCCAGGCGATAAACCCGGCGGACGGATCGCTGTCCGAATTCCAGGCGTGGCTGGCGCCGTCCTTGTCGACTTCGTGTCGCGCGAAGAAACTGTGCATCGATTTCACATCGGCGGCGTCCAGCGCGCTGCGCTCGATCAGTTGATGCGCGCGCCTGACGCCCACATCGGTCCCGCCGCGTCCGAATTTTTCACGCAGGCGCAGTCCGCGCCGGGCCGCCGATGCCATTTTGACGGTCGGTCGAAATGTGTCGGCCATCGCGCTCACTCCCTGGTCAACGCACTGGCCTTGTGCCCAGCGCGCTTGCCCTCGTCGGTCTCGACGATGAATTCGGGATTGTCCGGCGACGCGGCGACTTTGTGGCCTTTGATCGTGGTGGGCGACGTGATCTTTTTCACGACTTTGCCGTGCGCCTCGCCGCCATGGCTTTTCCAGCTTACGTGATCGCCGCTCTTGGGTGCTTTGGTCATCGACTTTGCTCCTTGCCATGTCAGCAAGCGATCGACGCGGCGGCGTGTTCCCTCAGGTGGCCTTGCCCGAACGGGCAGGGTGCCCCAGCTTCGCCAGATTGCGCGCGTGGCGCATGACTTCGGGGACGTCCAGTGGGCCGCCATGGCCCATGTGGAAACGCTGGCCGCCGCTTTCGACCATCCGGATCAGCGCGCGGGATACCGTTGCGGGGTCGTCTTCGAACGGCGGTCGGATTGCGCGGCCCTTGAACATTATGCCGCCGATCAGAATGCCTGACGCAATCAGGTCGCCGACCATCATGTCTTTGGATGCCAGCTCGACCGCGATCGATCCGGGGGTGTGGCCGCCGGTGTGGCGGATCGTGCCGTCGATGCCGAAATTCAGCAGGTTGAACGTGTCACCATCGCGCATCATGATGTCGGGCACAAACCCGCGATAGGGCTCGTGCGGGGCAGGGGTTTTCAGAAACATCCAGCCGACCCAGCCCGTCGTGCAATAGGTCATCGGTTTCTTGCGGCTGTAGTAGTCGGCATCGTCCTCGTGCGCGAGGATCGGGGCGCCCGAAAGGTCGCGGATCGCCGCCGCGCTGCCGGCGTGGTCGGTGTGCGCGTGGGTCACGATGATCAGCTTGATATCGCGAAACACCAGGCCGTGGCGGAGCAGCGCCTTGCCGATCTTGCCCTCCGACCCGGGAATGCCGGTGTCGATCAGGATGCAGCCGGCCTCGCTGCGGATCAGATGCGCGTTGACGATGCCGAACGGCAGGATCGCGATCGGGATGATTTCAATATTGGACATGGCAGTACCCTTTGGACAAGCTGGCCGGATCAGCCGAGAAATGTGCGAATGAGGCTGGCAACGGCGGCTGGCGCCTCTAGTGGGACGAGGTGGCCGACGCCCGGCAGGACATGCATGTGCGCCTGGGCAATATGCGGCAGCAATTCGCGGCGCAGCACTTCGGGCGGATCGACCTTGTCCACTTCGCCCGAAATGACCAGCGTAGGTACGGTGATTCGGTGGGCCGCATCGCTGATGTCTTCCTGGCTCGCGGCGAGCGGCCAAGCCGTTCGCGCAGCAGGCGCGCCCGCCATGCTGTCCGCAACCACCAGGTCGAGATCGGCGGGGGCAAGCGCAGTGCCGGCAAGCGCATGCTCGACCGTTGCCACTACGCTTTCGCGGCTCGCATAGGCGCCGACCATGCCCTGGCGCGCTTCGAGCGGCAGGTGCAGTGGCGAAGGCGGCGATGGCGCCACCAGCACCAGCCCGGTGAGGCCCGGTGCGCGGCGCGATGCCAGTAGCTGCGCGACTTTGCCGCCCATCGAATGCCCGACCAGGCAATAATTGGTCAGCTCGAGTTGGTCGATAACGCCCTGCGCATCGTCGGCCAGATCGGCCAGCGTATAGCCGGCGTCGGGCTTGTCCGACCGGCCCCAGCCGCGCTGGTCGATCGCCACGGTGCGGAAATCGGGGGCGAGCTCGCGCACGACATGATGCCATGTGCGCGACGAGCCACCCCAGTAATGCAGGAACATGAGCGCGGGCGTGCCATGGCCCCCTGCACGACAAGTGCCATGGCCATTATCGTCGACATGAAGGCGGATGGTGTTTGTGATGATGTCCATGGCACGGTTCCTCGCTCAGGGTTCAGGCGGCGGCTTGAAGGATGAAATCAGCGACCACCTGCGGCTGCGACAACATCGGGACGTGGCTGCTGTCGACATGCGCGATCGTCGCGTTCATCCGCGTGGCCATCTTTTCCTGCTCGACGCGCAGGATCGCCTGGTCGCTGTCGCCGATCAGGTAGAACGTCGGCCGGGTGCGCCATGCGGCCTGGGTCAATGTGCCGCCCAGCGCGCCGCCGTTGATCGGGCCTTGCGTCGCATACAGCACGGCCGTTTCCGCTTCTGGCAGGTCCTGCGCAAACAGCGTTGCGATGCCGGTGGGAGTCAGCTTGAGGAAGCCGCCGGCGTCGGGGCGGATTTCTGCACCCAGCGGTGCCGCGGCGAAATTGGCGAACAGCGATCCGGCGGATTCGCCCACATCGGGGGCAAAGGCATCGATGTAGACGAGCAGCGTAACCTTGGGGTCATTGCCCGCCTGGCCGATCACGGCGCCGGCATAGCTGTGCCCGACCAGCACCACGTCGCCATCGACGAGGGCGATCGCGCGCTCGACCGCCGCGACATCGTCATCGAATGTGGTCAGCGGCAATTGCACCGCGGTCACGCTCAGGCCCTTGGCGGCGAGCAGCGGAATGACTTTGGCCCAGCTCGAGCCGTCAGCCCATGCGCCATGTACGAGAATTGCGTTGGATATAGTCAATGGTCTTCTCCTTGGGGGGTAGTTTGGGGGGGGGAGTGCAAAAGGGGTCAGTCGCAGAAGCGCGACCACATGATTATCGTCGCCCCGGACTTGATCCCGGACTTGATCCGGGGTCCCCGCTGCCTTTCTGTTCGGAGGCCCGGATCAAGGCGCTGCCGCAAAGGAAAGCTGGGTCCCGGGTCAGGTCCGGGACGACGAGAATAGGCGAGGTTCGCGCCTGTCGCGGTCAGCCGTGCCAGTGCGAACAGCGGATCACCGAGCAGAAGTTGCCGCGAACAAATGGCGGATCCATCAGCCCGGTCTTGTCGGCGAGCACGTCGGCTTTCACATTGCCGAACGTCGTTTCGGGTTTGTGCTTGATACCGTCGTAAAATGCCTGGATGATATCTTCCTTGAAGTCCGGCGTGCGCGGAAACGCGGCGACCACGGCTTCGCGGACGGGGTCGGAATAGCGATCGTATGTCAGGCCGAGCACGTCCATTTCGACGCCTGCGGTGGTCAAAGCGATCACCGGATGCATGAATTCGGGAATGCCGGGGGTGGTGTGCAGCGCGATCCCGGCCCACACCTTTTCGATGTCCGACGGATCGACGTCATAGCTTTTCAGGAAGTCGCGTGCGGCGTTGGCGCCATCGACTTCAAAGCGCAGGTCGGCGCTGCTGTGCGCGGGCATCAAGCCGACATCGTGGAACATCGTCGCGGCGTAAAGCAGCTCGGGATTGACCGTCATGCCGCGCTGTTGCCCGGCGATCGCGCCGAAGAAATAGACGCGGCTCGAATGGTTGAACAGCAGGTCGGTCTCGGTATCGCGCACGAATTCGGTGATCGCGCGGGCCAAAGTGCTGTCGGGAATGGTGACGCCGCTGATGGACGCTGCCTTGATGAGGGTATCGGTTGCCATTGTCGTTCTGCCTGTTTGACGGGCACAGATCGGCGATCCCCAAAATGGGGTTGCGCCGGCGCTGTGCGCCGCTGGGGTGGGAGACTTGAAAGGCCGTCGCGGCCTGCCCCCCTTAAATCGCAACATTTTCGTGTGGCAGCAATGGTGCCGAACTGTCAGAAGCTGCCAACGATGCGTGAAATGCTGCCCACGACCGGTCCGCACAGCGCCAAAGGAACCCCGATGGCACGAAGGACAGTTGCGCTCGTCATTTTCGAGGGCGTGCAGGCGCTCGATGTGGCCGGGCCGCTCGACGTATTCTGGACCGCCAATGGCTTCCTGCCGGAATGCGACCAGTATGACCTGGTGCTGGTGGCGGCGAGCACCCAGCCGGTGCGGTCATCGAACGGCATGCGGATGGTCGCCGACCTCAGCTTCGACCAGGCGACCACGCCGTTCCACACCGTGCTCGTCGCCGGCGGGCAGGCGCTGCCCGAAAGCGCGCCCGACGCGGTAATCTGTGCCTGGCTGCAGAGGTGCGGGATCAAGGCGCAACGCTATGGCTCGATCTGCACAGGCGCGTTCATTCTGGGCCATGCCGGCCTGCTCGACGGGCGCACGGTCACGACGCACTGGCTGTGTTCGCCGCACCTCGCCGCCAAATTCCCCGCAGCGCGCGTCGAACACAACCGGATCTATGCGCGCGACGGCCAATTGGTGACATCGGCCGGGATTACCGCCGGCATCGACCTCAGCCTGGCGCTCGTCGGCGAAGACCACGGCGCGGCGACCGCGCTATCCTGCGCCAAAATGCTGGTCGTAGTAGCCCAGCGCCAAGGCGGGCAATCGCAATTCAGCCCGCTGCTGCAGCCGGTCGGCGACGCCGACACCCCGCTCGGCAAAGTCCAGGCCTATGTGATGGACAATATCCGCGAAGCCTTTCCGGTCGAGCGCCTGGCCGATATCGCCGGCGTCAGCGCACGCAGCATCGCGCGGCTATTCGTCCGCGACCTCGGCACCACCCCGCATGAATTCGTCGAAGGCGTGCGCCTGGACCAGGCGCGCAACCTACTCGAATCGTCCGAGGCCGCACTGAAAGTCGTCGCGTTCGATTGCGGCTTTGCCAGCCCCGACCACATGCGCAGCGCCTTCCAGCGCCGCCTCGATGTCACGCCGATGCAGTACCGGGCCAGCTTCCGCACTGCGTGAGGGATCAATACCCCAGTTGCGAGGGCACATCGACAAGGCCCCAGTCATGGCGATCCGGCTCGTTCAGCCTGATATCGTCAGCACAATGGCTCGCGCACAATCCGCCTCGCCCCGATCAGGCGTTGCGCTTGTTCTGGACGGACATGCCCAATCCCGCAAACTCGCTCGGGTAAATTTCAGCGCGTATCGAGCAGGCGCTGCAGGTACGTGGCATAGCTGTTGCGCCCCAGTCGCACGATGACGTCTGCCAACGCGGCGTCATCGATCCAGCCCAGGCGCCAGGCGATTTCTTCAGGGCAGGCGATTTTCATGCCCTGGCGGCGTTCGAGCGTGCCGACGAAATCGGCGGCATCGAGCAGGCTTTCGGGGGTGCCGGTGTCGAGCCAGACATAGCCGCGGCCCAATTGGCGCACCGACAGGCAGCCGCGGTGCAGGTAATCGGCTATGACATCGGTTATTTCCAGCTCGCCGCGCGCCGATGGGGTTTGGGCGGCGGCGATGTCTGCGACGTTTCCGTCGAAGAAATACAGGCCGGTGATTGCCCAGTTCGACGCCGGGTTGGCGGGTTTTTCGGCGAGTGATGTTGCGCGGCCGGTGCTGTCGAAATCGACCACGCCATAGCGTTCGGGGTCGGCGACGTGGTAGGCAAATACGGTGGCACCGCCCGGTGCTTCGGCGACATCGCGCAACATCTGCGGCAGTGCGTGGCCGAAGAAGATGTTGTCGCCCAGGACCAGGCACACCGGACCGCCGGCGATGAATTCGCGCCCGATCAGGAACGCTTCGGACAGGCCGGTGGGATGGGCCTGGACCGCGTATGTGATCGCCACACCCCATTGACTGCCATCGCCGAGCAGTTCGCGGAAGGCGGGCGCATCGTGCGGCGTGGTGATGATCATGATCTCGCGGATCCCGGCCAGCATCAAGGTGGTGAGCGGGTAATAGATCATCGGCTTGTCATAGACCGGCAGCAGTTGTTTCGACACGGCGAGCGTGATCGGATACAGTCGCGTGCCGGTGCCGCCGGCCAGGATGATGCCTTTCATTATCGTGTCTCCAGCCCCAGGCGTCCGCCGCCATAGGCCTGGCGCAGCGGGCCCCACCATTGCGGATTGTCGAGATACCAGCGCACGGTCAGCGCGATGCCGGTGTCGAAGGTTTCGCGCGCGCGCCAGCCCAGTTCGGTTTCGATCCGGGTGGCATCGATTGCATAGCGTGCGTCGTGGCCCGGGCGATCGGCGACGAAGCGGATCAGCGTTTCGTGGGGCGTGGCAGCGGGGCGCTGCGCATCGAGTTCGGCGCAAATCCGGCGCACGACATCGATATTGCGCCATTCGTTGCGGCCACCGATGTTGTAGGTTTCGCCGGGTATTCCGCGCGTGGCGACCAGATCGAGCGCGCGGGCATGATCATCGACGTAAAGCCAGTCGCGCACTTGTGCGCCCTGGCCGTAGACCGGCAGCCGCAGGCCATCGAGCGCGTTGAGGATGGTCAGCGGGATCAGTTTTTCGGGATAGTGGAAGGGCCCGTAATTGTTCGAGCAATTTGTCACGATGACAGGCAGGCCATAGGTGCGATGCCAGGCGCGGGCGAGGTGATCGCTTGCCGCTTTTGACGCGGCGTAAGGCGATGACGGGTCGTAAGCCGTGGTTTCGACAAACCCGCCGCCGCTGCCCGCCGCGCCATCGAGCGAGCCGTAGACTTCATCGGTCGACACGTGGATCACGCGGAACGCCGCCGCCGCATCGGGGGCCAGTGTCGCCCAGTAGGCGCGCGCGGCTTCCAGCACCGTGAACGTGCCGACGATATTGGTCGTGATGAACGCATCGGCGCCGGTGATCGAGCGGTCGACGTGGCTTTCGGCGGCCAGGTGCATGATCCGGTCGGGCCGAAGCGCGTCGATCGCGGCGCGCACGGCGGCTGCGTCGCGGATATCGGCGTGGATGAACTGGTGCCCGGCGTTACCGTCGACTTCGCGCAGCGATGCGCGGTGTCCGGCATAAGTCAGCGCGTCGTACGTCAGCACATGATGCCCGCAATCGCGCACCAGATGGCGCACCAGTGCCGAGCCGATGAAGCCTGCTCCGCCGGTGACCATCACGCGCATTGCTGGCCCCCTGTCTGCCACCGCCCCGGTCATGGGGCGGTGCAACAAGTAACGGTCAGGGCTTAAAATTCAACGAAAGCCCGTTCTGACCGGATCTTGGGCGGCGGCAGTGCGCACTTGAGCGCGCATTACGCGGTATCGCCGCTCGATGGCCTGCGCGCAGCGGCAAGCGCATCGACGCGCATCGTCCACGAGCAGGCCTGCGAAAACTGGCGCCTGCATCCGGTGATTCGGCGCGGGTCTGTTGGAGATCCTGGGCAGTCGCGGCGCCACGGTCATGGATCCGCGCACGCTTGATTCAGCCGAATCGATGTGGTTCGAAGGGATTGATAAATTCGTCGACGGCGGCGGGCTGTTCGCGCGCCTGACCGCCACGGTCCGCGTGGAAAGCGACGACATCTACAGCTTTGGCGTGGTCTCGACCGGTGGTCTACTACGTCCTGGTATTGAGCCTTTACATGCAGTCGTCGTCGCGCGAGGTGCTGTACTGTTTGCTGGAGGGCCTCCAGTGGCTGCGGTTTGGCGCGCCGGTAAGCATTGCGGGCAAGTCGGGCATTCGCAGGCACGTAGCCGGCTTGGCTCGCCGGTAATGCGGCACCTGCATGATGAACTGGTCGGGCCAATTGCAGGCGTTGGCAGCAGGGGGCCTGGTACCGGCGTTGGCGTCTCAAGTCTGGATTGCAGCACACTGGATGTCACAGACGAACTGGATAACGACGCCGCATTTGGCCGACCTGGCGCCAGCCACGGAGAAACGGGCTTTCCCCAGATCCGCTCCGTGTCACTGGTCGAGAATGGTGCGCATGTTTTGTTCGGTAGCCAGATGTAGGGTTATACAACCAGTGAGATCGCCTTGAGCAAGGCCGTCCTCCCGGCGTTGAAGCCTGGGACGCTCTGCCTGGCGGACCGCAATTTCTTTGGCTATGAGATGTGGACGATGGCCCAGGCGACGGAGGCTGATCTGGTGTGGCGCGTCAAAAGAACGCACGGTTGAACGTCGACGAACCCTGCCAGATGGATCGCACATCAGCCATATCTATCCATCCGAGAAGGAGCGGCGCCATAAATCCAAGGGCATTGCGGTCCGCGTCGTCAACTATAGTCTCTATGGCGTTGACGGCGCTGAAGATATCTACCGGCTTTTGACAACAATCCTCGATGCCGAAGCTGCCCCTGCAGAAGAATGGGCGGCTCTCTACCATGAGCGATGGGAAATCGAGACCGCGCTTGATGAACTCAAAACCCATCTGCGCGGCTCTTGAATCGTCCTGCGCAGCCGAACACCAGATCTCGTTCGCCAGGAATTCTACGGCTTGTTGATGCTCCACTACGCTGTTCGCGGCGTGATGCACGAATCCGCCATCAAATGCGATGTCGACCCCGGCCGATTATCCTTCCTCCATGCGGTCCGCTTGATCCGGCGCAAATGCCTTGCCGCCGGCGCTATTCCGCCCTCACGACAGGATGGCATGGCATCAGGCCATCCTGACCGAAATACTCGATGAACGTCTCCCGCCCGACGGCATCGCCGCAACAAGACGGGCTTCAAGCGCAAAATGAGCAACTTCCCTGTCCGCCGAAAATCCGACCACGAACAAGATCCCATCGACATTCTCAAAACCATCAGAATCATTAAATGAACGGCAATGGGTTAAACAGCCGCTCGACGGCTGTCGATGGGAATGGTAAGCTGCGCGAATTAGAGCGCGAAGATTTTGGGGCTTGTCTGAATGTTCTGGGGGTGACATGGCAAAAGTTACAATTTCCCATCAATTCGATCAATCAAAAGGTCGGCCTTCCGGTTTTGATTACTTGCGAATTTCTTTAGCCACAATGGTCGTCATCATACATGCCCCCGTTATTACACTAGGAACTCCCGGCGGAGAGATGGTGTGGCATTCTTCTATGCTTCCAGTTATTCGCATGGTTATTCCAATGTTTTTTGCACTCAGCGGATTTCTCATCGCGAGTAGTTTTGAGAGAACGCCATCTCTTTACAAATTCTTTGGATTGCGGATCATCAGAATTGGCCCGGCACTCTTCGTTGAAACCCTGCTTTCAGCCTTGGTTCTTGGTCCCTTAATGACCGAATTTACTCTGAAAAATTACTTCTCGGATCCATTATTTTTCAATTATTTTAAGAATATTGTTGGTGATCCTCAATTCCACTTGCCAGGATTATTTGCTCATACGCCGAACAATCTGGTCAATTTTCAACTATGGACAATTCCATTTGAATTGGAGTGTTACCTGCTGATTGGCTTGGTTGGCTTGCTTGGGGGGCAACGGTACAGGATCATCGCACCGATCGCGATGATCATGATAATCGCCGGCAGCTTGCTCGTGCGCGTACTTGTTTGGCACAACATGCCGGAAATTTACCGACCCCTGCCTGGCCCCCTGCTGGTGATTTCATTCATAGCAGGAGTTTCGGTTTATTTTTATAGAGAATATTTGAGTTCCGGGGTTTTTACGATCATTCTCCTTACAATTGTCAATTTGGTTATTTTTCGCCTTCCAGGATTTTGGCAATTTTTTTCGCCGATTACAATCGCATGGTTGGTCGGCTGCATTGGTACCTTAAATCCCCATCGACTGGCAGTTTTGCGGGGAGCGGACTATTCGTATGGCTTGTACCTGTATGGCTACCCAATAGAACAAACAGTAGTTTACATTTTTCCCCATGTGCTGAGCCCGGTCTTTACAGCGCTTTTGGCGCTGATCATTGCGAGCGTTTTTGCCGCGTTCTCCTGGCACTTCGTGGAAAAACCTGCGCTTAAATTACGTCGTTTTTTCGATGCGAAAAAGACGACGAGGGGCGCGGTTTGAAATTCAGGTGCTGAAACCTGTCGTTGCGCACCGCCACAGGCAGATGGCAAGCCCGCGAAAGGATCGAGGTGCAAAATTTTCCATCGCTCTTGAATCTGCGAGATGGTAGACACAAGCATCAAATTTCGCGCATCCAATGGAAAGAGCAACAATGTATTTTGGGCGATTGTTATGCGCATTTAATCGTCACAAGGCCCACCGGCGTACGGTGGCGTGGCAAGGTCTGTATTACGAAGGGGTCTGCCGCTTTTGCGGGAAAACCGTGCGTAAAAAATCTGGCCGGATCTGGCGTAACGTTCGAAAAACTAATGCGAACCATACTTAAGCCAGATTGAAAATAACCATGAGCAACTAAACCGTCTTTTACTTTGAATCAGTATAGTATGCCAACTTTAGCAAAATAGCGATTGTCCTCCGAACTTGCCCGAGTGCGAAATAGCACGCGTGCAATAGCGATTGTCAGACCAAGGCTGGTTTTTCGCATTGGCGCGGAAAAACAAAAGTGCGCGCCATCTTCCTTGATGAATATGCCGCAGAACATGATGCACTTGCGTTGGCAATTTACGCGTTGCGCGGGAACTGCACCCGCCGTGACGTTCCTAGTGGTCAAAATCAAACGCTTGGTACTCAACCGCGGAACGTCAGCAAACGCCCAGAAGCAGACCTTCAGCCCGTGCTGGCGATCTGTCGTAGCAGCCACTCGATGAACCACGCGCCGCCGTTGAGACCGAGCAAGACAATGGCGCTTAGCCCTATCTCGACCGACATGTCGGACCAACTATGCTCGTTCCAGTTGAGAAGGACGGAGATAATCACCATAGGGACGCACGCGATCGAGACGATGCCGAACGTTCGTCTGATAAAAGTAACCGTTGCAGGCACCCCACGTTTTCGAGCTGATTGTTGGCGGGTAGAATTGCGCGCGTAATTTGCAGGGAGCGCGCGATGACGGTCGATTTTACCGGGGTATCAAACGGGGATTTGCAGTGTGC
>Ga0302310_10001505_pt1 | contig 19730 bp, 15 predicted proteins | sample III_Palsa_N1_2_FD_200451 | JGI IMG/M metagenome (GOLD analysis project Ga0302310, IMG submission 200451) | Peat permafrost microbial communities from Stordalen Mire near Abisko, Sweden - III_Palsa_N1_2 | ecosystem: Environmental > Terrestrial > Soil > Palsa > Peat permafrost | place: Sweden...
TTTTCACCGAGCGCTCCCCCGGCCGTCGAAGAGCCGGCCGCTGAGGTAACTCCAGTACCGGTCGAGAGGACGGTTGAAATCGTGTCGCCGCCGTTGCCGGAGCAGCCTGCCGCTGTTCGTCCCAAGAGGCGTTCCCGCTGGAAGAAGCTGCTAAAATTGCCGTAGTAGCTGGTTGCTCCGCTAACCCTGATCCGGCAGAGGCGGGTGGCTTCGGCCGGACCCTTACGTACAAAAGTTTTTTGCTTCTTTTTTTCAAAAGAGAAGAATCTTCCTTCCCTAACCTGTGTTTTCCATCCCATTGTTCCCCAAAGGGATTCGGGAACGCCGCGATGAACAGATCGACCGCTTCGCTCGCACCCAACCACGAGTTCGCCGTGGTGGCCGTCATGGCGTTGGGTTTCGGTCTGGTCGGTTTCGACCGGTTCCTGATTTCGACTCTGTTCCCGGTGATCCGCGCGGATCTGCATCTCAGCTACGGCGACATCGGCACCATCACTGGCGCGCTGGCCTTGGCTTGGGGCTTCGCCGCGTTATTGATGGGCAACGCGTCGGACCGGATCGGCCGGCGCACGGTGCTGGTCGGGTCGCTTACGATGTTCGCGCTCTTGATCGGCGCCAGCGGGCTCGCGGTCGGGCTCGCCAGTCTGGTCGCGGTCCGGCTGGTGATGGGGTTGGCCGACGGTGCCTACACCCCGGCCAGCATCACCGCGACACTCGAATCCTCGAACCCCAAGCGCTATGGGCTCAACATCGGCATTCAGCAGATGATGCTGCCCTTGTGCGGGCTGGGCATCGCGCCGCTGCTGGTGAACGCGCTTCTGCACGTGATCAGCTGGCGGCTGATTTTTTCGGTCTTCACCCTGCCGGGTCTGATCCTCGCCTACGTGGTCTGGCGGGTGATCCCAAAGAAAGAAATTCTGCCGGCCCCGCTGCCCCTAGAACTGGCTGCCCACATCCCGTCGCGCCATCCCTTCGCCGACTGGCGGCACGCGGTCACCTACCGCAACGTGCAAGTCGCGATGGGCATGATGCTGTGCTGGCTCACCTGCCTGGTCACCACCAGCGCACTGCTGCCCAATTATCTGATCGACTATCTGCACCTCAGCTTCGCCGCGATGAGCAGCGTGATGACCGCAATCGGCGTCGGATCGGCGGTCGGCACCGTCACGCTGCCATGGCTGTCCGATCGCCTTGGGCGCAAGCCGGTGATGCTGATCTCGACCGTCGGGGTCGGGCTCTCGCTGGTGATGCTGGCCCGTACCGGCGCCAACCCGGCCTTGCTGTTCGCCTGGCTGTTCTGCGTCCATTTCTTTAACAATGCCCTGATCACCCTTACCGTCGGGCCGGTGTGCACCGAAGCGGTGCCCGTCACCCTGATGGCGACCGCCTCAGGCATGGTGATCGCCGTCGGCGAATTGTTCGGCGGCGGAATCGCGCCGATCATCGGCGGACAAGTCGCGCAACACTTCGGCATCAACCATATCCTTTGGTTACCAACTGGTGCGATGGTGCTGGCGGTGGGGATTTGCTCGCTATTGAAGGAAACCCATAAGGTTTAAGCGAAGTCTTCTTTTTGTGAACAAAAAGAAGCAAAAGAAACTTCGACAGTTAGCTAACAATTCAGGGCTGCCAGTCTGGCTTGTGCTCGACAGCAGGATATGGCATCAAATTCACTAAGGAAGAATATGCAGCGCGCAGCCGCGGCAAAGTGCCGAACGGGAGAAAAAGATGAAACCAACCAGCATCGTGACGGCCTTGGCCCTCGCCGCACTGACGTGGATAAGCCCGATCGCGCAAGCGGCGCCGTCACTCGCCGGCGGCAATATCTACAACTGGCCCGACCTAGGCACCGGCATGTGGGCCGCCGTCATGGTGAGCTTCGGCACCGGCGCGGTGCGGCTTAAATTTCCGCTCACGTCCGCCGCCGCGGCCGCGCGCGACGCCGCGGAGAAAAAACTCGCCGGCTCCGCCTCATGCGATCCGGTCGGCCCGATCGGCATCATCGGTGCCGGCTTCCCGCTGAAATTCTACTTCACCCCCGGCGAAATCGTGATCATGTCGGACATGGATGCGCTCTGGGTGCGCCACATCTACATGGACGGTAAGCCGCATCATAACTATGCCCCGACCTACGAAGGCTATTCGGTCGGTCATTGGGAAGGTAACACCCTGGTGATCGACACCACCAACCTGTCGTCCAAGGTCAATCTCACCACCGGCGTCCCCGCCAGCGCCACCAGCCACCTGGTCGAGCGCTACACATTGCTGTCGCCCGGCAAGATGATGTTGCATCTTACCGTATCCGATCCCGCCGTGATGACCGGCTCCTGGAGCATGAACCAGGGCTACGTCCGCCACCTTGATTGGGAAATCGAGGACACATTCTGCGGCGAGGGGAACCGTGATGCCCCCGACGCCAGCGGCAACGAAGAAGTCAATCTCACTCCTCCGACCTCCTGATAAATCTTCTGGGAATCACAATGAACAAAAGATTTGGCCATTTCTGCTTCGCGGCGCTTCTTGCACTCTCGCCGCTGGTTGCGAACGCGCATCATTCCTTCGCCGCTTTCGACAAGACCAAGGTCGCGACGCTCTCCGGCACGATCAAATATTTCGAATTCACCAATCCGCACATTTGGATCTGGCTCAATGTGCCGGGCACCGGGCCGGACACCGGTCTCTACGGGTTCGAGAGCGGCGGTCCCAGCCAGTTCGACCGCATGGGCATCAGCCGTGACCGTTTCGCCCCCGGGACGAAGGCGACCTTTACCTATCACCCGATGCGCGACGGCCGCAAAGGCGGCCAGTTGATGGTGGCGCAATTTGCCGGTGGCCAAACCATCGACATCATGAAATACGTGAAAAACTTCGCCGCCGGCGAGCAATAAATTGACAAAAGTTTTTTGCTTCTTTTTTTCAAAAAAGAAGAGGCTTGGCTTCTTAACTATCAAATAGAATAAAGACCTAAGAATCTTCTTTTTTGAAAAAAAGAAGCAAAAAACTTTTGTCAGTTTAGCCAATCTCAACCCAGCCGGCTGATCGCCCACTTCGCCATCTGCGGCCCGTCAGACGGAATCGTGATCGTTACCTGCTCGGAACGGCGCGGCTCGCTGCCGCCGAAGTAGATGCTTTCCTCCAGCCCAATCACGCCGCCGTCGGCGCGCAGCCGCCAGAAGCTCCCCAGCGGCAAACGCAGCAGCACCGCCTCGCCGTCCTGCTGCACGTTGGCCTGAACGTTGGGATGCAAATGGAATCTCACTACCGCGCCGTACGGAGCCTGGCCCTCCAGCAGATCCTCGCCACGCAGATCGTCGCCGTCGGCGCTAAGATACAGGCGGCGATGGTGCAGGATGCCAAGATTGCGGTTCCAGCCGTCCTGGGTGGTGTCGAGCCACAGCGCGCCGTTGGCCTCCTGCCGTGAAATCTCGACGTTGCCAACGCGCCGGCCCAGCCCAGTCTCGGTTACTTCCGAACTGTTGGTATCGGCCACCACCAGCGTCGAGTGCGCCGCGGTCGCGCGCAGCGCGTCGCGCCAGGCGCTGCTGGCGCCGGGCAGGGCGCCACAGTTCACGATCAGCCGCTCGCGCCCGAGCGAGAGTTCGAAACTGAGCGTGCCAGCGTGGGCAAATCGGTCCAGCCCGGGCGGCGGCGGAACGCCGGTATCGGCGATCAGCAGAGTGCGTCCTGCCTGCAGACGGGTGAAGCCGCCCTGTTCCAGCAATGCCGGCACCCGGCCCGCCCGGCCGGCCTGGGTCAGTACCAATTCGATCAAATTGGGGGCGATTTCCGCCGTGCCGTTGAACAGCGCCAGGCTGCCGTCGCCGTGGCGGAGCAGACGCAAGGCGGCGCTCATGCGCTCGATCGCCCCGGCAAGGCTGGGCACCGCCGGGGCTTGGGCGGCCTGCAGCAGAGCGCGGATCTCGATCAGGCTTTGCAGAGCGGCGAGATGCGCCGCCGGGCTGCGCTCGCAATGCATCCCGTCCGGCAACACTTGCCGGGCGATCTCGGCGGGGAGGAACTTCAGCGCGCGCACCAGCAGCGCGTCGTGTTCCGGGATTGCGGTCGCCGCCGCGATCAGGCCCTTGATCGCGGCCAGCGCACGGCCGTCGTTGCTTTCCACCGGAATCGCCAGCGCCAGGCTGCGCGCATCGGCGAGCAGCCGCGCCATCAGCCGCTGGCGATAGTGATCCTCGGCGCTGGCGGCGAAGAAATCATAATGCGCCAGCCAGGCCCAAATCCGCGCCCCCACCACATCTGCGTAATCCGCGACCGGGTCGCGCGCCGGGGCATTGATCCAATCCTGCACCAGTGCGCGGGCGCGGGCGCGAGCGCCGTCGCTGCCGAGCGCGCGCAGATCGCGCAGCCAGGTGAAGGAGTGCAGCGCCGACCGCACCAGGATCGAGCCGCTATCGTCGTTCCAGCCGCCGTTCTTGATCGGCCGTGCACCGCCCTGATGGTCGAACTCACTGCGCATGATGCGGGCACCGAGCGCCGGATCACCCGGCCAGGGATCGCGCACCGGCAGGGCGGGCGCGTCCGGCACGTGGCGCATGCCCAGACGGCCGAACTCGCCCAGCACCATACGGGCGCGGGTAAACCAATTGGCACCCGTCACCTGGCCGGCTTTCCGCTCGTGCAGGCCGCTCTGATTGCGGCGATTTCGGCGGCGTAGTCCGCAGCGCCGAACACCGCGGTGCCCGCCACCAGCGTATCCGCGCCGGCGGCGGTAACGTGGGCCGCGGTCGCGGGATTGACCCCGCCGTCGATCTCGATCCGGATCGGGCGGCCGCTCTGGTCGATCATCTGCCGCAGCGTGGCGATTTTGGGCAATTGGCTGTCGAGAAACTTTTGCCCGCCAAAGCCGGGGTTTACCGTCATCACGTTCACCAGGTCGATCAGATCGAGCACGTAGGCGATGCTTTCCGGCGGGGTGGCTGGATTGATCGCCACGCCCGCCGGTTTGCCGAGATGCTTGATCAGCTGCAGGCTGCGGTGCAGGTGCGGCCCGGCCTCGGCGTGGACCTGGATCCGATCCGCGCCGGCGTCGGCGAAGTCTTGGATGTAAAGATCCACCGGCGAGATCATCAGGTGCACGTCGAAGAACAGTTTGGTATGCGGCCGCAAGGCCTTGAGCACCACCGGCCCGAAGCTGATGTTGGGTACGAAGTGTCCGTCCATGATGTCGAGGTGCAGCCAGTCGGCGCCGGCGCGTTCCACCGCGGCGGCTTCGTCGCCCAGGCGAGCAAAGTCGGCGGCGAGCAGGCTAGGGGCGATTACCAGCGGGCTTTTCATCGCTGTCTCCTAATCACCCGACTCTGCTTGTGACAAGCGTTTAGTCGTATTTGCGAGTCGAGGACCACGGTTTGCAAAGCTTTTCTCGCGCCTTTGCTTCACAAAAAGAAGGGCTTAAGAAGTCTTCTTTTTTGAAAAAAAGAAGCAAAAAACTTTTATTCGGTTGGTTCCCTGCCTGTCCTGAAGGGCTTCGTATTGGACTAAATTGATAAAGTTTTTTTGCTTCTTTTTGTTCACAAAAAGAAGATTCTTCTCTTCGACTAACCTGCTGCTTAGTCGCGCGGCGCCAGCAGCTTGATCCCGCCACCCGCAGCAAAGGCCCGTGCTTGCTGGTCGATTTGGCCGGAATGGTTGGAGTAGGCAAGCATCAGCTCGCAGCCCGGCGGCAGGCATTCGGGGATCGCGGCAGCCTTGGAATATTCAAGCTCGACCAAATCAGGATCGAGCGCCACGAAGTCGAGCGCCGCGCACAGCGCCGGGGAGACTTCGCGGATCATCAGGCGGTAGCGTCGCGCCCGCGCGAAGCCGCGGGCGAACACGAACCCTGCCGGGTCGGCCAGAATATCGGCGGGTAGCAGGTCGATCACCAACTTGCCGCGCAGGTGCGGCGGCACCGCGGCGTCGAAGCGGAGGAACTCGGGGGCGAGCAGGGTGCCGACGTTGAGGTCGAGGCTGAAAGGTCCCGCGGCACGAAGTTCGTCGGGTGCCCCGAGCAGGGACAGCAGCCGCCGGTCCAACGTGCGGGTAAGGCGGCGGAACAGCCAAGGATCGGCGGTGGGGTCCCGGCCGGGGAGGAGGCTTTCAGTGAGGTCGGTCACCGAAAGAAAGCGCTTGTCCCAGGCGGTTTCCAGCCGGCCGCCCTGGACCACGCGCCAGACCCGCCGGTGACGGGCAAAGCGGCTGACATTCACCTGGGCGAGCGCCTGCTCGAGACTTTGCAAGCTCGTCGGGTCGAGTTTTTCGGCATTCTTGCCATTCTGGCGCCGCAGGCTGATCGGACGTGGCGGAGTCCCGTGGATATCTGCGAGCATTTGCGCGCCGTCGCAAGGCAGGGAATAAAGTTGCGCGAGTTCCTTCGCCTCCGCGATGCCAGGTTCGTCGGCGACCAGATGCGCCAGGGTGGCGAGCGCGTGGGTCAGCAGCGGTCCGGCGTCGCCGCGCCAGGTCAGGACCCGGCTGCCGTCGGGCAGATAAAATACCCGAGCACGGTCGGCCATCGTCAGCGGTAGAAGCGCCTCGAAGGCCAGCCGCAAATGGTGGGGCCGCGCCAGATCGGCGGGCATCCGCCGTGCCGACAGCAGCAAGGCGTTGCGCGACGCGCCCGCGCGGCTGCATTCGTCGATTAATTGGGTGAGATCGGGCAACTGGGCGAGATCGGCGGTCTCGGCCCTGGCGGCCGGGAACGCGGGTGGGAATTCGCTGGCGTTCATCAGCGCTGCTCGGGCAAACCGCGATCGAGCAGCGGCAAATTCAAGCAGAAGCGCCGCGTGGCGGGGCTGACTGCGGAACCGCGCTCGGTGCACTGACGCAGATTGCAGCCCGCGGCGGACGGACACGATTGCAGCCTCGCGGCCGCCAGCATGGTGTCGATGTAGCGGCCCTGGAAGCGGGTGATGCCGTGGTCCAGGCCGAAGGCGATCGCGTCTTCGGTTTGCGCGTGCTGGAGAACGGTCCGCGCCGGATCCAACCGTTTGAACGCCGTGAGAAACTCCGGTTGCGCATGGGCGAGCGTGCTGTCCCAGTTGAGCTTGACCAGGTCGGCGCCGAAGGCGAGCGGGTTCGCGAATTGAAGCGCCAAGGGCGAAATGCCATCGATCACCAACGGAAAGCCACGTGACTGCACCCGGGTCCGGGCGGCAGCGAACTGCTCAGGGTCGCGGCAGGCCTCGATCAGCGGCACCTCGACCCCAGGCTTGCGGCCGAGGGCGACGCAACGGTCGGCGAAACGGTCAAATTCTGCCGAGAGCAGGGTCTCGATCGTAAGATTGAGGTGCAGACGCGGTGCACCGGAGGTTTCCCGGCTGAAATCCTCGGCCACCTGCTCGATCATGCGCAGGTCGAGCCGGCCCGCCAGATGGCGAAACAGATAGGGATCGCTGCTGGCGCGCCCTGCCGCCGCCAGCCGCGCCTCCAGCACATCAAGTGAAAATGTGACCTCGCGGAACAGGGGACGTATGGTTCTCGCCCGCGCACCGCTCGCCGGGCCGGGCGAGATTTCGATCGCGGTCTGCCGACGGGTGAGGTCGCCGATCCGCGCGGTGGCGAGCAGCGAGGCGATATCCTCGACCTGGTGGGGTGGCGGCGCGATTTCCTCATCGAGCGTCGGAGCCGGCTCTTGCCCCATCAGCGACTGGAGGTATTCGAAGATCCGTTCCTGGTCGTGTTCGATGCTCCAGACCGATAGAATGCCGGCGGGATCAGGGCGATCAGCCTTGAATAATTCAGCGAAAATGGTGGCCAAGCGCACCGGGTCGGTCTCGCCGCCGCCGTCGGTGATGGCGGTCACCAGCGCGAGATCGCCGTTCCGCATCGGAAATAACTGGCCGTCGCGCCGGCTCGCGGCGTCTTGCAGCAATGCGCGGGCGATGCGCCGGTGGTGCGGCCGAGGCAGCGGCAGGGAGCCGAGATGCAGTGCGATCAATTGCTGATTGCCGGAACGCTGCGCCCGCCGGATCGCATCGGCCAGAAGGCGCTCACCGGTGGGGGCGCCGGCGACGGTGGCGCGGTTGGGAAAGGTCGCGTTCATGAATTCCTGGCTGCGCCCACGGGTAAATGGGTCCGGCACAGATCAAAGGCCCAGAAACCTTATCGTTTGGTGAAGGTCGTTTTGATTGCGCGGTTAAGATCGGTCCTGTCTGCGCAGTTCGGCCTTGTTTTCGCAGTGCAGCGGGGCTAGGCGGGAGAGATGGATCAAGAACGCGCTTCACTTGCGCCTGTCCAGGCGCCTTCGCCGCCACCCAGCCGGCTCGAATCATCTCCGAGCGAGACCAGTGCACTGGTGGCGGCGCTGCCTCGCTTGCGCCACGGCAGTGTAATGGTGATCGGCGATGCCATGCTCGACCGCTATATTTATGGCACCGTAGAACGGATCAGCCCCGAGGCGCCGATCCCGGTGGTCTCGGTCGAGCGCGAAGTGGCGATGCCGGGCGGAGCGGGCAACGTCGTGCGCAACCTCACCGCGCTGGGTGTGCCGGTGGCGTTCGTTTCGGTAATCGGCGACGATCAGGCGGGCTCGGATCTGACCGCGCTGGTCGGCGGTCAGCCCAACGTCGAGCCGTGGCTGCTGGTGCAGGGCTCACGCGTGACCACGCGCAAGACCCGCTATATCGCGCAAGGGCAGCAGTTACTGCGCGCCGATCGCGAGGAATGCCGGCCGGTTCATCCCAAGCTCAAGGAGCGGATGCTGCGCATCGCCGGCGACGCAATGGCGGCGACCAATGTCACCGTGCTGTCGGATTACGCCAAAGGCGTGCTGGCGGGAGATGTGGCGCCGCGCCTGATCGAAATCGCGCGCAAGGCCGGGCGCAAAGTGATCGTCGATCCCAAGGGCGCCGATTACAGCCGTTATGCCGGCGCCGACATCATCACGCCGAACCGGCGGGAACTGGCGCAGGCGATCGGTATGGACGTATCGAACGAGGCGGCGCTGGTCGCCGCCGCGGTGGCGCTGCGCGACAAGTACGGGTTCGGCGCGGTCCTGGTGACGCGCTCGGAAGACGGGATGACGCTGCTCGATGCCCACGGCGTGCGTCATTTTGCCGCCGAGGCGCCGTCGGTGTTCGACGTTTCGGGTGCGGGCGACACGGTGGTGGCGGTGCTGGCGGCCGGCGTGGCGGCGGGGCTCGATTTGGCGCTGGCGGCGCGGCTCGCCAACGTTGCGGCGGGAATCGCGGTGGGCAAGGTGGGCACGGCGGTGGTGCGCGACACCGACCTGATGCACGCGCTTTCCACCCACGGCGGTGCGCTGCGCAAGATCATGGACGCGGAGGGGGCGCAGGAGCAGGTGGAACGCTGGCGCCGCATGGGCTGGCGGGTTGGCTTCACCAACGGCTGTTTCGATCTGCTTCACCCCGGTCACGTGCATCTGCTGGAGCAGGCGCGCGGGGCCTGCGACCGGCTGGTGGTGGGGCTGAATTCGGACGCCTCGGTGCAACGGCTGAAGGGCGCGAGCCGGCCGATGAACCCCGAAGCGGCGCGCGCCGCGGTGCTGGCGTCGCTCGCGGCGGCGGATTTGGTGTGCGTGTTCGACGAAGACACGCCCGAAACGCTGATCGGCCTGCTGAAACCGGATCTGCTCGTAAAGGGCGCCGACTACACGGTCGAGACCGTAGTGGGCGCCTCGATCGTGCAGGCGTATGGCGGCAAGGTGATGTTGGCGGATTTGCTGCCCGGTCATTCCACCACCGCCACGGTGGCCAAGATCAACCGGCGCCAGAATTCGTAGTTCGGAGTTGTGTTTAGTAAGATTATAATATTAGCGCAGGCAAAGAGTCTTCTTTTTGTGAACAAAAAGAAGCAAAAAAACTTTATCAATTTGGGCTTGGGGCAATTGTTCGCTCCGCACCAATCGTATAGAAGTTTTTTGCTTCTTTTTTTCAAAAAAGAAGACTTTTCCTTCACTTTAACTTGAATTCATGAGTTTCGCGCCCCGGTTGATCGTATTCGACTCCGGCATGGGTGGCCTCACCGTCGCACGCGCCATTCGCGCCCACCTGCCGGCGGTTCAGATGCTGTATGTGGTCGACAACGGCGGTTTCCCCTACGGCGCGCTCTCCGACAAGGTTCTGATCGCGCGGGTTGCCGCCACGATTGACGCTGCGCTAGATGAGATCGGCCGCTGCGATGCGATCGTGATCGCCTGCAATACCGCCAGCACCACGGTGCTGGAGCATTTGCGCGCGCGCCACAATCTGCCGATCGTGGGGGTGGTCCCGGCGGTGAAATGGGCGGCTTCGATCAGCCTCACCCGGCAGATCGGCGTGCTGGCGACCGCGGCGACCGCTCACCGCCCGTACCTCGCCGATCTGATCGCCCGCTTTGCCGGCGACTGCCGGGTGCATATCCACGGCGCCGCCCGCCTGGCGGAGTACGCCGAGCGCGATTTCTGCGGCGAACCGGTCGACGACGAGGTGATCGCGGCCGAAGTGGCGCCGCTGTTCGCCCACGCGGATGCGCCGCCGATCGACAAGATCGCGCTCGGCTGCACGCATTATCCGCTGCTGCTGCCGCAGCTCACCCGGCTGTTCCCCGGCCGCGAGTTCCTTGATCCCGCCGATGCGGTGGCGAAACGGGTGGTCGCGGTCGCCTTGACACCGAACGAGGGGTGGGGCGGAAAAGTGCCGGCGAACCGCACGCTGCTCACGGCCAGGCCGGCGCGGCCGATCGATCGGCTCGCGGACGAGGGACTGGAATTCCACGGCATCATGAAAATCTGAGTTCGGGCAGCCGCGGGCGGCGGACGAGCGATGTTTTTTTTGCACCGCGCCACTTCTGGTTCGCCCCAAGGCGTGTCTAAGATGCCGGACGCGGACCGACTACGGAGGCTACGACTTTGCCCAACGACGATAAGCCGGCGGCTAGCGCCGAAACGCCCCCCCCCGGGGGAAGTTGGGCGGGCTACGATTCCGGCGCCTTCTTCTGCGAGATGTTGCGCTACGGCCAGGCAGCAGAGCCGATCATCGCCACGGTCACCGAACGCATCGGCCAGGTTTCGCTGGAAGAATTACATCACCGCGCGCGTGAGGCCGAACGCGACCTGCTGGAGCGCGGCATTACCTTCACGGTCTACTCCGACGCCACCGCGATCGACCGCATCCTGCCGTTCGACCTGATCCCGCGGATTATCACCGCGCCCGAGTGGCAAATCATCGAAACCGGCGTAAAACAGCGGGTTGCGGCGCTAAACCTGTTCCTCCACGACATTTACCACGATCAGAAAATCCTCAAGGATGGCGTGGTGCCCAGCGCGCTGGTGCTGGGCAACCAGGGCTATTGCAAGGAAATGATCGGCTTCGACGTGCCGCAAGGCACCTACGTCCACATCTGCGGCACCGACATCGTGCGCGACGAAAACGGCAAGTTCCTGGTCCTGGAAGACAACGCCCGGACCCCGTCCGGCGTTTCTTATGTGGTGGAAAACCGCCATCTCACCTTGCGGGCGCTGCCGGATTTCATTTCGGGATTGAAGATCCGTCCGGTCGACGAATACGGGCTGCGGCTGCACAAGGCGATGACCGAAGTGGCGCCGCCGGACGTCGCCAATCCGCAGGTCGTGCTACTGTCGCCGGGAATTTATAATTCGGCCTATTTCGAGCACGTGTTTCTCGCCCGCGAAATGGGCGTGCCGCTGGTCGAGGGCCACGATCTGATCGTGCTCGACGGCCGCGTGTTCATGCGCACCACGGCGGGGCTCGCCGCGGTTCACACCATCTACCGCCGGCTCAACGACGACTTTCTCGACCCCGACGTGTTCCGCGCCGACAGCACGCTTGGCGTGCGCGGCCTGTTCGACGCCTGGAAACGCGGGAACGTTACCATTGCCAACGCCGTCGGCACCGGAGTCGCCGACGACAAGGCGATCTATGCCTACATGCCGCGCATCATCCGCTATTACCTGTCGGAGAACGCCATTCTTTCCAATGTGCAAACCCACATCTGCGGCGAGGATGAGGGACTTGCCTTCACGCTCGAGCACCTTGGCGATCTGGTGGTGAAACCGGTCGCCGAGTCCGGTGGCTACGGGATCTTCCTGGGCCCATTTGCCTCGAAGAGCGAACGCGACACCTTCCGCGCCAAACTGCTCGCCGATCCTGCCAACTATATCAGCCAGCCGATGGTGAAATTGTCGGTCTCGCCCACGCTCTGCCCGGCCGGATTGCGACCGCGTCACGTCGACCTGCGGCCGTTCGCGGTGACCGGCAAGGACACCTGGGTGCTACCGGGAGGGCTCACGCGGGTAGCTCTGCGTGAGGGAACGATCGTGGTGAACTCCTCGCAAGGCGGCGGTTCCAAGGATACATGGGTGTTGGAAGCATGAGTGCGGATATCGGCGGGGCCGAGTCGGAACCCGAACTCTCCGGCGGCGCCGCGACGCTGCTCGCCCGCTACGCGGAAAGCGTGCTGTGGCTGGCACGCTATATGGAGCGGATCGAAAACCTGGCGCGCCTGCTCGATGTGACCAAGACGTTTGCTTCGGGAGCGGGCGACGAAGCCGCCTGGGTGGCGATCCTGCGCATCAATGGCGATGTCGAGCATTTCTATAAGAAGCACCCGCTCGCCAATGGCGAATCCGTGGCGCATTTCTATCTGCTCGATCGCGACAACTCGACCTCGGTGCCGGCGTCGCTGCATTGGGCGCGAGAAAACGCCCGCACCCTGCGCGCGCTGATCTCGACCGAGATGTGGCAGCAGATGAACGTCTTCTATCAGCAAGTCCTGGCGCTGAAGGAAGACGACATCCTGCCCGCCAGCCTGTCGCGGCTGTGTAATTTCCTCAAAGAAGGCTGCCAGGCCCATACCGGGATCACCGAAGGCACCTTCTACCGCGACCAGAGCTGGTGCTTCTACACCGTCGGCCGGCACCTCGAGCGCGCCGATCAGACCACCCGCCTGCTCGACATCAAATTCGGCCGGGTGGTCGACACCAAACAAGCCGCCGATCAGGCGGTCGACGCCGGCGAATGGAATACCCTGCTGCGCGCGGCCGGCGGCTACCACGCCTTCCGCCGCACCCACCCGTACGGATTCCTGCCGCGCGATATCGCCCACTTCCTGCTGCTCGACGGCGCGTTCCCGCGCTCGGTGGGATTGAACCTGGCCCAGGCCGACTGGGTGCTGTCGCAATTGCGCTCGCGCTATGGATTGCGCGGCATTTTGCCGGCGCTGGAACGAGTCGATACGCTGCGCGGGCGTCTGTCATCGCAAAATATGGTCGATTTGCTGCGGCGGGGAATATCGCCGTTCCTCGACTGGACGCAGAAGGAAATCAGCCTGCTGCACGCGGACCTGGTGACCAATATCTTTTCTGCGGAACATGCGCCGGTGAAACCACAAACCCAAAGCCAGACGCAGGGGTAGGGAAGTCTTCTTTTTGTGAACAAAAAGAAGCAAAAAAACTTTGTTACTTTGATGGCGGACGGCCGGAACGAGCAACACTCAACACTGTGGCTGGAAGCCGTAAGCATAATTGCGGTGGCGGCTTCGTGCTTGGTCATAATCGGTGCGTACTACCGAGGCGGCGCGTTCGACGAATTCGCCACCTTCCGCTTCGCGAACCCGACAGTGCCATTCGGCGCAGCGTGGCGCAACCTGTGGCCGACCGAAACCAACCCACCGTTCTTCTACATCATCGCCCGGTTCGGGGTCGAAACCATCGGCCACTCACTGTTCGCGCGGCGAATGGTCAACCTGCCGCCGCTGCTGTTTCTGCTCTCATGGTTCGCGATCGCCGCGAAACGCAACCCGGCGCACCGCGGTTTTCTGGCCGGGTTTGCGCTGTTCGCCTTCTGCGGCAAGATATTCGTGTTCTACTTTCCCGAATACCGCAGCTACTTTTGGCAGTATTGCGCCGAGCTGGTGTTCACCGGTGCCGCGGTGATCGGCGATCTCGACCGGCGACGCTCGCCCGATCCGTTCCAGATTGCGGCGCTGCCCGTGCTGGTGCTGCTGCACCAGGTCACCACACTCTACGCCGGCGTGCTGGTGGCGCTGCTGATCGGGGTCGATCTGCAACGACGCTATTGGTGGCGCGCCGGGACGCTTGCGCTCGTGGGTGCGCTCTCGGCGGTTCCGCTCGGGTTTTCAACTTGGCTGCAACTGCATCATTCGCACGACCTCACCGGGCTAGTTGCCTGGATCAAGCCGCTCGGTACGCTTACCGCGCTGCGCTCGGTAGTTGGCTATCTGCCGCCGGATCTGGCGCAGAACTGGGTCGCCATCCTTGCCGCGCCCGCGGCGATTCTTTTGCCGCGGTATCGACCGCGGGACGAAAGGGCCGCGCTGATACGATTGATTGCGCTGGCGGCGGCGTTGGCCACGGCGGCGATTCTGGTGATCAACCGGTATTTGCCGCTGACCGTGGATCGGTATTTCACCTTTCTCGCGGTCGAGGTGGGCTGCGTGATTGTGTTGGCGCTTGAACCGTTGCTGCGCGCGAAGCCTTGGTTGGCTGGTTTGGTGTTTCTGGTGTCGGCGATCTACTTAGGAGCCAGTGGGGTGCAGTTGCTCAAGGACCGTCGCTGGGATCGCGGCGCCGAGATGGTGGCGGCGCTGGTGGCGAAGTGCCCGGGTACGCGTGTTCATGCCGGCAGTTTGCCGCCGAATGACGCCGAGCAGACCGGTCTAGGGTTTGTGGCCGCACCTTGGCATTTGCGATTGTTGCCGGTGGCGCCTGATGTTCCGGGTGCGTGTCCGGTGTTGTATTGGACCGAGTACAAGCCCGCGACGCGGGTCGAGCTCGCGCTTTTTCACGGTGATGTGGTGCGCGCCACGAATTACCGCGCCCACTTAGGTCTATCTGAGTTGTTGATGTCCCGGACTATTGCGTTGCGAACTCAAGGCGGCATTATCCTGGTGGTACGCTCCCGGAACTGAATCGGATAAAAGTTTTTTGCTTCTTTTTTTCAAAAAAGAAGATTCTTCCTTCCTCTTTTAAAGATGCTCTTTGAAGAGCCGCAACGTCCGTGACTGCGCCAGTTGCGTCGCTTCCGGATTGTAACTCGCGCGTTCCTCGCAGCCGAAGCCGTGGCTCGCGGGATAGGTATAGACTTCGATACCCGGCTGTGCTTCGCGGATCGCTTCGACATCGGCGAGTGGGATCGAGTGGTCATTCTCGCCGAAGTGGAGTTGGACCGGGCAGCGGGGCTTGGCGTCCTTGGTCTTGATTATCATTGCGCCGTACCAGCCGGAGGCCGCCGCGAACAGGTCGGTCTGGGTGGCGCCGATCCAGGCCAGCGAGCCGCCCCAGCAGTAGCCGACGATGCCGGTCTTCGCGGTGGCGAGGGCCAGTGCCGCGGCTGTGATGTCCTTGAGCGTCTCTTCAAGTGGGATCTTCGCCCGGAGTGCTACGCCGGTTTGCGCGTCCTCCGGCTGATAGCCGAGTTCGATGCCGCGTTCCGCGCGATCGAACAAGGCCGGTGAGATCACGGCGTAGCCCTCGGCCGCGAACCGGTCTGCGGCGTTGCGCATGTGTGCGTTGACGCCGAAAATCTCCTGGATCACCACCAGTCCGGCGCGCGCCTGCGCGGGTCCGCTGCGATAGGCCGAAAAGCGATGGCCATCGTCCGCAGTCAATTCGATCGTTTGTCCCATTTGGTTTCCTCTCCTGGTCGCCCGATCGGGCGTTCCACGATGCCAGCCTAGCAGAGCTTTTGGGTCGCGGCAGCCGGTAGCGCCGAGCTAACCAGCATTTAACCAGTTCGGCTTCAGATGCAGCCTCGGGCAAGACCCGATGCAGAGGATCGTATGGAGCAGCGGCGCGGCGCATCCCGGTTCGGCGAAATGCGCCGTTTACTCGCATACGTGCCCCGGCGGCTTGCGGTGCTTTCGTTCGCGGTGATGGCGGGCATCGTGTTGGCGGCGGCTGGTCTGATCGACCTTGCGTGGGAGCAGGTCAATCGGGTCGAGGAGCAATCGGTCTGGAATCTCGCCCTCTCCGCTTCCGACGATTTCAACCTTCCGATGCGAAACGCCCTGGTGAAGCTCGACCAATTCATGGACGACGTGACGCTCGACAACACCAGTCGCAGCCGCGCGCATCTGGAGGCGGATGTCCGCGCCAACTCCGAACTATTCGGCGCCTTGCTGGTGGTTGACAGCCAGAACCACGTGCAGGTGGCCACATCCGGGCAGTTCAACGCGGGCTCGGTCGCGAGCAGCATCGGGCCGGCGGTGGCGCTCGATGAATTGGCCTTTGGGCCGCCGCTTGCGGTCGGCGGCGAAACTTGGCTGCCCTTGGTTCGTCCGATCGGCGAGGTTGGCGGGCGGTACCTCACGGTCGTGGCACTACTGCGACTGTCGTATTTTCAAGCGCATCTGAACAAGTTGAGACGGGATCCCGGGGTCGTGATCAGCGTGATCGAGCAGGATGGTCAAAGGCTTATCCGGGTGCCAGCCTTGTTGCCCGGCGTACCGAGCGCGGTCACCCCAGCGATCATCCAGGCCATCACTGCCGATGAAACCTTGATGTTTGACGCGCGCTCACGGGTCGATCACATCGAAAAGCTCATGGTCGTGATGCAAGACAGTGCCTTTCCGGTCGGCGTGGTTGCGGCGGTTCCGCTCTCCGAGTTCTTCCAGATCTGGTGGCCACGGGCGGCGACAATCGTCGCGATCGCGGCGCTGCTGCTGCTGGTCAAGATGTTTTTGTACCTCGCGCTGGCGACCGAGCTCTATCGCCGCCATCAGGCCGAAGCCCGCAGCATGGAAGCGGTCGAGGAAGCCCACCGGGTCGGTGCCCAATACCGGTTGCTGGCGGATCATTGTTCCGACGTCATCATCCATATCGGCTTTGATCGGGTGTGCCGGTACGTTTCGCCCGCGGTCGAACACATGCTCGGCTGGACCAAGACCGAGCTGGTCGGACGCGACACCGCGTTCTTGCTCCACCCCGAAGATGCGGAACTGTTGCACGAGGAAGTGCAGTTTCTTACCAAGAACTCCGGCCCACTATGTTCGCGCTGCCGGCAGCTCCACCGCGACGGTCACTACGTGTGGGTCGAGGCCAACATGCAAGCCATCGAAGTGGGCGGCAAGGCCGATGGCTTCGTCGCGAGTCTGCGCGATATCTCCGATCGCATCGAGGCGGAAGAAAAATTGGCCGCGGCGGCGGCCGAGATGGCGAAGCTCGCCGCCACCGATCAGCTTACCGGCATCGCCAATCGCCGGCGCTTCAGCGAGGAACTGGCGCGGCAATGGCGGCAATCCGCACGCGAGGAATTGCCCTTGTCGTTGCTGCTGATCGACGTCGATTTTTTCAAGCCGTACAACGACAGCTATGGCCATCAGGCCGGCGACGAAGTGCTCAAGGCGGTGGCGGCCACGATCGTCGCGGCACTGCATCGGCCCGCTGATCTCGCCGCCCGGTGGGGTGGCGAGGAGTTCGCCGTGCTGCTCCCGGCGACCGACATCGGAGGCGCGATCGGCGTCGCAGAAATCGTACGGTCCGCGATCGAGGCGCTGCACACGCCGCATCGCGGCGCGGTCCTAGGCTATCTCACCGCGAGTGTTGGTGTCGCGACCGCGTATCCCTGCCGCAATCAATCATCCGAGCCCCTGGTCGCGGAAGCGGATGCCAACCTTTACGAAGCCAAACGCCGCGGCCGCAACCGCGTCGGGGCGCCTCCGACCGACCCTGTGCTCTGGGCCGGGATGTAACTTGGGGCCGCCACGATCGAGCAGCTGCGTTAACGCTAGTCGAACGTGGGCGTAACACGGATTTAACCGGACCGGGTTCAAATTGGGCATTCGGGGCTAGACCCACGATTCAGAGGAACCGATGAAGCAATGGCTTGAAGCGGGTTGGCTCCGCGAGATTAGAGGTGAGCTCGCTTTTCTGCCCAAGAAATTCACCTTGCTCTCCCTTGCGGTGATGACCGGCATCGTGCTTGCTGCCGCAGGCCTGGTCGAGGAAGCCTGGATGCAGGTCAATCGAGTGCAGACGGAAACCGCCTGGGATCTGGCGCTTGCCGTTTCCGACAGTTTCAACCGCTCCCTGCAGAGCGCCAACCATAAACTCGATGCTTTTCTGACCGATATCTCGCTCGACGACGCCGGCCCGCGCGAAGAAGCCCGACTCAAGCAAGACTTGCGCGAAAACTCCGACCTGTTCGCGGCGTTGATGGTGATCGACGACAAGGAACAAGTGCAGTTCAGCACCTCAGCGCTGCTCAAACCGGGCTCGGTTGCGGGTGAATTCAAACCGGCGATCGACCAACATTCGCTGACCTTCGGGCCGCCGCTGATCGCCGGCGGGGAGCACTGGCTGCCGCTAATCCGCCCGATCGGACGTGTCAGCGGGCAGACCTTTTCCGTGGTTGCGATGCTGCGTCTACCCTACATCGCCAGAGATATTGCCACCTTGCCGCGCGATGGCAAGACCGTGGTGGCGGTATTCGAACCGGATGGCGGGACGCTTTTGCGTGTGCCGGTACGGCCGCAAGCCGGATTGACCCGAGTTCCCGCCAACCTCACCAAACTGATCGGCACCGATGCCAGCTCCACATTCATCGGCCGTTCGCCTGTAGACCATCGCGACCATCTGACCGTGGTGATGCGGGACGGCGCCTTCCCGATCGGAGTCGTCGTCAGTGTTCCAATCGCGGTGTTCTTTCAGCAGTGGCTGCCCCAGGCCACAACGATTATACTGCTGGCGACGATCCTGCTGCTGCTGATGATTATCCTGCACCTGGCGCTCGCGAGCGAACTATATCGGCGGCATCAGGCGGAGGTGCGGGTAGCCACCACGGCCGCCGAGGCGCGGCGCATCGGCGCCCGTTACCGTCTGCTGGCCGATTACTCCTCGGATGTCATCGTTCAGCACGGTTTTGACGGAATGTGCCGCTTCGCCTCTCCTTCAATGGAGCAGATGTTCGGGTGGCGGCCGGAGGAACTGGTTGGACGTGACACCAGGCATCTGATCCACCCTTTCGATTGGCCGATGCTCGACGAGGAAGTGCAATTCCTGGTCAAGGGCTGCGGTCCGATCCGCTCCCAGTTTCGCCATCTGCACCGTGACGGCCATTATGTGTGGGTCGAGTCCAGCATGCAGATGGTCGACAAAGACGGTAGCGAGGCCAGCTTTGTCGCCAACATGCGCGACATCACCGAGCGCATCGAGGCCGAGAAAAGACTGTCCGAAGCCGCCTCGGCGATGGCCCAGCTCGCTGCCACCGATCAACTTACCGGCGTCGCCAACCGCCGACGCTTCAACGAGGAACTCGGCCGCGAATGGCGGCGCGCGACGCGTGAGGACGGGCCGCTGTCACTGCTGCTGCTCGACGTGGATCACTTCAAAATTTACAACGACACCTATGGTCATCAAGGCGGCGACGATGTGCTGAAAACGGTCGCGGCGGCGATCCAGGGCGCGCTGCGTAGGCCCAACGACCTCGTCGCCCGCTGGGGCGGCGAAGAGTTCGTGGTGCTGCTGCCCGGCACCGACCTGCGTGGCGCGGTCGAAGTCGCAGAGATCATCCGCGCCGCGATTGAAGACCTGCACATCCCGCATCGCGCTGTGGCGGCCGGCTTTCTTACCGTCAGCATCGGCGTCGCCACCGGATACCCGTCTCGAAATCAGGCGCCTGAACCTATGCTCGCCGAAGCCGACGCCAACCTCTACGAGGCCAAGCGCCAAGGCCGCAACCGCGTCGGCGTACGACCCGGCGACGGAGGCATCTTGGTGGGATACGAGGGCGATGGTGGCGTGAGCAGGAAGTAGGGAA
>Ga0302310_10001508_pt1 | contig 19711 bp, 27 predicted proteins | sample III_Palsa_N1_2_FD_200451 | JGI IMG/M metagenome (GOLD analysis project Ga0302310, IMG submission 200451) | Peat permafrost microbial communities from Stordalen Mire near Abisko, Sweden - III_Palsa_N1_2 | ecosystem: Environmental > Terrestrial > Soil > Palsa > Peat permafrost | place: Sweden...
GCATCTACCTGATTTCCGGCGCCGCATGCACACTGGTTGCGCTGAAGATCAATCGTGCGATCGAATCCCGTGACTAGAGTGGTGGGCCCACGAGGACTCGAACCTCGAACCAAAGGATTATGAGTCCCTTATTCCAGTGTTCCACCACATCCCATTTCGTCCCGTTAACCAGCGCCATCCCTCAAAAGTGGCTATGTAGCTCGTCCCATTGCGTCCCATGTAAAACCATGTGATCCTGCGCCGAACGGGCACCAAACGGGCACCAAGATGGGCGAAGGGATAAAACAACGATTGTTGACGCCGCGCGGCTTGGCCTCAATGAAGGTCGGCGAGTGGGCGGCCGACCCTGCGCCGCGGGGCGAGGGTGTTCTGCAAGTTCGCAAGCTCACCAATGGCGCCTTGGCGTTCTACTACCGCTATACCGGGCCCGACGGTGCACGCGTTCGTCTGCCGATAGGTACGAGCCTTTCCTTGGTCGAGGCGCGTCGTCTTGCAGCGGGCCTTTCCCGTCGGTACCAGTCGGGCGATCGAGATCTGCGCGCCGTGCTTGAAGCAGAAGAACGCGAACAGCGCTTAAGGCAGAAAGGCGAGCAGCGGGAGGCCGATCTTCGCCAGGTACGCATGCGAGCGACCTTGGGCGCGCTCTTGAATGCCTACGTCGAGCAATTGGTACGAGATGGGAAGTCGAGTGCCGGCGGCGTCCTGTCCGCCATCAAGCGCCATGTCGAAACGCCGTGGCCTTCTTTGTGGTCGACTCCTGCGGCGGAAATCACCATGGACGATCTTTTGGCCGTCGTGGCCAAGGTGGCCGATACCGGCAAACTGCGAGAGGCAGCTAAGATCAGATCCTACCTGCACGCGGCCTACGGCGCGGCCATACGGGCCCGGCAGGACGCGCGAGGACTCGCAGCGTTGCGTGATCTGCGCATTGCCACGAATCCGGCGCATGACTTGGTCACGGTCGAAGGGGCGACTAATGCGCGCGATCGGGCGCTATCGGTTACTGAGTTGCGGCACTATTGGAAACGGATTAAGTCAGAGCGGGGTGTCGGCGGCGCGCTGTTGCGCTTTCACCTTCTGACCGGCGCACAGCGAATCGAGCAGCTGGCACGCTTGACGCTGGATGACTACGATGCAGATCTGGGATGCGTTCGGCTGTGGGACGCCAAAGGTAGGCGCAAGGCGCCGCGGCAGCACGACGTACCGCTCATCCCTGAAGCCTTGGCTGCGATGAACGCCATGGCGCCTAATCGCCTTGGGCCGTATCTGGTGACTGTCACCCACGGGCAAAGTCCAGCCGTCTACACGTCCATCCAAGATCGGTTGCTGAAAGTAATCACAGCAATGAACGCCGCGGGTGAGCTTGGAAAGGGAGATTTCACCTTGGGAGATTTACGCCGCACAGTGGAAACCCGTCTTGCTGCCGACGGCATCTCAGAGGGAGTTCGCGGGCAGCTGCAATCCCATGGCCTAGGTGGTATTCAGGCCCGACACTACGACAGGTATGAATACCTGAAAGAAAAACGCGTCGCCTTGGAATCGCTGTACCGATTAATGACGCGAAAAAGCGGAACGGTCGTGCCGATCAAGCGCAAGGCTGGTTAGTGCGTGGGTAGATTCGGCGCTCGCTAGTAAAAGCTAGCACGTATCAAGCTAATGAACAGTAGCCGGCCCTCTTGGTCTGATCCGGTGTCAATCCCCGTTGTTGGGGTGCCCCCGGTTTACGAAAAAAATGTGGACATTTTTTCTACAACAAGCATACGATCATCTACGGGGACGGGTAGAATGTGCGGTTCGCAGTTCCCATGCGACCGATAGAGATCACCTCTTCGACCAACGAGGATCTTATGCATATTCGCAAATGGCTTAAAGAGCTGAGGACGCAGGTTTCCAGCGGCGTCCGTGTTGCTCTGAATTCTGACGGCACTCTTTCAGTTAACACGGCATCTCTCGCGAAGAGCGACGGGTATCGCGAGCAAATGCGCGCTGGAGCAATGATTGTCCGCAGAAACCGTATGCACGCAAAAGTTGAGGGAGCGACTTTCACCCGTTCGGCGTCAGCAGCTTCCAAAGCAGCCAAGTAAGGATGCCTACTGCCACATTGGCGCTTGCGTTTGTGGTTTGCGGTTATTTTGCAGTATCCCGATTTTTGATTACAGGCTCACTTATTAGGCGAGCTGAGGGACATCCTCAATATTTTCTCTCGGCGGCAGGCGGAATCGTTCTGTTCGGTCTGAGTGTATTTGTAGCTGCAATTTTCAGGGCCTCTGGTGCCTATAACGTCGATCTAAACGACGCCATTCGGCTTTTCTTGCCGTACTTTGATAAACCCGTCACCGACCACGCCAGAACCGTTCAGAACGTCAAGCTGGTCATCACCGCTATCGTTCTATGTGTGGCCGTACCATCTTTCCTAAATTTCCCGTTGAGGCGAAATATTCGGCTGGCAAAGTATCTGCTGTCCCGCTATGGACAAGTCGGACCGCTCGAGATGGTTTTAGACCGCTGTGTTCGTCGCTCTCATCCTGTGATGCTGACCCAGGCCAGCGGGAAAGTTTATGTTGGGTATGTATTGTCGACAGCTTTCGAGGAGACGAATTGGCTTCGCATCCTGCCAGTATTCTCTGGATATCGTGATGAGTCACACAAGTTCATCATCACTACTGACTATCTTTGGATCCATGAACTCGAATCCGAAGACAGCAGATATGAAACAGAGCAATGCGCGTTCAAGGAGGATTTCGTTGTTCTCGTTAAGCTCGATACTCTGACATCTGTGCATCCGTTTGATCTTCAAACGCATAATCTGAAAAGCTTTGGTGCATACGTAGAAAATCCGCTGGAAGATTTGGGAAAGGCGGCTGGATCTGAGGCTGATGATTCCATGCCTATTTATGGCTCGACCACAAGCGATGTGGATAACAAGGTCGAGACTAAAGCTGAAGACACATGGTTAAAGAATCCCGGCCCTGTAATCGTGCTCCCGGATTGGTATCACCATCCGATGGCTTGGGATCCACCCTATAGAGGGGACGAGCAAACCCAACGCAGAGTGGAAGAGTTTAGACGGCTATATCCGAACGGCATCGCGTACCGCTTTTTAAGTCGGCGCATCAGTACCCGGTTTCAGCGATGGTTATATTTCTGCTTTGTCTTTATCACGCTCGCAAGCCCTGGACTTTGGGCCCTAGGTGATCGGAGTGGTTTTTTCTGGGGACTTTTATGCATAGTCGTGTGCTTGGCGGGGTGCATTGCAAAGGATTCACGGCTCTGATTTGCCGATACCTAGATCGTCCAGATGCTTTGAGAAAACGTAGGGCAACGCGAAGATCCATCTGATTGGCACTGACTGCAAAGGATCGGTTTTCCAGTGATGAAAGCCGCTATGGGTAGTCAGATCAGCCATTGTCGTTTCGAGGTACGGGCTGTTTCGCTCTTTCAGCTGAAGTGACTCTTGCATCGTCAAGCAATTTTTTTGCACGGTCGGCTGGTGTTTCGAGACTAGCCTCCAAATTCAGTCTCTTGGCTTCTTGTTTTCTCGTAATCTTTGCCTTTTTTATAAGGTCTTGAGCACGTTTCGTCTTCCTTTTTTCTCTAGGCCATTGGAGCATCATGTATGCCGTGAAGAGGATCAGGAATATCACAGGTACCCATGTGATCGCCTCGTCTTTAGTGACGATGATGATGGCCAAACCGGCTAGCGCAATCGAAAGAATTCCATTGACTAAAGTCAGCCCTTCCGTCGTTGGGGTGTTTATTGGCATTCCGCAGTTAGGGCATGAAACTGCATCCATGCTCACAATCTTTGTGCAATCTGGACATTCGAAAGTAGCCATTAATCATCCTTTGATCGTTAACGAAAAGCCGGCATCTCTATCTGTCGTAGGTCTTACCATCAGTCGAGATGAGATAAAGAGATTGGTTGTAGGGAAGCCGCGCAATGACGGTCATATGAGAGGCGACCGCACCCATCGTTATCGCTCGGCACAAAAGGCTGACGCCACCTTGGATGCGCTCGCACATTGCGTCAGGGCTATCGACGAATTCGGTCTTGTTTAGCCTGAGCATGACAACTGTCCGACCCTCTGGAATCGCTCCGATGGGAGGCACAACAAATATCGTCAGCTGCGTGTAGGCAATCACCGCGATGATCGTAAACAGAATTAAGCTCGTCAGCCAGCGTCTGCGACGCCGCGGCGGCGTGGTGTCTTGGTCGTCCATATTTCCCCCTAGTCCCTCCCGTGCATCAGATGGCAAACGCGCGCCGTTGACAAGTGCCAGAGTCGGGAGCAATCTTCAAGCGTCACCGCCAAATCGGTGACCAGGTTTGGCGACCTGACCAGTAAGAGGCGCAGCAGCGCCGAAAGGCGCTTTTTTTGTGTCCGCTGCGTCGCGCTCGCTTTCTATGGTGGGCGTGCAGGGCAGCTTTCGAGCTGGCCGGTTGCCTCTTACGCCGGTTCGCCAACCCTGTACGTCCGCCACCCTTGTCGCAAAGGCGAGGGTGAAACAAACATAGAGGAGAGCAATGATGTCAATTGAAAGCGCGAACCAGGTGCCGGCCCGTGAAATCTATTCATTCGGCGCGAAGTACCTCATCGCTACTGAATCCAGCGGCCGGGAGATGCGGGACGATGCCAGCTGTTTCCTGAGTTCAATCATCAGCACGATCAACACGCTTGCGGTCGAACTGGATGAAGACGATAGCCGGTTACAGAACAGTCCCAAGGCTGTGGCGAGCATGCTGTGGGGCGTATTTCACCAGCTTGGAATGGTCAAAGGCGTTGTTGACGCTATGCAGGTTGATGCATGAGTGCGCAAATCATTTCTTTCCCCAAGGCAAAACAGCGTCGCGCCAAGGCTAAGCTCGGACCGGCTGCAGCAATCATTTCAATTGCGCCACCAAAGCGGGAATGGAGTTCTGCCGACCAGTTTTTCCAAGACTTTCTGGTCAAATGCGGAATCATCAAAGAGGATACGCTTCGGCGCCCACATCATTGAACCAATTCAACGCCGCGCCTAGGACGGCCATCCGAAAACCGGGCACCTTCCCCGGCTGGCGCGGCACTTATCGAAGGGCGCAGAGGTGTGCGCGGAAGATGAAATCTGCACCACAAAAAATCGGCGAGCCGCTGGAACAATGGCCGAAGCTCTCCGCTGCCCTCGGTCGCCACACAGCAGACGATCGAGTTGTTGATGGCATGGAGGCCGAACTGGTGCAAGAGAGCAAATCACTGCCTCGGTTACTTGAATTCGCTCGTGACGTTGCAAGCGCGATGTCTGGCGGGAAAGATTCAATGGTCGCCGCGGGATTAAAGCAACGGACGTCCGTTGATTTCACTGTAAATCGGCATGTCGCGCTATCCATCCTGGGCTTGCCGCGCGTCAAGGGGTGGATCTTACAAGCCGATAGCATCGAGCTCGCTGACTGGCGAGCATGCAGCCTTGTAACCGGGGTCGCGTTGGCTTTACACAACGCACACCAGCTCTTCCTCACACCGAAGCACCATCGTGAGCACTACATCAGCTTGGCGGAGCGAATCGAGCGCAAGTTGGGCTCGAAACGGTTGGCCAAGTTGCAGCGTGACCTGCGGAACGATAGGGCACCTAGCATGCAGCGCTACCAAGATGGCGATGACATGGAGCAGTTGGCCCACGTCGCCCGGGCGCTTTCCGGAGCGAATGATTCATCCATCTGGACAGTCACAAAGCCATATCACGAACACGCGGCGCGGAACGAGTTCATCCAGGCGGTGACTGAGCTTCAAAAGCTGTACGCTGGATCAAGCTCACATGAATTGACTGCCGACATTGTGGCCGTGTTCTTCTCGAAACCGGGGCAGGAAACGAGCGCCGTCGCGATCAAGAGCTTGACCCGCCGCAAATCACCCAAGAAAAGACACCCTAACGATTAGAGCTCGCGCGTAACTTCCCGGATCAGTCATCCCAAGACCGCCACCGGCATCCCGCCGTGGTGTCACCTTTACAGGCTGATCCCCAAATGTCGCAAGAACCGCAAAGCGCGCATGTGCCGAAATCCGGCGCGGCAGAAATCAAACCAGTCCGTTTTATTCGCCTGCCTGAAGTTCGGCAGATTACTGGGCTCTCCCGTTCGCAGATCTACCGCCTTCAGGCTGATCCCGCTAGTAACTTTCCGCACCGCATCAAGTTGGGCAATGGCCCTACGTCTGCGACCGCGTTCATCGAGTCGGAGATCATGGCTTGGTGCGCTAGCCGCATCCAGGCATCGCGTTTGCAGGCCGCTTAATTATGAGGCCCCAGACGCAACGAAGGCCTGCGGGCAAGGCAGGCCTTCGAGATCGCACAAACAAACTTTCTGAGTCGAAGCGTAGCACCGAGCGTCAGCGCATGCACCTGGCGCCGAAGCGCCGCGGGGGCGCCGTATGAGCCGCTCGCGCAACATCAAACCGGGATTCTTCCGTAATGAGGTGTTGGTCGAGCTGCCGTTCGAGTATCGGCTGCTGTATATCGGCACGTGGACGCATGCTGACCGCGAAGGTCGCTTCGAAGATCGTCCGCTGAAAATCAAAATGGAGCTGTTCCCCGCTGACAATATCGACGTCGACGCGGGTCTGCATGCCCTGCAAGAAAAAGGCTTCCTGTTGCGCTATTCGGTGGACGGCGCGAGCTACTGCCAAATCATTGCCTGGGCAAAACACCAAAATCCGCACCATCGAGAACAGCCAAGCCTTATCCCAGCCCCGGTAAAGCCTGAGGCTTGTACCGGTCTTGACTCAGACAAGTCCGGTACAAGCCGTGCTGATTCCCTCTTCTCTGATTCCCTTAACCTGATTCCCTCTTCAAAAGCTATTGAGCAGCAAGCTGCTCGATCGACTGCCAAGAGTGCGGATCGGTTCGAGGAATTTTGGGCGGTCTACCCAGTGAAGAAAGGCCGAGCGAATGCCCTAAGGACCTGGGCAGCGAAGAAGCTCGATGCCATCGCGGACAAAATCATCGCGGACGTAAAACAGCGCATCGTCGCGGACAGACAGTGGCTTGACGGATATACGCCGCACGGGTCGAGCTACATCAACCGCCGCGGTTGGGAAGATGCCATCGAGCCCGTGCGCAGCGCCGCGGCGCTGCGTGTCGTCCATGGCGACTTCAAGCCCCGTGCGAATGACGACTTCAGTACAACGAAATACACCGGCACAGCCATCGAAAACATGCATCCTTCACTTCGACCCGAGGTCGAAAAAGCTATGGGAGGCTCTAATGCTTCCTGAGTTCACCGATTGCCAGTGCCCGAAGCATGGGCACTACACGGCCGTGCGCTGTCCTGGTTTGCCGCCAGCAGGGACCGACTGCCCGAAGTGCATCGACGAGGATTACGCTCGCCGCGAAGAAGCCAAGCGCACGCGGTCAGTGCAGCAGATGCGCTCGCAGAAGCTGAAGGAGATCGTCGGCGCGGCCGGCATTCCGCCTCGCTTCAGCTCTCGATCGCTGGAGGACTACACCGCCACCGAGCCCGAGCAGAAGCTCGCGCTCTCCGTGTGTCAGGCCTTCGCGAACAGTTGGCCCGAGCAGTACCGCAAAGGCGGTTCCCTGGTGTTCACCGGTGGGCCGGGTACCGGCAAGACGCACCTCGCCTGCGCGATCGCCAACGAGGTCATGGCGCAGCACATGGCAACGGTCGTCTTCGGCGCGGTGTCGACGCTGATCCGCAGCGTGCGGAGTACCTACAACAAGAGCAGCGAGCGCACCGAGACGCAGGCGATCGCCGACCTGCTGCTGCCCGACCTGCTGATCATGGATGAGATCGGCGCTCAAACCGGATCCGACCATGAGCTGCAGCTGCTCTTCGAGATTATCAACTCGCGCTACCAGAACCTGCGCTCAACGATCTTGATCAGCAACTTGAACCAGGAGGAGCTGCGCAAGTTTCTTGGCCACCGCGTAATGGACCGATTCAGCGAGTGCGGCACCGTGCTGGCCTTCGACTGGCAGTCGCACCGAGTGCGCGGGAGCGCCGCGTGACGGTTGCCGAGCTCGAAGAGCGACTGCGCGAACAAGGCCAGTACGTAAGCCTTGATGGTTCGGTGCTGCCAGCGGTGGCGGCCCAAATCATTGGTTGCACGGAAGGCACGTTGCGCAACTGGCGATCCCAGGAAATTGGTCCGGACTACTTCAAAAAGGTCCGAATTTGGTACCGACTGGAAGATTTAGTCGAGTGGATGGCCGAGCGCCACGTTCGGATCGCGAAATAGATGCACGGAGTGTCACGCGTTGTCATCGGTTGTCATTCCGCGACATCGCCAACGACTGCAACGCAGCTCGAAAATATAGCCGTCCTAGCAGCCGTCACGATCGATTGAGGTTCCACAGAAATGAGCAAACGCAAAATTAAAGAGCTGTCGACCGCGATTGAAGCCAAGAAAGCCGATATCGCAAAGCTGAGGACCGACGCCGATCGGTGCCGGTACGCTGCAGAGGAGGGATCGAGGTCGATGGAGCTTTTGGAACAGCTCAGGGCTCGCAAAGCGGAAATTCAGGCCACAGCTTTTGTAGACGGGACTGCCGCGCAGACAGAAGATATCGACGCGGAGATTCTTGGTCTCGAGCAAGGTACCGCTGAGATCCTTGCCCAGGCGCGTGCGGCGCGGGTAGCCCTCGTGATGATTGAGGGCGATCCAGACGTTGCGACGCGGCAAGCGCCCGTCAAGGTTGCTCGCACGTTTACGCCGCCGGTCGCGACGGTGAGCAGATTGGGGTTGCAGACAAATCTGGTGACGCATTCGGGGTTGGTCAACAGGGTGTTGGAGTCCGATCGTGTAGACGATGCACCGGAGCCAGAGCCGGAGCCGGAGCCTAAAGAACTGAAAAACAAACTCGGTGCAGCTTTAGAAGATCTGGCTGCACTCGAAGAACAGCGCCGCGAGTTAGTGATTGCGTTGCTCGTTGAGCGCCGCGAAAAAGCGCTCGATGGTTACATCAACAAGCTTCTTGAGTTGGGGCCGATAGTTGCTGAGGTGGCCGCCCTAGATAAGGCTCGCGCAGTCTTTGGTGCCTACAAGCCCACGCCGGGCATTTGGCTTCGTGACGAGTTTCGCACCGTTGAATTTCCGATTCCGCACCATCGCCTGATTCCATCGCCCAACCCGTCGATAACTCAGCGTTACTCGCCGATCAGTTGGTTGCGGGATACCACGCTTGGCAGCAGCGAGCTCGAGGATATCCTCGCAGAACTGAAGGCCTTGGGGGCATCGGCATAAGTCAGCAGCGTCTAAAGCGCACTGCCTGCGCGGCACTAGCCGACTCGCGCCACACCCAGCCACGGAGAAAAACATGAAAGAGAAACGATCCACTTTTGCGCAGATGCTCGGCTGTTCTGGCGAATACGCCGAAATTCCGGAGGGCACAGAGGCGCCATTCGCCTACCTGATGGAGCAAGCCGAACTGACCGCGCTTGGCATAGGCGACAAGCAGCTCGATCCGGCCGCTGCGGCCAAGATCGCCGCGGCCTGAGATCCGTTCATCCACCTACCCGATACGGAGAACTCGCGTGGCTTCAAAATTTACGATTGAAATTTCCGCGGTCGACAAAGCAAGCGCTGTCGTCAACAAAATCAATGAAAAGATGGCGAAGGTCACGCGCCCTTTTGAAGACACGCGCAAATCGTTCAAGCGCTTTGAAACGGCCGTCGCTGAAAACCCGATTGCAAAGGGCCTAGGCCATGTATCCGGCGCGGCTCTAGGCGTCGCCCGGTCCATTGGAAAGATTGCGGCGCCGATCGCGGCTGTCACCGGCGTTGGATCCATTGCTGGCATCGCGATGCTGGCAGACCGATGGGCCAAATTCGGTCGAAATGTGCTTTACACGTCGCAAACGCTGGGAATATCGACCACCAAGCTGCAGCAGTATGAAGGCATGGCAACACTGGCCGGCGTCTCCACTGATGGCATGGTCTCAAGCGTCGGCGCTCTTGGTACCACAATGGAGGATGCGCGCTGGGGCCGCAACCAGGGCGCCTTGATGCTGCTCAACAGGCTCGGCATCGGCTTGAAGAAAACCAAAGACGGCGCGTGGGACGTCAACGCAGAGATGATGGCCGTGTCCAAAGTGATGACCAGCGACAAGCTCAAGAACAACCCTTGGGCTCAGTCGCTGATCGCCAGCCAGCTCGGCATGACGGCGTTGCTTCCTATGCTTCGTCAAGGCGAGCAGGGCATGCGCAAATACGAGGAGATGCAGAAGCGGCTTGGATACAGTTCCTCCCCGCAGGATATTCAGAACGCCGACCAATTTGCGCAGAGTCTGTCGGGCCTGCAGATGTCCGCAGAGGGCTTGGGGCAGTCCCTGATGGACAAGGCGATGCCAGCACTCAATCCATTCGTTGACGAGCTATCGAACTGGATCGCCAAAAACCGCGAGTTGTACACCACGGACGTTGCCAGCTGGATCAAGACGATCGCCGACTACATCAAGAAGGTCGACTGGAAAAGCATGGGAGATGGCATAACCGGCTTTTTCACCAATGCTGAAGGGTCGGCGACTGGTTTGAAGACGGCACTCGATGATGTCGTTGCGACTTTTCAGAAGATCAGCGATATCAAAAACAACCTGCAATATGGTTTACAAAATGGCGGTGCCCTCGAGCAGGCGCTCGGTGTCGGCGGACAGTTCACCACTGCCGACAACGCGATGTACGCATCGCAGCATAGCGACGCAGCCTTTCAGGCCCGCCAGCAACAAATGATGCGCGAGGGTTCGCTGCTCACGCTGGAGGCGTTCAAACAAAGCGCGGGGTGGCTAGAGAAAATCAAACCGGACGCCGCGATTCAGACCGACTATCAGGACTATCGGAACAACTACACCGCAAAAAGCTTCCTGGATCCCAGCGGATATACGCCGCGGGGACTACGAAACAACAATCCGGGCAACCTCAACTATGTGGGGCAGGCCGGCGCCGTCAAAGAGTCCGGCCCAGATGGCCGCTTCGCAGTATTCAAGGCGCCAACGGAAGGCATCGCTGCCCTTGCGCACCAGATCCAGCTCTACGGATATCGAGGCAACGATACCCTTGCAGGCATCGTCAACAAATTTGCCCCCGGCGCCGATGGCAACGACGTCGCGGCCTACATCAAGTCGCTGTCAGGTAGCACGGGGTTCGGTGCAAACCAGCATCTAAATCTGAACGACCCGACCGTCGTGCAGCCACTGGTCGAGGGCATCATCAAGCACGAAAACGGCTCTAATCCCTACAACAAAGCGATGGAGTCGAGCGCAGTCAGTGCGGGGCTAAGCAATAAGGGGCCTTATTCCAGCGGCGCGGCCACGGTGCAAGACAGCACTGTCCACGTGCAGGTGGATCTGAAGAACGCGCCGCGAGGTACCACGGCGAAAGCCACCACTACCGGCAACGCTCAGACCTCACCGCCGCGCATTGGCTACTCCGCCGTAGGCGCGGCCGCCGCGTGAACCAAGAGGGCAGGGGAGTGCCCAGACAAAAAAGGGTCCTTCCCCCGACCCCTCGCATCGAGGGCATTGCGCGCCGCGATGAGTTCCTAGCTATGGACTTTCGAACTTGGGTAACGCGTTACCCATTACCTTTTCTAGACTGACCAGGAAAACGCTCCGATGACGCTCGTTTCTCAGGCGGTATTTTCAAGGATGTGCCGCACAACTCCTAAGACGGTGACGAAGTGGAAGCAAGCGGGAAAGCTTGTGCTGCAAGGTCTGCAGGTCCATGTTGAGGAGACAGAGGTCTTGATGCGGCGTCTCCATCGCAAAGGTTCACCGATCGCATTGACCCCACAAGAGGCCATGCTGTTGGGGCAAAAAGGTAACGACAGAAAGAGTTCAATCAACGGAAAAGTTGTTACCCGGCGAAAAGGTAACGTTGCTCCGATGAGTTTGCTCTGCACTGAGATTGTTAGCCGGCTGGAAGCCCTGGATTGGAAACGGACCTTCGACTGGGCACCCGAGGCGCAGGCTGAGCGAGCAAGAAAGGCGGCTCAGTGCATCGGGTGGGAGGCTGTGCAGTCCGACCTTCGGGACGATGGTCATTGGGGTGGCTTCCAACTGAGAATCCAGGAATACATCGCCGCTCGCGGTCTTGACGATAGTGCCATTCCTGCCGGTTTCGGGTTCGAGCTATATCCGGAAGATGTATTCAAAGCTGTCCGAGGCGAGATTGAGCCCCTATCGGATGTCGACGGTACCGCAACGATACGGCTCGATCTGCTGCCTCTTCTCGCGCACCCCTTTAACGAGCATGACCGACCACCAGGTACTACTCCGCCAACCTGACAATCTCCGGCCGGAGCGCGGAGCGCCGGTGCCCCTGGTGGGGCGAAGTTCCGCAGTAGAGGCGTATTAGGCCACGTAACTCTGCCGGAGCCCTGCCAGTCATATGGCGGGGCTTCGTTATTTGTGCAAACGAGGTGTCAGCCTTCGTGGAATAAGGGTTTGTGCCATCTGGGATCGGAGTTTTGTCAGGTCAAAAGAAACGACAGGTCGATATTGCCAGCACTACTCTGCTGTTTCGGCCGCGAGTGCGAACCCATGATCAAAGGCTGCCGCTAACTCATCAAACGCACGGCGATCAGCGAAGTTGTTCTCAGGCCCGCCTTCTACGTAGACCTTCTGGACAACAAACCCTCGCGCCTCCCTCCACACATCAACCATGAATATCCGAGCGCCAATGCGTTGTTCTCGAGAAAAGAGCCTGATGTCTTGATAGTCGGTCATGGCTTGAACACTCGATAGTTTTTAAAAAAACGATGAGACGCGCCACAAGCTGCGTGACTCCGTCGACAACATCTACCTTCAGTTCCTCGGAGTCATCTGATGAGCATCGCAGAGATCCCGATATCCAATCTGATGCCCTCACCGCGCAACGTCTGCAAGACCAGGACGAGTCGCCTACGCAGCCGTCTCGCCATGATCGCCGAACGATCGCCGCTCAAGAATCAAGCCCTCGGCTGCAAGGCGGCCAGCCACATCGGCGTCAGCTAACGCCTTGGCATCGTTGTCACGCTCTTCGGCACAAACGCCTTCGATCACAGGGTCGCCAGACTCGGAAGTCATATCGTAAACGTACCAATGGCCGTTGACTCGATGCGGACCAGGCCCGCGCGCGCCAAAGGACGACGTACTAACCCGAAACTTTCCTACGTTGAATATGCTCATGCGTGAGATCCCCACTCTCTTTAAGTGTACCGATGGTGCGCCCCCCCGATTACTGGCCGCAAGAAACCCGTATTGGTAATTACCTACATAGCAAAGGTTCCTTCATTGATGGCTGCTGGAGCCGATACAGCGCAACTTGAACTTGCCCCGCGAGTCTGGCCCGATCCGACAGGTGTCCGGCAATAGCCGACGCTGCAACGTCAGGTGGAACCGACGAGCGGGGCACTTCCATCGCTTAATTGTGGTGAGGTTAGTAGCAACAAAAAGCCCGCACTGCGCGGGCTTGGTGTCGCGTGGGAAGTAGTTCGCCCTAGACATAGCAGGCTTCAGCTCCCTAAGGGAGGATGGGAGCTCCGGGGAGGACACCGACGCGTCTAGGGCGATGGGTACAGGATCATGGATGTACCGCATGCCCGCAAAGGATGATTCGTCATAACAATATGCTGCGGTGGCATGTTGGAGTAGGGGGCTAAGACAAGGATCTGTATTGCCTTCTATTCGCGCAAACGCAAAAAGGCGCTATCGATATAGCCTGCCCTGCTCGATGAGCGTGGTTGAGCCATTTATGATGTTATGCGCGCGCTGTTGAGGTTGCTGCTGTGCGTCGCTGGGTGTGATGAGTGCGCTATTAGGCCCCAGAGCCAACAGGCAAAAAGAGAGCGAGAGGTAGATGTGCTTCAACATGGCGATCCCTCGAAGTTTCAATCTGAGGGCAACGATGCAAAAGATCGGCCAACGAGCGAGCCAAACAACTGCCAAAAAAACGCACACTGCACACTGTAAGGTTTGCCACACAGCTTTGTCGGTGAGAACGTGGCATGTCTTCAGAACGACCCGTAAAATTTGTCACTAATTGAACTGACGTGGCGAACATCTCACATGCAAATTTCCGAGGAAGAATTTGAACGCCTCAACTTCTACAACACCACGTATGAAGCCATTGGCGTTTGGCACATGAAGAAAGGTGAGCGCCAATATCTAGGCGACCCCAGTGTGCGTGTGTGCCGGTTCTGTGGCAAATCAAAGCCTGAGATGAAATTCAAGAAGCTGGCTCATGTGGTGCCTCAGTCACTGGGCAATCGAAACTTGCTGAGCTACTACGAATGCGATGTATGCAACGAAACGTTTGGTGGCGGAATTGAAAATGATCTGGGCAACTGGACCAAGCCATTCAGGACGATGTTGCGCATCGACAACGGAAACAGTGGAATTCCCACGCTGAAAGGGACCGGAGCCTCTCCATGGCGGATTGAGGGGAAGGACGGAAGCCTGGCCATCCACGCGCATCGGAATGACATGCCACATTCCGAGGATGAGGACAAACAAAGCATAACTTTTGACTTGCCGCGTGACGTGTATACGCCGGTAGCGGTTATGAAAGCTTTTGTTCGGATTGGGCTGACGCTGATGCCTGATGAGGAGCTCATCCATTTTGATGACCTCATGGATTGGATCAAAAATCCTGACCATCGCGTTCGAACTATTGGGAGTAACACGATTTACCAGACCATGCATCCTGGCCCTCAGCCTAACGATCAGCTGCTTGCCAGCTTGTTGCGCCGCGTGGACGACGATGCATCTGTGCCCTATATGTTTTTGATTCTCTGTATGACCAATCAGGCTTTTCAGGTTCCGCTCACTTCACGTGAACGCGATGCACATCTGCAAGGTAGGCAAATTACCCTGCCGATCTTGCCTACGTTCACAGTGGTCGATCGCTCGATATACGGAGAGCCTGTGGGAAGGTCCGTTGATCTCAGTAGGACAACGCAAGTGCGCGACGACAGGCAAAGAATAGTTATGCGCTACGAAGCAAAACAAGATATGCAGGGCCATCGAAGTGGGCCAGACTGAGATCCGTCATCACATCTAGGAAAGGAGTTCTTATGTCCAAAAGCATCGATGATCAACGAGAGGTCATTCAAACGCGACTGGGGGAAACCATTGCGTCTTTCCTCATCGGAAAGCGAATAAATGAGCGCGGTGACATTGCCGCAGATCCCAGTCTCAATGCAAAACTTAGACAACGTTGGAATTTCTGGTCAGAAACCTTGCGAGCACATCAGCTCGCTATGTTTACAGGGCTTGATTCGTTTCTCGACGATAAGCGCACGGATGTTGCGACGCTCTACTCCTTCGCCGCGGCGGTTGAAGCATTAGACCCAGGAAAGGTTCCGGTCGATCTTCTGAATGGGCTGCCCGTTATCCGAGATAAGTACAAGATCTATCGGCACAAGCTCTTTGCGCACAACGATTTCAAACGACCAGAAATTGCGAAACAATTCGACGCCGAAGGCTTTACCTACCAATCGCTAGAAGCGGACTTAAACGAGCTTGAATACATCTACAAGGTTTTGGCAGAAATCGCTACGCAGGCCCAGATGGTCCCTGCGGCACGTCAGCCAAATTGGAAACCACTTACAAAATCCGCCGCGCTTACTCTGACCTTCCCATACAACGCGCATGTCGCGAATGTAGTGCAAGACACAGACGACCTACTTTCTGACTTGTAATTCGAGTTAGCGGCGTGCCGCTTGACTGATCATCCGGAGGATCAAACGCATATGAAAGTAGCGATCTCAGTGTGCTTTTTTTACTGCTTGCCGCGCACGCGAATGCTGGTGTTAGTCCTGATGCGCGCTATTTAGCCTTCGCGCAAGCCACCGTAGAACAAATCGAAAGCCCTGCGCACTGTAAAAGAAGAGCTCGCAATTTCACGTACGTTGTTCCAACCTCGGTTGATCCCCAAGCGCGCACTGCGCTCGCTTCTATACGTAATGTGGTTGCGCTTTCGGACGTTCCCGAATCTGCCAAGGTCCCTTTTTCCAACAACATCGAAATCGACAAGCTTCAAGTTGTTGGAGATACAGCTCTGGTTGAAGGCAACTTATATCCGTATGGGCATAACTCGCTCAATTGCGGCGAAGGCTTTTCCTTTCCCTTCAAGTATGAAAACAACGTATGGGTGCTTCAACAGTGGACCATGCGCGGGTGCTAGCGAGCTGGCCCAATTATTTGTTCGAGGCGAGCGCTTGCGCTACCGCTTAGCTCTAGGGTCACGAGCTCGGCTCCGGCGGCAACCAATATTCCACGCGGCCAATCTGTGTGGAATTGCCCATAGGGTTTTCGCACACAAACTGCGGCACGCTCTCCCACCCCGGCGCGGTCCTGAACTCGATCCCGTGGCTGACGTCGATGCGCTCCCAGAGATCCAGCTCGCGCACGTCCAGGCTGCCGAACTTGATCCCATACCAGCCACCACGGAAAGCCAGCGCGCAGGTATCGCCATTGAGCGTTGTCGTCCCATGAAGCGTCCACCCTCGATGGACATCCTTCTCGTCTAGCGGCGCGGCTACGGCTGACCAGTCGGCCAGCAGGTCGAAGGAAAAGGATTTGGCGCGTTTGGGCTGGCGGGTCATGGCCGTAGGGCAGGTGGCTCAAGTCTCACGGAGTGACGAACGGCCGGCCCGATTCGGACGAAAAATGGTCTTCCGTGTGCGCTGTTGCCCGAGTGTCGCCCGATTCCATTAGTGATACCGCTCGTGTCTATACATCATCTGGATCTAGCAATTCGTCTTGTTGATCATATGCGGGTCTTACAAGACCTGCGGCGGCGTTAATCAGATCAATCGTCGTCCAGGGCTTGCCACCCTTTCCCTTGAAGTACCTCACACCTTGAGCATCGAGCGCCCTGCAGAGGTCACTTGGCCGTTCATAACCAGTCACATGCAGTAGCTGATCACAGGTCAAAAGGCCATACATCATGATTCGCTAATCCTCAGATGGAGATCCGCGTGATCTGTTTTCCGATTTTCTGAAACCGCGCAACGGAAAAGACCGGCTACTGGAAATTGATGACCCGGATGCACCGCGCGATCCTGCCGAAGCAGCAGTCCAAGCAAATTTGGTGCACGGCTTCTGCCCAAAATTTATCAAAATGATCGAGCAACCAGCCATCGAGCGAAAGCGGCTTTCAAAGTAGATTCAGAAGGCGCTAAAGTGGCTCGCTTGCGGTCTCATGCGATGATGCGTTGCCGGTCGCGGAGAGCTATTCAGCGGGCGCGGTCGATCGGGGTGTGGGAGGACCAACAGGGGGAACGAATGAAGGCTTACGTGTGTTGTGCTGCAATTTTGCTGATGCTCGCGGGAACAGCGAGCGCCGAAAGCGACTGGCAGAGCACCTGCAAATCAACGTCGAGCATGGCTCGGCAGATTATGACATTGCGACAACAAGGCACTGACGCTTCAAAGCTTGTAGAGACCACAAACAAAATTGGGAATCCGCAGGCGGCGAAAGTAACTACGCAAATCATCATTGCCGCATATAAAGAACCCAGGTACCAGACGCCAGAAATGCAGCAGAAGTCGATCGACGATTTCTCCAATGATCTCTACATCAAGTGCGCGGACGAGCTGAGCGGCAAATAGGCTCAGCTGAAGAAACCAATGGAACCCCGTGAGCGGGCTTTTGTTGGACGATGATATGTACGACCGCCCGCTAAACCGCAACGCAAAGCGCGCGCCAATGAGTTTGATGTCTCGTGGGACGCATATCGGGCACCGAACGGGCACCAGAACGTGATTTCTGCGATGAGCGCGACCGAAATTTCACGTAAGCACCTGATTTTATTGGTGGGCCCACGAGGACTCGAACCTCGAACCAAAGGATTATGAGTCCTCTGCTCTAACCATTGAGCTATAGGCCCTTGCGGGCTTGCAAGTGTAACCAATGCGGACGAAAACGACGATGGGGTGGCGGTGTCGTTGCCAGCTTGAAAACGCTATCTGCACATCGTGAACAGATACTATTCAGCGTCGCCCACGGGACCATGCCGTGTGGGCTTGTGTCGGTGTTCAACGAATGGAGTTTGAATTCTATGAAGCGTTTATTGATTGCGAGTTTGATTGCCGTGGGTAGCTTCGCGGCTGCGGCGCCTGCCATTGCGCAGGTTAACCATGCTCCCGTTCACCATGTCGTGCATCACCGCCCGGTTCATCATCGACCGCCACCGCGTCATCGTGTGGTGCATCACCCGATTCATCACTGATACGGTTGATCGACAAGAAAACAAAACGCCCGCAACGCGGGCGTTTTGTTTGGCAACGTCGAGGGCGCTTATTCGACGTCGAGGAACGAACGCAACTGTTCGGAACGGCTCGGATGACGCAACTTGCGTAGCGCCTTGGCTTCGATTTGGCGGATCCGCTCGCGGGTGACATCGAACTGCTTGCCGACTTCTTCCAGCGTGTGATCGGTGTTCATGTCGATGCCGAAGCGCATGCGCAGCACCTTGGCCTCGCGCGGCGTAAGGCCGGCCAGCACGTCGCGCACAGTTTCCATCAGGCCGGTTTCGGTGGCCGAATCGATCGGTGAGCTGGCGTTGCTGTCCTCGATGAAGTCGCCCAGATGCGAATCCTCGTCGTCGCCGATCGGGGTTTCCATCGAGATAGGCTCCTTGGCGATCTTCAGCACCTTGCGGATCTTGTCCTCGGGCATCTCCATTTCCTTGGCCAGTTCTTCCGGCGTGGCCTCGCGGCCGAACTGCTGGAGCATCTGGCGGGAAATGCGGTTGAGCTTGTTAATCGTCTCGATCATATGCACCGGGATACGGATGGTGCGTGCCTGGTCGGCGATCGAGCGAGTGATGGCCTGACGGATCCACCACGTCGCGTAGGTCGAAAACTTGTAACCACGGCGATATTCGAACTTGTCGACCGCCTTCATCAGGCCGATGTTGCCTTCCTGGATAAGGTCGAGGAACTGCAGGCCGCGGTTGGTGTACTTTTTGGCGATGGAGATGACCAGGCGCAGGTTGGCCTCGACCATTTCCTTCTTGGCGCGGCGGGCTTTTGCCTCACCACTGGCCATGGCGCGATTGATATCCTTGATGTCGATCAGCGGAAGGAACAGCTTGCGCTCGATGGTCGCCAGCTTTTCCTGCTCGGCGTCGATCGTTTCGCGATGGTTCTTGATGTTCGGCGACCACTTTTGACGCTTGCGACCCAGCTCGGCCGCCCACTCAAGGTTGCCCTCGTTGCTGGGGAAGGTCTTGATGAACTCGGCCTTGGGCATCTTCACCTGCTTGACGAAGATGTCCATCAGCACGCGCTCGTGGTGACGGATGTCGTTGACCACTTCGCGCAGCTTGCGCACAAAGCCGTCGATCAGTGCGGACGGCAGCTTCAGCTTGAGGAATTCCTCAGCCATCTGGTCACGCAGCTTGACGATCTTCTTGTCGGTGATGCTGGCGGCTTTCGGCGCGGCCTTCTGGAACTTGCCGTAGTAATCGCGCAGCAGCTCCATGCGGCGCTTGACTTCTTCCGGGTCGGGTCCGGTCGGGCCAGCTTCTTCCTCGTCCTCGGTGGCGGTCTCGTCGTCTTCGACTTCGGCCTCGTCGGCTGGATCGGGCTCCGGCAGCAGCAGCGCAGCGGCCTCCTTCTCCTTGCGGGCGAGGTCGGCGGCTTCTTCCAGATCGAGGAAGCCGGCCAGGATTTCGCTGAGGCGGCGCTTGCCATCCAGGTGCTGGTCGTATTCTTCGAGCAATAGTTCGATGGTCAGCG
>Ga0302310_10001509_pt1 | contig 19711 bp, 17 predicted proteins | sample III_Palsa_N1_2_FD_200451 | JGI IMG/M metagenome (GOLD analysis project Ga0302310, IMG submission 200451) | Peat permafrost microbial communities from Stordalen Mire near Abisko, Sweden - III_Palsa_N1_2 | ecosystem: Environmental > Terrestrial > Soil > Palsa > Peat permafrost | place: Sweden...
TTGTGGACCTTCGTGCTGTTCCAAGCTGCAGGCATGGCGGTGTTCAGTTTGTCGGTGTCCAATTTCGGCGCCATGGCCATGGAGCCCATTGGGGCTGTCGCCGGCATAGGAGCCTCGCTACAGGGTTTCACGTCGACCTTTGGCGGGGCTCTGGTAGGCGCCCTCATCGGGCGCTTATTCAGCGGCAGTACGGTACCGCTGGCCGGCGGCGTGCTAGCGTGCGGAGTGCTTTCCCTGGTATTCGTGCTGCTGGCGGAAAGGGGTCGGCTGTTTAGATCCCATCACGCACCGAACTCAACCGGCACCGATGGCGCCCCGGCGGAAAGCTTCAGCATGCATTGAGCGCTAGCCGAATAATTTGTCGATGTCGCCGTGAGGCGGCGTGCCGGCAAATCCGTCGAAGCGGCCCTCGGCAAGCGTTTGCGCTGCACGCATGAAGCCGCCCCACGCAGCTCGGGCAAGTGCGCCGCCCACGCTGACGCGCCGTACGCCAAATTCGGCGAGCTTCGCGAGAGTGAAGTCGCTCGGGGAGCCGACGAGCACATTCACGGGCTTGGGTGCCACCGCTTGGACCAACGCGGCGATGTGCTCCGGCGTTCTGACGCCGGGCGCGTACAGGCAATCCGCGCCGACATCGGCGTAGGCTCGCAGCCGCGCAATCACTTCGTTGAGATCCGTCTTGCCGACCAGGAAGCACTCGGCCCGGGCGACCAATAGCGTATCGCCTCCCGTCGCATCGATGGCGCCACGCGCGGCACGCACACGGTCCGTCGCCTCGGCAAGCGAAAACAGCGGCGTGGAGGCGACGCCGGTAGAGTCCTCGATCGACAATCCTGCGACGCCGGCTTCCACGGCCAAGCGCACACTATTTGCGACGGTGGGCGCATCCGGCCCAAAGCCATTTTCAAAATCGGCGTTCAGCGGCAGGTCGGTGGCATCGACCATACTGCGCAGATGAGCGAGCACCTGCGCGAGGGGGAGCCCATTGTCCGGTCGGCCCTGCGACCAGGCCAAGCCGGAACTGGTGGAGGCGAGTGCCTTGAAGCCGAGACTCTGCAAATAGCGGGCGCTGCCTACGTCCCAGGGATTGGGGAGGAGGAAGCAGCCGGACTGGTGCAGCTGGTGAAAAGTACGCCGTTTATCGGCGATGCTAGGGCGAGATCGAGTCATGCGCGGCTCCTTGTTCCCGCTCAACGGCTCGATAGCCGATGTCGCGGCGGTACTGCACTAAATTCCAGTGAATGGCATTGACCAACCCGTAGGCTTGACGCTGCGCGTCGCCGACGGTGTCGCCCAGACCTACAGCGCAGAGCACGCGACCACCGGCGGTGACGACCTGCGAATTTACATCGCGCGTGCCGGCGTGAAAAACCTTACCCGGCAGCTTCGCCGCCGCATCCAGGCCGGTGATCACATCGCCTTGGGGGTAGCTCTCGGGGTACCCCCCCGCGGCCATGACGACTCCCAGTGCGGCGCGCTCGTCCCAGCGGGTGTCGATACGATCCAAGGTTCCCGTGATGGCCGCTTCGCAAAGATCGATGAGGTCGCTGCTCAGGCGCATGAGAATGGGCTGAGTCTCGGGATCGCCCAGGCGGCAGTTGAATTCGATGACGTTGGGCGTGCCGTCGGGCGCAATCATGAGTCCCGCGTACAAAAAACCCGTGTAGGGATTGCCGTCCTCGCGCAGGCCTTTCAAGGTGGGCTCGATCACCTCGCGCATGATGCGCTGGTGGAGGGCCGGCGTGACGATGGGTGCGGGGGAGTAGGCGCCCATGCCGCCGGTGTTGGGGCCGTGATCGCCGTCATCGCGCCGCTTATGATCCTGCGAGGTGGCAAGCGGTATCACTTGCTGATCATGCGCCACGACGATGAAGCTGACTTCTTCGCCGCCCAAAAACTCCTCGATGACCACGGTGTTGCCCGCCGCGCCGAAGCGGCCGTTGAAAATCGCCGTGACGGTCTCGATAGTCGCTTCGTGCGTATCGCAAATCACCACGCCCTTGCCGGCCGCGAGGCCATCGGCTTTGACCACCAGGGGCAGGCGCTGCGCGCGCACGTACGCGGGATCGAAATTCGCGGCCGTGACGGTGGCGTAGCTCGCGGTCGGGATGCGGTAGCGGCGCAGAAACTCCTTGGTGTAGGCCTTGGAACCTTCGAGCCGAGCAGCGGCGCTGTTGGGGCCGAAACAGGGGTGCCCGGCGGCTCTGAAACGATCCACTATGCCGCCCACCAACGGACCCTCCGGCCCGATGATGGTGAGCTCGATGCCTTCTTGTTTCACGAAAGCGAGCAGGGCGTTGAAGTCGTCCGCGGCGATGCCGACATTGCTGGTCTTGGATTCGAGGGCGGTACCGGCGTTGCCGGGAGCGACGTACACATGATCCACTCGCGGCGATTGCAGGCACTTCCATGCCAATGCATGTTCACGGCCTCCGCCGCCGACGATCAGTACCTTCATGGCATCGAACTAGTGCCGGAAATGCCGCATGCCGGTGAACACCATGGCGATGCCATGTTCATCCGCGGCGGCGATGACTTCCTCGTCGCGTTTCGAGCCGCCCGGCTGGATCACCGACTTGATGCCGAATTCGGCCACCACGTCGAGACCGTCTCGGAAGGGGAAGAAGGCATCCGAGGCCATGGCCGCCGAATCCAGCGACAGACCTTCGTCCTTGGCCTTCATTGCGGCGATTTTGCTGCTGACCACGCGGCTCATCTGGCCGGCGCCTACGCCCAAGGTCGTGCGATTCCTGACGCAGACGATGGCATTCGATTTCACGTACTTGGCGACACGCCACGCAAACAGCAGGTCGTCGAGTTCAGCGGCGGTGGGTTGACGCTTGGTCACCACGCGCAGGTCCTGTGCCTCGATCACCCCGGTGTCGCGGGTCTGTACCAATAAGCCGCCGGCAACGCTCTTGTATTCGAGGAGCTGTTCGACAGGCTTCGTCAGGTCGCCGACATCGAGCACGCGAATGTTGTCCTTGGCAGCCAGCAGGCCGCGCGCCTCGCTGGTGATGCCGGGCGACAAAATAACTTCCACGAACTGACGATCCAAAATCGCACGAGCCGTAGGCGCATCCAATTCGCGATTGAACGCAATGATGCCGCCGAAGGCCGAGGTTGGGTCGGTGCGGTACGCCAGATCGTAGGCCTCCGCGATGGTGCCCGCCAGCGCGACGCCGCAGGGATTGGCATGTTTTACGATGACGCACGCCGGCACGTCGAACTGCCGCACGCATTCCAGCGCGGTGTCGCTGTCGCCAATGTTGTTGTAGGAAAGCTCTTTGCCTTGAATCTGGGCCGCCTGAGTGACGGAGGCGCCGATGGCGCGCGGGTCCGTGTAGAAAGCCGCCTGTTGATGTGGGTTCTCGCCGTAGCGCAAATCGAATTGCTTGCGGAACGACAGATTCAAGTCAGTGGAAAACGTGGGCGATTCACTGCCGATCACGCCGGTAAAATAGGCGGATACCATGGCATCGTACTGTGCCGTGTGGGCAAAGGCCTTCGCGCTCAATTTCTGACGCATGACCACGTGAGTTTGTCCGTGATTGGCGGCCAACTCATCCAGAATGGCGCCGTAGTCGCTGGGATCCACGACCACCACCACCGAGGCATGATTTTTTGCCGCCGCGCGCACCATGGCGGGGCCGCCGATATCGATGTTCTCGACGGCGTCCTCGTAGCTGCAGTCGGGACGAGCCACGGTGGCGGCAAAGGGATATAGATTGACCGCCAGCAAATCGATGGGCTCGATGGCATGCTCCTGCATGACTTGCTCATCGATGCCGCGACGTCCCAGAAGGCCGCCGTGAATTTTGGGGTGCAGCGTCTTGACTCGGCCGCCCATGATTTCCGGGAAGCCGGTGTGCTCGGCGACCTCTTTGACCGGGACTCCATGCCGTGTCAGCAGCTTGGCGGTGCCCCCGGTGGACAGCAATTCGATGCCGCGCTCCTTCAGTTCGCGCGCGAACTCGACGATTCCGGTCTTATCGGAAACGCTGAGCAGAGCGCGGCGTACGGGAGCTAGCAACGCGGCATCTACTCGGTAATTCCGAACTCGCGGAGTTTCTTGCGCAAGGTACCGCGGTTGATGCCGAGAATGGTGGCCGCACGGCTTTGATTGCCCTGTACATGGCCCATTACCACTTTGAACAACGGCTCTTCGACTTCCCTCATCACCAAGTCGTAGAGTTGCGCCGGCTTGTGGCCGTTGAGCGTCTCGAAATAGCTCTGCAGGGCTTCCTCAGCCTGCGAGCGCAGCGGCACGCCTTTTCCATTGACCTTGAGGTCGCTGCCTTTGAACGGCGGCGAAACATACTTGCGAGATTTCGATTTTTTCTTTGCGACCATAGCCCATCCAAATTCCCTGCAGATCGTTTTTGTTATTCAACTATGTACGCCTACGCTGCGCGATGCACACCGGTGTCGAAATGTTCCAACAGCGTCGACAGTTGCTCTTCCGGCGACTCGATAGTCACCAGTCGGTTCCGCAACGCCTCCTGCCCGGGATGCTGCTGAAAATACCAACTCAAGTGTTTACGTGCCACTCGAACTCCGGTCTCATCGCCATACAGAGAGTACAGGTCTTCGAGGTGGGCGCGCATAATATCACGGACTTTTTCCGGCGCTAGCTCTCCGCGCAATTCGCCCGTCTCGAGGAAAAAATTGACTTCGTCGAAGATCCATGGCCGGCCTTGTGCGGCGCGTCCGATCATGATGCCGTCGCAGCCCGTACGCTCCAAAACCTCGCGTGCTCGCTGCGGAGAATCAATATCGCCGTTTGCGAACACTGGAATTTTAATTTTCAATTTGATTGCCGCGACGGTTTCGTGCTCAGCATTCCCCTGATACATGTCGGCGCGAGTGCGGCCGTGAATCGCAAGCGCTTGAATACCACAGTCTTCTGCGATCGATGCAATCCGTGTGCCGTTCTTGTGATCGCGGTTCCAGCCGGTGCGCGTCTTGAGCGTGACGGGCACCGGCACGGCCTGCACCACGGTGGACAATATTCGAGCAACCAACGACTCGTCCTGCATGAGCGCGGAACCGGCGAGACGATTGCATACTTTCTTCGCAGGGCAGCCCATGTTGATGTCGATGATCTGCGCTCCCGCGTCCACATTGCGGAGCGCGGCGTCTGCCATCATTTGTGGGTCGTAGCCGGCAATTTGGACCACGCGCGGGATGGGCTCGCCTGTGTGATCCATGCGCAGCCGAGATTTTTTCGTGTCCCAAAGCCGCACATCGGCGGTGAGCATTTCGGAGGCCGCCAACCCGGCGCCGAAGCGGCGGCACAATTGGCGAAACGGCCGATCGGTGACTCCGGCCATGGGTGCAAGTATGACGTTGGAGGGCAGCACGAACGGCCCGATCTTGACCGGCGTCATTTGGTCTGCGCCGCAGCATCGGCCGCCCCAGGCGCGCCTGCCGCAGCATCACCCACGCAGGTGATTTTTGCGTTGGTGCCCCGCAGACATACGTCGATTTCGAATCCTTCCGCATCCTTGCCGGGGTCCACGATGTCCATGGTAGCGTCCACCCGTTCGCCCGGCGAGAGCATGCGCAAAGGGGCCTTGCCCAAATAATCTGCTGGTTCGAATTCGCGTTGACCAATACGGGTACCGAAGCGATTGGCCAGAGTGAGCCGCAGCATCGGATAGGGCTCCAGCTGTGCGGCCGAATTCATGACGCTGGCGCGGACTCGCAAGGTGCCCTTCGCGGCGGGATCTCCGGTCACCCCCCATTGACGCAGTTGGTAGGCGGACAGGTCGGGGGGCGAAGCAGCTCCGCCCAGGAGCAGGGGGGCATGCACGGCCAGCCATGCGCGATTGCCGACAATGAGCTGAACGACCAAGAGCACGCCCAGAAGAACGGCGGCGGCCACCCAGACCGGGTAGGGCAGCCGGCGGCGCGGGGCATTGATGGGCGGCAGCTCCGCGTGGGTGAACGAGGACAACATCTCCAGGCGCACCTTTTCGGATACCTCAAAGCCGGAGTTTTTACTCGGCGGCACCGGCGTGGCGCCTGTGCCGCTCACCGCGGCCAGTGCTGCGGCGGTAGCTTCAAACGCCAAAGCGGCGTCCGGCGACAAGGGTTCGGGAGCCTGGGGCTCCGGTGGCGGCGCGCGAGGTTTCGCCGGCCGTAACGGAGTTTGCGGGGGCATTTGCGGGGGCATTTGCGGTGGCGTCTGCGATGGCGGCTGTACCGGCGCAGCGGTGACGGCGCTTTCCGCGGCGAGCAATTGAATGACGCTCGGAGAGGTCTCAATGAAAACGCGATCCAAGTCGCCCGGATGCAGCGTGAATTCCAGCGAGGCTTCGCTCGCCAAGTCCTCATCAACCGGAGGCTCTATTTTCAGGTGCGCAATTTCAGGCCCGTTGTGCGCCATGCTTCCCGGCGACGGCGTTGTATCGACAGGCGGGACAGCGTCGACGGAATGAAGAATGTTGTCGGCGCGGGTTTCCAAATCGAGCGGAGACTCACCCTTTTTGAATGTGGCGGCGTTTTCGGCCAAACGAGCCAAGGCATTGAATACTTCGCCGCAGCGACCGCAGCGCACCTGTCCGCCGGCGGCACGCAGCACCTCCGCCGACAACCGGTATACCGTTTCGCATTTGGAACACTGCGTGAACACGCTAAGCCGCTCTCCGGGCGTGAATGCAACACCAGTCATCCCGACCAATGACTTGCACCCTATCAAATCCTTCGGTGTAGGCGGCCTTTACCGTATAGGCCTGCGTTTTGAGCAGTCCCGATAGCAGAAGATCGCCGCCGAGTGCACACGCCCGCGTGAGCAGCGGCGCCAATTCGATCAACGGTCCTGCAAGAATATTCGCCACTACGCACTGGGCGGGTATCAAGGTCGCAGGCACTCCCTGAACGTCGATCGAGTCGGAAACCCCGTTGCGCTGTGCATTCTCACGAGTGGCGAGCAGCGCTTGGGGGTCGAGATCCACCGCCGTAACGCGCTCCGCGCCCAACTTCAGTGCGGCGATGCCTAGAATTCCTGAGCCGCAGCCATAATCGATCATGCGACGCCCGGATAGCGGCAGCGAATCTAGAATCTGTAAACATAGCGCGGTGGTCGGATGGGTGCCGGTACCGAATGCCAATCCCGGATCCAGGCGGACGATGACGGCCTCGGGATCCTCAGGGGCGGGCGCGGCTGTTGGGCACACCCACAGCCTTCGGCCAAAGCGCATGGAGGTCCAATCGGTTAGCCAGACGCGCTCCCAATCGCGATCCTCGACGGAATGCAGCCGGGCAGTGGAGGTGATTTCAGGCCCCAGGAGCGCGCCCAGGCGTTGGATGTTGCTGAGTGGATCGCTTGCGGCATCGAACAGGCCGCGTACCAGCGTGTCGCTCCACAATCGAATTTCGCCCGGCTTGGGCTCGAGCACGGGCTCATCGCCGCGATCGACGAACGTGATGGACACGGCGCCGATATCGAGGAGTGCTTCCTCGACGGCGACCGTGTCAAAACCGCCTAAGGGAAACTCGATTGTATACATGGCTAGCGCTACGCGCACCTTTCAACGGGGGTGTAAGACACCCCCGAGCGATAGCGCTCGCGGAGCGAGCGGGAGAACGGAAACCAAGACTCGGACTCACTTCAGTCCGAGGCGCCGTTCGAGGTAATGAATGTCGGTGCCACCCTGGCGAAATGCGGAATGATTGAATATCTCCTGATGCAACGGGATGTTCGTCTTGATGCCTTCGACCACCATTTCGGCCAACGCATTGCGCATTCTGGCGATCGCGGTATCCCGAGTGTCACCGTAGGCAATTACCTTACCAATCATCGAGTCGTAGAAAGGCGGAACGTTGTATCCCGTGTACACATGACTGTCGACCCGGATTCCAGGGCCACCGGGCGCATGCCAGAGGCGAATCGGACCCGGCGAGGGCGTGAAGGTTTTCGGATCTTCGGCGTTGATGCGGCACTCCACCGCATGGCCGCGAATTTCGATGTCTTTCTGTTCGTAAGGCAGCGGTTCGCCCGCCGCAATCAACAGCTGTGCCTTGACGATGTCGATGCCGGTAACGAGTTCGGTCACGGGGTGTTCGACCTGCACGCGCGTATTCATCTCGATGAAGTAGAACTCGTTGTCCTGATATAGGAACTCGAGCGTGCCGGCGTTGCGGTAGCCGACTTCACGGCAGGCGCGGGCGCAGCGCTCACCCATGGTCTTGCGCTGTTTCGCGGTGAGGCCCGGTGCGGGCGCTTCCTCGATGACTTTTTGGTGCCGCCGCTGCATGGAGCAGTCGCGCTCGCCGAGATGCACGACGTTGCCGTAGTTGTCGGCCAGCACTTGGAATTCGATGTGCCGCGGCTTCTCCAGGAACTTCTCCATGTAAACCTGGGGATTGCCGAAGGCGGCAAGCGCTTCGGATTGGGTGACGCTGATGGCATTCAGCAGCGAGGCGTCGGTGTGAACCACACGCATGCCGCGCCCACCGCCTCCGCCCGAGGCTTTGATGATGACGGGGTAACCGATTTCCTTGGCGATGCGGAAATTCTCGTCGACGTCGGTTCCCAAGGGCCCATCCGAGCCGGGGACGCAGGGGACGCCGGCGGCCTTCATCACCTTGATGGCGGATACCTTGTCGCCCATGAGGCGAATGGTCTCGGCGCGAGGTCCTACGAAAATGAAGCCGCTCTTTTCCACGCGCTCCGCGAAATCGGCGTTTTCCGAGAGGAATCCGTAGCCCGGGTGAATGGCGACCGAATCGGTCACCTCGGCGGCGCTGATGATGGCCGGCATATTGAGGTATGAGTGGGCCGATTGCGGTGGTCCAATACACACCGTCTCATCCGCGAGCAGCACATGCTTGGTGTTGAAGTCCGCGGTGGAATGCACAGCCACGGTCTTGATGCCGAGCTCCCGGCAGGCGCGCAGGATGCGAAGCGCAATCTCGCCGCGATTGGCAATAACGACTTTTTCAATCATCGGGTTATTCGATGATGAACAGCGGTTGGCCGAATTCGACCGGCTCACCATTTTTGGCGAGTATGGCCGTAACGCGTCCCGCCTTGTCGGATTCGATTTGATTCATCATCTTCATGGCCTCGATGATGCAAAGAATCTGTCCCGTTTTGATCTCAGTGCCGATTTCCACGAACGCTTTCGCGCCGGGAGCCGACGCCGAGTAGTACGTGCCGACCATGGGCGACGTCACCGTGTGATCGTCCACTTTCGGCTTGTGTTCCCCCGCCGCCGTTGCCGGTGTCGACGGCTGCGCGAGAGCAGGTGCGGGTGCCGCCATGGGTGCGGCGGCCATGGCCGCCTGCATTGCCACGCGCGGGTGCCGGCTAATCCGTACCGACTCCTCGCCTTCGGAGATTTCCAATTCGGAAATACCCGACTCCTCCAGCAATTCGATCAACTTTTTTACTTTGCGAATATCCATCCGCTAACCCCTTGAAAATATCTTTGGTATTAAGTGGTTTGGTTCAGGCGCACGCAGGCGGCGTCGAGCGCGAGCTCGTAGCCTAGTGCGCCAAAACCAACGATGCAGCCAACGGCAATGCCGGATAGATAAGACTGGTGCCGAAACTCCTCACGTGCATAGATGTTGGTCAAATGTACTTCGATGAAGGGCATGGCCACTCCGAGGAAGGCATCGCGAATCGCGATGCTGGTGTGGGTGTACGCACCCGGGTTGATAATGACGAACGCAATGCCTTCGTGTTTGGCGCCTTGGATTCTGCCGATCAATTCATGTTCGGCATTACTTTGGGCAGCGACCAGCTCGTGCCCTTTGGCACGAGCCAAGTTCTCGAGCTTTTCGACGATGCTGGGAAGGGTCGCCGAGCCATAAATCTGCGGTTCCCGTAACCCCAGAAGGTTCAGGTTCGGCCCATTTAGCAACAGGATTCGCGCCATTTCCCCGTAAGTCCAGCGTAGTCGCGTTGAAAAGGTCCGCGATAATAACCAGAAACGGAGGAGAAAAGGCAAGCTTCGGCGTCGAACGTCGCCGGAAGGGTCATAACCCGTCTTAACTCGAGGGATTCGGAGCCAGTGCGTGGAGGCCGTCGGCGATGTTGTGCCGCGCGGTGGCCAACGGAATCCTGTCCTCGTTGACGTTCTGAACGATGGATAGGATGAGATCAGCTTGCGGCTTATGCAACTCTCCGACGAAAAGAGTGACGATTTGGCCGCGGCGGTCGGTAAAAACGGTGAAAGGGAAGACCGGAGATTCGACGCCGAAGGCCGTGGCCGCATCCAGGGCATCTTGTTCCCCAATGAGGATGGGGTAGGGGATTTTGAGGTCATTGGCGTAGGCCAGCACCTTGTCTCGATAATCCACCGCCACGCCCACCACTTGCACGTTGCGAGTCCCCCAGTCCCGCGACAGCGACTCGAGTAGCGGAATCTCGCGCCGGCAGGGCGCGCACCAGGTCGCCCAGAAGTTAATAATCAATGACTTACCCTGCCAGGTCGAGATGGGCGTAGGTTTGCCCGCCCGGTCGGCCAGGGAAAATTCCGGCAGCTTTTCAGGGATGCTTACCCGCGGAGGCACATCCGGATCCCAGGGCTTGTCGAGATCGCTGGGGACGGGGGGGCTGGCTTCGCCTGCCGGCACTCGCACGCCGGAGGCAGGGGGCGCGGCGTGCGGGTGCAACCTGAGTCCAACCCAAACGCCGACGACCAGCGCCAGCAGCGCGGCCGCGACCCGCCATGTCCGGCTGTGCATCAGTTCGGCGTGGGCAGCCGCCGGCCCTTACGCAGCATGAGCCCCGCCAGCAGGAAGGCGGCAGCGCCGCTCAACAGGGCCGCGGTCAGCCACGTGGGGGGCGGGCCGGCAGTGTGGGGCCCGAGAACCTGGCCGGTGGGGCCGCCGGCGTTCTGAGGGAATAACACCTTGGTGATGGGCGGATAGCACAATCCCGCCTCGGCACAGCCTTGGTAGGTCACCTTGATTTGCATCGGATGGGCGCCAAAATCGGAGCGCTTGAACTCGGCTGTCCCTACGACTTGCTGGGTGTAAATCTCCTGCTCGCCGAGATAGGGGTCGGTTTTCAGGGTTCCAGGGGGGAAGGCGGGTTCCCCGACGGTCAAATCCGGGCTTTCGGCGGCGATGCTGAAGCGTTTCCGGTACAGGTAGTAGCCGTCTGCTATCACCCAGCGTACTCGTACCACGTTGCCGTCGACCCGGGATCCGACGCGAAAGGCGACATCCGGGGGCAGAAAGTCGGTGTCGTTGGAGGTAGCCCCCCGAAGCCACCAGGGCTTCGCGGCGGCTAGGCCGACCACCCCCAGGGTGGCCGCCAGGATGAAGGAGGCGCGTATTAAAACGTTCATGCTGGCACTTTATAGTAGTTGGCAGGGATTGCCGACGTCCGAACGCACGGTGGCCGTGTGGCCGGATGGCCCCGGGGTACCTACTTAGTAATTAACATGGTCCTACCCCTTGAATCAGAAAAATCCGTCGCTATTATTAGCAGCCACGGAGTAGGAGTGCTAATAAGCCTCCCACCCACTTAACTCAAACCAAGCATTAGGAGTCTTGTCTTATGAAGATTCGTCCCCTTCATGACCGCGTGATCGTGAAACGAGAAGAGGAAGAGCGTAAGTCCCCCGGTGGCATTGTCATTCCTGATACCGCGACTGAAAAGCCGATTTTCGGCAAGGTCGTTGCCGTCGGCAAGGGCAAGATTCTGGAAAACGGCGAAGTGCGCGCGCTCGACGTCAAGGTCGGCGACAAGATTCTGTTCGGTAAGTACAGCGGCACCGAAGTGAAGATGGATGGCGACGAGCTGGTTGTGATGCGCGAAGAAGACATCATGGCCATCGTGGAAGGCAAGTAAGCCTCGCCTATAACCGCCTTACCAACCGAATAACTTAATTTTAGAGGAATAAGCAAATGGCAGCAAAAGACGTACGCTTTAGCGACGACGCCCGTGCACGCATGTTCAAGGGTGTGAATATTCTGGCGAATGCCGTCAAGGTAACGCTGGGTCCCAAGGGCCGCAACGCGGTGCTCGACAAGAGCTTCGGCGCCCCCACCGTCACCAAGGACGGCGTGTCGGTCGCGAAGGAAATCGAGCTCAAGGACAAGTTCGAGAACATGGGCGCGCAGATGGTGAAGGAAGTTGCTTCCAACACGTCTGACGAAGCCGGCGACGGCACCACCACCGCCACCGTGCTCGCGCAGGCGATCATCCGCGAAGGCCTGAAGTCGGTCGCCGCCGGCGCCAACCCGATGGACCTGAAGCGCGGCATCGACCTCGCGGTCGTTTCCGCCACCGAAGAGCTGAAGAAGCTGTCCAAGCCCTGCAAGGATCCGAAGGCGATCGCGCAGGTCGGCACGATCTCCGCGAACTCCGATGAGAGCATTGGCAAGACGATTGCCGATGCCATGGCGAAGGTCGGCAAAGAGGGTGTCATCACCGTCGAAGAGGGCTCTGGCCTTCAGAACGAGTTGGAAGTGGTCGAAGGCATGCAGTTCGATCGCGGCTATCTCTCGCCGTACTTCATCAACAATCAGCAGGGTCAGAGCGCCGAGCTCGACAAGCCGCTGGTGCTGTTGGTGGACAAGAAGATTTCCAACATTCGCGAATTGCTGCCCCTGCTGGAAGCCATTGCGAAGGGCGGCCGTCAGCTGTTGATCGTTGCCGAAGACGTCGAAGGCGAAGCGCTCGCCACCCTCGTCGTCAACACGATCCGTGGCATCGTCAAGGTCGCCGCCGTCAAGGCGCCGGGCTTCGGCGATCGTCGCAAGGCCATGCTGCAAGACATCGCGATCCTGACTGGCGGTACGGTCATTTCCGATGAAGTCGGCTTGTCGCTCGAGAAGGCGACTTTGAACGACTTGGGCGAAGCCAAGAAGATTCTGGTGGAAAAAGAGAACACCACCATTATCGACGGACATGGCAAGGCGGCGGACATCAAGGGCCGCGTCGACAGCATTCGCGCTCAGATCGAAGAAGCGACCAGCGACTATGACAAGGAAAAGCTGCAGGAGCGCGTAGCCAAGCTCTCCGGTGGTGTGGCCGTGATTAAAGTCGGTGCCGCAACCGAAATCGAAATGAAGGAAAAGAAGGCGCGCGTCGAAGACGCACTGCATGCAACGCGTGCGGCCGTCGAAGAGGGCGTGGTGCCGGGCGGCGGCGTCGCTCTGGTACGTGCGTTGCGGGCCATCGAGAAGCTGGTCGGTGCGAACGAAGATCAGACCACGGGCATCAAGATTCTGGCCCGTGCGATCGAAGAGCCCCTGCGTCAGATCGTCACCAATGCCGGTGAAGATGCCGCGGTGGTCTTGAACCGAGTCCGCGAGGGCAAGGGAACGTTCGGCTACAACGCTGCGACTGGCGAGTATGGCGACATGATCGAACTGGGCATCCTGGATCCCACCAAGGTGACGCGTCTGGCTCTGCAGAACGCCGCTTCGGTCTCGGGCCTGTTGCTCACGACGGAAGTCATGATCGCGGAATCGCCGAAGGACGATGAGCATGCACATGGCGCCCCGGGTGGCGGCATGGGTGGCATGGGCGGTATGGACATGTAAACCGCGCCCCGTTGGGGACATCGCGGACTTAGGTTCGCGGTTTCAGGTCGATGTCTTGGAAAGAGCGGGCTTCGGCCCGCTCTTTTCGTTTTGGGGGCGCGCTCAGGTATTATTGGGTGATCCGGTAACCAGGGAGGTTTCCCCTTTGAAAGCATTGTTCCTTCAGCTTCTGCTCATCTCTGCCGCCATGGCGGCTCCCGTCGACAACGTCAATGCCCCGGCCGTCAAGGAAGGGGATAGCTGGACCTATCAGACCACAACCGAAAAAACGACGTCCGGTTGGGCCCAGACGCGCGACGTGTTCAAAGTGACGCGTGTTACTTCGTCCTCTATTTATTTCACCGTGCAACCGAACGGTTCCACTCAACCCCCCAAGGAGTTGTTCGCTGGACTGGACTGGAGCCGGATCAGGGATATTGGCGGCCAGGAGACGGTGGTCAACAAGCCCCTCTCGTTTCCGCTCAATGTGGGCAAGACCTGGAAGTTGGAGTACACGGAGGACCACCCCAGCAACAAGCAACACCGATCCGAAAAATGGACCCATCAGTTCACGGTCATCGGATACGAGACTGTCGAGGTACCTGCCGGGAAATTTCAGGCCCTGAAAATCGAATGCGAGGGTCACTGGACTGCGGAAATCGAACCTACCAAAACCGTCGTGCAGGGTGCGCAAACGAACGCCGAGGGGGTTTCCATGAGCACGCAGGTCGCCAACAGCGCCGCCGGTGCCAAGTCCGGCAGAACCTACAAGGCATTTTGGTACGTGCCTTCCATCAAACGCTGGGTCAAATCGGTCGAGGAGTACTACAGCAGCGGCGGGGTCCGCACTGAAAGCTACACCGGCGAGCTGGCGTCATTCGAGGTCAACCCCTAGGGCGTTGATGCCGGCACGGCGGCCCCACAACTGGTCACGTAACTGAGCAGGTATGACCGACAAGGATGGTCATCCCGGTCGTAGGCGCCTGGCGCTCGCCGCGTTGATGCTGCTGATAATTATGGCGGGTATTTATCTTCTGCCACGTCGTCCGCCGCCGCCGCCGGCTACTCCCCCATCGCAGCCATCAAGCGCGCCAACAGTGGGCCTACGTTCGGTGCAGACGGAAGCTCCTTCTATACCGAAGCCCATCGAGAGTGTCGCGCAGGTGTCCGGCGACACGCTGGATTTCTGCGGCCTCGGCAAGGTGGCGGTGGATGCACACGACCCTTTCGCCGGTTATCGATATCTGGAAGGGGCGACGCGTAAGACCGCCCAGCAATGGCTGTCTGCATTGTTGAATAATGATGACACTCGAGCGCGGGCGGTGGGACTTTTGCTGGAGGGCAAGATCGGCGAGGAGAGCCTAACCATGCATCCCATGCAAGAACAAACCCGAGATGAATTGGTGGCTCTGGCCGTCGGCGCAGGCGATCCGGCGGTGTACGCGCTGACATTGGCGGCCTGCGGTACCTACACGACCCAATTGGGAGGAAACTGCCAACAGCTTTCCGTGGCCGAGTGGGCGCGGCTGGACCCCGACAACGCCATGCCGTGGTTGCTATTGGCGGGTCAGGCACATGGGAGGAATGATGCCTCGGCCGAGTCCGATGACTTCGATCATGCAGCCGCGGCTCACAAAATGGACTCTTACAACGCGTCGCTATTCGCTTATGCGGCGCCGACCATGCCGAGCGACGCCACGGCCCTTCAGCAATGGTATTTGACGATCCAGGCGACGGGGATCGATGCCACCATGCGTCCGCCGTTGGGTCAGGCACTTCGTCATTGCACGGACTCTGCCGTTCAGGACGACCATGCACGAGCGCAGTGCATTGGCGTGGCCGAAGTGATGGTGAACCGAGGGGCAACACTGGCCGACTTTGGCCTTGGCATTAGTTTGGGCGCGCGCCTTGGATGGCCCGAACAGCGAGTGAGAAAACTGCGTGAACAGTACGATGCAATGATTCAGGTACTCACGGAAGAGGGAGACGAGGGGGAAGAAGATAAGAAAGGTATCTGGAGCTGCGCTGTGGTTGAGCGGGGAAATGCGTTCATGCGCCAGCGCGTGCAGGCGGGAGAGCTAAGTGCTCTGCGAGATCAGATCGAGCGATCCGGCGAGGCACCCCATGAGCTGGCGCAGAAACACAGAGAATTCATGGACAAGATGCGGCTCGAGGCTCAGCGGGAAGAAACAGCGCCCGTCCCGTGAAGCAGCACGGTCCGAATGGAATCGCAGTCTTGTCACCTTAGAGAGCATGGCGGAGTGCTAACATTCCGCCATGACAGCGGCTGCAAGGCAATCGGTGGCTTGGTCCGCGAGGCAATACCTGGCCTTCGAGGAGGAGCGCACTCGCCCGGTCCGCGACTTGCTGGCGGCGGTGCCCGCCATCGAGCCGCGGGTCGCCGTCGATATCGGTTGCGGTCCGGGTAATTCCACGGAGCTCCTGGCGGCGCGTTTTCCCAAGGCAGTTGTCAGCGGTCTCGACAGCTCACCCGATATGATTGCGGCGGCGCGGGAGCGTCTTCCCTCCTTGAAGTTCGTGGTCGCGGATCTCGAGGTATGGGTACACCGCCCTGCGACACCGGAAGAAGGGCCGCCGGAGGTGATATTGGCGAATGCCGTTCTGCAATGGACGCCGAACCATGCCCAGCTGTTTCCCGCCCTATGCGCCAAGCTTGCACCCGGCGGCGTGTTGGCGGTGCAAATGCCGGACACCTTGGAGGAGCCCGCGCATCGGTTAATGCGTGAGGTGGCGGCGGACGGCCCGTGGGCCGCAAAGCTGTCGGAAGCGGCCGCGCAACGCGCTTCCCTGGGCAGCGCGGGCTGGTACTACGAGTTGCTGCATTCGGCCGGTTGCCGGGTGGATGTATGGCGCACGACGTACCATCATGCACTTGCGGGCGGCGCGGACGCCGTCGTGGAGTGGTTCAAGGGCAGCGGGCTGCGGCCGTTTTTGGCACCGCTCGATGCCGATGAGCGAAACGAATTTCTCCTGCGCTATCAAAGGGCCATCGGCAAGGCCTACCCGCCGCTGGCGGATGGCAGTGTGTTGCTGCCGTTCCCGCGATTGTTCATTGTCGCAGGGGCGTGATTGGTCGTGATGGCGCGTCCCGAGATGTTGGCGTCGGCCTCGTGATGGCTATTCCCGCCGAACTGCATGACGCCGTTTCACGTTGGTGGGAGCGCGCCAATGCGCTGCCGCCCCTGCTGGAGGCCTACGCGGCCTTGTCGCCGGGACTGCGGGAGGAGTTGCCGCGGGTAATCGCCGCCAGCGAATTCGTCGGCGCAGCCTTGCTTCAAGACCCGACTTGTCTGGCTTGGCTGTCCCACAACAAGGAGCCGCCCGCTGCTCATGCGGCCAATCTCGATTACGAGCAGCGCGCTGCAGACGCCGTAACCGCGGCCGAAGCGCAGCACCTCTTGCGTGAGTGGCGGCGCCGTGAAATGTGCCGGGTAGCGTGGCGCGACATTGCCGGTCGAGCGAGCGTCACCGACACTTTGGCCGCAGTCTCAGAGTTGGCCGATGCCTGTATTCGCGCGGCCCGTACGGCAGCGCAGAGGTTTCTCGAGGTGCCGTTCGGCAGGCCCCGGAACGAGGGAGGCGCGGAAGTGCCGCTCATCGTGGTCGCCATGGGCAAGCTCGGCGGTAGGGAACTCAATTTTTCCTCGGACATCGATTTGGTGTTCCTATATGCCGAGGCGGGCACCACGGACGGCGCACGCCCGGCGGATAATTCCGAGTACTTCAATCGAGTGGGTCGCGAACTCATTCGCCTCCTCGATGCGCGCACCGAGGACGGCTTCGTGTTCCGGGTCGACATGCGGTTGCGGCCCTTTGGCGACAGCGGCGCACTGGTCGTGAGCCTCGCTGCACTCGAGGATTACTTGCAGGAACACGGCCGCGATTGGGAGCGCTACGCGTGGATCAAGGCCCGCGCCGTGGTCGGCGCCGAACCCTATGCCGCGGCGACCCAAGATTACATACGCCCCTTTGTTTATCGGCGCTACTTGGACTTCGGCGTGTTCGAGTCACTGCGCGACATGAAGGCGCTCATCGCCCGCGAAGTGGCGCGGCGCGAACTCGGTCAGCATCTGAAGCTCGGTCCCGGCGGCATTCGCGAATTGGAATTCATCGTGCAATCCATGCAGCTGGTGCGCGGCGGCAGCGATCGGCGCCTGCAGAACGCCGCCCTGCTCGACGTGCTTCCCTTGTTGGCGGGTTCAAAGCTGTTGTCCAAGACCGCGGTGACGGAGTTGCACGAGTCCTACCTCGTGCTGCGCAAGGCCGAAAACGCGCTGCAAATGATTCGTGACGAGCAGACTCATTCACTGCCGTCGGATGGCTTGGATCAGCTGCGCCTGGCCTTGAACATGGGCATGCCGGATTGGCCCAGTGCTCTGACGCACATCGAGCAGGCTCGGCATCGAGTGGCGAGAATGTTCGAGGCGCTGGTATTCGGTGTACCGGAAACGCAGCGCAGGGATGGCGAAACGGCGCTTGATTGGCTGGCTTCGGATGAGGTCAACATCGGCCAGGAATTGCGCCAATTCCCATTCGACGCCGCGGACATCGAGGCGTTGAGCACACTGTTGGAAGAATACCGGCGGGCGGCTTCCTATCGACGCTTGGACGAGGGGGCGAGGCGGCGTCTGCATGTCATCGTGGGGCGCTTGTTGAAATCCGCAGCCTCGCGGCCTGCTCCGACGATGGTGGTGCAACGGGTGCTGCGCGTCTTGGAGGCGATCGGCGCCCGCTCCTCGTATCTGGCGCTGTTGAAGGAGCAGCCTCCGGCCTTGGACCGTCTCATTGATGTCTGCGCGGTGAGCGGCTTTCTTGCGCGCCAGGTCGCGGACTTCCCGCTGCTGCTGGATGAGCTGATCGACCCCAATGCCTTCGATGAGCTGCCGTCGCGCGCGAGTTTCGTGACTGAACTCGATGCCAGAACCGAGCGCTTGCCGGCCGACGATCCGGAGCGGCAGGTCGAGGCCCTGCGGCAGTTTCAGAAGGCGGCGGTATTTTGCGTGGCGTTCGCCGATCTCACCGCCCGCATGCCTTTGATGAAAGTCAGCGATCGCTTGACGGATATCGCGGAACTCATTGTCGAGCGCTGCATGACACTCGCATGGGGCCAGATGACCCAGGCGTATGGAATTCCGTGCTGCAGCGATGGTGGCGGCGAACCTCGCGCGGTGAAAGTTGCCGTCGCGGGTTACGGCAAGCTCGGTGGCTGGGAACTTGGATACGGGTCGGATCTCGATCTGGTGTTCCTGCACGACTCCAGCGGCGACTCGCAACAGACCCGCGGCGAGCGCCCGGTCGATAATGCGGTTTTCTTTTTGCGTCTGGGGCAGCGCATCGTGCACTTGCTCACCATGCATTCGGCGGCGGGCCGCTTGTATGAGGTCGACATGCGGCTGCGGCCGAATGGCAAGGGCGGCTTTCTCATGACAGGCATCGACGCCTTCGAGCTTTACCAACAACAAGAGGCGTGGACTTGGGAGCATCAGGCATTGCTACGAGCGCGGGCCATTGCCGGAGATGCCGACCTGTGCCGACGCTTCGAACAGGCGCGGCGGACGGTGCTGCGCGGAGCCGTGCATCGCGATACGCTGCGCGCGGATGTGGCGGAGATGCGCCAGCGCATGCGGCGCGAGCTGTCGTTGGCCGGCACGGGCCAGTTCGATATCAAACAGGATGCCGGCGGCATTGCCGACATCGAATTTCTGGTGCAGTACTGGGTGCTGGCATCAGCCGGTGGGCATCCTGAACTACTCACTTTTACGGACAACATTCGGCAACTCGATGGGCTGGCTTCAGTGGGCGTGCTCGACGCTGCCACGGCGAAGTGGTTGACGGAGGCTTACATTGATTATCGAACCGTTTTGCATCATCTCTCCCTGGAAGGCGGCGAACGCGTGGTCGAAGCGGCGCCCTACACGGAGACGCGGGCGCGAGTCAGCGATATTTGGCGACGCACGTTCGAGGGTACTACGTTGAAGTCGCCTTGGACCGGGCCCTATGGAGGAGTGCCTCCGCTGCAGGATGTCAGGGTTGCGGAATTCAGACCAGCGCTGGATGCCGCCATGGCCGAGAAACTGCGCCAGGTCGAGCAGATTGCCGCCAATCCCGAGGCGCCGACCTTCGAGAATACGGTGGCGGCGTTGGAGCGCACCGGCCAGGAGTTCAATCGCGTGAATGCGATTTACGATATCTGGTC
>Ga0302310_10001512_pt1 | contig 19693 bp, 13 predicted proteins | sample III_Palsa_N1_2_FD_200451 | JGI IMG/M metagenome (GOLD analysis project Ga0302310, IMG submission 200451) | Peat permafrost microbial communities from Stordalen Mire near Abisko, Sweden - III_Palsa_N1_2 | ecosystem: Environmental > Terrestrial > Soil > Palsa > Peat permafrost | place: Sweden...
GGGAGCTCGCATCGGTTACGAATGTTCGACGCATTGATGAATCTCTCGACGGTGCTGAATGCACTCATACCAGCCGCCCAAAATTTTGACTCGTGACCAGCGATTTGGGCGGCTGGTATGAGTCTTTGTTTTGCGTGCGCCGCCCGCCAACCCGCGCGCGATACCAGCGGTCAAGAGATCGGGCCGCTGGTATCAGTAACTCTTCGTGGGAGGCACGCAGCTGCAGGCGATCGATGTGCGCGCCATACTGCCCGAGCAGATCGATCAGCGCTGTCGAGTCGCAGAGTCTGCTTTTTTGAAAAAAAGCAGCAAAAACCTTTTACTCGATTGGTTCCCTCCCTGTCCTGGGAAATTTCGCAATTGATTAAATTGATAAAGTTTTTTTGCTTCTTTTTGTTCACAAAAAGAAGACCCTACTCTTTGCCTAACATGTTGATTCTATTTACTATCATTTCGGACCGACACTCACGCGTCGATCATGTCCCGTACCCGATTGGCGAGCGCGTCGATCGCGAATGGCTTGGTAATCACCTGCATGCCGGGATCGAGATGGCCATTGCCGATCACGGCATTCTCGGCGTAGCCGGTGATGAAAAGCACCTTGAGCTTGGGACGCAGACTCCTGCCCGCATCGGCCACTTGCCTTCCGTTCATCCCGCCTGGCAAACCCACGTCGGTAACCATCAGATCGATCCGGGTTTCCGATTGCAAAATCTTCAAACCCTCGGGTCCGTCCGCAGCCTCCAACACGCGATAGCCGGCGTCCTGCAACAAATCCGCGATCAACATTCGCACTGTCGCTTCGTCGTCGATCACCAAAACCGTCTCGCCATAGCCGCTCTCGAACCCTGTCATCGCTTCCTCACCAGACCCGCGGTCGGGCGCTTCACCCTGATAGCGCGGAAAATACAAACACATCGTGGTTCCATGCCCGATCTCGGAATAGACTCGTACTTGCCCGTTCGACTGGCGCACAAAGCCGTAGATCATCGACAGGCCCAGACCGGTTCCCTGCCCAAGTGGCTTGGTCGTGAAGAACGGCTCGAAAATCCGCTCGATGGTCTCCTTGGACATGCCGATTCCGGTGTCGGTGACGCAAAGCGAAACGTACTGCCCGGGTGGCAGATCGCGTTCCCTTGCTGCGCGCTCATCGAGCCACTTATTCGCGGTCTCGATCGTAAGACGGCCGCCATCAGGCATGGCGTCGCGAGCATTGATGCACAGGTTGAGGATCGCGTTCTCGAGCTGGTTCTGATCGATCATGATCGGCCACAGCCCGGCCGCTCCCACCGACTCGACCGCGACATTCGGGCCGCCGGTGCGGCGCACCAGATCCTCCAGGTCGGCGATCAGACGGTTCAGATTGGTCGGCTTGGGATCGAGCGTCTGACGCCGCGAGAACGCCAGCAACCGCTGGGTGAGTGCTGCAGCTCGCTTGGTCGCTCCTTGAGCGGCATCGACGTAGCGCGGCACCGCATCCAGTCGTCCCTGACCGACGCGAGCTTCGAGCATCTGCAAGCTTGCCGAGATGCCCGCCAGAAGATTGTTGAAGTCGTGCGCGATCCCGCCGGTCAACTGGCCCACCGCTTCCATCTTCTGCGATTGGCGCAAGGCCGCTTCGGCCTGCTCGCGCTGCTCGATCGCCGATCGCACCCTGGATTCCAGCTGCTCGTTCAATTCACGCAGCGCGGACTCGATCGCGTGCCGATGCTCGATGTCGATCAGAACGCCCGGGAACCTGACCGGAACGCCGTCGGCGTTCTGATCCACCCGGCCATTGGCTTCGATCCAGCGGAACACTCCGTCGTGCTGCCGAACCCGGTATTCCGAGCGATAGGGGCCGCCGCGCCGCAGCGCCTGTCCGATGTCTTGCTCGACCCGGGCCCGGTCCTGCGGGTGGACGGAAGCCAATACTTCGTCAAGCGGGATACCGGCGCCGCATCGCGCCGGATCAAGGCCAAACGAGCGCGCGAACCGCTCGTCGCCGGCGAAATGATCGGTCTCTACGGTCCAAACCCAGGTGCCGATGATGGCGCCGGCGTCGAGCGCCAACTGCACCCGTTCGGCCTGCGCGCGGGCCTTCGCCTCGCTCGCGCTCACCGCCGCCGCTGCCTCTCGCCGCAGCCTGGCCATCGCGATGTTCGCCGCCACCCGCGCCAGCAACTCGCGGGCGGAAAACGGCTTGGTCAGATAGTCATCAGCGCCGGCATCCAACCCTTCCACCTTGGCATCATCGCCGGCGCGCGCCGATAGCATGATGGTGGGTAAGTCGCGCAAGGATGCGTCCGCGCGGACCGCGCGCAGCAAGCCGAAGCCGTCGAGCCGTGGCATCATCACATCGGTGACCAGGATATCCGGCCGGTGTGTGCGCAGCGCCGCCAGCGCCTGCTCGCCGTCCGCCACGGCTTCGACTTCGTAGCCACGCTGCACTAGCAGCCGGCTGATATAGTCGCGCAGATCGGCGTTGTCGTCGGCCAGCAACACGCGTCGTCGCTCCGTCTGCGTCAGCTGCGCGGCATCGGCGTGCGGCAATTCGCGCGCCGCCCCAGCGTCCAGCAGGGCATCGCCGGGCAGCCAGCGCAGCGCTTCCTCGACAAAGCTCTGCGCCCGCGAGGTGGTGGCGTTTTCTTCCGCGGCGGTTTGCACGCGCATTGCCGACAGATGGGCCACGCCAAGCGGAATAATAATGTGAAAGGCGGTCCCGCGCCCTTCTTCGCTATCCACCGCGATCTCGCCGCCATGCAGGTTTACCAATTCACGGACCAGGGCAAGACCGATGCCGGAGCCTTCGAAGCTGCGGCCCCTGGCGCCCTCTACGCGATGAAACCGATCAAATAGCCGGTCGATCTCCGCTGCCGGAATGCCGGTGCCGGTATCGCGCACCGTCAACCTCGCCGCGCCATCCCGTTCGCGCAGCGCCACTTCGATCTCGCCCTCGAAGGTGAATTTGAACGCGTTCGAAACCAGGTTGAGAACGATCTTTTCCCACATGTCGCGGTCGACGTAGACCGGCTGGCCCAGCGGCGGGGTATCGACGATCAACCGGATGCCCGCCTTGTCGGTGGCGGAGCGGAACGACGATGCCAGATCGGCGGTGAGTGCCGCGAGATTGGTCGGCCGGTAGGTCGCCTCGACGCGGCCGGCCTCGATCCGCGAGAAATCGAGCAGCGAATTCACCAGCCGCAAGAGCCTTAGCGCGTTCCGATGCGCGATCTCCAACCGATCACGCTGTTGGGTTGCGGCCGGTTCGGCCGTCAGCGCATCCTCGATCGGCCCCAGCATGAGCGTCAGCGGCGTGCGGAATTCGTGCGACACATTCGAGAAGAAAGCGGTTTTGGCCCGATCGATTTCGGCCAGCGCGTCGGCGCGCTGGCGGGCGCGTTCGTACTCGTCCGCCCGGGCGATCGCTGCGGCGATCTGCGCGGTTAACAGTTCGATGAAGCCCTGATAGGTGGAATCGAACAGCCGGTGCGAATTTAGCGCAGCGACGAGGTAGCCGACCGGTCCGTCCCCCTCGGCGCTGGTAATCGGCGCGACCAGCGCCTGGCGCGGCGTATCGGGCTCGGGATCCGCCGCGGCGCTTTCCAGCCGATCGGGCGGCATCAGCGCGGCCGGAAGCCGGTCCAGATCGACCAGCACGGTCGCGCGATCCGCCGCTGCCGCGAGCGGCCACACCGCTGGGTCGCGAAGATCGACCTGCGGCGCCAAGATCGATAAATGGCGGGCCGGATCGTGCACTGCCGCGAGCTGAGGCGCGCTGCTCTGACCCGATAGATAGACCAGTGCGAACGGCACGTCGCGGGCGCCGGCGGAAAGGCAGGTTTCCAACCCTCCCATCGCCTCGGCCCGGGTTGAGGCGGCGGCGAGCGTAGTGCCGACGTCACGCAGCACCCGCAACTGGCGTTCGCTGATGACCCGCTCGGTTACTTCGGCGACGACACACAGCATTCCGGTGGTGGCACCCGCGTCGTCGGCCAGCGGCGAGTAGGAGAAAGTATGGTAGGTCTCCTCGGCGAAGCCGCTGCGTTCGAGATAAAGCAGCAGCGCTTCGTCCCAAGTCGCCTCACCGGTGGCGAGCACGTGCTCGATCCGCGGCCCGATGTCGGGCCAGATTTCCGCCCAGACCTTGTCCGAGCGGCTGCCGATCACCCAGTCGCGCTTCAGCCCGACCGTCGGCAGGTAAGCGTCGTTGCAGAGGAAGGTAAGGTCGGGGCCCCACGCCATCCACATCGCGAAACGCGACGTGAGCATCACCCGCACGACTGCGCGCAGGCTGGCGGGCCAGCCATCCGGCGGACCGAGCGGCGTCGCTTCCCAGTCGCAAGCGCGCATCAGCGCTCTGACCTCGCCCGGGCCGCGCAGCAGCGGCGGCCCTTCATCAATCAGCAATCGGGGGTCGTTCAAGGTGTCGGACATGTCCGCGCTATCTATGGCAGATCGGGCCCGAGTGTTCCAGACTGTTGCGAAGAGAGCATCGTGGATCGCGCGCAGGTTCGGGCTCGGGGCCTGCGTCGGTCCGAAATGATAGGAAATGAAATTAAAATGTTAAACAAAGAGAAGAATCTTCTCTTTGTGAACAAAAAGAAGCAAAAAAACTTTGTTAATTTGATGCGGTGCGCAGCTTCCCAGGACAGGCATGGAACCAATCGAATAGAAGTTCTTTGCTGCTCTTTTTCAAAAAAGAAGACTCTTCGACTTCACTTGACTAATGCGCTGATAGTCTCAAACCTACCAGCGATTTCCGACCAAATTCAAGAACACAGGGGGATGGTCACGATGGTTCAACTATCCGGGGGTGAAATCCTGGTCCGCAGCCTGCGGCCGGAGCGGATCGGGGCGGTGTTCGGCATTGTCGGCGGCAAGCTCGGCCCGTTCATCAAGGCGCTGGGCGAAGAGCCCGGTATCGTCTTCACCGGCACCCGCCACGAGGCCGCGGCGGTCTATATGGCGGCGGGTCATTTTGCCGCCACCGGACGTATGGCGGTGGCGTTCAGCGAAATCGGGCCGGGCACCTCCAACGCCGTGCCGGCGGTGGCGAGCGCCTACAACAACCGGCTGCCTTTGTTGCTTATCACCTCGAACAACCAGCACGCCACCGCCTATCCGTTCCGCGGCGCCTTCATGGAGCAGGATAATCTCGCGGTGCTGCAGCCGATCACCAAATGGAACGCAGTGATCCACGAAGGCACGCGCATCCCGGAGCTGGTACGCTGGGCGTTTCGCGAAGCGCTGACCGGGCGGCCCGGACCGGTGCATCTCGACGTGCCGCAGGACGTGCTGCTGACCCAATTCGACATCCCCGACAACGAATTCGCCTGGACCGCGGAAGAATACCGGCTGGCCGCGCCGATCGCCCCGGCGGCGGCCGACGCCGCGCGCGCGGCCGAATTGCTGCTGGCAGCCGAGCGGCCGCTCTTGATCGCCGGCGGCGGGCTGGCACGCGGCGGCGATGCCACCGCGTTCCGGGCGCTGGCGCGGACTCTCGGCGCCGCCTCCACCGCGACCCAGATGGGACTCGGCGGAGCGGACGAAACCGCGACGGGATTTGCCGGCCACGGCGGGGTGATCGCCGGCGACGCGGTGCTGACGGCGCTGCGCGAAGCCGACGTGGTGCTGGCGGCGGGCTGCCGGTTCTCGTCGTGGATGTGGGATCAGGACGGCCCGTTGGTCCGCCGCGGGCAGAAGCTGATCCAGATCGACACCGATCCCGCGGTGATCGGCCATGCCGCGCCGGTGACGCTGGGGATGGTGGCGGACGCGCGCACGGCGGTGGCCGCGATCCTGGCAGCGGTCCGCGCACGCGGCGCTGAACCCTCCAACGGTGAATGGGCCGCGGCGATCGATGGCGCGCGCAACGCCCACCGCGCCCGGCTTGCGGCGCTTGCCGAGGATACCACGGCACCTACCCACCCTGCCCGCCTCGCCCAAGCCATCGGCCTGGCGATTCCGGCCGATGCGTTCGTTACCTTCGACGGTGGCCATACCTCATTCTGGAGCAATGATTTCACCCACGTGCCCGAACCTCGTCGTGGCTTTCACGAACCCGGCATGGCGCAGCTCGGCTTCGGGCTGCCATATGCGATCGCGGTCGCGCTGGCCCACCCCGGCCGGACAGTGGTGAACATCACCGGCGACGGTGCGTTCGGCTTCACCGTGGCGGAACTCGATACTGCCCGCCGCTACGGTGCCGTGGTGATCAATGTGATCCACAACAACGCATCCTGGGGCGTGATCGCCGCCAGCCAGCGCAAAGGCGGGTTCTCGTTCGGGACCGATCTTTCCGGCACCGATTACGCCGCGATCGCGCGCGGCTTCGGCTGCTTTGGCGAGGCGGTCGAAACCGCCGAGGATTTTGCCGCCGCCTTCGCCCGGGCGGGCGCGAGCGGTCTGCCGGCGGTGCTCGATTGCCGCACGCGCTTCGTGCCGCATCCGATGATGCCGCAATTCGGCGCTACCAGCGCGTTGGGGATGCGGCGCTGAGCAGCAAGTGAGAGTCTTTTTTTTTGAAAAAAAAGAAGAAAAAAACTTTTATCCGTTGGGCCTGGCGACAATTGTCAAAAATTTTTTTGGTTCTTTTTTTCAAAAAAGAACACTTCACTTAAAACTTCTCCTCCGGCAGCACTACCGTGGCCTGTGCCTCGATCTGCCGCGAAGATTTCGCCAATATGATCTGATACCGGCCGGCGGCGATGAACCAATCTCCCGCGGCGGAATCCCAGGTCGCGAGCAACCGGCGATCCACCGTAAGCGTCACGTGCGTGCTCTGCCCCGGCGCCAGCGCAAGTTTGCGCCATCCCGCCAGCCGCTTCGGTGCTTCCCATTGGGTATCGACCGGCGACGCATAGATCTGCGGCACATCCATCGAGGCACGCGTGCCGGTGTTGGTGACATCGAATTCGACCCGCGCCGTACCGCCCACCACCGCAGCGGTGAGATTCGCGTAGCGCGTACTGCCGTACGACAGCCCGTAACCGAACGGATATAGCGGCGCGAGCCCCTGCTTATCATACCATTTGTAGCCCACCGCCGCGCCCTCGCCGTAATGCACGTCGAACGCGAGCGTGGGATTTTTCGGATCACCGTCGAGCACGGGCCGCGGCAACTGGTCGAGCGATCTGGGAAAACTGATCGGCAGCCGGCCCGACGGGACGACCGCACCGAACAGCACTCGCGCGATCGCCTCGCCCCCGCGCGTGCCGGGATACCAGGTCTCGAGCAGCCCCGGCACCTGATCCACCCATGGCATCAGCACCGGGCCGCCGGTTTCCAGCACCACCACGGTGTGCGGATTGGCCCGCGCGACATTCGCGATCGCGGCGTCCTGATTGTGCGGCATCGTGAGCGGGGCGTCCGCGGATTCTGCGGTCCATTGCTGGGCGAAGAAAATTACCACGTCGGCCTGTGCAGCGAGCTTCGCCGCCACCGCGAAATCCTGCCCATCGGCAAAATCCACCTCGGCGCCCGGCGCCATCGCGTGGATCGCCTGCAGCGGCGACGAAGGAAAATACACGATTGGCCCGGGGAAGCTCTGCGGCCCGATATTCGGCACCGCGTTGCCGCCGACCGGAAAAACCTGCGCCGAACCGCCGCCCGACAGGACACCCACATCGGCGTGGATTCCGATCACCGCGATGCGCTTCAGATGTGGCGACAGCGGCAGAATATTCCCGTCGTTCTTTAGAAGCACGATCGCCTGCTCGGCGTCGGCCTGACTTACTTTCGCGTCAGCGGCGAAATCGATCGGCGCGATCGCCACCGGATGATCGATGACGCCATCAGCGAACAGCGAGCGCAGAATCCGCCGCACCATGTCATCGAGCCGCGCCTGGGGCACCGCGCCGGATTTGATCGCATCCTGCAGCGGACCGGCAAAATACGGCTGCGCATCGAACGTTGCGGCCGCAGATTCCTGATCGAGGCCGGCATTGGCCGACGGCACGGTGGCATGCACCGCGCCCCAATCCGACATCACGTAACCTTTGAAGCCCCAGTCGCGCTTCAAGACCTGATTGAGCAGCCAATCATTTTCGCAGGCATAGACTTCGTTCACGCGGTTATACGCGCACATCACCGAGCCCGGATGGCCGGTCTCGATCGCAATCTCGAATCCCAGCAGATCCGATTGCCGTGCTGCCGCCTCGCCAATATCGGAAGACAAATATTGCCGGCCGGTTTCCTGATCGTTCAGCGCGAAATGTTTCACCGTCGAGATGATATGATTCGATTCGATGCCGCGCACTTCCGCACCGACGATGGTGCCGGCGAGCAGCGGGTCCTCGCCGGCATATTCAAAATTGCGCCCGTTGCGCGGGTCGCGGGCCAAATTCACCCCGCCGGCGAGCTGAACGTTGAAGCCGGAGGCGCGCGCCTCCGATCCGATCATCGCCCCGCCTTGAAACGCCAGGTCCGGATTCCAGGTCGCAGCGGTGGCCAGACCCGAGGGCAAGGCGGTACGCAGGCGCAGGTTCGCCGGATCGCGCTGCGAGGCCACGCCGATGCCGGCGTCGGTCTCCCATTGCGGCGGAATCCCGAGCCGCGGAATCCCCGGGACAAAGCCCGCCGACGCTGGACGCGCGCCTGCGGGAGGGAGATAGTTTTTCCAAGGCGCCACCGAAGCGAAATAGCCGAAGACCAGCGTCAACTTCTCGGCCTGGGTCATCCGCGCAAGCAAAGCATCGGCGCGTAGATCGGCGCTGTCGGGAGCCGGCGCCGCAGCCGCGATTGCCAACGCAGAGATTCCCAGCAGGGTAAGCCGCAGAGCATAGAGACTCCTGGCCATGCGAGCCTCCTTGAGGTCTAACCGCGAATATGCGCAACCAGGACGTGTTTTGCGAGTTTCGGTCGAAGAGTCTTCTTTTTGTGATCAAAAAGAAGACTTACCATCCCTCAGAAATGTATCGCCCTGCCGTACGCGTCCAGCGTCGCCTCGTGCATGGTCTCGCTCACGGTCGGATGAGGAAACACGGTTTCCATCAATTCTTCCTCGGTGGTCTCGAGCGTCCGCGCGATGGTGTAGCCCTGGATCATTTCGGTGACTTCCGCCCCGATCATGTGCGCTCCCAGCAATTCGCCGCTGTCGGCGTCGAACACGGTCTTTACCATGCCTTCGGGCTCGCCCAGGGCGATTGCTTTGCCGTTGCCGATGAACGGGAAGTGACCGACCTTTACTTTGTGGCCGGCGGCTTTGGCGGCGGCTTCGGTCATGCCGACCGAGGCCACTTGCGGCCAGCAATAGGTGCAGCCGGGGACGTTGCTCCAGTCGATCGGATGCACATGCTTGCCGGCGATTTTTTCGACCACCGTCACCGCCTCGTGGCTGGCTTTGTGGGCGAGCCAGGGCGGGCCGACCAGGTCGCCGATGGCATAGACGCCGGGCTCGCCGGTTTGGCCGTATTCGTCGATGATGACGTGGGTGCGGTCGATTTTGACCCCGGTGCCTTCGAGCCCGATGTTCTCGACGTTGCCGACGATGCCGACCGCCGAGATCACCCGATCGACGGTGATTTCTTCGGTTTTGCCGCCGGATTCCACGGTGACGGTGCAGCTATCGGCAGATTTTTTCACGCCCAGTACCTTGGCACTGGTCATGATCTTCATGCCTTGCTTTTCGAACGCTTTTTTGGCGAAGGCGCTGATTTCGGCGTCTTCCACCGGCAGGATCCGGTCGAGCACCTCGACCACCGTGGTTTTGGCGCCGAGCGTGTTGAAGAAGCTCGCGAATTCCACCCCGATCGCACCGGATCCGATCACCAGCAGGCTCTTCGGCATAGTGGTGGGAACCAGCGCATCGCGATAGGTCCAGATCAGTTTGTGATCAGATTCCATGCCGGGCAGCTCGCGCGCCCGCGCGCCGGTGGCGAGGATGATCGCCTTCGACTTCAGCGTGGCGACCGGCTTGCCGTCTTTCTCGACCGCGACGGTGCCTTTGCCCGCGAGCTTGCCCCAGCCGTCGAACACCGTGACCTTATTTTTCTTCAGCAGATGCTTCACGCCGCCCGATAGCTGACCCGCAACGTTGCGCGATCGTTTGACGATCTTTTCGAGGTCGAACTTGATGTTGTCGGCGGAAAACCCGTAATCGCCGAGATGCTGCAGTGTGTGATAGATTTCCGAAGAACGCAGCAGCGCCTTGGTCGGAATGCAGCCCCAGTTGAGGCAAATGCCGCCGAGATTCTCGCGCTCCACCACCGCAGCTTTCAGCCCGAGCTGGGCGGCGCGAATACCCGCCACATAACCGCCGGGACCGCTGCCGACCACGACCACATCGAAGGTTTGTTCGTCCATAGCGCGCGCTCCTCGAGGAGTAGAAGAAAGTCTTCTTTTTTGAAAAAAAGAAGCAAAAAACTTTTATTCGAAAGTTGATTCGGGCCACTCCGTGGAGTGGATTACCCACAGTCCCAAAGTAACAAAGTTTTTTTGCTTCTTTTTGTTCACAAAAAGAAGACTTCCTTAACTACAGCATTAAACTTAGCGGATCTTCGACCAGCGACTTGAACAGTGCGAGCCATTCCGCGCCGAGCGCGCCGTCGATCACGCGATGGTCGATCGCGAGCGTGGTAGACATCACCGTCGCGATGGCGAGCTGGTCGTTTTTCACCACCGCGCGTTTCTCGCCGGCGCCGACCGCCAGGATCGCGCCCTGCGGCGGGTTGATGATCGCGGCGAATTCCTTGATCCCGAACATGCCGAGGTTGGAAAGCGAGAAGCCGCCGCCCTGGAATTCATCGAGCTTCAGCTTGTTGCTGCGCGCGCGCGCGGCCAGATCCTTCATTTCGTTGCTGATGGTGGCGAGCCCCTTGAGATCGGCCTTGCGCACGATCGGCGTAATCAGCCCGTCGGGCACCGAAACCGCGACCGAAATATCAACGTCGTCATAATAGATCGCGGCTTCCTCGGTATAGCTTGCATTCACCTTCGGCATCCGGCGCAGCGCGATCGCGCAGGCTTTGATCAGCAGATCATTGACCGAAAGCTTGAACGCACCGGGACCATCCTTGGTCGATTTGGCGTTGAGGTCGGCACGCAGCTTTAACAGCGCGTCGAGCTCAACATCGACGGTAAGATAGAAGTGCGGCACGAAGGTCTTGGACTCGGAGAGCCGCCGCGCGATGGTTTTGCGCATCGTGCTGTTGGGCACCGAGCTGTGCGGCGCGGTGATCGGCGTCGCGGCGGGGCGGTATACCGGCACCGCGCCAGCAGGCGCGGCGGGGGCCGGCGCGGGTGCTGCCGCGGCCGGCGCGGGAGCGGGAGCTGCTGCGGCCGGCTTCGGTGCGGCCTGGGCCCGTTCCACGTCGGCGCGCACGATGCGGCCGTTTGGCCCGGTGCCCTTGATCGCAGTCAGGCTGATACCGGCTGCCGCCGCCAGGCGCTTGGCCAAAGGCGACGCGAATACCCGGCCATTGGCTGCGAGAGCGGCCGCAGGCACCGAAGCGGCCGGTTTCGGTTCCGCGGCAGCACTCGCCACGGGCGCGGGCAACGTCGGCCCGGCGGCGGGAACCGGTTCCGGTGCGGCTGCATTCGGCGCCGGAGCGGAGGCTGCCGGCGCCCCCGAAGGCACCGCTTCACCGTCCCCGACCAGGATCGCGATCGGCGCATTCACCGCAACACCCGCAGTACCGTCGGCGATCAGGATCTTGCCCAGCACGCCCTCGTCGACCGCTTCGACTTCCATCGTCGCCTTGTCGGTCTCGATTTCGGCGATCACGTCGCCGGCCTTGATGGTGTCGCCTTCCTTCTTCAACCAGCGCGCCAGGGTGCCTTCGGTCATGGTGGGCGATAGCGCCGGCATCAGGATGTTGGTGGCCATGTTCCCCTCCTCTTCTCTATGCCGCCGCTCAGAACAATTTCTTCACTGCGGCCACGATCCAGTCGGGCTGCGGCAACGTCAATTTTTCGAGGTTGGCGGCGTAGGGCATCGGCACGTCAAGTCCCGCCACGCGCACCGGCGGCGCATCGAGGTAGTCGAACGCGTGCTCGATCGTCTGCATCGCAATTTCGGCGCCAATCCCGGCAAACGGCCAGCCTTCCTCGACCGAAACGACGCGGCTGGTCTTCTTCACGCTGGCGATGATGGTTTCGGTGTCGAGCGGCCGCAGCGTCCGCAGATTTATCACCTCCGCCGAGATCCCCTCGCCAGCCAGTGCCTCGGCGGCTTTCAACGCGACACCGACCATGATCGAGAAGGCGACGATGGTGACGTCGGTGCCGGCGCGTTCGATCTTGGCCTTGCCGAGCGGCAGGATGAACTCGTCATCGACCGGGACATCGAAGGTCTGCCCGTAGAGGATTTCGTTTTCGAGGAAGATCACCGGATTGGGATCGCGAATCGCGGCGCGGAGCAAGCCTTTGGAATCGGCCGCATTCCACGGTGCGACTACTTTCAGTCCCGGCACGTGCGCATACCAGCTCGCGTAGCACTGACTGTGCTGCGCGCCGACGCGGGACGCCGCCCCATTCGGCCCGCGAAACACGATCGGGCACCCCATCTGGCCGCCCGACATATACAGAGTCTTGGCCGCCGAATTGATGATCTGATCGATCGCCTGCATCGCGAAGTTGAAGGTCATGAACTCGACGATCGGCCGCAGCCCGTTCATGCCCGCACCAACCGCTATGCCGGTAAAGCCGTGCTCGGTAATCGGCGTGTCGATGATGCGGCGCGGGCCGAATTCGTCGAGCAGCCCCTCGCTCACCTTGTAGGCGCCCTGGTATTCGGCGACTTCCTCGCCCATCAGGAACACGTCTTTGTCGCGGCGCATTTCGGCCGCCATCGCGTCGCGCAAGGCGACGCGCACGGTGAGCGGCTTGGTCGGGCCCCAATCTTTTTCTTCGGCGGCACGTACTGCGGCGGGCGCCACCGCAGCCGGGGCTCCCGGCGGGCACACCGGCACCACCAGCGGAGGCGGTTCGGGGGCCGCGGGTGCTGCGGCCGCAGCGGGTGCCGCGGCAGCGGCGGTATCCTCACCGATCACCGCGATCGGCGCGTTCACCGCAACCCCTTCGGTGCCCTCGGGCACCAGGATCTTGGAAAGCGTGCCTTCGTCGACGGCTTCGACTTCCATCGTCGCCTTGTCGGTTTCGATTTCCGCGATCACGTCGCCGGACTTGATCTCGTCGCCAACTTTTTTCAGCCAGCGAGAGAGTTTCCCCTCGGTCATGGTGGGCGAGAGGGCGGGCATCAGAATTTGGGTCATGATCTGTCTCAGGCTTCCAACAATATGTTGGTCCATACTTCCGCGGGATCCGGCTCGGGCGAGGACTGGGCGAAATCGGCGGCGTCCTGCACGATCTTCTTCACGTCATCGTCGATCGCCTTGAAAGCGCCTTCGTCCGCGCCCAGCCCCAACAGTTTGGCGCGCGCGCCCTCGATCGGGTCGTGCTCAGTGCGCATCCGCTGCACCTCCTCGCGCGTCCGGTATTTCGCCGGGTCGGACATCGAATGGCCGCGATAGCGGTAGGTCTTCATCTCCAAGATGTAGGGACCGTTGCCGGCGCGGGCGTGGGCAACCGCGATGTCCGCGGCTTCCTTGACTGCGACGATGTCCATGCCGTCAACCTGCACTCCGGGTATCCCCCAGGGCACCCCGTTCTTCGACAAATCCTTCGACGCCGAGGCGCGGCCGATCGAAGTGCCCATGCCATAGACGTTGTTTTCGATCACGAAAATGCACGGCAGCTTATGCAGTGCGGCGAAGTTGAAGCTTTCGAACACCTGACCCTGATTGGACGCGCCGTCGCCCAGATAGGCGACGCCGACCCGGTCGTTGCCGCGATACCAGTTGGAAAACGCCAGCCCGGCGCCGAGCGAAACCTGCGCGCCGACGATGCCGTGGCCACCGAAGAAGTTCTTCTCTTTGCTGAACATATGCATCGAGCCGCCCTTGCCGTGCGAATAGCCGCCCGACCGGCCGGTGAGCTCCGCCATCACGCCGCGCGCTTCCATCCCCGCCGCCAGCATGTGGCCATGATCGCGATAGGAAGTGATGATCTCGTCGCCCTGGCTGAGGGTGGACTGCACCCCCACCACCACCGCTTCCTGGCCGATGTAAAGATGACAGAAGCCGCCGATCAGGCCCATGCCATAGAGCTGGCCGGCCTTTTCCTCGAACCTGCGGATCAGCAGCATGTCTCGATAGGCTGCAAGAAGCTGCTCCTTGGTGAAGGCTTCTTCCCGGTTCTTGCCGCGCTTGCGCGCCTCGGCTGCTTGCGCCATGCCGTATCTCGCTCCTCGGTCCGGTTGCGTTTCGGCATCGCATTAGCGTGTCTGTCAGGGCTCGACAAGCGGGCTTGTCACCGAGTTACCTGATGTTGCAATGCAAGGTTCATATTAACCGAAATCCGGTTAACTGCCTTTGGCGGACTTCGAAGGTTACGGTGGTGTGCGTTCTGGGTTGCGCGAAAACCCCGTCCCGCGACCAAAGATTCCGTGCAAGCCGGTAGAAACGATCGAAAATTGCCCAAAAAATCGGCGAAAAAGCCTAAGAAACCAGGCCAAGTCCCTAATAAAGCGGCTTGTCCTTCGGGTAGGGCACGATGATCTCGTCGGGCTTGGCCATGTTCAGCACCGTTCGCGCCCGCTCATCCAACATGTCCGGATCGAGATGGTCGGACCGAAGAGCATCAACCTGCTGCTGCCAGGCATCCCGATCAGCCTCCGCCTGCGCCAGATCGGCCTTGGCAGCGGCCAGCGCCGCTTCGCGCAGCGGCAGCGCCTTCTGCCCGTGCGCGCCGTTCAAACCATACCAGCCAAAATAAACCGTGACGCCCATCAGCACCACCGGCCAAACCGCGGCGAGCAGCCCCCGCTTGATCGAACGAACGATGTCCATTGCCGGCTCCGGTTAATGCAACGAATCTAAAGCAAAGCCGAGAGAATTGGAATCGTTTGAAAGATAAGGAAGTGTTCTTTTTTGAAAAAAAGAACCAAAAAACTTCCACACAAAAGAAATGGAGGATGCGACACAAACCGCATCCTCCAAAAACCTCACTCCGCGGCGGGGGCGATGCGGCCGTGGGTGCGAACCGCCATTACCAGCGCAATCAAGGCGCAGATGGTGGCCACCACCCCCACCGACAAAAGAGCATGGGCGTAGTTGCCGCCCAACGCATCCTTTAGCGCCGGAAACGACATGCCAACCACGAACTGGCCCGAGGCGAAGGTGCCCTGCCAAATGCCGGTGCCACGACCGCGATGCTCGAACGGCAGAAAACGCATCGACGCAGTCAGCAGCGTCGGCAACACCATGCCGCAACCGATCTGATTGAGGAACGCCGCGCCGATCAGAATCTGCCAGGTCGGCGCGAACGCCATGATGATGAAACTGACCGCAATGGTGGTGAGTTCACCCAGCAGCAAAATCCCCAGCGGCCGCTTCACCACCAACTGGAAACCCAGCGCGCCGGCCGCCATGCCCCAACTCGCCAGCCCCATCAAACCGCCCTGCTGGGCCGGATCGGTGATGCCGAAGTTCGGCAGGAATTTCGGAATTTCGTACTGCACGGTGTAGAAGAAATAGGAGCCCAGGATCGTTACCACACAAATCTCGATCACCCGCGCCCAGGGAAAACCGGCCCACGAGGCCGAACCATGGGTCTCGCCGGCGCTGAGGTCGGGCTTCGGCTCCCAGGTCAGGAAGTAGATCCCGAGTAGCCATGCCACCGAGATAAAATAGATCAGAAACGGGCCATTCCAGCCGATTATGCCGCTCAGCAAACCGCTGAGCGGGATCAGGATGCTGGCCGAGATCGAGGCGATCGCCGCCTGCCAGCCCATCATCCGATCGCGGACGCGGCCCTTGAAGTAGTCGCCGAGCATCGCCGTAGTCACCGTCAGCACCACACCCTCGCACAGGCCGACGCCGATGCGGCAGAGCAGAATTGGCACGAAGTTGGTGAGGAAAAACGGCCCGACGCCAACCAGGATGTAGATGAAGATCGCAATCAGCAACACTCGCCGGCGTCCGAACATATCGGCAAGATAGCCGGAAACCACAGTGAACAGGGTCGCCACGATGGCGGGGACGGTCAGCAGCAGCGCGACCAGATATTCGACGTCCGGCAACTTGCCGAAATGGGCCATCAGCGGACCCTGATCGACCTGCAGCACCACCGCGCCCATCACCGCCATGGTTATTGGCAACAGCAACGCGAACGCTTGGATGATACCAGGATTGCGATCGATCCCGGCGGCGGTTGATGACATAGTCTCCACTCCCTTGCGGTCGATGCGGCTCGCGGCATCGCCGTCTCGTTTTATACGTTGCTTCCAGCAAGCACGCCAAGTTCAGCCACCCGATGCGCTCGCACCCTATTTAGGGCGGTCACGCGCCTTAGGGCAATTGCCTAAAAAAGCTTTCAGGTCTTGATGTCGACCAGCTTCAGATCGTGGATCTTCGCCACGTAGTCGGTCATGAACTGATAGCTCCAACCCCCCATCATGCGCTGCGCCGACATGTAGATCATGAACGGGTGCGCGCCGCCTTGGAACAGGGCGCGGATGTCGAACTCCATCAGTGCTGTGTGTTCCGTTGGGGTAAGATCGCGGCCCAGCAGAAACGCGGCGCGGTCGTTCTTGAAAGCCTGTTCCAGCGACACGTCCCGCGCCACCTGCCACAACACCTTGTCGACGGCGTATTTGCTCATTTGGCATCTCCGTTAAGCGTCGCCTCATCCCAGAAGAAGATGCCGCAGGTCGGCTGGGCCGGCGTGCAGATCATGGACGCATAGGGTGGCTTCACCCCGCGCGCGACGCCAAAGCCGAACACGAAGCCGAGGAAGCCGGGCGTACCGTTGCCCCATTCATACAGCTGATCCCAGGTTGAGCGTTTCAGGATCGATTCGATGTCGTTGGCCTGAATGTAGCCCCAGAGTTCGGTATCGAGCTCCGATTCCGGCTTTTCGACGCAGTCCAGCATCATCGGGCTGCCCACCGCGTTGGTGAAATGGCCGGTGAACACCACCGCGACGCGTTTGTTGTCGTCGATTTCCTCGATGATTTCGCGCACCAGTTCGCCGACCCGGAAGTAGCGCCGGCCGGGGGGCAGCGGCGGCGCCAGCAGGTTGATGAAGATCGGCACCAGCGGCAGGTCTCCTTCCGGGCGCAGGAAGTTCATCGGAATGGTGATCGCGTGGTCGGCGATGAACTCGTCCGAGTAGGCGAAGTCGATGCCTTTTTCGTAGCCGCCGACCAGGATCTGGCGCGCGAGCACGCCGTCGATTGCGGCCGAGTAGCGATCGAGCCGCCAGCTGCGGATTTCGTCCTCGAACGGACCCGTAAGGCGCGGCGCCTTGCCGATCAGGAACGGCGGCATATTGTTCATGAACCACTGGTTCAGATGGTCCGACCCCACCAGCACCACCACGTCGGGTTTGGAGTCGTCGAGTTCCTTCCGCAGCACCGCGTAGTGGTCGTAGACTGCCTGCGTCCCCGGCGGCAGCACCCCGTCCGGCCTGAGTTTCTTCGCCGAAGGCAAAGTCGGATCGTGCGGAACGCCGAGCAACGAGACCAGCCGCCCCATGTAGTTAATCCTTATTGATAAAAGTTTTTGCTTCTTTTTTCAAAAAGAAGACTTCCTTCCTTTGGTCTACTTGAAGTTTTAAGAAGCAAGAATCTTCTTTTTTGAAAAAAAGAAGCAAAAAACTTTTGACAATTATAGGTACAGTCTTATCGCCGCCAGCCTGCCGGTTTCACCGCGTTCGTAGCAGGCTACTGCGGGGCGGCCGCTCGGCATGTAGACTTCCATGATGCGCATGCGGCCGTCGTCGAAGAAGTTGGCGTATTTGATCCGGATGTTGCCGCCGTTGGCTTTGAACATCTTCAGGAAATCCTCGCGCAGCCGATCGGCGCGGAAACGATCGCCGTCAGAGTGCTGCAGATAACCGTCATACTCCAGATCGCTCATCACCCCTTCCAGATCGGCGGAGGCGAGATGGTGGAAATAGCCGCTGAAAAATTCGCCCGAGTGGCCCAACTCGTATGCTTTTTCGCTTACCGGCAGGATCGGCGCGCGGTGCTCGACCAGGTGGTGATCGGAGTAGATCCGCGCCTCGTTGCCGTCGAACACGATCGCCACCGGCAGCACCGGGCGATGACCATCGGCGGGAAAGAACAGATATTCTTCGACCGTGCGGCCGTCACCCGAGGCGGTCGAGACCAGGGCGATGCGGCTGTAGCGTTCGCCAGGCCAGAGCTTGCTTTCGGCCTCGAATCGTGCGGCAGAGCCGGCGCCGAGATACGGATCGTCGATTTTGTCGAGCCCGCGCAGCTTGGCCTGCAGTTCGTCGGCGTTGATTGTGGTCGCGGTCATATTGGTTCCCCTCAGCTTTAGAGCCATCATTAGCCAGTTGCGCGGCGGCTTGGCGCACGCTTTTATCGCGCGCGCTGGTTATATCCCCGGTCGGCGCCAAGTGAAACACCCTCAGGGCCGGTCCGGTCTCAGGATCGGGGCGGAAAATTGTCAGGAAACGAAACAGTGAGCATGTTCGACCTTACCGGCAAGCGGGCGCTGGTCACCGGTTCAACCCGCGGCCTGGGCCGCGCGATCGCCGAAGAGCTCGGCCGCGCCGGCGCGCGGGTGGTGATCTCGAGCAACGAAACCGAGTTTTGTTCACTGATCGCGAGCGAACTCGCGGCCGAGGGCATCGAGACGCTATCGATCCCCTGCGATGTCAGCGTCGACAGCGAACTGGCAGCGCTGGTCGAGCGGATCAACCAGGCCTGGGGCGGGCTCGACATCCTGATCTGCAATGCCGGAGTTAATCTGCACAACGGCCCCAGCCCGACCGCTTCGGACGAGGTCTACGACAAAATCATGCGGATCAACCTGCGCAGCACTTACAAGCTGTGCAACCTCGTGATCCCGGCGATGGCGGCACGGCGCGAAGGAGCGGTGGTGCTGATGTCGAGCCTGTCGAGCCTGCGCGGCAATCGCAGTTTCGGGATTTATTCGTTGACCAAAGCCGCGATCGCGGCGATGGCGCGCAACCTCGCGGTCGAGTGGGGTCCGGACAACATCCGGGTGAACGCGATTTCCCCCGGGTTCATCGACACCGACCTGGCGAACCAGATCAAGAACGATCCGCCGCGCTACGAGCGCCGGCTGTTGCAAACCCCGCTCCGCCGCATCGGCACGCCGCGCGAGGTGGCGGGGTCGGTTTTGTATTTGGTTTCGGAAGCGGGAGCATTTACCACCGGGATCAACCTGGTGGTGGATGGGGGGACATTGATCGCGGACTGATGGGTGACCCAAGATCGATGCTCTCACTATTCCGTTGCCGCCGGGACGGCTGTACGACGGCAGCGAAATCCCGAGCGGTCGCCCCCACCCCGGCCCTCCCCACAAGGGGGAGGGAGGAGCCACTCTTCTCCCTCCCCCTTGTGGGGAGGGTCGGGGTGGGGGGCTTTAGCCGGCTCGATCTCTAACCCAAGCGCGCCAAAATCCAATGCGGCGCCATGATTAATTCTCCAGCGCTTTCATTCTTTTCAATAGCTCATCGTTTGATTTCACCAACTGCCCGTTCCAGGTGACGTTGCCGTCCTTGTCGACTGCGATCACAATATTCTTCGGGTGCGAGATTCTATCTATATACTCGAACGTCTCCTCAGTAAGCTTGTCCGACTCCCCTTTCGAAATCCCCATGAACAAATGCCCCGCTCCGGGCACCAGCGTAATCTTTACCGGCACGCCTTTGGCCT
>Ga0302310_10001513_pt1 | contig 19693 bp, 19 predicted proteins | sample III_Palsa_N1_2_FD_200451 | JGI IMG/M metagenome (GOLD analysis project Ga0302310, IMG submission 200451) | Peat permafrost microbial communities from Stordalen Mire near Abisko, Sweden - III_Palsa_N1_2 | ecosystem: Environmental > Terrestrial > Soil > Palsa > Peat permafrost | place: Sweden...
CTGACAGCCACCGCGACTACGACTACTTCGTGGTGCCCACCGTCAAGGCGCGCAAGCAGACCGCCGACACCCTCAACACCATCCAGGCTCTGCGGCGCCTGGGCGTCGAGCCCGAGCGCATCCGGGTACTCTTCAACAAGGTGGGCCTGCGCGACGTTCTGTCCGAGGAGTTCGAGCAGCTGTTCGGCGTGGCGGCTGATGGGGACTTCATCCTCAACGAGGACGCCAAGCTGATCGACAACGAAGTCTTCGAGCTGATCAAGGATTCGGAGCAGACACTCGCGCAAGTCATCGCTGATGACGCCGACCACCGCGAGGCCCTGCGCCACGAGACCACGCCGGAGGGGAAATCGGCGCGCATCGATCGCCTGGCCCTCAAGCGGCTATCCACCAGCTGCGCGGCGAACATGGATTCGGCCTACGCCGCCCTGTTCACGAGCTGATGACACTCGACGCACGCAACGTCCTCGTCGCGGAGCTGCTCGGCGAGGTCGACACGCTGCTCAAGCGTGTGGAGAAGTTCGCGCCCGAGCTCGACGCCGCGCACGCGAAGCTCACCGTTGCGTCCGCCGAGATGATCTCCGGCATCGAGAAGTACCGCCTGCAGGTCACCGCGTTGAGCGACGCGGCCCAAAAGAGCGCCGTCAACCACATCATCCGCCGCACCAATGAGGTCTGCGAAGGGAGCCTGGCGGCGCACGCAGACGCCATGCGCATCGCCGCAACGCAGGCGTTCGCGGCTGAGACCGGGCCGCGCATCGATGTCCTCATCACTGGGCTGGATGGCGCACTGCAGCGTGCCTACTCATGGCGCTGGCGCTCGTGGCTGTTGCATCTGGCGACCGCCGTGTCTGCGGCCGTGGTGACCGCGCTGCTCATGGCGTTGGCACGTCACCAGTAGGCCGCCCATCACCTCCACCAGGTCAACGACATGCAAACGTTCCAGTTCAAGACAGAGGCGCTCCGGGCCGACGATCCGCGCCTGGCGGCCGCGCTGCAGGCAGCCTACGCGAACAAGGAACGTCCCGCTTGCATGTGCCTTCAGCCCGGCGTGCCGATGTACATCGCCCATGCGAACGACGACTACATCGTCAAACGCATGCCGAATTCTGGGAGCAGGCACCACCCGGACTGCGGCTCGTTCGAGCCGCCGGCCGAGCTATCCGGCCTGGGTGAAGTCGCCGGATCCGCCATCCAGGAAGACACCGAGTCCGGCATCACGACGCTGAAGCTCGACTTCACGTTGGCCAAGGCGGGCAAGCGAGCCGAGCCGACGGCCGCCGGCGCTGCGCCTGACAGCGTGCGCACCGATGGCAGCAAGCTCACCTTGCGCGGCGTGCTGCACTACCTCTGGGATCAGGCCGAGCTCAACCGGTGGTTGCCGGCAATGGCGGGCAAGCGCACCTGGTACGTCGTGCGAAGCCGCCTGCTCGAGGCCTCCACGAACAAGCTCGCCAAGGGCGATGCGCTCGACTCGATGCTCTACATCCCCGAGACGTTCTCCGTTGATCGCAAGGACGAAATCCTCGGCCGCCGGCTCGAGAAGCTGCGCCGCCTGGCTGAACCCGCCAAAGGTCCGCGCAAGCTGATGCTCATGGTGGCCGAGGTCAAGCACATCGAGCCTTCCCGCTACGGGCACAAGTTCGTCCTCAAGCACCTGCCCGACATGCCGCTGATGCTGGCCGAGGATCTGCACAAGCGAATCGTCAAACGCTTCGAGGCCGATCTGGCGCTCTGGGACGTCGATGAGGCGACGCACCTGGTGATGATAGGCACGTTCGGCTTCGATGGTGCCGGCAATGCGTGCGCCGAGGAAGTGTCTTTGATCGTCACCACGGCCAACTGGATCCCGATCGAGAACCGCTCAGATCTGCAGCTGGTCGACGCACTGACGCACGCCGGCCGCCGTTTCACCAAGGGCCTGCGCTACAACATGGCCGCTGACCGCCCCTTGGCTACCGCGGTGCTGTCGGACACGACACCGCGCGCCGTCGCGCTCTACGTCGTTCCTCCCAATGCGAGGCCAGAGTACAAGGCGGCCCTCGACGAACTGATCGAGTCGAGCGAGCTTGCGTCGTGGGACTGGCGCGCCGGCGAAACCGCGATGCCCGCCCTCCCCGATCGGCACGGCTACCTGTCGTCGCCCTCCCGACACTCGTCGGCCGATGCCGCTGGCGCCGGCTCCTACAAGGGAGCCGCTCTGGAAGATTGAACGCAGGGCCGCCACTCTTGTCGGCGCGCTCCTGGCGCTCGCGGTTGCGGCAACACCGGCCGATGGGGGCCGAGCTGCGACGTTGCCTACGGCGCGCGATGATGTCCCTCAGATCGCCGCGCCGATCTAGGTTCTAGCCGCGGAACGCTCGAGTTTGTTTTCGCGCCGAAAGAGAGCGCGCAAGTACTTGAGGTCATGGTCATGCAGCGAGGGCGAGTCGATGCTCGTAGAACGGCCGTTCACGGTCGTCCAGGATGGCGTACATCGCTGCTCTGTTGCTCGGGTCAGGATGCAACCAGGCGTCGATGTTCTCGAACTTGAGCGGAACAATGCAGCGGTCGTGCCCAGCGGCCACCACCTCGGGTGGCGGCTCGTCAGTGACGGCCGCGAAGCTCAAGAGGTCGGGCTGACCGGGCGACCGCCACCGCGACCAAAGGCACGCAACAAACATCTCGTCCAGGCCGTCAGGCTTGAACTCGATGACCATGTTTTCTTCCTTCTCGTCGGCTCGCAGCTCACGCTGCTCGAACCTGTGGCGCTTGACGTTCTCGAAGAACTTGCTGGCGATGATGACGCCGTGGCTGTAGCCGAAGACGTCGCCCCACATGTGACCCTCGAGGTTGTCGCGCCGAGCGTTATAGGTTGCGGGAAACTTAACGTCGTAGAAGGCGGGGTGCCCGTTGGGGCGGCATTGATAGCGCATCGGAATCACGACGAGCTCGCCGTTCTCGACCACCATCACCGGGCAGTACCAGCCCGGATAGATGCGGCTGTCGGCTGGCTCGAGGTCGGTGCGATGGAGGTCGGTCAACCAGCGTTTGGCCTGGCCCATCTTGTTGGTGGCAACGCGCACCTCATTGAGCAGCTGCTTCGTGACCTTGCGGCCAGCGGCCTCACGCTCGGCAATGTTGCGCTCGGCTTCCACCAATCGCATTCGCTGAGCAAACAGCTTCTGCTCGATCGCCGTGGCCTCAACCGCCGTGTGGGCGTCGATGAGCGTCTGGATGTCGCGTTCGCGGTCGTTCGTCGGATGCGCGAACGCCAGCTCCAGCGCCTTCGGGATGATGATGTTGCTGCGCGCAGTCGCCGGTTTGGCCGAGGCCGCGGACTCGTCCCCGTTGTCGTCCTCGAGCTCGTCGTTCCGCGTCCAGAAAGTCTTGTAGAACTCCTCGACGGACATGCGCGCGCCGAACATGCGGGTGAACTTTTTCCAGTCTGCGTAGACCTGGGCGGAGTAACACATCATTGAGCCTTGCTGTTGAGGGAAAGTCACCCCAAGAGTACCGTTCTGGACGATACTGTACACACATACAGTTTTCGCGTCCACATCCTCTCAATCCAGCCATGGCTAACGACCTCAGCAAAGCATGCTGGCGCTGCACCTACTGGGCGGGCTTCGCGCATCCTCAGGCGAACCATTCGCTGTGCTCGCGACTGAATAGTTCGCCGGTGCAGGCATCGCCGGCGACCGGCTGTGCCTCGTGGACGCCCGGGGCGGGTGACGGTCAGCCGCCAGGCTGGATGCCTCCTGGCTTCCGACTGGTCAAGGGCCCCGACACCTGGGGCAAGCCGCTGGAGCCGCTTCCGCTTCCAGCCAATCAAGGACCACAGCGCCCCGGCGTCCCGCACGAACAGTTCGCGTTCGACCGAGCAATTGAGATCTCGGCCTGGCGCGCAACTGACGCGCTACTATCGCGCGCACGCAGAGAAGGCTGAAGGTTTGAAGCGATGACAACCGATGACTTTTCCGACGGCGCGCCTGTCGGCCGCGACGCCGCGGCACCGGCGCCGGCGGCTCGTCGCACATCCAACGCCTTCGGCTCTCCCGGGACCGACTCCACGGTCAAGCGCATCGACCTGAACGACGCGCTCATCAAGCATCCGGATGCGACGTACGTGATGCGCGCCGCCGGCGACGCCATGCACGGCGCCGGCATCGCTGACGGCGATGTGCTGCTGGTGGACCGCGCGGTGACTGCTGCCCACGGCGCCATCGTCATCGCCGTGGTCGCTGGCGAGCTGCTGTGCCGCCAACTCGAGGTGATTGGCGCGAAGCCGGGACGTGCGCCTGGTCAAGCGCGCCTAATCGCCGCCGATGACGCGACGTCGCCCATCGACGTCGGCCCAGCCACGCAGCTCGAAGTGTGGGGCGTGGTGACAACCGTCATCAAGTCTCTGTCGTTCTGACAACGTCGCGATGTACGCACTCGTCGACGGGAACAATTTCTACGTGAGCTGCGAGCGCGTCTTCGCGCCGCGCCTGGTCGCCAAACCTGTCGTGGTGCTGAGCTCGAACGATGGAGCGTGCATCGCGCGCAGCAACGAAGCCAAGGAGCTCGGCGTCAAGATGGCCCAGCCCTGGTTCCAAGTAAAGCATTTGGAGCGCGAAGCTGGCCTGATCGCTGTCTCCGCGAACCACGAGCTGTACGGCGACATGTCGTCGCGGATGATGGCCGTGGAAGCTCGGTACGCGCCGCGTCAGGAGGTCTACAGCGTCGACGAGTCCTTCCTCGACTTCACGGGCGTGCGTGATGACCTGGTGGCCGCCGGCAAGGCCATGCGCGCAGCGATCCTGATGGAGACGGGCCTGCCCACGAGCGTTGGCTTCGGCGCGACGAAGACCTTGGCCAAGCTCGCGAATCACATCGGCAAGACGGCTGACCGCAAGCCAGGTTCATACCCTGAGCACCTGGCCCAGGTCTGCGACTTCGGCCGCTTCCAGCAGCACGAGCTCGACGCGCTGTTCGCGGCCACCGAAGTCGGCAACGTCTGGGGTGTCGGAAAGCGCATCACCGAAAAGCTCAAAGCAGGCGGAATCCACACCGTTCTCGACCTGGTGCGTGCCGACGCGCAGTCGCTGCGACGCGAGTTTTCAGTGACGTTGGAGAAGACGCTACTGGAGCTCCGCGGCACCAGCTGCATGGAGGTCGACGACGCCCCCGCGCCGCGGCAGCAGATTCTGGTCTCGCGTTCGTTCGGAACCGCCATCACGCACGTCGACGGCATCATCGAGGCGGTCACCGAGTTCGCGTCGCGCGCGGCCGAACGGCTGCGCGGCCAAGGCAGTGTCGCCGGCGCCATCGGCATTTTCTTCACGACGAGTCCCTTCCGGCAGAACGACCGACAGCACAGCGTTAACGTCACAGTGCCACTGGTGCGACCTACTGCAGACTCCGCGGTAATCGTGAGCGCGGCGGCCGCCGCGGTGCGCGCGCAGTTCCGTTCCGACTTCAACTACGCCAAGGCCGGTGCCGTGCTGACCGACCTGCGGCCCGCGGGCCAGGAGCAAGGCGAGCTCGACTTGTTCTCGGCACTCGAAGAGGAAGCCTCGGCGCCGTCGGATGCGGCGCGCACGAAGCTGATGACCGCGATGGACGCCTTGAACCACAGGTTCGGGCGCGACTCCGTCCGACTGGGGAGTACGGCAGCCGCGAGCAGTCGCGCCGAGATTCGAGCGTGGGCAACGAAGCAGGAACGGCGCTCGCCGAGGTTCACAACCAGATGGGACGAGATGCCGGTGGTCCGGGCCTGATTGAGCACCCTCAATTCGGCCTTCCTGGCGCACCGCGTCTCCCATTGACGGAAACTCTTTAAACCACGTCGACACGACGCAACTGCCGAGACCGAGATGAAAGCCTGGACGCTCGAACAATTGGCATTCGCCAACGACAACTGCAAGCCGGCCGACTTCGAGAAATTGTGGGTCAAACACACCGAGAACGTTGACCAGGCGCGTGCGTTTCGCATGTCGCTCGAGGAGGCGGGCACTCTGATGGACTGGGTGTTCCTGCAGTTTCGGGGCGGGATGTTCTGGGACCTCGACCACGTGGAGACGGTCGACATCGTCATTGACGAGGTCGTCGGTTCTTACGGCGCCTGAGAACGCGCGGTGCAGCTCGAACTGTTTGATGCGGCACCGCCCCATGTGCAGTCCCACAGGGGACGAGGCCGAGAACATGACCGCGACTTTGACCTCTTTGCTCGCCTCGGCTACCTCGACGTTATCCGTCGTGGCGAGGCCGGGATTTGCGGGCTGCTCGAGATGCTGTTTACTGGTGCACTTGTGGTAGACCTGAAGCTTGACAGTTACGGAGGCCGGTACTGCTACGAGTCGCTCGCCGAAGCTCGCGTCGCCCTCATCGCTTGGCACGGCGTCGGAGATCCGCCTGGAAAGTGGATCAAGTTCAAGTGCGCTACTGGGGAGCGATTGGGACCTGGCTGCTTTCTGTACCTCCCGGTCTGCATGCTACAGCCGGGGAAGGTCCGCTTAGATCAGCGGACAGCAAGGCGGATGGGACGCGCGCGAGGCGACGACGCGAGATGGAATGCGGCTGCCAGCGGAGCGCCCGGGATTCGAACCGTGTCCGGCGCACCGTCTTTGCAGCGGTACCTGCCGGTCGCCGAGACAGGCCGGACGACGGCTCCCGCTGCATTGGCGCCGTCGTGCGGTGGGCTACTCGAGAAGCCAGTAGTCGCCGCGGTGAGGTTCGCCGTCGTGTCTTGAAGCACCGTGAGGGCGTTCAGTTGGGACAGCATCGTCGTGAGTTTGTAGGCCATCGCTCCCTCCCAGGTGGTGCATCAACCTGCAGTATTTAGGGAAGGTGCTCACGCATCAGGCGCTACCATTTGCGCATGTCGACACCAAGCGTAACGCGCAACCAGCACTTCGTCTCCCGTTCGGAGCAGCGGTTGAACGCCTCAGGCGACGGTGACCACATTTACGAGTTCATGATCCAGCGGCGTGGTGTCGCCGAGGACATTCGGTTGTGCGCCGCAAAGCGCAGGAAGATCGGCGGGAACCTCAAGTTCGACGACCTCTTCAGCTTCAACGTCGCGCCAGAGGCAAACCTCCGCGAGAACTTCGAGGAGCTGTTCCAGCAGTACGAGGACACGATGGCGTCGCTGACGACGAGCCTGCTGGCGAAGGCGGCGGTGCGGTCTTCAGACGTGGTCGTCGAGCTGGTGGACTTGATGTCGGCCAAGCTGATGAACTTCGTGCGCAACCCGTTCAGCATCGAACGGATGCTGAACACGTTCCCTAACCTCAGGGGCCTTCGGCCTACCGATCCTGAGAAGAACGCGCTGCTCGAACGCGTGTTGAACGGGCGCAACCCGCGTCAGAAGTACATCTGCGGTGAGCTGAAGATTTCGGATGGGCAGTACAGGGACTGGCTCGCGACGATCTTCGTGCTGCTGGAAGACCTACGGCCTGGGCACACCAACATGTTGAACCAGATCGTGGCTGGCCTGTTCAACTCGCGGGACACGGCGACGTGCGCGATGGTGTGCACGTACAGTGAGCAAAAGGTGCTCCTGTCAGACAGGGCGACGTCCAGCAACATCGCGAACGGCCCGAAAGGCAACGGCTTCGATTTCAACCTGAGCAAGTCCGCCTTTGTGCGATATCTCTTCTTGGACAAGGCCGCGCTGTTCGAAGGCAAGGCGCACCCCGATTTCATCGCGCAGGCGCTAGAGATTGACCGACAGCAGACGCCGCGCCTCATGATTCGGTACGAGCGCGACGTGCTGCCGATCCTCCAGAACTACAACTGGCACGTCGTGAACCAGAGCCACCAGCGGGTGTTCTGCGCATCGAAGACGCCGCTGCTCACCGACGCGCAGATGCAGGCATTAGTGACCAGATAGCGCCCGCGGGGACGCGAGGTTGTGGGCCCGCGTGTAGGCCTCGACCTCAGGGGCCTCGGGGAGGTGCCGAGTGGAGCCAGGCCGCAGCCGTCACTCTTACGCGAGGGCGGAGTGCGGGACGAGCCGACCGTAGCGGAGGCTCCCGATGGTCAGGAGGCGCTCTTGGGACTTCACCATCACCGGGTGGGCCGCCCCCACGTCGGCAAGGATCGCCTCGACGTTGGCCCGTCGCATGACGGTGAGGTGGTGGCACGGGATGAGGCCAGGGGACGCGAGGTAGCGCGGGGCCGAGAAGGGTTCACCGCTCGTCTCGTACCCGGTGAGGCCGTTCTCGGTCATCCACCAGCGTGGGTAGACGGCGGCGATGTTCGGGTCTTGGTCGAGCCAGGAGACCGCCTCAGCTAGCCAGTCGAGGGTGAGGATGGCGTCGTCACCGTCGACCCAGGACACGTTGCGTGAGGAGCCGAGGTGGAAGGACCGGGAACGGGACTCGAGGAGGTTGCCAGGGACGTACTTGTCCTCGATGGGGTTGACGCCTTCCGCCGCGCGCAGCACGGCCAGTTGGTCTGCGTACGAGGGGTGCCCTGAGCCGATGATGTGATGTCTACCATCCACTTTGTACTGCGGTGCTCTACCATGCGGGCCATGGCAGCCATCATCGCTTCCGCCGCTGTCGCAGCTTCCGCTGCAGCCGTTGCCTCGGCGGCCTCTTCCGCCAGTAGCGACGCCACGCCGCTGTGGCCTGCCGTGATCGGCTTTGTCGGCGTCCTCATCGGCCTCGGGGTAAACACCGGCAAGGACGTGGTGTTTGCACGTTCAAAGCGCAAGGCCGACGAGGTGTACCTCAGCATCATGGTGGGCGCGTACCTCAGCCAGTACATCCTCAAGTGCTTCGCCATCGCTAACGACGATGGCAGATCGAACGATCCGTGGCATGACGACTCTGACGATGAGCGGTCGGCGCAGGTGAAAGAACCTGAGTTCAAACCGTTGGAAATGCAGGTCGAGTGGAAGGTGCTCTCGGCGCAGCTCCTGTTCGACATCATGGACATCCCGCACGAGCAGAAGCGCATCGAGGGCTCCATCTACGGCGAGTTCGTCATGAACGACGACAGGCCGCACCACACGGAGGCCTTCTGGAAGCGCCGCGAGATGTGGGCCTACCACGGGCTCCGCGTCAGCGAGATTGCCGACCGCCTGCGAAAGCTGACCGGCTTGAACCCGTCTGGCAGCGTTGAGGGCGACTGGACTGTGGACGATGGCCTGCGAGAGGCGATCGAGAAGGTCAAGGAAGAACGGCGCCTGCGCGATGAGAGAGTCACGGCGTACAAGGCCGCGCAGGCGGCAAGGGGCGCAACGCCGCTCGTCTAGGCAGCGGCCCGCTTCCCAGCGGTGGCGTAGGACGGGTAGGTCACTGACCGCAGGGCGGCCCGCTCGATCGCCTGCAGGTATTGTTCGCAGCCGACGTCTGCGTCGAGACCGTTGGCGTCGGAGAACCGCCTCGCGTCCAGATCCGGCGACGCCTTACAGTCCTAGCAAGCCTAAACGTGTCAGCGCTGAGGGCCACGGGCAATCGGGCGGATGCGAGAACCACATCAAGGGGCGCATAGCGCGGCGCTGTTGGTTGAGCTCAAGTGGAGGTCGACGGGGGCGGCGGCGAGGCGGGACGTTTCTTGCCATCGCACCACGGAAGGTCTTCCAAGGGCGGCTGAATCATCGTGATTCGATATCCGCGCTCGTCGACATCGTCAAATGTCATGTCGCCATCGGTCACACGAACCATATTCGGTTGTCCAGGTGCACCTGCGATCCTGCACATCCCTCTAAACGTCGGCATCTCTACTCCGTCTCTGTCGAACGACCGCACTGTCGCGGCCAGCGGAACGGTTGTGGACGCTTCGATGAAGCCACCTGTACCAAGCAACAAGTCCAGCGCATGCGCCGATGATAAACGGCAACCGACAGAGGAACAGCGCAGTCAACTTGACCCACGGCGGGCCTTTGCTGAAGTGCTTCAGGTGGCAGCTGTTGCCCATGAGGTTTGTCCGACGACGGCATCAAGGACGCGATGCAGCGGAAGGACGATGCTCTGCGGACATCCGACTCGAAACGGTTCAAGTAGCATTGGCCCCGAATGGCCCGCCCCTAGTGCGGCGGGTGGCTCCTGACCCCCAAAGAGGTTGTGCGCATGCCAAATCGGCCGAATTCCTGGCGGAAGCCGACCCGTGCTGACAAGACGAAAGGCCCTCTGACCGGAGCATGGTCATGGGGCGAGGCACTCCAGGTCGGGCCCTTGGCCGCACTGCTGCGTGCGGGAATAGGGGCGGTTCCCCGTGTGAGTTTTGCGCTCGGCGTCCTCGGGGTCATCGCTGCAGGGTTGATCGTTGCCAAGATCGCGGGAAGCCCAGTCGTTGGGGCTGTGGCCTTTGTGGTGATGCTTGCGGCCATGATCCTGTTGTTGATCTTTCAGGCTGCTCCGCCCGGGGCAGTGCACGGGCCGGCACGCTTGATCTTTTGGTCGGTGGCAATTCTGTTCGTTGCCGCGCTTTGCGCGCTCTTTGCTGCTGCCGTTCTTTGGGGCCTGAGTCTGGTGCCTCGTGGAGCCTCCGCGCAGGTGCCGCACCCGGCAACCGGCCAAGCCGCTTCCGATTTGGCGCCCGCTCCGGCCGCCTCGGCCGCGTCATCGATCTCTGCAGTTTTGGCGAGCTCGCTCGTGGTCAGCGCACCTCTGATCGTGGACAAGCACAGCTATTTCAAGCGCTTCAACGTGAACAGCGAAAGTGATCAGAAGGAGGCGGAAGATCATTGGGGTGTCGGCCAGTATCCACCGGAAAGTAGCTGGTATTCCACGCGTGAATGGCACAGGGTTCGCGACTGTCTCTGGCGCAATAGATTGAGCGCGAAAGCCTCCAAAGCGTGTGGGTCGAAGTCGGGCTTGCTACCGAAGTTCGACATCATCCTCGAGAACAACGGTGCGAAGTCTGTTGTTGTGCGAGAGATGAAGATTCTGATGACGTCGTCCTCCTCACCCCAAGGCGACGGAACGGACGTCGAGCACCAAGGCGGCGTCCCAGAGGGAGTCATTCCGCCTTCGGCGCAGTACTCAGTCGTTGTTGAGCCCGGTGGAGACAAGTCGGTGGACATTCTGGTGCCCAGCCCCTTCGAGGTGCTCCCTGGAAGGGCCCGCCGGATCACATTGACCATAGACAGACAGCACTTCGAGTCGACGCTTAAGGTCGCAAGCGCTGATCCGATGGTTGCGGTGCTCGTTCTTCAGGTGAGGACGGGGGACGGGCTCTTAGCGTCGTCGCCCGAGTTTGCGCTCGAGTACCCATAGGTTTGAGGCGCTCGCGGAACCCGTCCCCCCCGCCGCCAGGGAACCATACCCACCCACCGGCTAGAGCTCAATCGTTGGCGACAACCACCTTCTCAAATTCCTCGAAATGGCGCCTGAGACGCTCGACGCTTGGCTTCGAAGCAACGCTTCCAGGAGCTTGTAGGACAGCCCCATCGAGTTCACCGTAGGCGTCAACGATCGATGGCGCAAGGCAAAGTCGAAGAGAGGCTGGTTCGAAGCTCAAGAGGTGCAAGTCGAACAACGTGTGGATGTCGGCGCGAAGAAGAATGCCGGCGGACACCTCGTAGCACGGGTGTTGGCTGTGCGGGGTGATGTGGGCTGCCTCCAGCGCAGCAACCGCTGTGCAACCTGTGACCGCACATCGGCTCCCATATGCGGCCAGTAGCGTGCGTCTGAAGCCCGCCTGGCCGCGGCGTTCAACGATCTCTCTCCAGACCTTGATGTCGACTCCAGGCGGAGGTTCGTTTGGATTGGTACTCTCTGCCCTGGCTGACGGGCCTCGGTCGTTTGCCTTGGTCGCGAAGATGGCGTTGCCGTGTTGCTCCAGCGCACGGCACATGATCTCGGTGATACGGCTGACGATCTCGCGACCGGCCTCGACCGTATTGAAGCCGACCACGTCAAAGGGCTTGTTTCCGTCAACAGGAACATGCAGGCCCGGCTGTGCACTCATCTGGGTTAGAACCTCCTTCAGGCGCCTCGCTAGTCCCGGCTCGAACTGCTTCAGACTGATGGAGATCGCGGCAACGCCGGGCAGGTTCGCGCCGTAGCGCTCCACCCAAAACAAGAAGAGGATTTGCCCCTTGTTCCGGAAGCCGACGCCACGCGGCTTCGCGCCGGAGCTGCTAAACATCGTGCAATCCAAAATCCTGGCCAGCCGAAGGACGTCGTTCCACAGTGCATCAAAGATCTGCACCGTGCCGTTCGCTTGAGCCAGACAACGCGCGAGTCCGTAGTACTTCTCAATTTGATCAGGGCTCATGTTTTCGAAGTGAAGGTGCTAGTTCGTCGACCACGCCATCATGAACGCGGAGCCTAACCCGCTAGTTGGCTAAGATTGCCTCAACAATTCGGGAGGAGCGGGCATGACGGACGTACGCGATTTTGGACTGACCGTGCTCGCTTCAGCGGGCACCAGTGTGCTTCTGACTGCGGCCGCCGCTTGGCTGATGCGAACCTGGATTTCGACACGTTTGAAGTCCAGCATCGAACACGAGTACGAAGTCCGCATGGCGTCGTTGAACTCGGCGTTGAAGGCGCAGACCGATAGCATCTCGACTCGGCTCAAGGGAGACATCGACCGTGAGGCCGACAAGCTCAAGCTCGCCGCGCAGTCGTTCGGAGAGGTGCAACGGGCTGCAATTTCCAAGCGACTTGAAGCCGTCGAGCGCACCTGGAAGACGATTCTCGAGCTTCAAGCGTCCCTACCTCCGGCCCTCACTTACCTCGAGATCCTTGTTCCGTCGGAGTACGTCTACGCGAAGACGAAGGGTAGCTACGGCGAACTGCTTCGCAGTTTGGCCGTCGAGGCCGTGGCCATCCCGAATCACGACCGGGCTGCCAAGCTCGAAGAATCACGCCCGTACATTGGCGAGTACCTCTGGGCGCTGTTCAAGACCTACCAAGCAGTTCTTCTGAGAGCCGTCTACCTTGTCGACTGCAGCAAGAAGGAGCCGCGGAAGATTCTTTGGTTCGAGGATTCGAACATCCGCTCTCTCATCACGTCTGCCCTCGGCAAAGAGGTGCTGGGTGAGTTCGACGCTATGCAGTGTTTGAAGGTTGGCTGGCTCACCGATCGGTTCAACCGAATAATCTTGCAGGCCATGGAGCAGATCATCGCTGGCAGGGACTTCAGCGAGGCTGCTATGAAGCAGGCGGAATCGATGGAACAGCGAATGCGCGAGGCTCAGGCCGCTCGCATCGCGTGAGTCAACGGCCTACTTCAGCCCGCACCCATCTCCGCGGCCACCGCCAGCAGTTGCTCCGGCGTCGGCTTGTCCCAGTCGTCACCGAAGACGTGGATGCCGTAGAACCTGATGAAAGCGGCAACGACCATCCGATGGTTCCATCCGGAGCTGTCGAACCGCTTCAGCACCTGTGCCTGCGACCTCTCGACCAGGTCGGATCGGAATTCGCCGAGTAGTGCGGCCTGGTCGTCGGCGGGCAGCTCCTGGAATCCTAGCTGGAGCCGCTCCTTCCGACGTCGCAGCCATTCATCCGTCCACGCGGCGCGGTGCTTCTTCAGGTCGGCCTCGGTCAACTCGGGCTTGGGCCCAGTGGAACTACCCGGCGCAGGCCGCAGGTTCGACATGTGCGCGCGAAGCCACCCGCCAGGCTTGGACACCTCGCCGACCTTGTCGCGTGGCATCTGTAGACGCTTCTCGAGCTCGCTCATCGCTGCGGCGAATGCGCCTGGCCCATGTTTCCGGATTAGGGCCTCGGCCTCGAACTGCTTGACGCCGGCGTTGATCGCGCGGCCAACCAGCGGGAGCTCATCGACCCCGACGTTCTCAAGAGGGGGCCTGGCGGGATCGGCGGGAATTGCGCTCCCCTTCAACCTGACCTCGAACTGGATTTCGGCGATGGTCCGGTTGTCGCGCTCTTTGTGTTCAATCGGGCCGCGCACCTCCAGGTTCGTGCGCTCGTTGATTTCGGCGATAGCCTTGTTGAGCACGTCGCGCTTGAAGAAGCGGTACTCGGCTTTGGCGTCATCTCCGACGACGCCGGTCAACACCGGTTTCCACCAGCGCCAGTGCTGGCGCGCGGTCTTGTGGCCAGGGTTGTCGACGTAGCGAGCGCAGATTTCGTACAGCGCCATCGCCGCGTGCGACGTCAATTGCGTGATGGCCTCCAGCGAGAGCCGTGCGTAGCGGTCGGGGCTCAACAACTGCGCCCTGATCTTTGAATCGAAGCGCCAGCGAACCGTCACCGCGTTCGTGCGCTTGTCTTTCGTGGTGCCGGCGCCGCTCAATAGGTTGCACGCGTCCCAGGTCTCGATTTCACCATTCGAGGGGCTCTGCCACTCCACGGTCGTCGACATGAGCTCGCGCAGAATTTTCCGGATCGGTGCGTGGTCGTTGGAGTTGTACGCGGCGTCGTCCAACACTTCGTGAAGCCTAGCCTCGTACTCCTCTTGCTCACCCTCCTCCTGTGCCCGGAACAGCAACACGTTGAAGAGCTTTCGCCCCAGAACGGAGATTCGGCGTCCGCCCGCGGTCGGCATCAACGCGACAGCATTGACGTGCTTAAGCAGGTACTCGTCCGGCTGCTCGTGTTCGAATAGGCCCGCTTGGGATGGCATGGGCGCATGATAGCAGCCACGTGAGCTTGCGGCGGGAGCTTTCCTCACGTGTCGGCGCCGGCGTTATGAGTCCTGTATCGCCTCACGTGTATCGGATATCTGGATGGCTCCAGAGTGCACCGCGAGTGAAGAGTGATGCTGGCGCCGCGCCCTGGGCCCAGGCGGATTTCACCCTTTTAAGTTATCCACAGATTCGACCCGAATGTGAGTCTCCGCAGGACTCATTGGGGCCTTCGAATCTTGTCCTGTATTCACTCACGCTCGATCCTGCGCTCTCTCACGTTGAGTCCTGTTCTGGCTCACGTTGAGTCCTGTAGAGCCTCACGTCGAGTCCTGTAGCCTCTCACGCATTCGCACGTAAGTTGTTGTCAGCGTTGAGGAATCTCGACCCCAAAGGTCTTAAAGGTTTTGAAGACCTTGAAGGTCCTTGAAAACCCAAAGGACTGGGCTTTGAGTCCAAGGCCGAACCCCAATACCGGGATCAGTCCGTTCGGACTACGGCCTATCCTCCCAGCGACAGTTTTCCATCAGCTTTTCGTTGAATGCTTTGCTTGGCTAGGGAAAGCCAGCACAATCGCGTTACCGCAACAGCGCAGCCTTTCGCCGACAAAGCAATGACACCTGAACTCATGCTCGAGCCCGAGTCCCTCTCCGACATCATGGAGCAGGCCGACCGGGCCAGCTACCTCATGTCCGAAGTCCGCTCTGCCATCCTGGCGCCGGAGCGGCGCAAGGCTCCGCCGACATTCAACGCCACGCAGCTGGCGGCTCTGTGCGACGTGGATCGCAACCAGATTGTCTACCGTCTGACCAAGGGCGACCTGCCCGCGGGCCAAATCAATGAGAGTGGCAACCGGCGCACGTTCTCGCTTGAGGAGACTCTGACCTGGGTTCGGGCTTACCGTGCAAAGCGACTCCGTCCCGCGGGCGCCGACGCGATCTGCATCGCCATTGCGAACTTCAAGGGCGGCGTCGGGAAGACGACCACGGCGATGACGCTGGCCCAAGGCCTTAGCCTGAAGGGCCACAAGGTGCTCGTCATCGACACCGACCCGCAGGGCTCGCTGACCACCCTCTTCGGCATCATGCCGGACACCGAGGTCGACGAATCGCAAACGATCCTGCCGGTGTGCCTGGGCCAGGAGCCCAGCATCGCCACTGCCATCCAGCAGACCTACTGGAGTGGGCTCGACCTGGTGTGTGCTGCTCCCCTGCTCTTCGCGGCCGAGTTCGGACTGCCGGCTCGGCAGATGCGCGAGACCGGATTCGAGTTCTGGAATGCGCTCAACATGGCGATGGACGAGGTGCGCGAGCAATACGACGTCATCATCATCGACACGCCCCCTGCCCTCTCCTACGTCACCATTAACGCGCTCATGGCGAGCGACGGAATCCTGATGCCGCTCCCGCCCAACGCGCTGGATGCGGCTTCGGCGGCCCAGTTCTGGCGCCTGTTCAGCGACCTGGCCGGTGACTTGGTGATGCACCGCGGCGTCACCAAGGAGTTCGACTTTGTGCGCGTCCTGCTGACCCGCGTAGATAGTCAAGACGCCACTGCAGCCGTCGTACGCGACTGGATCGGGAAGACGTACGAAGGCAAGGTGCTGCCGGCCGAGATTCCGAAGACGACGGTTGCATCGTCGAGCTCTGCCGAGTTCGGGACGGTCTACGATGTCGGCCGCTACGAGGGAAATCAGCGGACGTATAAGCGCGCTCTGGATGCCTACGACAAGGTTTCGGAGCTGCTCGAAGAGGTGATCCGCGCGAGCTGGCGTCGCCACATCGCGAAGTGAACAGGGACGCATCATGAAGAAAGCAGCAGCGAAGACGGCCGGCATTTCCATGGAAGGGTTCCAGTCCAGGCCCAAAGTGATTGACGGTCAATCACCTCCGGCGGACGCGAAGATTCCTGAAGCCGCTCCCCGGAAGTTCACCGGCGTCGGTAGCGTCATGGCCGCCATCACGCGCGAGGCGGAGGTTTCGCATGAGCTGACTGGGGCTCGGGCGGAGTTGAGCGAAGCCAAGGCGAAGCTGGCGGAGTTCGATGGCGCCGTGCTCGTGCGGCGGTTGGACCCGGCGCTCGTCAAACGCAGTCGCTGGGCGAATCGCTCGGAGGTCGAGTTCACGACGGCGGAGTTTCGGCAGCTCAAGGACGAGATTCAGAACGCCGGCGGCAACGTGCAGCCGATCAAGGTAAGGGTGATTGGGGGGCAATCACTCGCCTACGAAATCGTCTACGGGCACCGCCGGAACCAGGCGTGCTTGGAGCTTGGGCTTCAGGTGAACGCGGTCGTCGTTGAGCACATGAGCGACGTCGACCTGTTCGCGGAAATGGATCGCGAGAATCGTTCACGCAAGAACCTGAGTGCCTGGGAGCAGGGGCGCATGTACGACGATGCGCTCAAGGCGGGACTGTTTCCAAGCCACCGCAAGTTGTCTGAATCGCTGGGCGTGAACCAGTCCGACGTGTCTCGGGCCATCCAGCTTGCGAAGCTACCTAAGGAAGTGATCGCGGCCTTTGCGAGTCCGCTCGATCTTCAGGTGAGGTGGGCGAAGCCGATCTCTGATGCGTTGCAGGCCAACCCTGACGGTGTGCTGGCGCTAGCCCGGATAATCGCGAAGGAAAAAGGCGGGCTGGGAGCAGGTGAGGTGTTTGATAGGCTTGTGGGGAAGACCGCTGGTGTTCGGCCGAACATAGTGCCGGTGCACGCTGGAGGCAAGCAGGTCGCTGAACTCAAGATCGGGCCGAAGGGCAGGGCGACCGTCGAGATTTTCCCAGGCGCCCTCAAGCCGGAACAGCAGGAAGCTCTGGCGAGTCACCTCGCCGCGTTCTTTCAGACCGCGGAGCTCGGCGGCTGAAGTGATTGACCGTCAATCACTTGGCCACTGATTGACGGTCAATCACACGTGAGTCCCGTAGCGGCTCACGTACGAGTGACTCTCGGAGTCAGAGCGCGAGACCGCTTCAGGCGTACGGCGCCGATCTTCCGAGCCAACTCCTGCGTCGAATAGATGCTGGTCGTGTCGATGCTGGCGTGCCCCATGAGTTCGCTCACCACCTCGAGCGGCGCCCCGTCGACCAGCGATTGCCGCGCAAACGTGTGCCGCATCCAGTGCGTCGACGCCGCCTCGAACCGCCCTGCTTCCAGCCCCGCGACGCCCGCACTCGCCGCCGCCCGACCAAAGAATCGTTTCAGCAACGCATAGATCCCCGCCCCCGACAGCGCGCCGCCCCCCTCCTCGGCCACCGCGACCTGGCGCACTTTCCCATCCACGAGTCCCCACTGACGCACCGACCCGGCGAGGGCAAAGATCAGCGGCCGGTCACTTTCCGTCCAGCCGCCCTCTTCCTCGCTTTCCTGTAAATCCTCCGCGTGCGCCCGCAGCAGCTCCACGACCTCGTCCGCCAACGGCACATCCCGCGTCTTGTTCCGCTTCCCCGTCACGGACAGCACCCACGTCGGCGGCAACTCCGGTAGCGTCTCGAGCCGCAGATTTCCCCACCGTGCCTGGGCCAACTCCTCGAGCCGCACCCCCGACGTCACCAGGAGCTCGATCAGGCATTTCAGCCGCGTGCGCGCCGCTCCAGCGGGTTCGTCCGCAATGCAGCGCTGCACGTGCGCCCATTCAACCTCCGTGAACGACCGGGTCACGTTCATCCGGGAGGAGGGGAGGGCGAATCCCTTCATCACGGCCCGCATCGGATTGGCCACGAGATACCCCGCATCCCGCAGCCCCTCGAACATCGTCTGCACGATCACGAGCGCCTGTTTCTGCGAGGAAGGGGAGGGCGTCCCGCGGAAGGGGCGCCACATTGGATCCACTCTCTCCACTGGCGCCGCGTTCACCCAGGTGGCCGGCACCGCCGCCAGAAACGCCCGGTAGGCTTGGCAGTCGATCGCGCTGGCCGACGAAACGGGTTTTTTCTGGACACTTGTCATCCACAGCACGAACCGCTCAACCTCTTTCCTGTACGACCGCTGCGTCGCCGCCCGCTCGTCATAGCGGCTGAGCCAGCGGACAATCGCCTGCAGGTCGTCCTGGGCTTCCAACGAGTTCGGCAGATGGCTTCTAAACACCCCGTCCAGGCCGAGGAGGGAGGAGGGGAGGGCGAGCCGTTCCAGCGGAACGAGACCGTACCGCGGCGCCGCCACGAGCTGGCTGGCGGACGTCCCCAGGCGCAGCGCCCGGTGCGACTTCGGCTCATCTAGCCCGTCCCGCAGCGCCAGATTGACGGTTTCAGACTGCGCCCTCAGCCACGCCACGACGAGCGCCGCCCGCCGCGCGCCAAACCCCTTCACTTTCCCGTACCACCGGAATCCGTAGACGTTGACCAGCTGGTACAGGTTCTCCAGCGTCACAACGCCGGCGTTCCTCAGCCGCAGCACCACGGGTCGCGCGAACCACGCATCGACCTTGTCGTCCGCCTTGGGCGCCACCGCGAGCAGGGCGGACAGCCGATTCAGCGCATTCACGCGCTCCTTGACCAGGTCGGCGGCGCCTTCCCCGGCCTCGATCGCCTCCGGGTTGTCGAGCCCATGCGCCGCCTGGTACTCCGCCAGCAGCTCGGCTTGCGACCACATGTCCGGGTCCATCCCCTCGTGCTCGACCCACTCGTCGAGGGAGGGGAGGGCGACCGCCTTGGCGGGTGCCGCGTCCATTTTGAGCAGCTCGACGTCGCGCGCGAGCAGCGTGTCCGTCGGCTTGGACAGCGCCAGCCGCCGTCCGGCTTCGACGATCTGGGCCAGGAGCTCGCGCCGGCGCGCCTCGACATGGCGCAGATCCGTCGTGGTCTCCCCAAACGCCAGGTAGCGGTCGAAGGCAGCCCGCACATCCAGTCCGAGCAGGGTCGCCCGCAGGAAGGCGACGTGGTGGACGCCGACGGCTCTCCCATCGGCGCCAGGCCGCACGACGACCGCTTTGGAGCCCCTGGGGCGCCCGCGCGGCCGTTTGAGGGCAGCGGAGGGCGCTTCCAGGGCGGCGGACGTCACGGCGGCCCCTTATTCGTCGTCGCGGGGAGGGCGGCGGAAGACCCCCATGGGGGTGCGTACCACGGCGCCCGATTTCAGGGCCCGCTGCACGGCTCGCAGGCGTTCTCCGGCGTCGACGAACGGAAACCGATTGGCCAGGCCCGTATCGACCGAAGCGGAGTACGTCTGTCCGCCGCGCGCGTCGA
>Ga0302310_10001528_pt1 | contig 19608 bp, 18 predicted proteins | sample III_Palsa_N1_2_FD_200451 | JGI IMG/M metagenome (GOLD analysis project Ga0302310, IMG submission 200451) | Peat permafrost microbial communities from Stordalen Mire near Abisko, Sweden - III_Palsa_N1_2 | ecosystem: Environmental > Terrestrial > Soil > Palsa > Peat permafrost | place: Sweden...
TGCCCGTGGTGCCGGTGACCTCGCTCGAGGCCTTGGCCTCGCAAGTACTGCAGGACGGAATCGATCAAGCCCTAGCTTGCCTGGATGCCCGCATGGGCGAGGTGTACTGGGGGGCTTATCGCGCGGACATCAAGCGTGGCGTCACTCCGGTGGGAACCCTGGCGGTAGGGCCGGCGTCGTCGGTACTCGCCCCGTTTCAGGGCAGCTTTCATGGCATTGGACGGGGCTTCGGCGCCTACCCCGAGCTGCACGGGCTTCCTCGGCTGGTGCTGCCTCCCGCAGCAAGCCATGCACTGCCGGACGCGCGCGACATGGCGAGACTGGGTGCCCTACGGCTCGCCGCGGGCGAAGGGATCGACCCGGCCGACCTCACGCCGGTGTATGTGCGCGACAAAGTAGCGCTGACCGAGGCCGAACGCGCGATGGCTAAACGGCCGCCCGCGGTGCAGCCCGGATAGAGTGTCATGGAACTGTCATGTGCCGAAGCTCTAATAGCGGGCTAGAGGAATCAAGGGACTAGAAAGAATGACGGCAAAACGCATCCTCATCGTCGAAGACGAAAAAAGCATTCGTGACATGGTTGCTTTCGGTCTAAGGCGGGCAGGCTACGAAGTTCGGGAAGCGGAAGATTGCCGGGAGGCGCGCGCTCGCATCGTCGATGTGCGGCCGGATCTCATGCTGGTCGACTGGATGCTTCCGGACATGAGTGGGTTGGAGCTGACGCGCTCCTTGAAACGCTCCAAAGACACCGAGGAAATCCCGGTCATTATGCTCACGGCGCGGGCCGAGGAGCAGGACAAGGTAGGCGGCTTGGAGGGCGGCGCGGACGATTACATCACCAAGCCCTTCTCGCCGCGGGAACTGCTGGCCCGCATTCAGGCGGTGTTGCGGCGTGCGGCGCCCGCCGGCGCGGCGGACACGGTAGAAGTGGAGGGGCTGAAGCTCGACGACTCCAGTCATCGCGTCAGCGCGGGTGATCGCGAAATTGCCTTGGGGCCGACGGAGTACCGGTTGCTGCAGTTCTTCATGACCCATCCGGAGCGGGTGTTTACCCGTGGCCAGTTATTGGATCGGGTATGGGGCGGCAACACGTATGTGGAAGAGCGAACCGTGGACGTGCACATTCGCCGCCTGCGCAAAGCGCTCGAGCCGTATATGTTGGAACGATTGGTGCAGACTGTCCGCGGTTCCGGTTATCGATTCTCGGCGCGTGACTCTTGAGATGAGTCTTTTTCAATAAGATGGGTTAGGCTCGGCCCATGGCATCCATGTGGACCTTTGCGCTCGCGCGGCTCGCGGGAATATTGCTGGCGGGCATGGTGGTGGGCTTGGTGGTCGGTCCTATATGGCTCTGGCTCCTGTTGGCGGCCAGTTCTTATTTGGCGTGGCAGTTTCTGAATCTATATCGCTTGGACCGCTGGCTGCGCCTGCGTTCGCAAATCGATCCCCCCAACTTGGGCGGGATTTGGAGCGATATCATCGGCCAGGTGGTGAGGCTGCACCGGCGCAAGCAGTATCATAAACAGCGCCTGGTACAGCTGTATCGCGAACTGCGCCGTTCCACCGCGGCGCTGCCGGACGGCGTAATCATCTTGAGCAGCCAGAGTGAAATCGTCTGGTTCAATCGACAGGCGGCGCGGCTCTTGGGGTTGAAGCGTCCGGTGGACATTGGGCTGCGCATCGACAATTTGATTCGCACGCCGGAGTTCGTGCACTACTTGCACGGGGACGACTTCGCGCTTCCCTTGGTCATCAGACCCCCGGTACACACCGAACTCTATTTGGCGCTGCAGGTAGTGCCCTACGGCGCCGGCCAATCGTTGCTTTTGGCGCGCGATGTCACGCGTCAAATGCGTCTGGAGGCCACCCGCAAGGACTTCGTGGCGAATGCCTCGCATGAACTACGCACGCCGCTGACAGTCATTTCGGGGTACCTGGACACGCTCGCGGACGACCCGTCGATCGACGAGGCGTGGGCGGGTCCGATCAAGGATATGCGGGCTCAGGCGCAGCGCATGAATGCCATCATCGCGGATCTTTTGGAGTTGTCGCGGCTGGAGTCCACGGACGGCGAAGCGCCGCGAGACCCCATCGATGTGCCGAGAATGCTCGAGCGCATGCATCGCAACGCCTTGTCGAGCGGGGACCGGCCGCGCCACATCACGCTGGACTTGGAGTCGGAGGACGGTCTCTACGGCGCCACGCAGGAAATCGAGTCGGCGTTCACGAATCTGCTGGTGAACGGAATCAAGTACACCTTGTCCGAAGGTATGGTGCGCATGCGATGGTGGACCGACGAGGAAGGCGCCTATTTCTCGGTGATCGACAATGGCATCGGTATTCCGGCTGAACATATCCCCCGCCTGACGGAGCGGTTCTACCGCGTGGATGCCGGGCGGTCGCGAGACCACGGCGGCTCCGGGCTCGGGCTGGCCATCGTGAAGCATGCCTTGCAACGTCACGGCGGATGGCTCGAGGTCGAGAGTACGGAAGGCAAGGGCAGCACGTTTACCTGCCATTTTCCTTCGCAGCGCGTGCTGCCCGATAGGCAGCGAGAGGCGGCGAGCGCCTAGCGCCAGATTTGTGACCGCAGCTGTTGACCTGCGGTGCGATCGGATGTAAATGACACCGGGACGCGTAGTCGGGGCGCGTAGCCCCGGGGCGCGTAGCTCGGAGCGTACGATGCAGGCGCGGCTCCCCGCGCGATGGAATCTTGAATCTAAGGTAGTAATCATGGAAACGGCCGACCTCACCCACCACATTTCCCGCCGCTTCAACGAAGATCTGGAGAAGGTGCGCAATCAGGTGCTGCAGATGGGCGGTTTCGTCGAGCAGCAGCTTCACAAGGCCATCACGGCCCTGGTCGAAGGGGACAGCCAGCTCGGCGAGTCGGTGGCCACCGATGACTACAAGGTCAACGGCATGGAGGTTTCCATCGACGAGGAGTGCAGCCGGATACTGGCCCTGCGAGCGCCGGCCGCCGGCGATCTGCGCGTCATCGTGGCCATCATCAAGACCATCACGGACTTGGAACGCATCGGCGATGAGGGTGAGAAGATCGGTTATATCGCCTCGCAGCTGGCCACCATGGAGCGCCCCGCCGACAAGTATCGTGAAGTGAAACATCTCGGCCGCCAGGTCGCCCAGATGGTGCACGATGCGCTGGATGCCTTCGCGCGCATGGATTCGCAGGCCGCGTTGAAAACCGCGCAGGAAGACAGGATGGTGGACGAGGAATACGAGTCCATTCATCGCCAGTGCATCACCTTCATGATGGAGGATCCCCGCACCATCCGCCGGGCGCTAGAAATCATGTGGATCGTGCGGGCGCTGGAGCGCATCGGCGATCATGCCAAGAACATCTGCGAGTATGTGATTTACATGGTTCACGGCAAGGACGTCCGGCACACCTCGCTCGAGGATGTGGCCAAGCAAATCGACGCTGCCCATGCCGTCGCTCGCCGCTGATGACGGCTCGAACGGCGAATGTTCTGGGTGCGCTGGCCTGTGCGGCGCTGTTGGGCTATGCCTATTACGCGCAGTTCGTGCTGCATCTCGAGCCCTGTCCTCTGTGTATTTTCCAGCGCGTGGGCATCTTTGCCACCGGCGTCGTGTTCGCCCTCGCGGCGGCCCACGACCCGGCGGGTTGGGGGCGGCGGGTGTACGCGGCGTTATTGATGCTGACGACGCTGGCGACCATCGGCGTCGCGGCGCGGCAGCTGTGGATCCAGAGCCAGCCGCCGGGCACGGTGGCAGCCTGCGGCGCGTCCCTGGATTTCATGCTCAAGGTGTTCCCACTCACTGACGTGCTGGTCAAGGTGCTGACCGGGTCCGGTGAGTGCGCCAAGGTGGATTGGCGTTTACTCGGTCTCGCCATGCCGGCGTGGGTGTTGATTGCCGCGGTGGCCCTCGGCGGCTATGCGCTGTGGGCGAACTTGCGCCGGCGGCCGCCGGTGCTGCGCTTCTGATGTCCTCCGTACTGGAGCTGACTCAGGACCTGATGTCGCGCGCCTCCGTGAGTCCCACGGACGGCGGCTGCCAGGCGCTCATGATTCAACGATTGGAAGCCATCGGTTTCGAGGTCGAAAAGCTGCGCTTTGGACCCGTGGATAATTTCTGGGCCACGCGCGGCACCTCCGGTCCGGTGTTCTGCTTTGCGGGGCACACCGACGTGGTGCCTTCCGGGCCCGTGGAGGATTGGCGCAGCGATCCCTTCACGCCGGTGATCGATAACGGGCTGTTGTACGGCCGCGGCGCCGCCGACATGAAGAGCGGTTTGGCGGCCATGATCACGGCTACCGAACAATTCGTGGCAAAACATCCGGATCATGCCGGTACCATCGCCTTTCTCATTACCAGCGACGAGGAGGGGCCTTCCGTTGACGGCACCCGCCGCGTCGTGGAAGTCCTGCGTGAGCGGGGACAGGTCATTGACTGGTGCCTGGTTGGGGAACCGTCGAGTGAGACGGTGCTGGGGGACACCATCAAGATCGGACGCCGCGGCAGCTTGAGCGGGCGGCTGACCGTGCATGGTATCCAGGGGCACATTGCATACCCGCAGTTCGCAAATAATCCGGTACATGCGTTGGCGCCGGCGTTGGCGGAGCTGGCGGCCCGCGAGTGGGATCAGGGCAACGAACACTTCCAGCCCACGACGTTTCAGGTGTCGAACATATCGGCGGGCACGGGCGCGCCGAATGTGATTCCAGGCGAGCTCAAGGCGCGGTTCAATTTGCGCTTCTCGACTGTGCAGACCGTCGAGAGCCTGAAGGCTACGGTGGAAGGCATTCTGGCCAAGCACAAGGTGAATTATTCGTTGGAATGGTTCGTGTCCGGGTATCCGTTCTTGACGGTGCCGGGGGCGCTATCGCATGCGGCCTGCCAGGCCGTTGAGGAACAACTCAAAATCACGCCGAAATTATCGACCGGTGGCGGAACCTCGGATGGCCGGTTCATCGCGCCTATGGGAGCGCAGGTCATTGAGCTTGGGGTGATTAACCAGACCATTCACAAGGTGAATGAGTGCGTCCGGGTGGATGACATTGCTCAGCTGGAGCGTATCTATCGTCGCACGCTGGAGCTGTTGCTGGCTTGAGGAATCCGCGCACGCCCTGAACGGGAGGGCGCGGGACCTGGGTTGGCGCAGGTGCGTTACCCCCCAGCGCACGCGGTTAGGTTCCTAGCCGGGTTGGCGCACGTACGTCACCGGCAGCGCTAGTAGTAATGTTCCTAGCTGTGCTACTGGACGCTGTAGCCTCGTCCATCCAAACACGCCGCCTGAGCCCGCATGTAGTCGCTGTGCTTGTTGGGCGCTGTCGCGGCTGCGGTGGCTCCCTGAGTGGGATCAAAGCCGCTTTGGGTCACGGCCCAGGCGTGGCACTCGTACTTATCCTTGGCCTGCTGCTCGGTGCTCTGGCCATTCTTGGGGTACACCATAAGCTCGGTGCCTACCGGCGTCTGAGCAGTCTGCTGTTGCGCCAAGCCGTCGGGCGGAGCGACCGTTTCGTACTGCCGCGCGCTATCGTCATAAACGTAGTAGTTGTTGTTGGCGTAGTAGTAGGGGATGCCATCCCACCACAGGGTCGAGTAGTACAGCGGCAGGGCGGCGAAATACAGCCCGAGGCCCAGACCGCCCCAACCCCAACCGTAGCCGCCGCGCCAGCCGTAACCACCGTAGTAGCCGCCGCGATAACCATAGCCACCTCGATAACCGCCGTAGCCGCCTCGATAGGCGCCATAACCGCCACCGCGGCCCACCATGGCGTGTCCGCCGGCTCCACCGCCGAAGTGTCCGCCGCCACCACCAGCATGGCCGCCACCGCCGCCGTGTTGGGCAAAGGCAGCCGTCCCGGAACCCAGTCCCAGCACAGTCACACAGGTAAATACGAGGGCAGAACGTAGCGAAGCGGGACTTTTCATGACATCACCCAGTAATCGACTTTTCAGTACCTATTATGACTCTGAAAACCGGTTTCGGTTCCTAAAGATGACAATTCTTGGCACTAGGGTTTTGTAGGCGGAACCTGCGTCACGGATAGGTGAACCATGGGGTTGCCGGCGCCGCTCAATTGCAGTACCACCTCTTTGGCCCCATCTAAGTCAAATTCGACGATCTTGTGGGGGGCCTCACAGCCGCGCTGGCCTTGGAAGTCGACGGCCGGGGCGAGCTTGCCGTTGGTCACCACATCGATCCAAATCGGCACATCCAGGGACACCCGGTAATGATGGCCGGGCTGCGCCAACTTTAGCGTGGCGAGACCGGCGTAGACGCCGTCGGGTGGAATGGCTTTGCCCGGGGACAGGGTGAAGGCCACTGTCGCTTGAGGCAGGAGTTGCAGCCGGTACAATGTGTCCGTGCCGACGACGGGAGCGGACGCTAGATCCTTGCCTGCGGGCAGCACGACGCTGGGGCCCGCGAACAAGGCTTGTTCCTTTCTCACATCCCATTTGAAGCCGGCGCACTCGTCCGCGGAGGCGGCCTCGCCGACGATGAGAAGTACCGACAGAAAAGCGAGACTCAATAGGCGTGTCATACTGCTTATGATAACTCGCAACCGCCTCAGCGGGCCGCTCTAAGTGCACCATCCGCCAGAGGCTGAAGTTCCTCGGGAGCCATCCTCATCGTGAGCACGAGCGTCGTCCCCCGGTGGGGTCCGCTTTCGATGATGAGTTCCCCATCGATGAGTTGGGCCTGCTCCCTCAAGCCCACCAGTCCGAAGTGCCCCGGCCGGGCTGCCTGCGTGTCGAAACCGATACCATCGTCCGAAATGCGCAGCTGCAGATGAGTGTTATCCACCACCTCGAGACTCATGTCGGCTCGAGTGGCCTGCGCGTGACGCTCGATGTTGCGCAAGGTTTCTTCCGCGATACGGAACAAAGTTTCGGCGCGTTCATCGCCGAAACGAGCTGCGTCGGGATCGGTGCGGAAGTTGCCCTGGAGCCCGGTACGGTCGAGAAGGCGGCCGAAGGCCTGCGTCAGTGCTGCTCCGAGACCGGTGTCACGGACGGCATTCACCCGCATTTGCGTAATCGCCGTGCGCGCCTCATTCAGTCCTTCATGAGCGACCTGTTCGGCGCGGGCCAATTCTTCTGCCAAGGATGAGGGGTCGTGAGCCGCGAGCTTACGCAGGACGCGTATTTCACTGAGCATGGCCATCATGGAGTGCGCCAGCGTGTCGTGCAGCTCCCGGGCGATTTTCAATCGCTCGCGCACGACGGCGGCATAACGGGTTTCCTCGGCCAGGCGTTGCACTTCACGTGTCCGCAGTGCGACTCGCCTTTCCAACTCGGTGCCGAGAGTCACCAGTTCACCACGCTCCTGCCGCAGGTCGTCCAATATCTTGGCGAATACGGCCGCCAGCTGGGCGACCTCGTCGCGGCCGGCGGGCACCGCGATGCGGCCGGTTTCATTGCGGCCCACCGCGGCCGCCGATCGGGTCAAGCGTCGCAACCGGTTGGTCAAATGACGGGCGCCCAGCGCGCCCAAGAGCGCTGTGGTCACCCCCAACCAGGCGGAAATCCAGAGTATGCGATTGGCGAGGGCATTGGCTCTCTGATAAACCTGCTTCTTGGGCTCGCTGAGTTGAACCTGCCACACCGACCGCTCGATGTGTACCGCGGCTCGCGCGACCAGGACGGTTTGGCCATCCGGAAGCCGTTCGAAGCGGGGAGGACCGCCGGCGCCCGCAGGGATTTCGGGCGCCGGCTCAATGGGCGGAAACTTATCCTCGACGGCGCCGGCCCAGGGACGATCGCGTAGCGCGTCCGGGCCAACCACCACGTTCCCGTCCTCATCGAGTATCAAGGTTTGCGCCGAGCCGTGAGAATCTAGAGTCGTGCTCAAGCGGCGAACATCCTGATTCGCCCAATGCCAAATCAACCGGGCAATCACCACTCCGGCGCTATGGCCGTTTGCATCCGTGAGGGGCGCTGCCAACGTTCCCAGAAGTGGTTCGGATGCCGTTAGTAAGGGACCCGTCATGGTCCCAATCCAAGGCCGCGCCAGACCCGCGGTGAACCATGGCTGGTCGGCAACCCGGTTGCCGGCGCCTGCGCCTGCGACGATGACGCCCTCGGCACTCGCGAATGTCTCCCAATCGAGCCCGGGAAATCGAGCGTTGAGACAGGCGACAATCGCGGGGCCCGGCGTGCAAACGGCCGCCGCACCTTGCAGCGCGCGTAGCCGCGCCGAGACTGCCTGGTCGAGATCCGCACCCAGTTGGTCGGTCTCGAGCGCAAGCCTGCGCACGTGCTGTTGGACGACGATTTCTCGGGCAACCCCGCCGGCCCAGATGGACGCCGTGATGGCAAAGCTGGCCGCGAGAGCAACCATGAGCCAAATAATGCCGGCGACGAGACTGTGTCGAGGATCGATGCCGTGAAGCAGCGCTCGGACAAAGGTTGGGGATCGGTCATGTGGCATAGAGGGAGATTAGCCGGTATGCAAGTGCACTTCACCGTTCGCCGGCGCTATGCTGGGCCGCCGTGATTTTGGAAGGTGTCCTATGATTCAACTTGTAGAGATCGCGTATCGATTGCGCGTGTCAATGCGCGTGGCGGCCTTGTGTGTCTGCATATCGGTTGCGACTGGATGCAGCGCCTTCGGCACGTGTGGTCTTCGAGAATGTTCGGACGACGCGAAAATCACCACCGAGGTGCGCGCGCTTCTGTCACAAAGCCCGGAACTCGGGGGTCCGAACGCGATTACCGTGCAAACTGTCCACGGGGTGGTTTATCTGAGAGGTTTGGTATCAACGCCGTATCAGATCAGCGCCGCAGGCGGCATCGCCGAAGGCGCGGCGGGTGTGGTCGAGGTCCAGAACCTTTTGAATATCGACAATTCCCACTGACCCCGTAAGCCCGTGGCGTAGAGCCCGAAGCCTCTACCATCCGAGTGTGGTAAATAAGCAATGCACGTGACCCGCCGCACATCAATTACCTCCTGAAACAGTCGTCGCGGTGCAGCAACGCGTAGGATGACCAACCATTGATCGCGATGGAGGGAGCCGCGCGTTGCACCAACCGTAATATGTGCACTTCGTCACATGGCTATTTATGTTAACAATGGCGCCACGTGTCATACAGATGTAATAATTCAAGTGAATCATAGGCGGTACGCCCTGATGCATGGGGGTCCAGCGCGATGAGGCGCAAAAAAAGCAACGCTTTTACCAATCAGAACTAAATCTGCAGAAAACGAATCTGACGGCGGTAGCCGCGTAACGGCTCGGTGATCCAACGCGGCCAAAATGTAACAGAGAGTGTGTGACTGCCGTTTCCGCAACTGATTTTGTTCTGTATGCCGAATGCAACAACCGTATCAAAACCGATGGAGTTTAACGTGAGGAAATTCAACTCAATTCTCGCCGCTGCGATGAACCTTAACCCGGGCCGCAGTCGCCGCGACGTTTCGCGTTTGGGAGGAAGTGTCCTCGTTGGCGCTTTGCTGGCGATGGGCGGTGCTGCCCAAGCACAAACGACGTCGCCCACCGCGACGCCTGCGCCGGCGGATCAGAGCCTGAGCTGGCACGGCATCACGCTGTACGGAATCATTGACGTCGATTATCAATATGAAACCCACGGCGCGCCCTTCAGCGATTACTTCATCTCGGGCGGCTCGGATATCGTTCAGAAGAACAGCAACAATGCCGTGCAGGGCCTGACCTCGAACGGCATGAGCCAGTCGCGAATTGGTCTGCAGGGCAATGAGCCGCTGGGTTTCATGGATTGGTCCGGCGTGTTCAAGCTCGAGACTTATATCAACCCTGCTTCGGGTGAAATCACCGACGCGCTGAAGTCGGTAACCCAGAACAACGGCCGCGCGCTGGACGCGCAGAGCACGAACATCGACTCGAGCATCGCCGGGCAGCCGTTCGAACAAGCCTTCGTGGGTTTTAGCTCTCCGACATGGGGAACATTCACGTTCGGGCGCCAGAATTCGACGCTCGCAGACCTCATTGCCAAATACGATCCGCAGCAGACCTCCTATGCCTTCTCGCTGCTCGGATTGTCCGGCACTCCGGCCGGCGGCGGCGACACGGAGGATCGGCGCCTGGACGCTTCGATCAAGTACGATGGACAGTTCATGGACATCGCGCACGTCGCCGCGATCTATAAAACTCAGGGCTCATCCGCGGCAAGCTATGCGACCGGCGGTAGCGGCGAGGCGTTCTCCGCGTTTGAAGGCGCCATCGGGGCCACCTATGCCGGCGCCTCCGTGGATGTGTTCTATACCAAGGTCAAGGATGCAATATCTGCGGGCACATTGAGCACTGCGCAGCTTGCAACGTTGCCGGCGTTGAATCTCTCGTCGCAAAACTCAGTGTCCGGCACCGTCTCTGACAATGACTCTTACGGCGTTATGGCCTCTTACGCCCTTGCGCCGGTGCTTCCGATAGTTCCCGTCACCGTTTACGGCGGATTCCAACACATCCTCTACATGAATCCCTCGATCGCGCTGGCTCCGGGATTCGATGACATCCACGGATACGTGCTGGGCGCCGTCAACAATGCGGCCTATGCCAAGGGCGACAAGGAGCTGAACGTGTACTGGTTGGGTGCCCGCTATGCGGTGACTCCGCAATTCAGCGCCGCGATTGCCTATTACGGCGAGAAGCAATTTGCTTACGCGACGGGTGTGAATGCCGGGTGCTCGACTGTTGTCAGCGGTTCCTGCAGCGGTAACTTGAATGTGGCATCGGTGTCGCTCGACTATCACTTCACGAAGCGCTTCGACACGTATGCCGGCGCGATGTGGTCGAACGTGTCCCATGGCCTCGCCAATGGGTACCTCAACACGACCAACATCGATCCGACTATCGGCGTGCGGTTCTCGTTCTAATCGTTCGACTCGATTACGTCTGAAGGGGTTTCATGGTCTACGTCTCGGCCATGAAACCCCAACAGCGCTTTCCCCGTAGTCTTGATTACAAACCCCGCGTAGAATGATCTCTCCTGAAGGAGAGATCGCAATGGCTACTGAATCCAAGAAGAGCGGCGGTTGGAGCTGGTGGTACCTGCTCTTCGTGTTGGAATTCGTCGTCGCTCTTTGGCCGCCTTTCTACAACAAGGTCGAGCCCACCCTGATCGGTATTCCCTTCTTTTATTGGTTCCAGCTTCTCTGGGTGTTTGTCAGCGCCGCGTTCACCGCGGTGGTGTACTTCGCCACCAACGAGTAACCGGGCCCCATGGCGTCTTTGAGCTTTGACGCAGCAACGAAAAAAATAATCGGGAGTTTGTCGTGAAGGACGTGAATTGGGTAGCCTTGATCATATTCGTCGCCTTGTTCGGCATTATTTCCTGGCTGGGTTTCGCCGCCGCGCACTGGCGCAAGGGGGATCTCGACCAATTGCATGAATGGGGTCTCGGGGGCCGCCGCTTCGGCACGCTCATTACCTGGTTTCTCGTGGGCGGCGATGTGTACACCGCGTACACCTTCATTGCAGTCCCAGCATTGGCCTTCGGGTCGGGCGCGGTTGCCTTCTTCGCCGTTCCGTACACCATCATAATGTACCCCATATTGTTCCTGGTGTTCCGCCGGCTTTGGCATGTGTGCCACAAGCATGGCTACATCACCGCCGGTGATTTCGTGCGCGGCCGCTTCGGCAATCGTTGGCTGGCCTTGGCGGTTACTGTCACCGGTATCGTGGCGACCATGCCTTACATCGCCCTGCAGTTGGTGGGCATTCAAGTGGTGGTGGCTGCGCTGGGCATCTCGGGAACGGGTATCGCCGCCGATTTGCCGTTGTTGATCGCCTTTGTCGTGTTGGCTGCGTTCACGTACTCGAGCGGTCTGCGCGCGCCCGCGTCCATTGCCATCGTCAAAGATATTTTGATTTACATCACCGCCTTGACGGCGGTCATTGTCATTCCCATCCAGATGGGCGGCTTCGCCCATATTTTCGCGGCGGTTCCCGCCAAGAAGTTGCTCCTGGAGGTGCCCGGCCCCGCCAGCACCGGTTCCTACAGCGGTTATGCGACCTTGGCGTTGGGTTCGGCGCTGGCGCTGTTCCTGTATCCGCATTCTCTCACCGGAATCTTGAGCGCCAGCAGCGGCAAGGCCATTCGGCGTAATGCCGCCATGTTGCCGGGCTACACCTTCGTCCTGGGGCTGCTGGCCCTGCTGGGATTCTTTGTCATCGCCGGCGGCATCGACCAGCTTCCCGAATATGCCGAGGGCTTCAAGCTCTTCGGCAAGAACTTCGCCGTTCCGGCGCTGTTGCTGCACAGTTTCCCGTCGTGGTTCGTGGGCATCGCCTTCGCCGCCATCGGCATCGGCGCGCTGGTGCCCGCCGCCATCATGTCCATCGCTGCGGCCAATTTGTACACGCGCAACATTTACCGCGAGTTCATTAACAAGAATCCCACCGACAAGCAGGAATCGCACATCGCAAAGCTGGTATCGCTCATCGTCAAGGTGGGCGCCTTGGTGTTTATTCTCTTCGTGCCGACCGAGTACGCCATTCAGTTGCAGCTGCTGGGCGGCATTTGGATGATTCAGACGCTGCCGCCGGTGATGCTGGGTGCTTACACCCGGTGGTTCAATTCCTGGGCGCTCCTGGCAGGATGGGCGGCGGGTACGTTTGCGGGCACATGGATGGCCGTTGCGACGAATCTCAAGAATACCTATCCCCTCGTCGTGGCCGGGCACACTTTTCCGGGCTACACCGCCGTGTATACGGTGATCCTGAATCTGGTCATCGCCGTGGTGTTGACGCCGGTATTCAATGCCATGGGTTCCAAGGGAGTCCCCGTGGACGAAACCCTAGCCTCGGACTACGTGGCCTGACCCGTCCCGACATGTCATAAAAGCGTCACAATCGGCCTCGATAATCGCTCTTTTACCCGTGCCGTAAGTCCCCGCATTGCGGGAGGCACTCACCGGAGCTTGCATGAACCTGGTCAAACGTATTGCCATCGCGGGGCTCGCGGCGTCCTTCACTATCGCGGCGGCAGCGCCCCAAATTGCAGCTGCCACGGACATTTCCGGCGCCGGCGCCACCTTCCCGTACCCCATTTACTCCAAATGGGCGGATGCCTACAGGAAGCTCACAGGCGTGGGTTTGAACTACCAGTCCATCGGCTCCGGCGGCGGCATCAAGCAGATCAAGGCCAAGACCGTGACCTTCGGCGCCTCCGACATGCCGTTGAAGCCGGATGATCTGAAGGCGGCGGGTTTGCTGCAGTTTCCGATGATCATCGGCGGCGTGGTGCCGGTGGTGAACATCAAGGGCGTCGCTGGCGGTCAATTGCAGTTGGACGGCGAGACCATTGCGGAAATTTACTTGGGCGATATCACCGAATGGAATGACCCCAAGATCAAGAAGCTCAATCCGAAGCTGGCGCTGCCCGACACCGCGATTGCGCCGGTGTATCGCTCGGACGGCTCGGGAACGAATTTTCTGTTCTCGGATTACTTGTCCAAGGCAAGCGCCAAGTTCAAGTCCAGCATCGGCGCCAATTCCTCGGTGCAGTGGCCGACGGGCATCGGCGCCAAGGGCAATGAGGGCGTGGCCAACATGACCACCCAGACCGACGGCGCCATTGGCTACGTGGAATATGCGTATGCCAAACAGAACAAGATGTCCTTTACTCTGTTGACCAACAAGGCCGGTAAGTCGGTGGCACCCAATGCCGAGTCGTTTCAGGCGGCCGCCGGGAATGCCGATTGGGCGCATTCGGACAGCTACTACGTGATCCTGACCGATCAGGACGGTGCTAAGAGTTGGCCAATCACCGGCGCAAGCTTTATCCTCCTGTACAAGCAGCCCGATGATGCCGTCGCCGTGGGCGAAGCGCTGAAGTTTTTCGCGTGGAGCTACAAGGACGGCGGTGCGATGGCTGCCGATTTGGACTATGTGCCGTTACCTGCGCCGTTGATTGCTCAGGTCAAGGCGAGCTGGGCCGCGAGCATCACCTCGGGCGGCAAAGCGATTTGGACGGCAAAATAGTCTCGTCAATGTCCTGATGTGGGTTTAGACCTGCGGCCGGGGTTGGCGCTTACCAGCGTCGACACCGGCCGCTTTCGATTAAAGCTGGAGTGAAACCGACATCGTGGCGATCATCGAACCGAGGCACGCCGCAAAGCAGTTGATGTACGAAAGGATTTTCCGAGCCGCGACCCTGACGGCGGCGATCCTGGTGTTGATTATTTTGGGCGGTGTGGCGGTATCTCTGATTCGAGGCGCGTGGCCCGCGCTGCGCCATTTCGGGTTTTCCTTCATCACCACTGAAGTCTGGAATCCGGTGACGGATGAGTACGGCGCGCTGGCGCCTATTTACGGCACCGTCGTCACCTCCGTGATCGCCATGGCGCTGGCCGTCCCCACGGGCTTCGGCATTGCGCTGTTCCTCACCGAATTGTGCCCCCCCATGCTCAAGCGGCCCATTGGTGTCGCGGTTGAGCTCTTGGCGGCGGTCCCCAGCATCATATTCGGTATCTGGGGTCTATTCGTGTTGGCGCCCTTGCTGCAGCGGCATGTCCAGCCCTGGCTCATCCACACCTTTCATCACATCCCCGTGCTCGGTCAATTGTTCAAGGGGCCGCCCTTCGGTATCGGTATCCTGACGGCCGGCGTGGTCTTGGCCATCATGGTGCTGCCGTTCATTGCGGCCACCATGCGCGATGTCTTCGACACGGTGCCGGCAATGTTGAAGGAGTCCGGCTACGGTCTGGGTGCCACCACCTGGGAAGTCATTTGGAATGTGGTGGTGCCGCATTCGCGGGTGGGTATCGTGGGCGGCATCATGCTGGGATTGGGGCGTGCTTTGGGCGAGACCATGGCGGTGACCTTCGTCATCGGCAATGCACACCGCATCAGCACCTCCTTGCTGGCGCCCGGCACCACGATTTCCTCGTCCATCGCCAACGAGTTCACCGAGGCGGTGGGAGATCTTTATACCTCATCGTTGATTGCCTTAGGTCTGCTGCTGTTCCTCATTACCTTCACGGTCATCGCTGCCGCGCAGGCCATGCTGCGGCGGCTCGAGGGGCAGGTTGCGTCGTAAATGAGCGTAGCACCATGAGTCGACGAGGGTTTCGCAAGGCAAAGAACGCGGCCTTTCTGACGCTCTCGTTGGCGGCCACCTTGACGGGACTTGCCTGTCTCGCTGCCATTCTATGGACGCTGATCTCGCATGGTTTGGCGGGTTTGTCCACGAGTCTGTTTACCGAAATGACACCCCCGCCCGGAAGCGAGGGCGGGTTGCTGAATGCCATTTACGGCAGCGCCGTCATGACCCTGCTGGGCATTTTGATCGGCTCTCCGATCGGAGTTCTGGCCGGCACCTACTTGTCGGAATATGGCCGAAAGTCTCGCTTGAGCACGGTCATTCGCTTCATCAACGATGTGCTGCTGAGCGCGCCGTCCATCATTATCGGTTTGTTCATATATGAAATCGTCGTGGTCACCTTGGGCCATTTTTCGGCGATCGCCGGCGCGCTGGCGTTGGCTATTCTCGCCATTCCAGTCACTCTGCGCACCACCGAAGACATGCTCAATCTCGTGCCCATCGGCATGAAGGACGCATCGGCGGCGCTCGGCGCCTATTCGTGGCGGACCATCGTGAGCGTGTTATATCCTGCGGCGCGCAGCGGCATCGTCACCGGCCTATTACTGGCCATCGCCCGCATCAGCGGCGAGACCGCGCCGTTGCTGTTCACGGCGCTCAACAACCAGTTCTGGAGCACTCAGTTGAACGCCCCCATGGCCAATCTCCCGGTGGTCATATTCCAATTTGCACTGAGTCCCTACAAGAACTGGCAGAATTTGGCGTGGGCGGGCGCGCTCATCATCACGGCGAGCATATTGATCCTGAGTGTTTCCGCGCGCGTCGTATTGGCCTTGATGCAGGCGGAGCGGGGAGACCGGCGATGATGCCCACCAAGGCTCCGAAGCATTTGAAGACCCGGGGTCCGCTGCCGGCGGCGCAATCCGAGGTCGTCGATGCCGGGCCTCCCAAGATCGAGATTCGTTCGCTCAATTTCTTCTACGGCGAAACGCAGTCCCTGCACAACGTCAACATGACGCTGGCGGATCGCTCCATCACGGCCTTCATCGGCCCCTCGGGATGCGGCAAGTCCACCCTACTGCGGGTGCTCAATCGCATGTACGCGCTGTACCCGAAGCAGCGCGCCGAGGGAGAGGTGTTAATCGGCGGCAAGGACATTCTCGGGCCCTCGGTGGATGTCGCGGAATTGCGCTATCGGGTGGGCATGGTGTTCCAAAAGCCGACGCCGTTTCCCATGTCGGTGTTCGACAATGTCGCCTTCGGCCTGCGGTTGGCGGGCGGCGTGCGTTCGGCCGACCTCAAGTCGAGAGTGGAGTCCGCGCTGCGCGATGCGGCGATTTGGGATGAGGTGAAGGATAAGCTGAATGCCGACGGCCGCAGTCTTTCCGGCGGTCAGCAGCAGCGTCTGTGCATCGCGCGAGCCATTGCAGTGCAGCCGGAAGTGTTGCTGCTCGATGAGCCCACTGCGGCTCTCGATCCGATTTCCACGCTCAGAGTGGAGGAGACGCTGCAGGCGCTACGAGAGAAATACTGCATCGTCGTGGTCACTCACAATCTGCAGCAGGCGGCGCGCGTGTCCAACGTCACGGGGTTCATGTACCTGGGCGAGCTGATTGAAATCGGCCCGTCGGGAGAGATTTTTACCTCGCCGAAGAATCGCAAGACCGACGACTACATTACCGGGCGCTTCGGATGAGCGAAACAATGGAGGATATCCTCGCGAGAAACCGTTCGGCCGCGACCCCGCCAGCCGCCCGCGATGCCGTGCACGATCCGGTGATGACCGCGCGCAGCGTCAATGTGTATTACGGCGAGAAGCATGCGGTAAAGAACGTCAGTCTGGACATCGGCCGCAATCAGGTGCTGGCCATGATCGGCCCCTCGGGCTGCGGCAAGTCGAGCTTCCTGCGGTGTTTGAATCGCATGAACGACTCCGTCGCCAGCGCACGCGTCGACGGCACCATTACTCTCGACGGACAGGATATCTACCAGCGCGAACAAGACGTGGCGCAATTACGCGCGCGAGTCGGCATCGTGTTTCAGAAGCCCACGCCGTTTCCGCAGTCGATTTACGCCAACGTGGCCTATGGGCCGCGCATTCACGGGCTCGCGAAGAATCGCGGCGATATGGATGAGTTGGTCAATATCAGCTTACAGCGGGCGGGATTGTGGGAGGAGGTGAAGGATCGGCTGTCGCAACCGGGCACCAGTCTTTCCGGCGGCCAGCAGCAACGTCTGTGCATTGCGCGCACCATTGCTGTCAATCCCGAAGTGATTTTGATGGACGAACCTACATCCGCCCTGGACCCTATCGCCAGCGCCAAGATCGAAGACTTGATCGACGAGCTGCGGGCGAACTACGCCATCGCCATCGTCACGCACAACATGCAACAAGCGGCGCGCGTGTCGCAACGCACGGCCTACTTCCACATGGGTGACCTGGTGGAAATCGGTCCCACCAACGTGGTGTTCACCAACCCTCAGCAAAAGCTCACCGAAGACTACATCACCGGCCGATTCGGCTGACCACCGGCCACGCGTTTCTTGATAGATCGGCTCAGCCGTCCCGGCACAACGAGATGAAACGTTGCAGCGGTACCGACAACACTTTTCTGTCGTGATGAATGAGCGTGAAGCGGCGGGTGAGCCGCGGCAAGCGAGTGGAAAGAATGCGCAACCGCCTGGCTTGCACGAGGTCCTGAACCACACACCGAGACAGACAGCAGAGCCCCAACCCTTCCGCCGCTGAATTCTTGATGGCTTCCGAACTGCCCAGTGTCAGCGTGGAGCGAAGATGCAGCAGGTGGGGCAGCAGCGCGTGTTCCACCGCGTCTCGAGTGCCCGATCCCGGTTCTCTTTGTAGCCAGTCGGCGGCCGTCAGTTGCTCCGTGGTCAGGGGCGCCTGCTCGGAAGCTTCGGTCATGGGGTGATGAAGCGCTGCGGTAATGACGAGTTCGTCTTCCATCCAAGGCAGCACGGTGATGTCCGGGTCGTGGCTGGGACCTTCGATAAGGCCCATATCCGTGTGGAAATCGCGCACGGCCGCAATCACCTCGGAGGTATTCCCGATACGCAAATCCAGCCGCAGCGAGGGGATCAAGCGGCGGAAGCCGGCTAGCAGCGCCGGCAAAATATAATTGCCGATGGTGGTGCTGGCGAATAGGCGCAGGTCCGACAGCGGCCGCTCCGGCGACCCAAAGGAGGTTTCAATTTGGCGTGCGCCATCCAATACGGCGAGTGCCGTCGGCAGCAGCGTGCGCCCGTTGTCGTTCAGTTGCAGACGCTTGCCCACCCGATCGAACAGCGGGGCGCCCAAGGTCCGTTCCAATTCGTTGAGGGCCGCACTGGTGGCCGACTGAGACAGCGACACCTGCAGCGCGGCGGCAATGGTGCTGCCGCTCTGCGCAATGGCAGTGAAAATCGTCAGCTGGCGCAGGGTCAAATGCACACAAGGTGGCCTTGAAAGTTGGATCGCCAGATTAACCTACAAAACAGGTTAATTATAGAAAAATAATCGGCTTTAAAGCTATATGGAGCCCGCGCATAGTGAGGCCGTTCACCAACTCATCTCGGAACCGCCATGCACGCCTTCATCATCAGAAATACCTCCTTTGTCGGGTCGGCCCTCGGTTATTTGCCGGCTCCCGGCGTATGGCGGCTGCGTTTGCCTGGGTTGCTGGGCGTCGCACTTCTGGCGCCCGTGGCCATGGCGGTGGCGGAGCTTCCTTGGCTCAAAGGGCATGGCCTGAGCGCGCTGACGGTGGCGATTGTCCTGGGAATGCTGATCGGCAATACCGTATACCCTCGCGTGGCCGGCATAGCGGGTCCGGGAGTGTTGTTCTCGAAGCAGGTTTTGCTGCGTGCCGGCATCATCCTGTATGGCCTGCGATTGACGTTCCAGGACATTGCTAATGTCGGCATTGCCGGGGTAGCCATTGATGGCCTGGTGCTGGGCAGCACTTTTGCACTGTCCTGGTGGGTGGGCACTCGCGTGTTCAACCTGGACCGGAAAACCGCCATGCTCATCGGGGCAGGCAGCTCCATCTGTGGAGCGGCGGCGGTCATGGCGGCTGAGCCCGTGATTCGTGGGCGCGCCGAACAGGTCACGGTGGCGGTGTCGACGGTGGTGGTGTTCGGCACCGTGGCCATTTTCTTGTACCCCGCGCTGTATGCACTCGGTACGCATATTCCCGGCTGGGGCCTGTCATCAACGGCGTATGGAATCTATGCGGGTTCGACCATCCACGAGGTTGCGCAGGTGGTTGCCGCGGGGCGTGCGGTGGCGGAAGGTGCGGCAAATACCGCGGTGATTACCAAGATGGTGCGGGTCATGATGCTGGCACCGTTTCTCATCGGCCTGTCAGCCTACTTGTCACGCCATCCTGAGGAGAACGCGGACGCCGCGGGTGCTGTGAAGGGGCCCATAGTCATTCCTTGGTTCGCGCTGGGTTTCGTGGTGGTGGCGGGTGTCAATTCTCTGGCTTTGCTGCCCAAGGCGGTGGTCGGCATCGCCCTCGACCTCGATACGCTGTTCTTGGCCATGGCCATGACAGCGCTCGGTCTCACCACGCACGTATCCGCCATTCGCGCGGCGGGGGT
>Ga0302310_10001529_pt1 | contig 19605 bp, 16 predicted proteins | sample III_Palsa_N1_2_FD_200451 | JGI IMG/M metagenome (GOLD analysis project Ga0302310, IMG submission 200451) | Peat permafrost microbial communities from Stordalen Mire near Abisko, Sweden - III_Palsa_N1_2 | ecosystem: Environmental > Terrestrial > Soil > Palsa > Peat permafrost | place: Sweden...
CCGATATCGGATACAGCCGCGATTTGGCCGTCGGGACTGGTCATCACCTCATACGGGTTGGAGCCGACCACAATATTGCGAACCGGCTCGATCTGGTCGCCGTCGATGCGCAATACCGTGACGCTGGCATCGCCCCGACGCGTCACCAGCGCCCATCGTCCGTCCTTCGTGAACGCGGTGGACATGGTCTGCAGCGTGGCAGGGCCCAACGTAACGACCGATTTGACCGTGACGTGGACGCCGTCGATATCCAGCCAGGTGACGGTCCCATCCCCATTTGCGATGAGCCCATGGCGTCCTGCGGGATCGATCGAAACGCCCCAAGGGCGCCGGTCCAGCGGCACGGAACCGGCCAGTCGCGGCGGCTTGCTGGACAAGTCGAATACCTGCAGATCTTTCCCGTCGAGCCGCTTTTTCGGGTCAATCGGATCCCGCGTCGCGGGATTCGTGACGATCGCGACCGAACCGTCCGGCGTAACCGCGACCGCCGACGGCGGCCCTGCCGCGGTCTGTTCGGCCGGCAGCGTCCAGAGAACTTGCGGCGGCATCCTGGAGATATCCAGCGCGGTGAGCGAACTCTCCGTCTTGCCCGGAATCATCCGATACGCCCCGTCATCGAAGGTTTCGATGCCGTCATTCGCGGAGAACAGGATTTCGCTGGACGCGAAGCTTGTTGAAGAGATCATGACCAAAATGGCCAGGGCCCATCTTTTCCGACCCAACCGATACCTCATCCTGCTCTCCCATTATTCCTGCTTCCGCACCACCCTTGCTTCAAAGATGGAATATTCCTGACCATGCCTCTGATGTCGCTGACGAGTGACGGCGTCAGATCCGATATCGCCACCCGATTAGCGCCCATCGTTCGGGCCATGTTGCTCATGGCAGCCCCAGCAGCTTTCCAAGATCGGCCGTGAATTGCAAGCCAATGACCGCAGAGGATTTTTCATTGCGAACCGGAATGCTGGTGCCGCCAAGTCCATCCGGATTGACAATATATTGAAAGTTCAACATGACGTTGAGCCAGCGATTAACCTGCGCACCATAGTTCAACTCCATCATAACCATGTTGGCCGCGGGGAATTCGGTGCCGCCTTCCTCCTCCCTGGCATCGAAAATCGACATCAGGAACGGGTTGTTATAGTGCAGCTCCGACACCATGAATCCGACCGTGTCGTCAGGCCGGCTCGCGAAAGGTCCCTGGAACAATGCCCCTCCCTCCACAGAGAAATTGGCGACCTGCGTTCCTCCGTCCGGGCTATACATGCCAATGCCAAACAGGTAAAGCCCGCGCGACGAGTCCGGCTGGGTTTGATAAACCATCTGCTGTGCTTGCGCGTATATCAGCGTGCGCCCGTATTGCCCGGGAGACTGCTCGTTGTAATAGGGCGCGGAGTAATGCAAACGATCGAAAATGGCGCCGACATCATATTTGTTCTGCTCGGTCGCGCCCGGTGTGGTGTAAACGTAACCCGCTTCGATCGGCAACTCGAACCCCGTTCCGCTGAATGCCCAATCGAAGCCGTGGCTATTCTGAGGGTTAACTGCCGGGTTCGCCTGGTACAAGCCTAACTGGGCATACGTATTCGCTGTCGGGGTCAATTTGACATGGCCGCCCCAGGTTGCCGTCGGGTTAAAGGCGGTCGACGTGTCCTTACCGAGAATGCCGGTATTGCCACAGCTTGCGTTACTCTGGAAATCGCACAGGAAATCGTAGCCAATGAAGCTGTTGTCCAGCGAATCGCGGCCGACCGCCACGTCGGCGAAGTGCCCAAACTTCTGCTCGTAAGTCAGAAGACTCATTTGCCAGGTCTGACCCGCGCCATAGACCTGCTGGACCGAGATGCTGTTATCCAGCGGCCCCGCCGCAAGACTGTTGCCGGCACGCTCGACAAAGTTCGTATGCACCGATCCGCCGGCAAGGCCAACCAGTTTGCCCAGATCGACGTCCGAACCAATACTTAACTGCCCGGTGTACGCAGAGCCACTGTGGGCGCCCCCCGACGGGTTAGCCGCGAACTCGCCGACATACTGACTGTTGAAGGTGATCCCCTCCAACGCGGCCATCTGGGCCAATTGCTGGAGCGGCGAGATTGTTAGAGTGCCTGGTGCTGCCGTGGCTTCTGTAGCCTGCGCGCAAGCCACGCTCGGAATAGCCGCGAAAAGAATGGCCAGAGAAATTCCTGTGGACAATAATTTCGCTGGCACAGCACGCTTCCATATATTACAAATCACTTAAGTCTCCTAATTATAATTATTTCAACGCGGTATCCGAATATGGACTGGTCAGCCAACCCCACGATCCGCAGCCAGAGGGCGATACTTCGTTGCTTTTGATTTCCTCAATCCAGAGCACGATTCAAAAAATCGTGCCGACCCGCCTGGTTATTCAACTTTCTTTGTGACGAGAGTATCGTAAGGACTACCGATCAACGGCTGAAGATCGTTTCGAAACGCTCGCGTGTGTGGCGCCAATTCGTGGGCATCGAAGGCTTTCTCGTTTTCCCAGACTTCGAGAAGCGTAAAGTGATTCGGACGCGCGGGCTCTTGCAGAATGGTAAAGGAAATCAACCCGGGCTCTCGCTTGGTGTCTCCATTCATCTTCCGCAGCAAAGCCTGAGCCTTCTCTTCGTTATTCGCAACGAATTGATCGGGAATCGCATCGATATACGTGATAGCCGTTACCGTTTCGACGGGTTTTGCAGAAACCGACGACGACAGGACCGCGATCGGGAATATCGCGGCCAAAGCCAGCCACTGTGATTTATTTGCCATTGCAGTCTCCAGATTTATAAGTTCAAGGCTTTCTCATAACGCGGCAGCGTGGATAGCCTGACCGCGAGGGAAATCTCATCGATCGAAATTAACCAACAGATTCGGCGTAACGGGTTTACGGTTGGACTGCCCTGCCTCTTCGGACAGGGATTCAAGCTCCTTGTCCCGGGTTTCCGGAAGGAAAAAGGCGACGATAAACACGAGCACGTACGACATGGCGGCCCAAGTCCCGATCGCGCGGGCAAGCCCCATCGAGACGCTGGTCAAACCGACGGCGGCAGGTACGAGCGAGCCTATTCCGCGTCCGAAGTTGTACGAGAAACCGCCAGCGGTACCGCGAATCTCAGCCGGGAACAGCTCGGTGAAGCACGCACCCATCCCCGACACGATGCCCGACTGAAACAAGCCCAGCGGAAAACCGAGGGCGAGCAGCGCGTACATCGACAGATGCGTCCAGGTGTACACCAGCACGGTCAGCATCGCTCCCGCAGCCGACAGCGCGAAGGTCCAGCGTCGCCCAAGGGCATCGCTCAGGTATGCCATAGCGATATAGCCGCAGAACGAGCCCATAAGGTTGACCGCGAGGTAGACTGACGTCATGTTCACCGTGAGACTTTGCGTCTGCCGCAAATAGGTGACGAGCCAGGTCAGGATCGTATAGTTGCCGCCCAGCGCACCGGCGGCCATCAGCGACGCGAGCGCGGTGCGCCCGAACACGCGGCGCGAGAAAATCAACGCGAAAGTATGGAAGATTCCGCTTTTCTCCCGGAAAGCGGCCACCGCCGTGAACGCCTCGGATTCCTTGATGTTGCGCCGCATCCAGACCACCAGCAGCCCTGGCAGCAGACCGATCAGGAACAACACGCGCCAAGCGATGCTTTCCGGCAGCGTACTGTAAAGCACCCAGTAGGCGAGTCCGGCAATCGCGTAGCCGACGGGCCAGCCGCTCTGCACCGAACCGACCGCCCGGCCGCGAATGCGCTTGTCGACCGCCTCGCCGATCAGGATCGCCCCCGCAGCCCATTCACCGCCAAACCCCAAGCCTTGCAGGCTGCGCGTGAAGAGCAACTGATGGAAGCTGTGCGTGAAGGCCGACAGACCGGTGAAGAGCGCGAACCACAAAATAGCGATCTGAAGCACGCGAACGCGTCCGATGCGATCGGCGAGCAGGCCGGAGATCACGCCGCCGATCGACGACGACACCAGCGCGGAGGTGCCTATCACGCCAGCCTGCACTCGGGTCATGCCCCATACCGTCAACAACGTCGGGATCACGAAAGCGAATAGCTGAACATCCATCGCGTCGAGAACCCAGCCGAGAAAGCATGCCCAGAATGTACGGCGCTGGGAATGGGCCATGGTTCGGTACCACGACTGCATGAAGTATCTCCGTATATGTTCTCGCCGTGCCTACGTCAAAACCCGTGGCTCGACATTCTGAACGTGCTCAGATTATGGACTCGGCGACTTTCCAGCTCACGGCATGCAGCGCATACCAGCTATGGGAGATGAGACATATCTGGCAGTGCTTTTCGTCCCGACTTCTGGATATATCTTTTTTTTGGGAGAACGCTCCGTGCACGCAGATAACGGTCGAACTTGACCTGCCCAACCCGCCTCTCCGGCGAGAGGAAATCCTCGTTCCAGGCATCGACTCGCTCAGGTCGGACATACTGTAAGTCCACGTGTGGCGGCTGCAGTTGGCTGGACGCGCTTTGCAGCTCAGGCAGCCACTTTCATCAGCCGTGCCTTACGGGGTTCGAGGAATGACATGGAGCCCGGCTTTTCGAGACACCGGTCTCGATTGTATCGATCCTTGAGGTCGACGACTCCGGCACGAACGCTCGCGCCATCACCGTGATTGGTGACGCGCTGTACCGAAGGCTTCATCACGACGCTCTCCGCACAAACCGCGATCGTGGAAAAGCGTCTTAGGGAACAGGTCGCGCTACACACGAACTACGCCGTCCTGACCACGGTGCCTAGCAATTGGCCAAACGCTTGCCACCGTGATCGTGCTGGAAACCGGGACCATCGAACGTTTCGCCAGCGCTGGCAACTTTGCCTCGTATGCGCGGTGCGCGGACAGCCAACGCACGAGCAACGGCAAGAAGAAGGGCCAAGGCAATACCAGGAACGGCAATCCATACCTGTGTTGGGCATTCATCGAAGCGGCCAACTTCCCGGTGCACTTTAGCGCCGAAGCCAGGCAGCTCTACGAGCGCAAGAAAGCCAGGACGAATTCAGTGATCGCACGCAAGGCACTGGCCCACAAGCTCGCCCGTGCGTGCTTCCACATGCTTAAGGAGCGAAAACCATTCGATGTGAACCGCTGCTTCGCATAAGCGTTACGACGGCGACCGGCAAGCCCTGATCGTTGACTGGCGAGAAGCCACCGAGATTGAATGGGATGTCGTGCCGCCGTCCCCGATTTGCAGTAAAGCGGATCGCCTGCAACACGAGCCAGCCCTGGATTGGTGCCGGACGTCTGGCAACCACGACTATTGGACGCGTTGCGGCACCAAAGAATGAAAGGGACTTCCCCGTCCCGTGGCAGCGGTGGAAGCCGTAAATTGGCATCAACGTGCCATGATGAAGTTTGAACGCCCAACGAACGCCAACATAAGGGGAAGTCCATGCCTGTTGTCACCGTCGGAATCGATCTTGCCAAGAGCGTCTTTGCGGTTCACGGAGTGGATGAAGCCGGCAAGGCCGTATTGATCAAACCGCGCGTCTCACGCGATCAACTGCTCACACTGATCGCCCAGTTGCCGCCCTCTCTCATCGGCATGGAAGCATGCTCAGGTGCACATCATTGGGCGCGGATATTCCAGCAGTACGGCCACACGGCGAAGCTGATGGCGCCGAAACTCGTTGCGCCGTACCGGATGTCGGGCAAGCGTGGCAAGAACGACGCAGCCGATGCCGCGGCAATCTGTGAGGCAGTAACGCGCCCCAGCATGCGTTTCGTGCCGCTGAAGGATGAACACCAGCAGGCCACGCTCTGCCTGCATCGGACGCGTCAGGGTTTTGTCGAGGAACGGACCGCGATCTACAACCGGACACGTGGTCTGCTCTCAGAATTCGGCGTGGTGCTACCACTGAGCCCGGAACGCCTGCGAAAAGAGATCCCAACCCATCTGGACACGTTGCCTGGCTGGGCCCGGCGCTGCATCAGTGATCTGCTCGAGCACGCCAGCAACATCGAAGCCAGACTCGCCGAATACGATCGTGCAATCAGCGAAATCGCCCGAGACGATGAGCGCAGCCGACGCCTTATGCATCTCCGTGGCATTGGCCCGACCACCGCAAGCGCTTTGCTTGCGAGTCTCGGCGCCGGACACGACTTCAGAAATGGCCGCCAGGTGGCCGCGTGGATAGGCCTCACGCCAAGCCAGTACAGCAGCGGAGGGAAGGAACGGCTGGGCGCCATCACGAAGACGGGAGATGCGTACCTACGCAATCTGCTGATACTCGGAGCTCGCTCAGTGATGGCGAGTCTGGGCGACAGGCAGGACCGTTTCAGCCGCTGGGTGAGAAGTCTAGTCGAGCGTCGCGGCTACTGGCGGGCAGCTGTCGCCATCGCCGCGAAGAATGCGCGCATGGCGTGGGCGACTCTCAAGTACGGCGACGCCTTCAAATACATATCGGCGACCGCATGAAGGAACACTACGCCCGATAGGCAAGCAGCCCGAGGCATCCGAGCAACCACGAGGGAATTGACGATCACTTTGCACTGCCAGCGGTGATGTGAAGCGGGTTGGACCCGCGCAGGGTGTGCCTGTCAGAAGAACGGGGATTACTATCCCGTCCAAAGAATGAGGTCCTTGCGCGCGTCTTTCATCAGGGTCCGGGCCAGCGGCCCAATATGACCGGTTGTAGTACAGCAGTCCTTCACCTTCTCACACGCACCGACGCAGCATCGCAGAATGTATCAACATCCGTACTTCGATTGAGCTTGTGCTCAACGGGGAAGCCCTTGTAGTTCTTCTCGGGTGGCAGAGCCACCAGGGTGACAGGCAACCGATATACGCCGATCGCTTGAGCCTGATGAGTGTCTGGCGCGATCCGTCGCAGCCATGAGTCGAAGAAACGGGTGCGCTCGGCTACTGCATTCGGTCAGTGCAATCGAAATCGGCTGCTCAGACAGTCGAAGGTGTTGTTTGCTCGCTTGACACCGGGCCCGCTAATGGGTGTCAACGATTCGCGCCCGGTTGTCGAAGGTCCGGTCACGACCGGTCACTGCCTCATGCAAACCGCATGGGCTTCGCGAATCTCATGCGACGCGCGCGACGGCACGCGACCGAGACCGTGTGAGAACTCATTTTTGCGGCGCTGAACGGTCGGTCTTGGTTCAGCTGGATCAAGTTTGGTAGGTCCAGCTTACGCTGATTGAGTCTCGCGAGCGCAGCGAAGCCCCTCCGGGCTTTAGCTTCCAGCCATCTTCATGGCCTTCATCGTTCCCGCAACCCCGAGTATGCTGATGACCCGCTTCAGGTTGTAGGCCAACACCTGAAGACTCATCTCCGTACCCACCCGCCCAAGCGTCCGGGTCAGGAAGTGCGCGGGACCCATCCAGTGTTTGAGCGTACCGAAGACATGCTCAACGGTACTTCGGCGGATCATCATTGCATCGGGCTTCCTGTCGAGCCGGCGCTGCATGGTTTCCAGTATATTTTCGTGCTCCCATCGTCGGATCCGGCGATAGTCGCTGGGCGAACATCGGTCCTTGAGGTGGCAGCGGGGGCACGCACTGGGCCAGTACACCCGCAGGGTCATGTCATGCTCAACGGTGTTGAATCGATGAATGGCACGCTCGTCGGCAGGGCATCGATACACGTCGCTTCTTGACTCGTAGACAAAGTCGGCCTTCGTGAAGAGGCCTTTCTTCCTTGATGCGGAGGTGAGTGGCCTGGGGACGTACGCACTGATGTTGCCCAGATCGCATGCACGTATCTCCGGGCCGCTGTAGTAGCCACGATCGGCCACCACCTTCAGCCTCGCTTTGCCCATCGCGTTCTTTGCAGACGTTGCCATCCTGCTGAGTTGCCCGTGATCGTTTCCGACGTTAGTCACCTCATGTGCGACGATCAGATGATGCTTGGTGTCCACGGCGGTTTGAACGTTGTAGCCCACTATGCCGGAGCCTCTTCCGCTTGTTGCCATGGACCGCGCGTCGGGATCCGTCATGGACAGCTGTTTGTCTGGTTGCTTCTTCAACTGCTTCCTGACCTGGTCGAGCTCGCGCATCTGCTGGCGCAAGCTGGCAATCTTCTCGTACAGGCGCACGGTCTTAACATCGAAACCTGTCGGGCTGGTCCGGTCTGCGGTTGCAATCATGTCTAGATATCGCTGAACGCTTTCCTCAATCTGCTGCTGACGCTTGTCGATTTTGCCCGTCGTGTAGTTTCTGTCGCGGCTGTTCGCAGCCTTGAACTTGCTGCCGTCAATGGCCACCATGTCACTCGACAGCAGCTTCAGTCCGCGACACAGTTCGACGAAACGACGGCATACGTTACGAATGGCTGGCCCGTTGTCGCGACGGAAGTCGGCGATCGTCTTGAAGTCGGGAGCCAGACGCCCCGTCAGCCACATCATCTCGATGTTGCGCTGGCACTCGCGCTCAAGACGCCGGCTGGACGGTATCCGGTTCAGATACCCGTAGATATAGATCTTGAGCATCACGCCAGGATGATAGGACGGGCGACCCGTGAGCGCTGGCGTGGTACCGTTGAATCCAAGTTCCGCGAGATCCAGCTCTTCGACAAAGGCATCGATGACCCTGACCGGATTGTCCTCTCCGATGTAGTCATCGACGCATTCGGGAAGTAGTGCGACCTGCTTGCGGTCATCGCCTTCAACGAATCGCTTCATGAGTCACCCGATCTCAGTGCGTTGATTCAGTTTAGGCGATCAATGCGTTTTCACACAGTCTCGACCCGCACCAGACCATCACTCTTGCGTGTCGAACGGCCGATATCTTCTCCGAAGCCGACATTTCTGATTGTGTCATCCGGCAGGTTCGACCGGCATCAATCCCCCTAAGTTAGCTTCGCGTACGAACGATGGTCGGAACCTGCAGATGCTTTGAAGTCCGCTTAGAATACTCGCTCGCTCCCCAAACGACGGCTCCTGCAGAGGCTTAGTAGGTTGATTTCGACTCGCTTGCACTGCCGGGCACGCCGGTTTTTCCACGGCCAGTTCGCTTCCCGCTCATGATCCCCGCTATTTTCGGCGAGTTACTCGCTATCGTTTTCGTGGCCGGCACGTCCCATCTGGCCGTCGTCACCGGCGTCGGTTACCTGCTGTTCCCGGAGATGGGCGCGCTCGCATATGACACGTGCAAGCGACCGTTCGGGATCTGGGCATGTGCGCCCGTTTCGCTTTTCGTCGCGCCGACAGTAGCGGCGGCGATCGGAACCGCAATTTGCTGGGGACTTCCGTCCAGCCTCGCCGCCACGGCACTTTGCATCACCTTGGCTATTGGTCTGCTGCGTCTTGCCCGGTCGCCCATCGCGCCAGCCATTTCTGCCGCCTATCTTCCGCTTGCGCTCAATGTCAGGACGTGGCATTACCCCGTTGCGATCGCGATCGTCACAGGCGCGTTGGCATGCATCGTTTTCGCGCGACGCTGTTTCCTGAAGATTGACAGCGGCCAGCCGAAAGCCGGACGTAGATGATGTGCTCGAAAGCGTTCCTCGGCGTTTCGGCTGGATGCTGTTTCTGGCCACTTTCCTGTTGCTGACCTATGCGCTGTCGCGCGTGTCGCGATTTCCACTTGTTCTCTTTCCGCCGCTGATCGTCATCGCGTATGAGATGTTTGCCCACGCCGATGTGTGCCCTTGGGCGAGCCGCCCGCTCACGTTACCGGTTGCGTGTACACTCGGCGCTGCGATCGGCACGTTTTCGATTGGATGGTTTGGTGTTGGTCCGTTCTCCGTCGTTATCGCGCTGACGGCCGGTATCGCAACGTTACGGATGCTCAAGCTGCACATGCCACCAGTGCTTGGGATCAGTTTGCTCCCGCAAGTCCTCCCCCATTCCGACTGGACATTCATTCTCGCGGTCGCGATCGGCGCATCGGGCCTTACGGGATTCTTTCTGATCATTCAGCCGGTATTGCGGTCGGCATTTTTTGTTCGTCGTCGGGGCAAGATTCAGTGAGCACCCTCATTGGGCGGATCGACGCCGATTGACGGTAAGCGCCTCGCGACGACCGTTCATTTTTTTCTGGACGTCAAGGTACGATGCACGACATGCTATCTGCTTTAGGGACTTTTCGTTACCCGGTAACGGTTTGCAAGATCGCGTTACCGGGTAACGATGATAGGAGAAGCGGGATGGCACAGACAACAGCGGAGCGACAGGCCGCCTACCGTGCAAGGCGAGCGACGGCCGGAGACGACGGCAATGGGGACCGGCGACTCAGTATGTGGGTGAGCACTGAAGCCGATCTCGCGCTCGCACGACTGGCGAATCGTTACTCGGTAACGAAGCGAGAGATGCTGAAGCGAATGGTCGTGCGAGCGGACGCGGCGATCTTGCGCAGGCTCGATCCGGACTCGGAAGAATGGGATACCTACTTCGGGGTCACCCGGTAGCTCGTCAGCGTTACCGGGTAACGCGTGCGTAGTCATCTCAGGGGCGAGGCATGTTGTACAGAACCTTTGTTCAACCGGTCGGATTCGCACCTTGGGATAGGTCGCGCAGATGTTCGGCGACGCACCAGGGTAGCAATTCGTCGATGCGGTTAATAGGATGGTCGGCGATGCAACTCAGCACGTGGCACAGATACGCGCGCGGTTCAATATCGTTTAGTTTGCAGCTAGCGATAAGCGAATACATTGCTGCCGCGCGATCGCCGCCGCTGTCTGATCCAGCAAAGAGGAAATTGCGGCGTCCCAGAGCCACACAACGAAGCGCATTCTCGGCGACATTGTTATCTATTTCCACCATTCCATCGCCGCAATAAAGGCTCAGCGCATCCCACTGGTTCAAGCAATAGTTGATAGCCTTGGCCGTTTCCGATTTGCGCGACAAGGTTTGGAGCTTCGTGCGAAGCCACACTTCAAGGCTATCGAGAAGTGGCAATACGCCAGTCAGCAGCGCTTTTTCCGCACATCGCTCAACGAGGTCAGCCAGGGCGTACCTTTCACCGGGATCCTGTGGATACACATGGAAGGCTGGCTGGTCAAGGTCCGCGACGACATACTGTTTCTCGAGGCAAGCGGCGGGCGCGCGGAAATGCTGACACTCCTTGATGCAATCAGGGATGCGCTTTCCAGGCGTGACGGCCCCGATGCCCCGGCGGTGGCACCTTCTGTGGTTGACCCGCATCAGGCTGCGATCGAGTTCCGCGAGGAGTTGCTCGGGAAAAACTGGCGGGATGCCAAGAGCGTCGCCGCGCTGGTTGGTGCCGGGCCTGGTAAAAATTCTAATCAGCATGCTGCGCGTCTGCGCGCACAGGGGACACTCCTTGGCGTCTGGTCGGCGCAGGATAGGGGCTTTCTTTACCCGGACTTCCAGTTCAACGATGGCGGCGTGCGGCTCGAGGTCGCCAAATTACTGAAAGTCCTTCCGGACGATAAAGACGACCGTGGCGGTTGGAGGCGCGCGTTCTGGCTTTATTCGCCACACGCGAAGCTCGATGGAAAAATGCCCGCCGACCTCTTCGTGAGCGATCCGTCGCGAGTGATCGACGTCGCAAGAAGCCAGTTTCACGGGGAGCAGGACGCTGGTTGGTAATGACGACTTGCTCCAATACGACATCTCCGTGCTTTCTGCCACCTTCGGCGCAGACGCACCTTGTTAGCCATACTGGCTGTCCAGTGCCACAGTTAGTGAAAACTCGCTCTCTGATTTCGCTCGACTTTTTAAACCGTCCTGTCAAGGTTCAGCCGTCCGCGAGACGTAGAAAGTGAAAGTGCGCGCGGTTTGTGCCACGAAATATGAAAAATTCCGAGTTCGCAACTCTCCCCGCCCCGGCTTTAGCACCGGCATGGTCGGCGCGACGAAGTCGATTGCGACCAAGGCCATTCCGTGCCCGAGTTGCAGGCAGGCGACGGTATACTCCGTAGCGTCCCCGAGCGGCCGGACCTGCTCGGTGAAGTCACCGATAGCGCCATATGCATGGGCCTTTAGATACTGTCGCTCGACGGCGGGTCCCATTTGAACCGAGAATATCGATTTCCATGACGAACCTCCCAATGTGGTCTCGTTAAAACGACATTCAGCAGTATCGCGCTCCCCCGAAGGGGCGTCGGGTCCATCTCAGTAAACCAACACGCTTACCCATATCCATCGATCTTTTCTAGGTAGTTGACCTTCGGACGGTCCTGATAAGCCGATCGCCCCTGCAAGACATACTCTAAGATTCAACTCAATTTCAAGGTCAAGCATTTCAGCGCAGCTAATTCATCACGACCTCCTGAAAGCCGACAACCGATAGGCGCGGAATACTGTACATCAGCGCGAGCCTATCTTCCGCACCGACACACTCCGCTGTCGCGCAGCCGGCCCAGAACCCACTCCTTTCTGTCTGAACAGAACGACTTGCTTCGAATGCCAAAGGCAAGCTGCTACCTTGCACTTGTTCTAAGGCATCCTAAAAATTATGCATGATTCCCGCATATACACCTACCTGTCCGTGCCCATAATCCGGATCAGTCCGAGTACCGCCATTCTCAGGGTCTTCATTCGCGTTTGCTCCATACGGATCGGTATAGCCATCCCCGAGGCCGAAGTTCGAGGTGGCACTATTCTTGATGCTTGCGATCTCGGAATAGAAAAAAGTGCGTTCCGATAGATGATACCGGCCCGAAACGGTAAACATCGTGGCGTCGCCATTGCCATTATTTGTATTCGAATGATAGACCGCCGCGGTCAATTCGATGACCGGAATCGGCGTCCAAATCGCACCCAACCATTCCTGATCAACCGCCGTCGGCAATCCGGCCCCAACCGGAAGGGTCGTGGGCGCCGAGGTGCCGAAGTATCCGGCGTTCGAAGCGTCCGGCGCACTAAGGTGCTGCCAGCCGCCGAAAATCTTGACGGACCCGGTGTCGTACATTGCGCCGAGCAGCACTGAACGGGAGGATACGTAGACATTGTTGAATTCACCATTCGGGTCCCGCGTTTCATCGTAGATTGCCTCCAACAGAAGCGTCTTCGCGTCATACTGCACCTCCAGGCCATCTGATCGCCCCTGCGCTCCGAACAACTGACCAGGCCCGCTTCCCGGATCGCCCGCGTTCCAGGTAGGACTGTTAGTCAAGTCGTATTGCCCCTTCATCGTCAATCCATGCACATTCGGCGACACGTACTCGAGGCCGTTCCCCGCCTGCGTGAAGTCGCGTCCTCGAACCAGGGTTGTGAGTCCATAAAACTGGAAATACTGGGGATCGACCCAGACCGAGTCATCAAGGATTTCTGAAACGCCGAAGTTACCCATCCTGAAACTACCCCAGGAAGCATTGCTCATTCCCAAAGTAGCGGTCGAGCCGAACAACGATCCGTTCTCGTAGCTGCCGTTCAAAGTGTTGATCCCCATCTGCAACTGAGCCGTTACTTTGGTCCCGGCACCAATATCCTCGACGGCCTGCATTCCAAAATGCGATCCACCAAAATCACCGCTCTCCGCACTGATAACATGTCCAGACGGGATGCCCGAACCGCCCACGTACTGGAACCCGTTGTCGATTCGACCATACACGGTCACGCTACTCTGAGCAAAACAACTGCTCGTGCCGATCAGCATCAGGATTGACAGCAACCGATTTTTCATCTGCAGTCCTTAGTCTCAAGATTGGATCCAGTAACTTCCGTTGCGTCAAAAAAACTTGCTCTTCAGAAATTTTCCCGAATGGGACTGCCGCGGTTAGTCGTGCCTTAGACAGTCACCGGCACAGCGGTCACTGTCGCGTCAACGTGAGGCAAGCTCCTAACCAACCGCGGAATCAACTCCATGACCGGTAGCCGCAGCGACGCCGCCAGTTCGTCGATCGTTATCGTCTGGTCGCCGTCCTGTCCGAGCAGCGTCACGATGCTTCCAGTCTGGGCCAGCGCATTCTCCGTAATATCGACGACGGTGTGCTGGAATGAACGGCGCCCAAGAATACGAGTCTCTTGTCCATGCACGATCACACGACCCAGCGGCGGTACATGGTTCAGGCCATCCCAGAAACCGATCGGCACAACACCAATCCGCACACGGCGTTCTAGCCGGATCGGTTCCGCATAGCCGATCCCCAGAACCGATCCAGCCGGATGCTCCTGAACATGAATGATGCGCCCGCGCACCGCGCGCAGCATCGGCCGTAGCGGCGCGCGCGACATCCAGTCAGCGTCGAGCGCTCCATAGAGAAGCCGGCCAGGGTCGACCGCCCGATACGCCAGACGGGGATGGGCGAGCATGACCCTTGAACTCGCCAGCATCGTCGTCAAACTATCGAACCCTGCGGCACGTGCGTCGGCCAGGGCGGCATCGAATACGCCGGCCTGCTTGCGCGTCACATCATCGCTTTCCGGCGAACTCAGATGCGTGTACACACCTTTGAGCCGGACGGCGGACTGGTCTCGCAGTGCCGCGAACGCGGCCCGCCATTGCGACGCCAGAAAGCCAAAGCGCCCGAAACCCGGATCGATCTCGATGAACGCATCGACGGCCACACCGGCATCGATGAAGGCACACAGGCTTTCCTGACTCTGGATCGTCACCGTTAGTCCCAAGGCAGCGACCAGCGCCGCATCCTCCGGCAAAGTCGAGGCAAACAGCAGAATCTCGCGATCGATGCCCGCCTGGCGAATCGCAACCCCCTCTTCCGGACTGCCTACGCAAAAGCCATCGACACCCGCTTGCGCAGCTAAACGCGCAACCTTCGCGGCACCGAACCCGAAACCGTCGCCCTTGCAAACGAAGTAGATTTTCGTGGCCTGGCCCACCTGTTCACGCGCGACGGCCAGATTCGCCGCGATAGCACCATAGTCGAGCTCGGCCCAACTGGGACGCAGCAAGCGCACACGCAGAGCATCGAGGTCTGGAGCGAGAATTGAAACGGACATAGTCGAAGTCCCGTCGGGATCAGAGTTTGCCGATAGTCGCAGCATCGGCACCGGTCGATTGCAGGAACAGCACCTCTTGCTTCGCGACGCGCTCCTGCACGGAAAGCGTCTCCAGCCGCCCGCGCATTTCGGCAGTACGCTGCGCGTCTACATCGCGCCCCGCGCCTTCGAGCACAACGCCATACACTTCAAGCGCCAGTTGCTCCGTGATGCGATCGTCCAGCACATCCTCGCGCACGGCTTGTGGCGAACGCGTCAACGGATCGCCATGACCTGCACCTCCCGCTGCGATGTGGCAGAAGCGGTCGCCCTTGCGAAGCGCGGTCACCGCGCTCGGCATGGTCGGCAGTAACGTGCTTCGACCGTCGCGGGTCAGCAGATTCAGCGACGGCGATCCGCTCAGTCCGCCATGCGAGCCCGACGGCCGATGCACGCGCCGGTCCGAGCGCAGTCCGAGCAACGCGTGCTCGCTGCGCAATTCATAAGCGCGGCGCATCGCGAGGCCGCCGCGGTGCTGGCCCGCGCCGCCCGAGTTGGTGACGAATCCGTACTCGGTGATCTTGAGCGGCAGGCGTGCCTCGATCAGTTCGACCGGCTGGTTGGACAGATTGCCTAGCGGATTCGCAATGCCTTCGCAACCATCGTTGCGACCACCGCCCCAGCTGCCGAGCACGCCGTCGGTAATCAGCCAGTTACCGCCACGCGCGCCACCCTGGCCATCCGGGTTGCGCCCGGAGATCGACACGACCGACGGACCGCCTTCGCCCAGCGCCGGAATCGTGTCCGGCACGATCTGCGCAAACGCGCCTTGCAACACGTCGAACATGCGGTAAGCGATGATGCCGCGCGCCGCGCAGGCCGCCGGTTCGACCGGATTCACGATCGAGCCGCTTTCCGCGTACACATGCACGGGCCGCGAAAACCCTTCGCAGTTCGGCACATCGACGCCAATCGCGCAACGCACCGCCGCATACGCGACCGATTGCGTGGTCGCGAACGGACCGTTGATCGCGCCCTGCACCTGCGCGTCGGTCCCGGTCCAGTCGATGCTCACCACGTCGTCCGCCACCGTGACCTTGACGCGAAACGCGATTGGTACGGGCGTATCGCCCAGGCCATCAATGAAGTCCTCGTAGCGATATTCGCCATTCGGCATCGTGCCGATGGCCTGGCGCGTCAGGCGTTCCGCGTAGTCGTGCAGCGCTTCTACCAGCCGTCCGAAACCGTCCGCGCCGTACTTGTCGAGCAACTGCACGAGCCCCCGTTCGCCGGCCTTGCACGACGCCACCTGTGCGCGCAGATCGCCGCGCAACTGGCCCGGCATGCGCGAGTTCGTCTCCAGCAGCGTGACGAGCGCGTCGTTGACGTCACCGGCATCGTAGAGCTTCATCAACGGAATCCGCAGACCTTCCTGATAGATTTCCGTTGCTCCGATCGCCATGCTGCCCGGCGCCATGCCGCCGATATCGGCATGGTGAACGATGGTCGCCACATAGCCTTCGATGCGCGAGTCGTAAAACACCGGCTGAATCAGATACACGTCCGGCAGATGCATGCCGCCCGACGTGTAGGGGTCGTTCATGATGTAGATGTCGCCGGGCTTGCCGGCCGTGCCGAAGCGACGCACCACGTTATCCATCGCGGCCGGAAATGCGCCGAGGTGGATCGGCAAGGTCAGGCCCTGCGCGATCACGCGGCCGGCACGGTCGAACACCGCGGTGGAGAAGTCCATCGAATCGCGCACGATCGGCGAATAGGCCGTGCGCAGCACGACGAGCGCCATTTCGTCGGCGATCGAGCCGAGCGCGTTCTTGACGATTTCAAGCGTGATGGCATCCGTGCCTGCCGAGGCGGCCTGTTGGGTAGTCATGCGGATTGCTCCAGAAACGTGATGACAATGTTTTCGTGGGCATCGACGCGCGCGCCGGCATTCGGGGGCACCACGCAAGTCGAGTCGTACTCTTCGATAATCAACGGGCCGCTCATCGGCGCGGCGCGCAGATCGGCGCGAGAGATCACCGGGGTATCGACGAAGCCGTGCGTCCGGCCGAAATAGGCCCGGCGCCGCAACGGCACGCGCCCAGCCGACGAACTCGCCCGGCTGCCGCCGGCGCGCTGCGCGTCGTAGGCGCGGTCTCTCTGCGAGCGCAGCGAACCGACCGCGCGCAGATTGACGAGTTCGATAACCTCGTCCGCCGACGCGTGCCCGTAGGTGCGCTCGTGTTCCGCATGGAACGCGGCAGCAATCGGCGCAATGTCGAGCGGCTGACCGGCACGCCATTCGATCGGCACTGTCAACTCATACGCCTGCCCCGTGTAGCGCAGATCCAGCGCGCACGTCACGGTGATATCAGCGAAGGCGTTGCCTTCGGCCGTCATATCCGCAGTGGTCCGCGCTACGAGGTCTTCGAGCGCGTTGCCTAATTCCATCGCGGCGGAGTGGTCCAGTCGGCAGAACATCGTCTGCATGAATTCGTGTTGGGTCGACGAGAACAACAGGCCGAGCGCGCTGAACACGCCGGGGCTCGGCGGCACAATCACCGTTTTCATGTCAAGCAGTTCGGCGATCGCATGGACGATGACCGGCCCGTTGCCGCCAAACGCGAACAGCGCGAATTCGCGCGGATCGCGGCCCCGATAGGTCGAGACCGCTTTTACCGCACGCGTCATCGTGGAAGCCGCGATCGAGAACACGCCATACGCGGCTTCGTACAGATCCGTGTGCGTTGGCTCCGCAATCTGCGTACGCATTGCGTCGAGCGACTTCTGATGATTGATGCGCAACTCACCGCCGGCAAGGAACGCCGGATTCAGATAGCCGAGTGTCAGCACAGCGTCCGTGAGCGTCGGAACGGTGCCGCCCGCGTCATAGCACACGGGGCCGGGCACCGAGCCCGCCGAATCCGGGCCGACCTTGACGAGGCCGCCCGCGTCGATACGCACCAGACTGCCGCCGCCGGCGCCGATCTCCGAGACGTCAATGAACGGCAGCTTCACCGCGTGGCCGCCGCCCTTCACGAGCTTGCTGCTGACGTTGATGCCCGCACCCACCTCGTACTCGGTGGTGCGCGCCGGCTCACCCTTCTCGATGATGGCCGCCTTTGCCGTAGTGCCTCCCATGTCTACCGTGATGCAATCGACGTAACCCGATGCGGCCGCCACGGCGGCGCCCGCGATCACGCCAGCCGCCGGCCCGGACTCGATGATGGTGGCCGGCTTCTGCATGACCATGGCCGCGCTCATCACGCCGCCGTTCGAATGCATGATCTGCACGGGGCCGGTCATGCCGATGCCGCGCAGCTTGTCGATCAGCGAATGAAGATAGCTCACCACCACCGGTCCGAGATACGCATTGACGACGGTCGTGCTGGTGCGTTCGTATTCGCGGATCTCCGGCAGGATTTCATGCGAGCACGTCAGATAAACAGTGTCGCCCAACACGCCGCGCAACAGATCGCGAACACGGATTTCGTGTTCGGGATTCGCATACGCGTGAATCAGGCTGATCGCTACCGCTTCGATTTTCTCGTCGGCGATACGTTGTGCGATCTCCAGCACCTGCGCATCGTCGAGCGGCGCGTCGACCGAACCGTCGGCGAGCAGGCGTTCGTCCACCTCGTAGCGATGCCGGCGCTTCGCGAGCGGCTCCGGCTTCTGATACGCAAGGTTGTAGAGCATCGGCACGCGCAGGCGGCCAATCTCCACCACATCGCGAAACCCGCGCGTGGTGATCAGCGCTGTGCGCGCGCCTTTACCTTCGAGCACGGTATTCGTGGCAATGGTGGTTGCATGAACCAGTTCGCTTAGCTGGCGCGGTTGCGCATCGAGAGAAGCCAGCAGAGCCTGCAAGCCAGCGACGATCGCAATGCCGTAGTCCTGCGGCGTGGACGAAACCTTCCTAGTATGAATCACGCCGTCGTCGCCGATCACGACGATATCGGTGAAGGTCCCGCCGATATCGACACCGGCCCGGTAAAGTCTTTCAGTCATTACACACCTTACTTGTTAGTCGATGCGGCGCAAACGCGTTGCCGGTTTGCGCCGGTAAATACAGTGCTGCTAGAACTTGTGCACGAGTCCGACGCTAACCACGACCTGGTTCTGTCCTGATGAAGGCAACAGGGTCTGAATCTGTGAAGCAAGCAGACCATTCGAGGTCGCAGGCAACGGTGCGCCCGTGGGCCGTGAAAAGCCGCCGCCGGCCGCGCGCAGGTAGATCACCTCAGTGTAGAGGGAGGTCCGTTTGGAGAGGAACTTATCGACCAGCAGGTTGACCTGATGCCAGTGCACCTGGGTGGGATCGTCCGGACCGCCGGTGACGTTGTCGCTCGTGTACGTGTAGGCCATACCGAAGAACAGCGTCGGATCCAGCGCGAAGCGCGCAGCCGCTTCATAGTTGTTGAAGCGGTAGTTAACGCCGCTCGTCAACGTAGTGCCCACGTTGTTGTAGATCGCGTTGCTGTACATCAGACTCAGCGTGGCCGGTCCGATCACGTACGACGCACCGATGCCCGCAATCTGCTCGCGCTTGGACGTGATCGGCGCGTCGCAGCAGGTGATAGCGCCGTTGGTGTTGACGTTCGCCGTGGTATTCACACCTGGTTCGTCGTAGAGCGAATAGGCGGCCGCGATCGAAAACGCACCCTGCGTATAGATACCGCCTAGCGACCACATGCGGTTGTTCGCAAAGTCACCGGGCGCATTGCTGAACGCGTACATCGCCGTTCCTGTGAAGCCCTTCAGGTTCGGCGAGACATATTTGACCGAATT
>Ga0302310_10001534_pt1 | contig 19571 bp, 19 predicted proteins | sample III_Palsa_N1_2_FD_200451 | JGI IMG/M metagenome (GOLD analysis project Ga0302310, IMG submission 200451) | Peat permafrost microbial communities from Stordalen Mire near Abisko, Sweden - III_Palsa_N1_2 | ecosystem: Environmental > Terrestrial > Soil > Palsa > Peat permafrost | place: Sweden...
ACGCGCACGAAGCTCAACACGGACCCCGCGCCGGAATAGTGGCTCCAGAGCGCCAGCCGACAGATGGGACAACGCGCGATGGACTGTCCTTTACCGCTCGCGGACGGGGTCGGCACCATCTCGGGCTGTCCGGCCAGCAGTGTCATGCGGTCGGTCTCGATCAGGGCATTGAGTGCGAACGCCGTGCCGGTCTCGCGCTGGCACCAGCGGCAGTGGCAGCAATGCACGAACAGCGGCGCGCTTTGGAGCCGGTAGCGCACCGTGCGGCAATCGCAGCCGCCTTCCGCCGGAAAATTCTGCGCGCTGGCCAAGTTGGCCCTCAGCGATAGCGCGCCATGATCTTGTCGAGTGCCGCAGGCACCGGGCGCAGCCGCTCATACGGCAGCTGGTTCAACGGTCCATCGGGAGTCGCATTCTGCGCGTGAAATTCCGGTTGGCCCTTGGCGATGTACAGCAGCCCGGTCAGGTATTCGTTGTGCTTGATGCGCTCCTGGATGGTCTCGAGAGCGACACCGCGGTCGGTCGGGTCATAGGCCTGATCGAGTTTTCGCAGCAGGATCTGGCTGCCATCGTGCATGGTCACCGGCTGCAGTTCGCCTTCGGCGTAACTGACCGCGATCTCAGGCGCATGCGGCACGAAGTCCGCGTGCACCACTTCCTCGTAGTGCTCGCGCGTGTAGGCGTAGCTGCGAGTCGAGCCCTCGTGATCGTTGAAGGTCACACAGGGCGAGAGCACGTCGATGAGTGCGAAGCCGTCGTGATGCATGGCAGCCTGGATCAGCGGCACCAGCTGCGCCTTGTCGCCCGAGAAGCTGCGCGCCACAAAGGTGGCGCCGAGCGTGATCGCGAGCTGCACCGGATCGATCGGCGGCTGAGTGTTTGCTTCGCCCTTCTTGGCCGTGGAGCCAAGATCAGCCGAGGCCGAGAACTGGCCCTTGGTGAGCCCGTAGACGCCGTTGTTCTCGATGATGTAGACCATGCGCAGGTTGCGGCGGATGGCGTGACAGAACTGGCCGAGGCCGATCGACAGCGTATCGCCATCGCCCGACACACCGATGTAATAGAGCTTGCGGTTGGCCGCATTGGCGCCGGTGGCAATCGAAGGCATGCGCCCGTGCACGGAATTGAAACCGTGCGAGCCGCTGACGAAGTACGCGGTGGTCTTCGAGGAGCAGCCGATACCGGACAGCTTGACCAGGTTGTGCGGCTCGACCGCATTGGCCCAGCAGGCTTCGACCAGCGCCCCGGTGACCGAGTCGTGCCCGCAACCGGCGCACAGCGTCGAGGTGGCGCCCTCGTAGTCGCGCCGCGTGAGGCCCAGTTCGTTACGCGGCAGGTCCGGATGAGCGACTCTGGGCTTGGTCATGAAGGTCATGTGTTGACTCCTGCGGGTCGCGCTGCCGCTAGACCACGCGCTGCGCGACCGGCCGCTGCGGCACCACCACCGCCATCACGCCGTCGAAGACGTAACTGGCCGGGATCGGCATGCCGTTGTAATGCAAAATTGATCGCAACCGGGTCTTTTCCACGCCCGTTTCCATGATCAGCATGGAGCGCAGTTGCGCGTCGCGATTCTGCTCGACCACGAAGTTGATACGGTGCGACTGCAGGAACTGCTCGACTTCATCGTTGAACGGAAACGAGCGGATGCGCATGTAGTCGGCATGGATGCCGTTGGCCCGCAGCCGCTGCTGTGCCTCATGCACGGCGCCGTCGCCGCTGCCGAGCGAGACGATGGCGATGTCGGTGGGCTGCTGCGCGCGCTGGATGACGGGCTTGGGCACCAGCCGGGCCGCCGTCAGCCACTTCTTTCGCAGGCGGTCGACCACGAACTGATATTCCTTGGAATCCTCGGTGTAGGCGCCGTACTGATTGTGTCCCGAACCGCGCGTGAAATACGCGCCCTTGCGGTTGATGCCCGGCAGCGTGCGCAGCGGGATACCATCGTGATCGATATCGTAATAGCGCCAGAACTTGTCGAGCTTGGAGATCTGCTCGGCATCGAGCATCTTGCCGCGGTCGGGGCGATAGTTTTCGTCCCACTTGAACTCCGGGCACATCCAATCATTCATGCCGATGTCGAGGTCCGACAGCACCAGCACCGGGGTCTGCAGCCGGTCCGCCATGTCGAAAGCGGTGGCGGCAAATTCGAAGCACTCTTCGGGATTGGCCGGGTACAGGCACACCTGCCGCGTGTCACCGTGCGAGGCGTACGCCGCCGATTTAAGGTCCGACTGCTGCGTACGCGTCGGCATGCCCGTGGACGGACCGACGCGCTGCACGTCGAATATCACCGCCGGAACCTCGGCGTAGTAGGCCAGGCCCAGGAATTCCTGCATCAGCGAGATGCCGGGCCCGGAGGTAGCGGTGAAGGCACGCGCGCCATTCCAGTTGGCGCCGATCACCATGCCGATGGAGGCGAGCTCGTCCTCGGCCTGGATCATGATGTAATTCTTGCGGCCGGTGGCCTCATCGACGCGCAGCCGATCGCAGAAGCCCTTGAACGCATCCATGAGCGAGGTCGAGGGCGTGATCGGATACCAGGCGCCCACCGTGGCGCCGGCATACACGCAGCCCAGTGCGGCCGCGGTGTTGCCGTCGATGACAATGTGGCCCCGGGTGGCGTCCATCTTCTCGACTCGCAGCGGCAGCGGGCAGGCGAAGTGTGCGCGCGCGTAGTCATAGCCAAGCTGGATGGCCTTCATATTGGATTCGACCAGCTGCGGCTTTTTGGCGTAGGTCTCCGACAGCAGAGTGCGGATGATGTCCAGGTCCAGCGCACACAGCGCTGCCAGCACACCCGCATAGCAGATGTTCTTCATCAGTATGCGGGTGCGCACGCCCTGGAAGTTCTCGTTGCACAGCTGCGCCAGCGGCACGCCGATGACCGTGACATCGTCGCGCTTGAGCAGCCCCGGGCGCGGCCAGGTCGAGTCGTAGACCAGGTAGCCGCCGGAGGCGACTTCCTGCAGATCGCGCGCATAGGTCTCGACATTGAGCGCGAACATCAGGTCGACGCGTCCCTCGCGCGCGCGGTGGCCGTCGCGCGTGACGCGGATCTCATACCAGGTGGGCAGCCCCTGGATGTTCGACGGAAAGTAATTCTTCCCGACCACGGGGACGCCGCTGCGGAAGATGGCCTTCATGAGCAGACCATTGGCGCTCGCGGAGCCGGTCCCGTTGACGGTCCCGATCTTGATGACGAAATCGTTTACGCGGTCTTGCGCTTTGCGCTCGGGCATACCGGGCTCCCATCGGCGGCGTGCGGCCAATGAATGGTGGACTTCTGCATGTCCCACGCGGCCGTGGGGCAGCGTTCGGCGCACAGGCCGCAGTGCACGCAGAGGTTTTCATCTTTAACCATGACGCGGCCGGTCTGTTTCAGCGGCGTCGATACGAACAGCGGCTGGGTGGTCTCAAGTGCCGGCGCGCGCAGCCGCGTGCGCAGGTCGGCCTCGTCGCCGACCTGGGTCATGGTCAGGCAATCGGTCGGGCAGATGTCGATACAGGCGTCGCACTCTATGCACAGGCGCGCCTCGAACACGGTTTGTACATCGCAGTTGAGGCAGCGCGCTGCCTCCTGAGCGGCCTGCTCGGGCGTGAAGCCGAGCTCGACCTCGATATTGAGCTTCTTGAACCGCTCTTTGAGCGAGACATGCGGCATGAGCCGGCGTTCGAGCGTGGCGTAGTCGTTTTTATAGGACCATTCGTGCATGCCCATCTTGCGGCTCGAGAGCTTCATCGTGCTGGCTGGGCGCTTGTCCACCGCCTCCCCATGGCAGAACAGATGGATGGAGATCGCGGCCTGGTGCGCCTGCTCCACGGCCCAGATGATGTTCTTCGGCCCCTGCGCGGCATCACCGGCAAAGAAAACCTGGGGCATGGTCGACTGGAAGCTCCTCGCATCGACGATCGGCGTATTGCCGCGCGCGAAGTTCAACCCCAGGTCGCGCTCGATCCAGGGGAAGGCGTTCTCCTGGCCGATCGCGAGGATCACATCATCACAGGGAATCGTGACCTCGCCGGTGACGCGTTCACTCTTGATGACGCCGTCCACCAGTTGGTACTCCATTTGCTCGAAACGCATGCCGGTGAGCTTGCCGCCCTCGATGACGAAGTTCTTGGGAGCGTGGTTCACGATGATCTCCACGCTCTCTTCCTCGGCATCCTCGAGCTCCCAGTCGGACGCCTTGAAGAAACCCCGGGGCTTGCGGGCCATGACCTTGACGCTCTTGGCGCCCAGCCGCAGCGAGGTGCGGCAGCAATCCATCGCGGTGTTGCCGACGCCAATGATGAGTACCCGCTCGCCGATCGAACCGATGTGCCCGAACGCCACCGATTCCAGCCAGGCGATGCCAATATGGATCCGGTCCGTCTCATGGCGGCCCGGCAGTTCCAGTTCCTTGCCCTTGGGCGCGCCCGAGCCGATGAACACCGCGTCGTAGCCACCCTCATCGAGCAGCGTCCGCAGGCTCGACACCGGGGAGTTGAGCGCCAGCTCCACCCCCATGTCCAGGATCATGCCGATCTCTTCATCGAGCACCGACTGCGGCAGGCGGAACGAGGGGATATTGCTGCGCATCAGGCCGCCCGGCGCACTGTTCTGCTCGAAGATGGTGACCTCGTAGCCCAGCGGCGCCAGGTCGTTGGCGACGGTCAGCGATGCCGGTCCCGCACCCACGCAGGCAATGCGCTTGCCGTTGAGCTCGGCCGGGGCGCGCGGCAGGCGCCCGGTCAGCTCGCCCTTGAGGTCTGCCGCGACGCGCTTGAGGCGGCAGATGGCGACCGGCTTGTCCTCGACCCGGCTGCGGCGGCAGGCCGGCTCGCAGGGCCGGTCGCAGACGCGGCCGAGAATGCCTGGAAAGACGTTGGAATCGCGGTTCAGCAGGTAGGCATCGGTGTAGCGTCCCTGCGCGATCAGGCGGATGTACTCGGGTACGTCGGTGTGCGCGGGGCAGGCCCACTGACAATCGACGACGCGGTGGTAATAATCCGGCTGGGAAGTATCAGTCGCTGGGGTCGCTGGGGCTGGATCGCCGGTCATCTGAGCGTCCTGTATAACAAATCAACCGCGGGTATGCCATGACCGAGAACACACCCATCACTGCCACCGAGATCAAGCTGCGCAAGCGCACGCGTGTGCTCGAGGTGTCGTTCGCCGATGGGGCTCGATTCGAGCTGCCGTTCGAGTACCTGCGGGTGTTCTCGCCTTCGGCGGAGGTGATGGGTCACGGCGAGGGTGAACCGGTACTGGTGCTCGGCAAGGAGAATGTCGGCATCACGGCCATCGAGCCGATTGGCCACTACGCCGTGCGCCTGGTGTTCGACGACGGTCACAGTACCGGGCTGTACACGTGGAAGTATCTGCACGAACTGGGCGCAAGGTACGCGGCCAACTGGGCGCAGTTTGAGGGGCGGCGTGCGCGCAGCGGCGCGGCCGCAGGTGGCGCGGGAAAAGCGTGAGCCCGCGGGCCAAGTCTTAAGGGATTTCATCTTTCGCAAAAAGAAAGGCCGGGCGTTTTCACCCGGCCAAATCTTCACAAGACCCCCACTCGGTTGCGCCTTTTGGGCCACAACCGGGGCGGGATTCTGTGCGAAACGATGGCGAAATGCCAGCATTTTCGGTCGGATGATGATTAAAACGGTTGTAGGCAGTTGCGCAACAGTTTAGATCATAGTGGACAAATTTGGTCCTTTCCGCGCGTAATTGTCGCGCCGCGTGCAGGCCTCGCGTGCCGCAAGCTACATAATAGAATGCCGATTAGGTCAAGCAGAGGCCTTGGATGACCCGCGATCGCCGCGACACCGCCGATTTTGGTTTTGAGGACATTCCGCTCAAGGACAAGGTGCGCCGTGTCCGGGGCGTATTCGACAGCGTCGCCGACCGCTACGACCTCATGAACGACCTGATGTCGGGCGGCGCGCATCGTCTCTGGAAGCAATTCACGCTGTCTCTGACCGGATTGAAATCCGGCGGCCGCGCCCTCGACATCGCCGGCGGCACCGGCGATCTCGCCGCAGGCCTTGCGCGGCAGGTCGGCCGCACCGGCCTGGTGGTACTGGCCGACATCAACGCGCGCATGCTCGAGCACGGCCGCGATCGGCTCATCGATCGCGCGCTGACCGCGGCGCCCGTGTACGCGCAGGCCGATGCCGAACGGCTGCCGTTTGCGGATAGCACCTTTGATTGCATCACGATCGGATTCGGGCTGCGCAACGTCACCGACAAGGCCGCAGCTTTGGCCTCGATGCGGCGCGTCCTCAAACCCGGTGGCCAGCTCATGGTGCTGGAGTTCTCGACCCCCGTACTCCCGATGCTGAGCCGCCTGTACGACGCCTACTCCTTCAATGTACTGCCCTGGCTGGGCCGCGTGGTCGCGGGCGATGCCGACAGTTATCGGTATCTGGCCGAATCCATCCGACGCCATCCGGATCAGCAGACGCTGCTCGAGATGATGCGCACCGCGGGACTCGAAGAGTGCCGCTACCACAACCTCATGGGCGGCGTGGTGGCGCTTCATCGCGGCTACCGGATCTGACGATGCCATCGATTGTCGATGGGGTCATTGATCGGGCGCTGCAGGCAGCCGTATCCCGCGCTCGCACCGACTCGCCGCGTGCGCGTGAGCTGCTGGCCGCACTCAGCGGCCGCAGCATCACGCTCGAGGCAGGCGGTACCCCTTTCCGTGTCACGATTGCATCCGACGGCAGCACGCTGCATGTGGCGGCGCCCGAACCTGGAACCGCGGCTGCGCCTGCCGCCGACGCCCACATCAGCGGCACCCCGCTGTCGCTGCTGGCCCTGACAAGAGCGGATCCGGAAGTCGTGCTCCAGCGCGGCGATGTGCGCATCGAGGGCGATGCCGAGATCGCGCAGCAGTTCAGCCGGCTCGCGTTGCTGCTGCGGCCGGATCTTGAAAATGCGCTGTCGCAGCTGCTGGGCCGCAGCGGTGCCCACGTTCTCATGCGCGGGCTGCGCGGCGCTGCCGCCTGGACGCGCGCGGCCGCCTGGACCCAGGTGAAGAACCTCTCCGAATATCTCGCCCACGAGCGCGGCGACCTGGTCTCGCGCAGCGAGTCCGCGCATTTCCTGCGCGAAGTAGACGATGCGCGCGAGCAGCTCGACCGCCTCGAAGCGCGCCTGTCGCATCTCGAGCAGGACCGGCCGGCCTGATGCAACTGCGGGTTCTGCGGCGGCTGATCGCGATTCAGCGCGTGCTCGTGCGGCATCGGCTGGATGATTTCGTGGCCGCGACGCATCTGTACCGGCCGCTGCGTTTCGTCTACTTCATCTCCCCCTGGACCTGGTTCCAGCGAGGTTCGGGGCTGACGCGCGCGCAACGACTGCGACTGGCGCTCGAGGAACTCGGGCCGATCTTCGTCAAATTCGGCCAGACCCTGTCCACGCGCCGCGACCTGCTGCCCGACGATATCGCCGATGAGCTCGCGAAGCTCCAGGACCGCGTGCCGCCCTTCCCCGGTGCGGTGGCGCGAGCCATCATCGAGGAAGCCTACGGCGCACCGCTCGACGGCCGGCTGCAGAACTTCGATGAGACCCCGCTCGCGGCCGCGTCGATCGCCCAGGTGCATGCCGCTGAGCTGCTGGATGGGCGACAGGTCATCGTCAAGGTGCTGCGGCCGGGCATGAAGGCGATGATCGCGCTCGACATCGAGGTCATGTACACCATCGCCGGCATGGCCGAGCGCTGGTGGGCCGAGAGCCGCCGGCTCAAGCCGCGCGAGATCGTGCGTGAATACGAGCGCACCGTGGTCGATGAACTCGACCTGTTGCGCGAAGCGGCCAATGCCTCGCAGCTCAAGCGCAATTTCGCCAGCTCATCGCTGCTCTACGTGCCCGAGATCCACTGGGACCATTGCCGCACGGCCGTGCTCGTCATGGAGCGCATTCACGGAGTGCCCATCGGCGATGTGGCGCGGCTGCGCGAACTGGGCACGGACTTCAAAGTGCTGGCGGAAAACGGTGTCGAGATCTTTTTCACGCAGGTGTTCCGGCACAACTTCTTCCACGCCGACATGCACCCGGGCAACATTTTCGTACTGGTCGACAATCCGAAGCAGCCGCGCTACGCGGCGGTCGATTTCGGCATCGTCGGCACGCTGGATGAACGCGACCAGACCTATCTTGCCGAGAATTTCCTGGCGGTGTTCAACCGCGATTACCGTCGCGTCGCCACCTTGCACGTCCAGTCCGGCTGGGTGCCGCCCAATACCCGTGTCGATCAACTGGAATCGGCCGTGCGCACCATCTGCGAACCCATCTTCGATCGCCCGCTCAAGGAAATCTCGTTCGGCACCGTGTTGCTGCGATTGTTCGAGGCGCTGCGGCGCTTCGATGGCCAGATCCAGCCGCAACTGCTGCTGCTGCAGAAGACACTGCTCAACATCGAGGGCCTCGGCCGCCAGCTCTATCCGGAGCTCGACATCTGGCACACCGCCAGTCCGGTGCTGCGGCGCTGGATGCGCGATCGCATCAGCCCCCGCAATCTGGTGCGCGAGCTGCGTCGCGGCTGGCCGGACGCGCTCGAGATCATCAAGGCGCTGCCCTCCGTTACCAAACGGCTGGTCGAGCGCTTGCAGGACGAGAAACTTAAAGTCCCGATCGACACGCGCGAGATCGAGCGGTGGCGGGAGGAATCCGCGGCGCAGGCTCGCCGCGGCGATCGCATCGTCGTCGGCGCGTCGCTGCTGCTCGGCGGGGTGCTCTGGCTCGGCATGCGGCTGCAGCCGCACTGGCTCGGGATGCTCTCCGGAGCGGCCGGATTGCTGGTCTGGATCAGCGTGTGGCTGCGTCGGGCGAACTGAAAGGGCGATTCGCACGCAGCTCGATCCACACCCCGCGCGCACGTGCGCACAGCTCGCCGCCTTGATCGAACAGCGCGGTCCCCACCTCGAACTTGCGGCCCCTGGCGGCGATCCGCCAACCGAGAATTACGCAGGGCTCATCGACATGCACGCGCCGATCGATGTGAGCCGTGAATTCTCCCAGCAGCATCTGTCCCATGTCATCGCGCGCGGCAAATGCACCGGGGCAATCGAGTGCCGCACTGATGAATTCCGGCCGCACCTTGCCATCCTCGTCCGCGAGCGACGCATCGGCCACCCAGGGGGCGGCCACCTGATATTCCGCGCCCCACCTGCCGGCGAATACGCGCAGTCCATCGCCGCGCGCGCGGGCGGTGCCGCAGACGAAGCAGCCCGGATACAGGTGATTGGTAAAGCCATTAAAATGCCGCGAAGCCTCCAGCGCCGCGAAGTAGCTCGGCGCCGGGGGCACCTCGAGCGCAAAATCAGCTTCGGGCAGCGCGCGTGCCAGCCGCGTGCCCTCGTGAGTGAGTTCGAGCTCGCCGCCTTCGGCGGTCTGCAGTTCCAGCGGCACCGCTAACGGAATCGGCCGCTCGAGCCGGATGCGCACGCGTCCGGGCGCGTGATTCGCCATCAGGCCGGCAAGATAGCCGCCGTTGGCGCAGCCCGGCGGGCCGCAGAAGCGCGCGTCAACCGTGAAGCTTGGCATGCGCCGCACGGTAACGCTGCGCCAGCCACCACAGCAAGCCCGCGGCAACGGCGGCCGCCAGCGACACCAGCGCGATGCGTATCATGGAAGGCGCGAGCAACGGCGCCACCAGCCCCATGGTGATGGTGGCGATGAAGAGGCTGAAAAAGGATTGCATGGACGCGGCAGCGCCGCGTGCCTCGGGAAACAGATCCAGCACACGCAGCGTCACGATCGGATACATCAGCTGCAGCGCGAATCCGATCGCCGCCATCAGCAGCTGTTGCAGGTAGATCGGCGGCGAGGCAAGAGTCGACTGCAGCAGCAGCATCAGCGCCGTGACGATCAGCAGCAGCTGGAATCCCAAGCGCGCCTGGCGCTGCGGCTGCAGCCGGCCGGCGAGGCGGCCCGAGGCCACCGCACCGATGCAGTAGCCGCAGATGATGGGCAGATTCAATGCCGCGAACATGGTTTCATCCAGGTGCCAGTGATCCAGCACGATGGCCGGCGCGCTGCCGACGTACACATGCAGCGCGATGAAGGCCAGCCCGCTGGCCAGCGCCAGCAGCAGAAACTCCGCGTGACGAAGCACGGCGAAATTGTGTTTCAGCAGGCTCTCGACCTGCAGCGGTGTCCGCCGCTCGCGCGGGTGCGTCTCCGACAATCGCTGCGCGGTAAAAATGAGTAACGTAAAGCCGAGCAATGCCATGGTGCCGAATACAGCGCGCCAGCCCAACAGCGCATACACCCAACCGCCAATGATGGGTGCCGCGGCGGGTCCCAGGCCGAAGATCATGGTGATCATGCTCATGAGGCGCTGCGCTTCGGCTCCATGGAAGCTATCGCGCACGATGGCGCGGCCGATGATCTGCCCGCCACCCGCCACCACCCCCTGCACCGCCCGAAACGCCAGCAGCATGCCGAAATTCGGTGCCGCTGCGCAGCCAATCGAAGCCAGCGTGTAGATGCCGAGACAGACGAGGATGGGCCGCCGCCGTCCCAGCGCATCGGACAGCGAGCCGTGAAACAGCGCAGCCAAGGCATAGGTGAACATGTAGACGGTCAGCGTCTGCTGCACCTGCCACGCGGAGAGATGAAACTCCTGTGCGATGGCGCGCATCGAGGGAAAGTAGGCATCGATCGTGAAGGCGCCGACGGAGGACAGCAGTCCCAGCAGCAGCGACAGCGGCGCCCGGTGCGGTGAGGGCGCCGGCGAGCCTGGCGGCGACTCCGCCGCTTGTAGCGCGGTTGCGCCCGGCTTCATCGACCCGGCTTCATCGCCGCGGCGGTCTTAGGCCCGCCAGGAATTCCTGCGGCGACTCGCCGCGTTCGAGGACTTCCACCAGTGCCGATCCGACGATGACGCCATCGACCTGGCCGCGCAGTTTTTCAACCTGCTCGCGGGTGCGGATGCCGAATCCCGCGCACACCGGCACCGTGGCGGCTGCGCGCACGCGTTCGAGATAGGCCGAGATGTCATCGGCGGTGCCGCTCGGCTTGCCGCCCGTGGTACCGGTGACCGTCACCGCGTAGACAAAGCCCTGGCTCGCGGTCGCCAGTTTCGCCAATCGCTCGGCAGGCGTCACGGGCGTCACCATCTGCACCAGCGCGATGTTGTGGGGCGCCAGCACCGACCATAATTCCTCGCTCTCATCGAACGGCAGGTCCGGCACGATGAAGCCGCACACGCCGGCGCCCGCCGCGCGTCGGGCCAGCCGCTCGAGACCAAAGGCCAGCAGCGGATTCATATAACTCATGAGCAGCAGCGGCGCCTTCACACGCTCCATGAGCTGCAGCTCCTCCAGGATCCAGGTGAGCGTGACGCCGGCGCGCAGCGCGCCTTCGCTGGAACTTTGGATCGTCACGCCATCGGCCATGGGATCGGAGAACGGCACACCGATCTCGACCAGGTCCGCTTCCTGCGCCACCGCCGCCAGGTGCTCGCGAAATCTGGCGCGATCGGGATAGCCCGCCGTCAGGAATGCCACCAGCGCCGGCTGACCATGCTTGGCCGCCGCACGCAGCGCCGTGACGATGCGTTCGATCGGGGTCTTGGCCACCTGCTCATTCATTTGAATTTCCCGATGGCGACCGTGGCTGTCGTCGCCGCCGCTCCGGGTTCCGGCGCCGGCGCGAGCAGGGTCCGCGACAAGGTCGGCATATCCTTATCGCCGCGCCCGGATAGCCCGATCAGGATCTTCGCGGCCGGGTGCTCGGCCGCATAGCGCCGCGCCGCGGCCAGCGCATGCGCGCTTTCCAGCGCCGGCAGGATGCCCTCGCACTCGCAGCATTCGCGCACCGACTCGAGCGCCTCCGCGTCGCTGGCCGAAACATAGCGCACGCGACCCACCGCCTGCAGCAGGGAATGCTCGGGTCCCACGCCCGGATAATCCAGGCCGGCCGAGATCGAATGCGTCTCCTGGATCTGGCCGTCGGCATCCTGCAATAGATAGGAGAAACTGCCATGCAGCACGCCGGGCTTGCCGGTGCCGAGGCTTGCGGCGTTATCACCCAGGCCCGCACCCCGTCCGCCGGCTTCGACGCCCAGGATCTCGACTTTTTCATCGCCGAGGAAGGCATGAAACAAGCCGATCGAATTGGAACCGCCGCCGACACAGGCCACGACGACATCGGGCAGTGAGCCGGCGCGCTCGATCATCTGCGCGCGCGCTTCGCGGCCGATGATCGACTGCAGCTCGCGCACCAGGTAGGGATAGGGATGGCCGCCGACGGCGGAGCCGAGCAGGTAGTAGGTGCCGTTCGGATCGCTGACCCAATCACGCAGGGCTTCATCGATGGCCGCGCGCAGCGTGCGATCGCCGCTGGTGACGGGCACCACCTTGGCGCCCAGCAGTTTCATACGCCCGACGTTGGGCGCCTGGCGTTCCATGTCCAGCTCGCCCATGTAGACCGTGCACGGCAGCCCCACGCGTGCACAGGCGGCCGCGCTGGCGACGCCGTGCTGACCCGCGCCGGTTTCCGCCACCACGCGGCGTGCGCCGAGTCGCCGCGCCAGCAGCGCCTGGCCGATGGCGTTGTTGATCTTGTGCGCACCGGTGTGCGCGAGATCCTCGCGCTTGAGCCACACGCGCGCTCCCCAGCGCTTGGACAGATGCGGCACCGGGCTCAGGGCCGTGGGACGCCCGACCCAGTCATGCAGTTCGCGTTCGAGTTCGGCGCGAAAATCCTTATCCGCCAGCCAGCGGCGCACGCCGCGCTCGAGGCGCTCGTGCGCCGGGATCAGCGTTTCGGGGACGTAGCGGCCACCGAAGGGACCGTAGCGGCCGCGCTCGTCCGGGTAGTGACCGGCGAGCAGCGCCGCCAGCGCATCGCTGCGTTCAGCGTCGGTTTCAATTGGCTTCATGTGTGACACCTGCAAAGGCCGCGCGCGCGGCCTGGATGAACTCGACGATTTTGCGCGGATCCTTCTGCCCCGGCGTGGACTCGACGCCGCTGGAGACATCGACGCCAAAGGGCCGCACGGCCGCGATGGCCGCGGCCACGTTGTGCGGCGTGAGTCCGCCGGCCAGTATCAATTGCGTTCGGCGCGCCAGTGAGCCGGCCTGGGTCCAGTCCGTGGCCAATCCGGTCCCGCTGCGCGGCCCCTCGAACAGCAGGCGCGGCGGCACCGTACCTGCTACCGCAGCCGGCAATGAAGCGCCCGCACGCACCACCGGCAGCACCGCCAGCTGCGAGGGCAGTCGCAACTGCGCGATATCGGAAAGGTCGGTCTGCAGCACGTCGGGATTGAACTCGCGCAGGATCTGATCGATGGCGGCCTGCGAAGGATGCAGTGTCACCGCCACGCACAGTATCCGTCCACGCGCCGGCGCTGCCAGCTGCGCGGCCTGGGTGGGCTCGAGCCGGCGCACGGAGGGCGCGAACACGAAGCCGATCGCATCCGCACGCTCGGCGAGCGCGGTCTCGACCGCCTGCGCGCTGGTCATGCCACAGACCTTTATCCACATTGACGCCCCGCGATGAGCAGCTCACGCGCCAGTCCGATGCGATCGCCCGTGCGCATCAGCGCGCTGCCGACCAGCGCCATCTGGTAGCCGGCGCGCGCCAGTCGCGCGGCATCGGCGGCACTCTCCACGCCGCTCTCCGCCACGCACGGTACGCCGCGCGGCAGGCTGGGAGCCAGCGTTTCCAGACGCCCCGGCACCACCTGTAGCGTGCTCAAGTCCCGACAGTTGACGCCCACCAGCAGCTTGAGGCGCGGACCGTAGTCGCGCACCAGTGTGGCCGCGAATTTCAGATCGCTTTCGTCGAAGGCCTCGAGCAGCACGAAGAGCTTCAACTCAGCGGCCGCCTCGAGCAAGGCTGCCACCTGTGCAGGCTCCAGCATGCGCAGTATCACCAGCACGCCGCCGGCGCCGGCGACGCGCGCTTCATAAAGCTGGTAAGGATCGACCAGGAAATCCTTGCGCATGGCCGGAACGCGTCCCTTGAGCGCCGCCGTGACCTCGCGCAGGTGCGAGATCTCGCCATCGAATCGTGTCGGCTCGGTCAGCACCGAGATTGCCGCCGCGCCGGCGAGCGCATAGTCATTGGCGCGCGCGCCCACATCCTCGCCGCGACTGTCGAGCTGGCCGACCGCCGGCGAGCGTCGCTTGACCTCGGCGATCAGATCGAACCCCGACGATGAGAGCTTCAGCTCCGGTGCGGGCGCGGTGGCCAGGGCCTGCGACTTAAGCTCAGCGTCCATTTGGCTGGCGCGCGCGCGCGCCACGCGTTCGCGACTCGATTGTGCCATCGCCTGCAGGAAATCGGCGCTTGCGGCCTGGACGCTCATGCAGCGGTCGTCCGTCGCAATTCATCCGCCCCGAAACTCGCCAGGCGTGCCAGCAGTTCGCGGCCGCGGCCCGCCTCGATGGCTTGCGCGGCGCGTGCCATTGCCGCACGCGGTGAGGACTCCCGCCCGCTGACCTCGAGCGCCAGTGCCGTCCCCAACAGCACCGCGTCGCGGTGCGGATCCCGGCCCGCATCGGCGCCCGCCAGGCGCTCGCCGCAGAGCACGCGCCGCAGCTCGCGCGCATTGTGAGCCGCATCGGCACCGGCCAGTTCGCTCGAGGCGCAGCGCGGCAGGCCATAATCGGCCGGCGATCGCTGTTCACGCCGCACGCCGCTCGCCGTCACATCGAACAGTGTGAACTCGCCCACCGGCGTCGGCTCGTCCCACCCCTCCGCGCCGTGAATCACGAACGCGCGATGGACATGCGTGCCGTGCAGCGCCTGCGCCATCAGCTCGGCGGTCGGCGCATCGAAGGCACCGACGACGAGGAAGGGCGGCTCGGCCGGATTGCTTAAAGGCCCTAAGATGTTGAACACCGTGCGCACGCCCAGCGCGGCACGCACCGGCGCGATGCTCCGGGTCGCCGCGTGATAGTAGGGCGCAAACAGGAAGGTGAAATGCAGCGCCGCAAAGCAGCGGCCCGCGGCCTTCTCATCCAGCGGCAGCGGCAGGCCCAGCGCCTCGAGCACATCGGCGCTGCCGGCGCGGCTGGAGAGCGAACGATTGCCGTGTTTGAACACCGGCACACCGCAGGCCGCGGCGAGCAGCGCGGACGCGGTGGACAGATTGAAACTTCCCGAACGATCCCCACCGGTGCCGACGATATCGACCGCATCGGGCAGCCGCGGCAACTCGGGTCGGCGGGCCATGGCACGCATGCGCTGCGCGAAGCCGCGCAGTTCGGCGGCGGTCACGCGCTTGGCGCGCAACGCGGCCAGCAGCGCACCGGCCAGCGCCGGGGCCAGTTCCGGATCGGTCAGCGTGGTCAGCAACTGCGCCGCCTCGCTCTCGCTCATGTCGATGCCATCGAGCAGACGCTCCAGCATCGCGCGTGCTGCCGGTGACTCAGTCATCGGCTCGCTCATCGTCGGTCACGCCCAGCGTCAGGTCGCGCACACCGGTCTGCCAGCGAAGGAAATTGCGCATCATCAGCGGGCCGTCCGGGGTCAGCACACTCTCGGGGTGAAACTGCACGCCCTCCACCACCAGTTCGCTGTGCCGCACACCCATGATCTCGCCCTCGGGTGTGCGCGCCGTCACCGCGAGCTCATAGGGCAGCGTGGCGGGATCCGCGATCAGCGAGTGATAGCGCCCCACCTCGATGCCCTGCGCGACCTCATCGAATACGCCGAGGCCATCGTGCTGGATCGGCGAGGTCTTGCCGTGCATGAGGCGCGCGGCGCGCACCACTTTGCCGCCGAACACTTCGACGATGGACTGGTGGCCCAGGCAGACGCCGAACACCGGGATGTGGCCGGCGAAGGCGCGGATCATCGCCATCGACACACCCGCCTGCGCCGGCGTGCCCGGCCCGGGCGAGATGCACAGGTGCGTCGGCTCCAGTTCCTGCGCCTGCTCGATCGTGATCGCATCGTTGCGATAGACGCGAACGTCCGCGCCCAGCACCAGGAAGGCCTGCACCAGGTTGTAGGTGAAGGAGTCGTAGTTATCGATCAGCAGCAGCTTGGCGTTCAGCTTGGCGTTCACAGTCCCGCCTCCGCGAGCTTCAGCGCACGCAGCATCGCCGCGCTCTTGGCCAGCACTTCGTCATGCTCGAGGGAAGGCTGGCTGTCGGCGACGACGCCGGCACCGGCCTGGTAGCTGTACTCCTGGCCGTGAAATACCAGGGTGCGGATCGTGATCGCCTGGTCCATCGCGCCGTGCGCGCCGAAGTAGCCCACCGTGCCGCCGTACAGTCCGCGCCGCACCGGCTCGAGTTCCTCGATGATCTCCATCGCGCGCACCTTGGGAGCGCCGACCAGCGTGCCCGCCGGAAAGGTGGCGGCAAACAGGTCGAAGGCGTCGCGCTGCGGTGCCAGCTCGCCGCAGACGCCGCTGACGATGTGCATCACGTGACTGTAGCGTTCGATCGAACGATAGGGATTCACCCGCACGCTGCCGGCGCGCGCGACCCGGCCCAGGTCATTGCGCGCCAGGTCCACCAGCATCACATGCTCGGCGTTCTCCTTCGCATCCGCGCGCAGCTCGGTTTCCAGTTTCAGGTCCAGTGCGCTGTCGTCGTTGCGCGGACGCGTGCCGGCGATCGGGCGCAGTTGCGCATCGCGGCCGTTGAGCTTCACCAGCGCCTCGGGCGAGGAGCCGACCACCGTCATATCGCCCAGGCGGCAGAAATACATATAAGGAGAGGGATTGATCAGCCGCAGCGCTCGGTACACCTGGAAGGGATCCAGATCGTGTCGGCCCGAAAATCGTGATGACAGCACCAGCTGGTAGACATCCCCCGCGGCGATGTACTCCTGCGCGCGCCGCACGCCGGCCATGTAATCCTCGCGCGACAGCGCCGGATGCGGCACCGAAAATCCTCCGGCCGCGACGATGCGGGGCACCGCTCCGCGCAGCGCCGCGATCACTTCGCGTCGCAGCGAGTCCCGTTCCGAATCGCTGCCCGCGTGCAGCAGCGCAATACCGCGGCTGACGTGATCGAACACCAGCAGCGACCGCGGCGCCACGTAGTGCAGCAGCGGCACCCCGGCAAGCGCCGCCAACCGCGTGGGCAGCCGTTCGAAGTAGCGCACCACATCGTAGGCGGTATATCCCACCAATCCGCCCGACAGGGGCGCCACGCCCACGCTCGAGGTCGGCACCGGCACCAGCTTGAGCGCCGAGCGCAGTCCATCCAGCAGCGCGTCACGGCCGTCGGGGATCGGGTGCAGCTGCTCGCCGATGCGAAACCCGGTGCCGTCGAGCTTCACTTCCAGCGCGTCGCCGAAGCCGATGAACGAATAGCGGCCGAGCCGCTCGCCGCCTTCGACGCTCTCGAGCAGGAAGCGCGGCTCGAACGGCTTCAGCTTGGCGAAAGCCGATACGGGTGTATCCAGGTCCCCGGCTATGTCGAACGACAATTTCATAACAAAAAACCCATCCCGGAGTGTTCCGGAGATGGGTTCTGGTGTGATCCTAACCTTTGGGTTGTGATTACAGCGTGCAGCAACGCCCAGCACCCTCTCCATTGGAGGGGCGCCACCACCAGCGCATCGCGCCGGCGAAATTGGGGACATTGACAGCCATGGCCCAAGAGTATGGCCAGCGGCGCCGCGCGGCGTCAAGATCGGGGGAAATCAGCGGATTGCCGGAGGTTCCATGCCCGTTACAGGCGTCGATCATGTCCAGCTCGCCATGCCGGCTGGCGGCGAGGAACAGGCCAGGGCGTTTTATCGCGACGTGCTCGGGGTGCCCGAGATACCCAAACCTGCGGAATTGGCCGGACGCGGCGGCTGCTGGTTCGAAAGTGCCACCGTCAAACTGCATCTGGGCGTCGACAAGAGCTTCCGTGCCGCAACCAAGGCGCATCCGGGCCTGCTGGTGAGCGGACTCGCCGGCATCGTCGAACACTGCCGGCGCCAGGGACTGGAGGTCAACGAGGCCCCGCCCTTTGGTGGCTGCACGCGCGTATTCGTGCATGATCCCTTCGGCAATCGCATCGAACTCATGGAGCGCCTCTGACATGGCAATGAACCAACGCAAGCTGGGCCGACAGGGACTCGAGGTATCGGCACTGGGCCTGGGTTGCATGGGCATGAGCCAGTCCTATGGCACGCCGGATGATGTGGAATCGCTCGCCACCATTGATCGGGCGATTGAGCTGGGTGTGACCTTCTTCGATACCGCCGAGGTCTACGGTCCGTTCACCAATGAGGAACTGCTTGGCCGCGCCCTGCGCGGCCGGCGCGATGGGGTGCTCATCGCCACCAAGTTCGGTTTCCGCATCGTCGACGGCAAGATCCAGGGGACTGACAGTCGCCCCGAGCACGTGCGCGAGGCGGTGGAGGCATCGCTCAAGCGACTTGGCACCGATCACATCGATCTGCTCTACCAGCATCGCGTTGACAAGGGGGTTCCCATCGAAGACGTCGTCGGCGCCATGGCGGCGCTGGTGCGCGAGGGCAAGGTCAGGTACCTGGGGCTATCCGAAGCCGGCGTGGCAACCATCCGGCGCGCGCACGCCGTGCATCCGATCAGCGCGCTGCAGAGCGAGTACTCGCTCTGGGAGCGCAATCTCGAGCCGCAGATCCTGCCCGTGCTGCGCGAACTGGGGATAGGCCTGGTACCGTTCAGCCCGCTGGGCCGCGGATTTCTGACCGGCACCGTCCAGCGCGCCGAGAGCTTCCCGGAAGCGGACTTCCGCCGCAAAGACCCGCGACTGCAGGGCGCCAACTACGATGCGAACATGGCGCTCGCGGCCGTCGTGCGCGACGTGGCCGCCGGCAAGGGCGCGACCCCGGGACAGGTAGCGCTGGCCTGGCTGCTGCAGCAGGGCCCGGACATCGTGCCCATCCCCGGCACCAAGCGCCGGCGCTACCTGGAACAAAACCTCGGCGCCGTCTCGCTGTCGCTGGCCGCGCAGGAACTGCGTCAGCTCAGCGACGCGCTGGCTCCCGGCAGTGTCGCGGGAGACCGATACTCCAAGGAAATGATGGCGCTGGTGGATCGCTGAACCGCGCGGAATGTCGCTGGGGCTCGCGCTCACCCGGCGCGGAGCTGCCGACGAATCCGGTAATACGCGAACCAGCAGGCCGCGCCCAGCACCAGCGCCGTCGCGCTCAGCAGCGGATGGTTGCGCAGCAGAAAGAAACTGAAGTGGCGCAGGTGGCCGTCTTCGATGTCGATCTCAAAAGACAGCAGCGGCAGCGTGAATCCCAGGCCCAGTCCAAATAGCCAACGCTGCCAGCCGATCAAGGCGCGCGTGCGACGCAGCGACTTGAGTTCCAGTTCCGGCGGCGGCCGCGGCGTCGACTGCAGCGCCGCGAGGTTCTGCTCCGAGAGCTGACGCACGCGCTGCGCGAGCTCCGCATCCTGCTGGATGAACTGCTCGACCAGCGCGCGCGTGGCCGGACTCGCCTCACCGGCCAGGTATACCGGCAACAGATCCAGAATGATGTCACGCGTAATTTCCATATGACTCTCCTCGGGCCAGCGGGCGCTCAGGCGCCGCCCGCCAACGCAAAACGTGCGCGATGAATTCTGACTTTGACGGCCGCCACGGTCAGACCCAGCACGCGCGCGATCTCCTCGTATGCCATGCCA
>Ga0302310_10001536_pt1 | contig 19555 bp, 13 predicted proteins | sample III_Palsa_N1_2_FD_200451 | JGI IMG/M metagenome (GOLD analysis project Ga0302310, IMG submission 200451) | Peat permafrost microbial communities from Stordalen Mire near Abisko, Sweden - III_Palsa_N1_2 | ecosystem: Environmental > Terrestrial > Soil > Palsa > Peat permafrost | place: Sweden...
CTAATGGTTCGGAGCAAAGTCCGCAGACCGGTGCACCCCTAATTGACAAAGTCTTTTTGCCTCTTTTTATTCACAAAAAGAAGACTTCTTCCCCTTACCTACCAACTCCCCGCGGGCCGGCTCCGGGTTCGTGCGACCACCATCGCGGTCCACACCAACTGCGGCACCACAACGGCCGCAACTTCCCAAATGTGCCAAGGCAGCCACCCCAGCCACACGCCCCAAGCCGCAAACCCCCAATGAACCGAGGTCACTGCCGCCGCAGGCATGCCGGTGCGATTGGCGAACTGATAAAGATGGCCGCGGTGTGCCTTGGTGATCGGCTCGCCCGCCCAAAACCGCCGGATCAGGGTGAAAATTACATCGAACAGCAGCCCCGCCAGTGCAAACGGCACCAGCAGCGGGTGAGGGCCATTAACGCCCAGCACCGCCAACAGTGCCACCACATACCCGCAAAACTGGCTACCGACATCGCCCATGAAGATCCGGGCCCGCGGAAAATTCCACGGCAGAAACCCCACGATTCCTGCAACGAATCCGTCCACCAGCCCCCATAGCCCCGACATTCCCGCCCCCACCGCCGCGATCGCCGCGGTTCCGGCCGAGAGTCCATTCAGCCCATCCATGAAATTGACCGCATTGGTCACCAGCAGCACCCACGCCACCACGATCGCCGCATCAAGCGCGTAGTCGTGCGTCAGGTCCGGGATCATCCCCGCCATCACCGGCACCATCGCCGCCACGTATTGCACCAGCAATTTCATGCCCGCCGAGAAATCACGCCGGTCGTCCCAGAACCCCAATCCGGCCACCACCAGACCGCCCAGCGCCATTACGGTGCGTGGCAGCACCGGACCGCCCAGCGCAGCAAACCCCACCAGGCTAGCCGCCACGATCCCCACTCCACCGCCCTTGGGCACCGGCCGCGAGTGCGAACTCCGAGGCCCAGGATGATCGAGCACCCCCACTCGCGCCATCAGCGCCACCAGGGCGGCCGACCCCAGCGCGAGCACCACTCCCCACGCCTCCATCGGGAATCTGAGCAAAAGCAAGGACAACACTTCCTACATTGACGTTTATTCGCAAAGCGCGGGCTGACGTGCCCGCCTGGCTCGGCTATAACCGCCGGATCATGAGCCCGCAACGTTCTGTCGTCTTAGTTTGGCGTAACATGTTGACAGACGGCGTGTTGGCTGCCGTTGCGGCGCCGTTAGCGCGTTGGGTAGCGGTGCCCTCCCAGGGTCTACTGCACCCGTTCTGGTTTCTCGCCGGCGGCGCGATTTCGATGTTGGTTGCCGGCCTGCCGTTCCGCCTGCCGCAGCAGCGCTGGCGTTTCGTAGGTTTCACCGACCTGATCGATCTGGTAGCCAGTGCCACCGCCGCGGTGCTCCTCTTCTGGCTAGTCCGCTGGGCGAGCGGCTTTCCACTCCCCACCCCAACCTTCCCGATCGTTCATCTCCTTGTATTACTCTCGCTATTGGCCGGCCCCCGCCTGGCAGCGCGCTTCCGCCATCGCCTGACGCTCCTCGAAGCCCAAACCGGCACCACCGCGCTCCCGATCCTGCTCATTGGCGCTGGCGAGCCCGCCGACCTCTTCCTGCGTGCGATGGGCCAGGACCGTGAGGGCCGCTACCGTGTCGTGGGCCTACTCGCAACCAAGCCCGGCGAGGAGGGCAGGCGCCTCCAAGGCCACGCCGTGCTCGGCCCCCTGGCAGCGCTCGGCGACGTAGTGCAGCGGCTCCGCGCCAAGGCCCACCAGCCCTCCGCGCTGGTGCTATGCGACCCGGAGATTTGCGGCCCGGTTCTGGTGGACCTCCTGAAAATCGCCGACGCGCTAGGTTTGCAAGTCCGCCGTGCTCCGCGCCTAGCGATGCTCGACGACGTGCGCGAGCCGATCAACCTGCAATCGATCTCCGTCGAGGAACTCCTGAACCGCGTGCCCGTTCAGCTAAATCGCGCCCAGATGGCGGCCCTCATCGGCGGCAAGCGTGTTTTGATCACGGGCGCCGGCGGCACCATCGGCGGCGAACTGGTCCGCCAGGTCACCGCCCTCGGCCCCGCCCGTGTGGTTCTCCTCGACCAGGGCGAATTCGCGCTCTGGCAGATCGACACCGAAATGGCCGAGACTCGCCCCCAAATCGACCGTCGCGCGGTATTGGCTGACGTGCGCGACTTCCGCCGCATCATGGAAATATTCGAAGAAGAACGCCCCGAGCTGGTCTTCCACGCCGCCGCCCTCAAGCACGTCCCGATGGTCGAGACCAACCGCCTCGAGGGCCTGCGCACCAACGTGATCGGCACCTGCAACGTCGCCGACGCCACTCGCGCCGTGAACGCCTCCGAGATGGTCTTGATTTCGACCGACAAAGCGGTGAACCCCACCAACGTGATGGGTGCGTCGAAACGTCTGGCCGAGATCTACTGTCAATCCCTCGACCTGGTTTCCGCGCGCGAAGGCAGGGGCCCCCGTTTTTCCACCGTACGTTTCGGCAACGTCTTAGGCAGCACCGGCTCCGTAGTCCCCGCCTTCCGCGCTCAGATCGCGCGAGGCGGCCCGGTAACCGTGACTCACCCTGAAATGGACCGTTATTTCATGACGGTTTCCGAAGCGGTCAGCCTGGTCCTGCAAGCCAGCGGGATGGGTTTCGCCCCCAACGCCTCACTACTCGGTCGCGGCACCGTCTTCGTGCTCGACATGGGCAAGCCGGTGCGCATTCTCGATCTCGCCCGCCAGATGATCCTCCTGGCGGGGCTGCAACCCGACGTCGACATAGCGATCAATTTCACCGGCATCCGCCCCGGCGAAAAGCTGCACGAAGAATTATTCCACGATGGCGAGCATCTGACCCCCACCAGCCAGCCAGGTGTAATGGTCGGTTCCCCGCGCACGATGGCGTTTGCCGAGGCAAAATCGGCAATCGAAGCACTTGACGAAGTGTCACGGGACGGCGACGAAGCCGCTGCGGTGGCTCTGCTCGCGCGTCTGGTTCCGGAGTTCAGCCTATCCTATCCGGTCCCCGCCGAGCCGGCCCCGGCCTTATCCGTTTCAGCAGCGAGTGCGCCATGACCGACCTATCTCCGATCCCGTTTCTCGACCTCAAGGCGCAGCAGGCGCGGATCAAGGAGGATCTCAAGCGCCGGGTCGACCGCGTATTCGAGCACTGCCAATTCGTTCTAGGCCCCGAAGTCGCCGAGTTGGAGCAAGCCCTAGCTGCGTTCTGTGGCGCGTCCCACTGTGTCGGCGTAAGTTCGGGCACGGATGCCTTACAGATCGCATTGATGGCTGAGGGCATCGGCTCTGGCGACGCGGTATTTCTCCCCGCCTTCACCTACACCGCGACCGCGGAAGTGCCCTTGGTGCTGGGTGCAACTCCAGTATTCGTCGATGTCGACCCCGCCACCTTCCAGATCGATCTGAACCATCTGCAAACCCGCATCGACCAGGTGCGAGCCGCGGGCAAGCTTCGTCCCCGCGCGGTTATTGGTGTCGATCTCTTCGGTCAGCCCGCCGACTGGGCCGGGATCGCCCGTCTCGCCGCGGCCGAGGGCCTGTATACGTTGGATGACTGCGCCCAAAGTTTCGGCGCGCGCCTGGGCGACGCGCGTCTAGGTGTGCAAGCCGACGCCACCGCCACCAGTTTCTTCCCCTCAAAGCCCTTAGGCGCCTATGGCGACGGCGGCGCCCTATTCACCCAGAGTGCCACCCGCGCCGACCTCTTCCGCAGCCTGCGCACCCACGGCGAGGGCAAGACTCGCTACGAAGTCGAGCGCACCGGCATGAACGGCCGCCTGGACACGCTGCAGGCGGCAGTGCTGCTAGCCAAGCTCGCCGTATTCGACGAGGAACTTGCCATCCGCGAGCGCATCGCCCGCGCCTACGACCGGCGCCTGTCGAACCACGTCCAGATCCCGGCGCGGGTGCCGGACAGTGCCAGCGCCTGGGCGGTCTACGCGATCCTATTGGAATCGACCGCCGCGCGCACCGCGATGCAGGATCGCCTGAAATCCCTGGGCGTACCTAGCGCGATCTATTACCCGCGTGCCCTCCATCACCAGCCCGCCTACCGCGACCACCATGATGGAACGGTGCTGCCTGTGTCGGAGGATTTGGCGACTCGGATCATGGCCTTGCCGATCCATCCGGATTTGAGCGATGCGCAGGTGGAACGGGTTTGCGCTGCCGTTGTTGGTTAGCAGAATGCGAACCTCAAGTTCACGTCCGCTGGCCGGATTTCTTGTGGCGAGCTTGTGGACGGCGCACTGCGATTTCGCCCGGGCCCAGGAGGTCCGCTGCGCCAATCGCAGCCCAAACGCACTGCGTGGGCGACGTACCCGTGAGCCAATATCCGGTCGGCACGAACCACGGTCCCGACGATCCGGACGTGGAAGGTGATACCACCGAAGGAGCCGCCGTAGTCGAGTGCGACGTCGGTCGGACGGGGCGCACGTCTGCTTGCAAAGTCGATAGCGTAACGGGTTCGACCCTATTCGGCACACAAGCGTTGAATTTCGTTCAAAGCAACATTTTCAATCCAGCGATCCGTTGCGGTGTCCCGATTGATTCGCATCGAGTGTGGACCTACCGATTCAGGCTCACCGACAAGTAGAAGGTCCTCCCAGAAAGGGGGTGCATCATCCTTTCCGCAAGCGTGTCAAGGGAATCGCATCTGGAATTCCGGCGCCCGCGAAGACAGTAGCCGCCCCTCCGACCCCAACTCCCTGGTATCTTTTCCTAAATTGTGCTATGCCAACATCCATCCGCGCGGCCCGCCTGCATCTTGCACAACTCGCACACCCTAAAAAAGGGGCCCTGGGCCGGACAACAGCCGGCCCACCACTTCGCAATTCAATGCGATAGCCCTGAGTATAGCTCGACACAGCGTGACATTTCATGATACTCTGTCACTCGGAGGTATTCTGACATGAAGCTACAATCCAGTTTGACGGTCGCTTCCAACGGTCGTGTCGTGATCCCCGCGCCGATGCGCGCCGAATTGGGGGTCATCGACGGCGGCCAACTGGGGGCGCGGCTGGTTGACGGAACGCTGATCCTTGAACCGATCGACGCCGCGATCAAGCGAGCGCAGGCGATGGTGGCGCGCTACGTGCCACCGGATGCCGGCCTGGCCCAGGAACTGATCGCCGAGCGCCACGCTTCCGATGAGTGAGGTGGTGCTCGATAGCTCCGCGGTGTTGGCGCTATTGCTAAATGAACCCGGTTCCGACCGGGTCAGACGCGAACTGCCCGGCGCGTTGCTATCTGCGGTCAACCTGGCCGAGGTGGTCGGCAAGCTCACCGAACGAGGCATGCCGGCTTCCGAAGCACAAGCTGCGGTCGAAGCGATCGGCGTGGAGATGGTTGAATTCGGCATCGAGCAAGCCTGTCTGACCGGCGAGCTGCGCATCGCCACCCGTCCGTGGGGCCTTTCCCTGGGAGACCGCGCCTGCCTGGTGCTGTCGCGCCTGCGCGGAGCAGCAGCCCTCACCGCGGATGCCGCATGGCAATCCGTGCCCGGCTTCGATGTGGTCGCCCTCAGATAGTGCGCCACCTTGCATCACCTTGCATCAATCCATTTATTCCTTCATTTCTAATGCTCTAGCGCACACTATTTTCCTTCCACCCCGATAGCGCTCACCACCGCATCTTTCACTCCGGCTTGCCAACACCGCACCATCCGCGCCATCCTAGGGACGCAGGGTTTCAACCCCACACAGGTCCATCAGGTGCCCTCGATCAATCACCACCCCAACCAAAAGATCTGCCGCCGGGGCACCACGTGAATGTGGCGGCCAAACCCGCAAGCCTTGACCGGCTGGCCGCGGCACTTCTGACGCGCGGTGCGATCGAACCCCGCGACCTGGAGCGCGCCCGCGATCTCGCACAGGACCGGGAAGGCCGTTTCGATCATGTGCTGATCAGCCTAGGCCTCCTGCACGAGCGGGAACTGGCCGAGACCTACGCTGCCTTACTGGGCCTCGATCTATTCGGTCCCGATCGTTTTCCCGACGAACCGATTCTGCCCGGCAAGCTCGCGTCGCGCTTCCTGCGTGACGCGCGCGCGGTCCCGATCGAACACAGCGAAGACTCGCTATTGCTGGCGGTTGCCGATCCGCTCGACGGCTTCGCCGCACCGGCCGTCGCCGCCGCCACCGGCCTCGCGGTGCGACTATGCGTGGCCCTCCCGATCGTATTGGAAGCCGCCCTGAACCGCCTCTACCCCGATCAGCCCACGCCTGACGCCACCGCCGCCACCGCCTCGGAAGACGACGCCGAGCGCCTGAAGGACATGGCCTCGGAAGCGCCGGTGATACGTCTGGTGAACCAGATCATCGCGCGCGCGGTGGAAAACAAAGCCTCCGACATCCATATCGAACCGTTTGAGGATCGCCTGCGCATTCGCACCCGCCACGACGGCGTGCTGCACGAGGCCGAATCTCCCCCCCGTCATCTCGCCGCGGCGATCACCTCGCGCATCAAGATCATGGCCAAACTCGACATTGCCGAGCGCCGCCTTCCGCAAGACGGCCGCATCCGCCAGGCCGTGCGCGGCCAGGACATCGACTTCCGGGTTTCGACGATACCGTCGCTATGGGGTGAAACTCTGGTGCTGCGCGTGCTCGACCGGTCGGCGGTATCGTTCGATTTCGCCACCCTAGGCCTGACGCCGGCGCTGATCGGCAGCTTCACGCGTGCGCTCGATCTGGCCAACGGCATAGTGCTGGTCACCGGTCCGACCGGCAGCGGCAAAACGACGACCCTCTACACTGGCCTGCTGGGTCTGAACGCAATAAGCCGCAAGATCGTCACCATCGAGGATCCGGTCGAGTATCAACTGCGCGGCATCAATCAGGTTCAGGTCAAAGCCCAGATCGGCCTCACCTTCGCGTCGCTATTGCGCGCCATTCTCCGCCAGGACCCCGACGTCATCATGGTAGGCGAAATCCGCGACCTCGAGACTGCCGAAATCGCCATCCAGGCCGCCCTCACCGGCCATTTGGTATTGACCACGCTGCACACCAACTCCGCCGCCGCTACCATCTCCCGCCTACGCGACATGGGCGTCGAGGACTACCTACTAACTTCAGTCCTCCGGGGCATCCTGGCCCAGCGCCTGGTACGCCGCCTGTGCCCCGCCTGTAAAACCGCCACCGTCCCATCGCCCGACCTCGCCCGCCGCTTCAACCTCACTCACCATTGGCATGCCCACGGTTGCCCCCAATGCCGCAACACCGGCTACAGCGGCCGCCTCGCCGTCGCCGAATTCCTCGACCCCACCGAGCAACTCAACCACCTCATCTTCTCCCGCGCCGAGCCCGCTGCCCTGGAACGCGCCGCCCGCGACCACGGCATGATCCCGCTCTGGGACGCCGGACTGGAAGCCGCTCGGAACGGGGAGACGACACTGGAAGAGGTGGATCGAGTGCTTAGGAGCGAGCAGTGAAAAGCGAGGGAAGGCGAGGGGCGGCGCCCCCTCCACCCCAGCGGGGTCCAGGGGCGGAGCCCTTGGCCTTGCCTTCCCTTCCACTGGCCGTCCCTAAATGCCCCGATACTCCTTTCAGTCTCTTCTCCCGTCCGGGCAGCTCCATCGCGGTGTCCTGGAGGCCGCGGATCAGGCCGAAGTGGTGGCGCGGCTGCGTCGTGGGGGCGAGGTGCCGGTTCGCGTCGAGCCGGAGCGGCGTTGGGCGGATCTGTTGCACCTCGAGATTGGGGGGCGGGGGCTTTCGCGCGGGGAGTTGGGGGAATTCGCACGCGAACTGGCGTTGATGCTGGGAGCGGGGCAGGATTTGGATCATGCGCTGCGGTTTCTGGTGGAAACGGCGCCGTCGCGGCGGGCGGCGGGGATTTATGGCCGGCTGCGTGATCAGGTGCGCGGTGGCGGAACGCTGCACGGGGCGATGGAGCGCGACGGGACATTTCCGCCGCTCACTGTGGCGCTGGTGCGAGCGGGCGAGGCCGGCGGGGCTTTGAGTGAAACCCTCGGGCGGCTTGCGGCACTGCTGGAACGGCAGGCGAGCCTGGTCGCGGCCTTGCAGACGGCGATGATTTATCCGATCCTGCTGGTAGTGGCGGCGGTCGGCGCGATCGTCTTGCTGCTGACCGAGGTCTTGCCGCAGTTCGTGCCTCTGTTCGCGGATGCCGGGGCCTCGCTGCCGGTGCAGACCCAGATCGTGATCGGACTCGGCGCTTTCGTGTCGAGTTACGGGTTGCTGGTGTTGTTACTCCTGTTCGGGCTGGGAGTTCTGATCAGACGGCTACTCGCGGAGCCGCAATTCAGGCTGGTGTTCGATGGCTGGGTTCTGCGTTTGCCGGTGGTGGGTGGCCTGTCGCGCGAAATTGCCGCCGCGCGCTTTTGCCGGGTGCTTGGAACGATGCTGCAAAACGGAGTGCCGCTGGTGGGAGCACTCGCGATCACCGCCGACGCGGTGGGGAACCTGGCGGCCGCCGGCATGGTGCGTGGTGCGATTACCGCGGTGAAGGGTGGCCAACGATTGGCGCCGTTTATCGAACAGGCGCGCGTATTCCCCCAACGCACCTCGCATCTGCTTCGTCTGGGTGAAGAGACCGCCTCGCTCGGCATTCTGGCGCTGCGCGCGGCCGAGATCCACGAGGAGAAATCACGGCTGGGATTGCAGCGGCTGGTCTCGCTCGCCAACCCGGCGATCATCATCGTGATGGGCGGCGCGGTCGCGTTCATCATCTCGTCGCTGCTGTTGGCAATGCTGAGTTTGAACGACCTGACGCAGTGACACATGAAATCAATAGGTTGAGGTACAGGAAGAATCTTCTTTTTGTGAACAAAAAGAAGCAAAAAAACTTTGTCAATTGGAGCGCCCCGGCCGGGCGCCGGTGTGCTCCATCAGATCAAAAGTTTTTTGCTTCTTTTTTTCAAAAAAGCTGCTTCTCCCTTCGCTTCCCTGACGAGGCCGGATTTACGCTGCTGGAATTGCTGGTGGTGCTCGCGATCATGGCTGCGATCGTGGGCTTGGTAGCGCTCCGCGGCACCGACCGCGCGCGGCTCGTCCGATTGCCTGAAGCGGCGCAGAATTTGGCCACCGGACTACGGCTGGCGCGCTTGCATGCGATTACCAGCGGCAAGAATTTCACCTTTGCCCCGCCGCTTGAGGGAAGTATCGGCATCAGCGGCACCAAACAGGCAGTGTTCGCGCCCACCGGCGCCGCCACCGCCGCGCAATTCGTGGTCCACGATGACAACAGGGCAATGGAGGTCACGGTCGATCCTCTCACCGGACGGGTCGCGGTAAGAAATGCGCCGTGACCAGGGCTTTACATTGCTCGAAATGCTGGTGGTACTCGCTGTGTTCGGACTGCTGATGGTGGCGGTGACCGAAGGGATGCGGTTCGCCGGCCGCACGAGCCAAGTCGCAGACCAATCCCTGACCTGGGTCAACCAGATGGAGCCCGCGGACCGCTCGCTCCGCGCGATGATCGAGCAGATCAGACCGCAAGAGACGCTGGAGACCGACCCGGCACTGGTCGGTGGACCCCAAAGCATGTCGTTCCGGACCGAACTTTCCGATCCTACGCTGGCACTTGGCCACGCCCAGGCGGTAATCCTGTTGCGCTTTGAAGGCCGCGACCGGTTGGTCGCGCGGAGCCAACCCGCACCCCACGCGATCTGGATCGGGCCGCCGCCACCAACGCGTGAAACCGTGCTGGTGGATCGGTTGGATGGCGGAAGTTTCGCTTATTGGGATGGCTCGCACTGGCTCGATAGCTGGAACCGGGACGGGCTTCCGCACCTGATCCGCATCCGGCTGGAGTTCCCGCAAGGCGACGGGCGCCATTGGCCCGATATCATCGCCTCGCCAATGCGCGAAACCCTTCCCTGAGCGGGTGTCGTAATTTATAGGGAGGAAGCAAGCATCTTTTTTGAAAAAAAGAAGCAAAAAACTTTTGTTCGTCTTGGCACGCACCGACGCCGGCCAGTGAACTCCAAGTGACAAAGTTTTTTTGCTTCTTTTTGTTCACAAAAAGAAGACCTTCATTCGGCTTACCTGGGTTACCGCAGATAAGTTGCCTGGTGTCGGCTGTTGTCCAGCCGGGCGGTGCTTTTTAAGGTGCGGAATGTGCAAGGTGCAGGCGAGCGGTAGCAGGTGGACATCTGAATAGCACAATTTGGAACAGATGCCAGATACTTGGGGCTGCTGCTGACGTCGCGGGCGCGCGAAGCAGTCATGCCTGCGAGCGCACCGCTGCGATTTCGATGTTCGGCGACCGTCCATGGCTCTTGCCGATGAGCTTCGCCCGGTACATCGCGCTGTCGGCAGCACGAACCAGATCATCCAAGCCGTCCGCGTGACCCGGAAAAAGGGCTATTCCCACGCTCATGCCAACCATGACCTCGAACGGCTGCGCGAGGCCCGGCAAACTCAGGCGATAAGGCTGTCTCACGGCCGCGGAGAGCCGCTCGGCCAGGCGCAGGGCGGCCTGTTCCAATACCGGTGCATCCATGATCGCGGCAAACTCGTCGCCGCCCAGCCGGGCGACCGTGTCGACCTTGCGCACGGTCGCTTCCAATCGGCGCGCCAATTCCTTGAGCACTTCATCGCCGGCCTGGTGACCATAGCGATCATTGACCGGTTTGAAGTGATCGATGTCGATGTACAGCAAGGCGAAAGCATCGCCGTGCCGCATCGCCCTGGCGATGGCATTTTCCAGATGCTCCAGAAACAGCATGCGGTTCGGAAGTGCCGTCAGCGAGTCATGCGTCGCCTGGTGCGCGGCGCGCTCCTCGGCGTGTTTTCTCTCTAGGATTTCCTGCTCGAGCTCGCGATTCCTTTGGTCGAGTTCCGCGACCAGTTCTCGCAGCCGGAGCTCGCCAGTCCGGCGGATACGTTCCGCGCGGTTCAGCAGCACCGAGTTCAGAAAGGCAAGCAGGGTCATCCCAAGGATGGTGAGGACGGCAACGATCGCGGTCCCGGTACCGCGGCCTTGCAGCCAACCCTGATCGCTGCCGTACAGGACGAGGCCTCCGACCAGTGCCGGGAGGATCACGCAGGCGGGCAACAGCATGGCGTAGCTGCGGGCCCCCGGGCTGTCCCGCGGGATCAGCCTCATATAGCCTTCGCCGGGACGGCTGAGGATGATCGCGACCGCGAGAAGCATGAAACAGATCGCGGTGTGAAGGGCCATCGGGATATAGTTTTTGACAGCATAGAAGCCGCTGGTGTCGTAGGCGTAGCCGAGGATCCCGGCCAGTGACAGGCACATGATCGGGGTCACCAGCCACTGTGGATGCAGAAAGCGCGGCCACCAGGGCCGGCCCTGGACCGATAAGGCGACGGCGAGAAGAACGAAACAGGCCGCGGCGTTCGGCGCCATTCTGCTGGGGAACGCCTGTCCGTAATTGAGCTGTGACGCGAACAGCAGGGAGTCGGGGCACAACGACGTCCCAAGCGACAGGTCGACCAGCTTTGCTAGCCCGACATACAAGACTATGGCTGGGGCGAGCACAGCGGCAAGGCCGCGAAATCCGGTTCGCCGGCCGTCCTTGATAGCCCAAAGGGTGAAGCAGCAAAGCTCGAGACAGATCGCCGTGGCCGGATTCATGGAGGTGAGACCCGGTGCGATGCGCTTCATCGGCTCGACAGAAAAAATCCACCCGAGCAAAACAATCGCAGCGACGATCCCGACAGCAACAATCAAGACGCGAACCTGGTTGCGAAAGCCGAAGCTTATTCCAGGGGAGAGCAGTCTCTCACCCATGAAGAACCGTGGTATAATGAGCTAAATCAATAGGTTGTAGCGACGGAAGGTAGCATCTTTTTTGAAAAAAAGAAGCAAAAAACTTTTGTTCAAAAGGCCTGGAACCAACATTCTGTAGGCCGGTACACGCCAATTCTAAATTGAAAAAGTTTTTTTGCTTCTTTTTGTTCACAAAAAGAAGACTCTTCCTGTGTTCTCACCGTTCCAGCTCACAACCGTTCATCCTGAACCGACCGCTCGCGCCCGGCCGCGAATGAATTCCTCGACGCGGCGGACCTCGATGGCGGCGCGACCGACCAGCTGCCGCGAGACCACCAGATCACCTTCCTTGGCCGTGCTGTCCAACTCGGCGTAGAGCGCCGCGAGGCAGGTGGCGGCGGCGTACTGCGCTTCCCCTTTGGCGTTGTGTGCCGCGGCCCGGATGCGGATCGGATCGCCAACCGCGACCGTCGCTTCCACTTCCGAGAGAGAGGAGCCGACGACGGCCATGAATTCCTCCAGGACCAGATCCAGCGTGGCTGGCTCGGCGCTGCCGAGGATCTTGGCCAGAGCGGCCAGATCGATCATCGGCATGGTCACGGGCTTGCCGCCGCCGGTCTGAACCACCGACGACGCCCCCGGACCGGGCCCGATCAGCCACCGGACCAGCATCGCGGCGAGCCGATCCAAGGTGACCGGCTTGCTCATGAAATCGTCCATCCCGGCCTCGAAGCATTTATCCGCATCCTCGCGGAAGGCGTTCGCCGTCAGCGCAATCACCGGCACGCGACGGCCGGAGCCCTCGGACCCTTCCCATCGGCGCAGCGCGCGCGTGAAGTCGTAGCCGTTCATCGTCGGCATGGAGCAATCGCACAGGATCAGGTCGAATTCCTGGCGAGCGAGCGCCTCCAGGCCCTTGGCGCCGTTCTCGACCAGCGTGCAGTCGATCCCGAGCTTCATGAGTTGCTTGCGGATGACGGTCTGGTTGACCAGCCGGTCCTCCAGAACCAGGACGCGGGCGCCGCCGATGGCCGGACCGAAATCCGAAACGACGGCCGCTTGCTGCGCCGCCATCCGGTTCCGCGCACGGACATGGCCGATCAGGAGCCCGATGTTGCGGTCGAGATAGGCGAAACTCGTATCGGGTTCGATCACCGCGGTGAATCCTTGGCGCAACCGTGTGCGCGTTGGTTGCCCGGTGCCGTATAGAAGCGGGACAATGTGCAGCTGCCGCAGCCGCCATATGCCCGCCGAAGCGGCGTCGGCGCCGTCGCCGATCAGCACGACGACATCCGCACTCGGCGCTCTGTCGACTCCCTGTTGTTCCGCGAAATCGACCACGGGGCGGACAGGCTCGCTTGCGACCGTGGCGCCACGATCCTTGAAATACGCCTCGAGGGAATTTTCCGCACGGTCGCCGCGGCCGATGACGACGACACTGACGCCCGCGAGCTCTGGCCGAGCCGGGTGAGTCGCGCGCCGAATGATTTTGGTCGGCAGCGTGAACCAGAAGCTGGCGCCCTCGCCGGGCATCGCGTCGCAGCCGATCGCGCCGCCGAAAGCCTCCACCAGGCTCTTGCAGATGGAAAGGCCAAGGCCGGTGCCTTCGACGCCATCGACCGGCCCGCCATCCTGGGTGAAGGGCTCGAACAGCCGGGCCGCCAGGCCTGCTCCGAACCCGCGGCCCGAGTCATGGACCTCGAAACGCAGCTCGCAGGTGTCCCGATCCCAATTGCCGGCCGAGAGTTCGACCTGCACGCCGCCCGTATCGGTGAACTTTACGGCATTGCCGATCAAATTGAGCAGGATCTGGCGAAGGCGCATGGCGTCGCCGCAGACCAGACTCGGCACATCGGCGGCGAAGGTTGCGGCGATGAAGATCCCCTTCTGCCGCGCTACGCTGAGCAGGACGTCGACTGCTTCCTCGACCAGCGTCGCGGGATTGATCTCGCCCATCTCGGTCGTGAGTTTGCCCGCTTCGATCTTGGAGAAGTCGAGGATATTGCCCACCAGTCCCAGCAACGATTTGGCAGCCTTGTCGGCGGCGTCGATCAGATCAGTCTGTTCGGTGTCGAGCGAGGTCAGCGCAAGGAGCTCGAGATTGCCGATGACGCCGTTCAACGGCGTGCGGATCTCGTGGCTCATGCTGGACAGGAATTGGGACTTGGCGACGGTCGCCTGGCGCGCCGCTTCAGCGAGCCGGACATCGCACAGGTCGATGATGATGATCGGGACCCGTCGCGCTTCCTCCTCGGTTTGAGGGATCCGCAGCGAGTAGATGACGGGGATCAGCGTGCGGTTCACTGGCAGGTACTCGGATCGCTTGATGCTCTGCTCTCCCCTGAACATCGCCTCGGCAATGTCGACGATGACAGATTTCTGCTTTTCGATCTCATCAGGTGACGAGACGCCGTGCATTCGCAAAGCGGCGGCGTTTGCTCCGTTCATGCCAACGGCGTCGATGAGTTCGATCGACCGCTCGTCGGATTCTGCTACATAGCTTCTCAAGTCGCGCACGCCCTGCCGCTTGAGGCCATGCACGAGCCGGAACAGCCCCGAGAAGTCGCGGTCGACAATCGCGGCGTCTGAGTTGTTGAAGAGATCCTCGTAGATGCGTTTGCTCTCGACGAAGTCCCAATGCGCCTTCATGCGCTCAGTCACGTCGCGGAACACGATGACGGCGCCCGAGGTGCTCCCTTCCCGGTCGTGGATCGGCGATACGCAGCCCTCGACCGCGACCTCGGCCCCGTTCTGCTGAATACGGACGCAATTCGCCGGCAGATAGACGGTCCGGTTTTGCTGCACGGCCATCTCCACCGGATCGGGAATCGACGCCCGGCTGGTTGCGTCAACGAGCCGGAGAACTTCGGTCACCGGCCGGCCCACGCCAGCGTGCCCCGGCGAGCCGGTCAGATTCTCCGCCACAAGATTGAGGAACGTGATGCATCCGGCAAGGTCGGTGCAGATCACCTCGTCCCCGATCGAATTCAGGGTTACCTGGGCACGCTCTTTCTCCAGGAACAGCGCGTCTTCCATGACCTTGCGCTCGGCGGCGTACTGCAAGGAGCGAAAAAGCTTGCGGGTCTCGATCTGACCTTTGACGAGATAGTCCTGCGCGCCTTCCTGTAGAGTACGGATGGCCAACTCGTCATCGTCCGAGCCGGTCAATACCACCAAGGGAACTCGTGGTGCCGCCGCGTGGGCTCGCCGCACCGCTTCAAGGCCCCTGGCATCCGGCAGCCCGAGGTCGAGCAGGATCAAGTCGGTCGACCGCGCTGCCAAGTAGGTCTCGGCCTCACCCATACTGCCGAGATGGGTCATTTCGGTATTGTTCGGCGTGTGTTCCCAGAGCAAGGCACGGAGCAAGCCCACGTCGCCAAGGTTGTCCTCGATCAGCAGGACCTGTCTGAGCGCGTTTTTGCTCAAGGGATGCGTAACTTGTGCGGCAGCTTGGCCTTGGTGAGCCAGAAGTCGTTGATGCTCCTCACCACGCTCTCGAAATCGTCGAGCTGCACCGGCTTGCAAAGGTAGCAATTTGCCTGGAGTTCGTAGCTTTTCAGGATGTCTGCCTCGGCTTCTGAGGTAGTCAGGACGATGGTCGGGATCGTCTTAAGGCTCTCGTCCGCCTTGATGGTGGCGAGAACCTCCCGGCCATCCATCCTCGGCAGGTTCAGATCGAGCAGGATGAAGTCCGGGCGGGGAGCATGGGCGTGCGAGCCTTCACGCCTCAGGAACGCCATCGCCTCGATGCCGTCGGAAGCAATATGCAGCTTGATCGATCGGTTGGCATCGCGGAAGGCTTCCTGGGTCAACCGAACGTCGCCGGGGCTATCCTCGACCAAAAGTACTTCTATAGACATCAGTTATCCTTTGCTGAAATTCTGGGATTGCCGTTGCTTCCGGCCAGAGCAAAGCGAAAAATGGAGCCCCGGCCAGGTTCGGACTCGACCGAGATGGTGCCGCCATGGCGCTCGACGATCTTCTTGCAGATCGCCAGTCCGATGCCGGTCCCGGCGAATTCGTTTCGCTTATGCAGGCGCTGAAACATGCCGAAAATGACTTCAAAGTATTTCGGCTCGATGCCCAATCCATTGTCTTGAACTGAAAATAGCCACTTCTTCTCAGCATTCCGAACCGCGGAGACGGTCACCATCGGGGTTCCGGGGCTTTGGTATTTGATGGCGTTGCCGATGAGATTTTGGAACAGCGCAGTCAACTGCCCTTCATCGGCAAGGACGTTCGGCAGCCCGTCGTGCGTGACAACGGCGCCGCTTTGCGCGATCGCCGCCTGCAGGTTCCTGAGGGCTTGCTTCAATGCTTCTTCGCTGGAGGCATCGATCAGATCCTTGCCCTTGGTTCCGACCTGGGAAAAGGCCAGCAGATCCTGGATCAACCGTTGCATCCGGCTGGCGCCGTCGACGGCGAAGCCGATGAACTCGTCGGCGTCGGCGTCGAGCTTTCCCTTGTACCGGCGCGACAGAAGTTGGGTGTAGCTCGCCACCATCCGCAGCGGCTCCTGCAGATCGTGGGACGCGATGTAGGCAAATTGGCTCAATTCCAAATTCGAGCGGTTCAATTCCGCGACTTTGGCCGCGAGCTGCTGCTCCGCCGCCTTGCGCACGCTGATGTTCCGGATCGCCGCCGTCACCAGCACGCCTTCGGCGCTCGCCAGCGGGCTCAGCATGAGTTCGATCGGAAACTCGCTGCCATCCTTACGAAGCGCCGTCAGTTCGATCCCCGTCCCGATCTGTTGTGCCAGCGCGTCGGCCGCGGAGCGGAGATCGTCGGCGATCAGCCGTTCGGCGAAGCCTTCCGGGATGATGTTGGTTACCGCCTGACCGAGAAGCTCGTCGCGCCGGTAGCCGAACTGGGTTTCGGCTTGGGCGTTCAGCAGGACGATCACCCTGTCCTTGTTGACCACCACCATGGCATCGGGGGCCGCCTCCAGCAGGCCGCGATAGCGGCTTTCCATCTGTGCCAGTTGTTTTTCGGCGGCCTTACGGACGCTGATGTTGCGGATCGCGGCGGTCACCAGAATGCCTTCGGCGCTCTCCAGCGGGCTTAGCATGAGCTCGATCGGGAACTCGCTGCCATCCTTCCGCAGCGCCGTAAGTTCGATCCCGGTGCCGATCTGCTGCGCCAAGGCATCGGCCGCGGAGCGCAGATCATCGGCGATCAGCCGCTCGGCGAAGCCTTCGGGGATGATGCTGGTTACGCGCTGGCCGAGAAGCTCATCGCGCCGATAGCCGAACTGGTTCTCGGCTTGGGCGTTGAGCAGTACGATCCGGCCGTCCCGGTCGACCACCACCATGGCGTCCGGGGCAGCCTCGAGCAAACCACGGTATCGGCCCTCCATCTGCGCCAGATGTCTTTCCGCCGCCTTGCGGACGCTGATGTTCCGAATGGCGGCGGTCACCAGGATCCCTCCGGCGCTCTCCAGCGGGCTCAGCATGAGCTCGATCGGAAACTCGCTGCCATCCTTCCGCAGCGCCGTGAGTTCGATTCCGGTGCCGATTTGCTGTGCCAGCGCGTCGGCCGCCGAGCGGAGGTCGTCTGCGATCAGTCGCTCGGCGAAGCCTTCGGGGATTATGTTGGTTACGCGCTGGCCGAGAAGCTCGTCGCGTCGGTAGCCGAACTGGGTCTCGGCTTGGGCGTTCAGCAGGACGATCCTGCCACCCTGATCGACCACAACCATGCCGTCCGGAGCAGCCTCGAGCAGGCCGCGATACCGGCCTTCCATCTGCGATAGGTATTTTTCCACCGTCTTGCGGACGCTGATGTTGCGGATCGCGGCGGTCACCAGAATCCCTTCGGCGCTCTCCAGCGGGCTCAGCATGAGCTCGATCGGAAACTCGCTGCCATCCTTCCGCAGCGCCGTAAGTTCGATCCCGGTGCCGATCTGCTGTGCCAGCGCATCGGCTGCCGAGCGCAGATCATCCGCGATCAGCCGCTCGGCGAAGCCTTCTGGGATGATGCTGGTTACGCGCTGGCCGAGAAGCTCATCGCGCCGATAGCCGAACTGGTTCTCGGCTTGGGCGTTGAGCAGTACGATCCGGCCGTCCCGATCGACCACCACCATGGCGTCCGGGGCAGCCTCGAGCAAACCGCGGTATCGGCCCTCCATCTGCGCCAGGTGTCTTTCCGCCGCCTTGCGGACACTGATGTTCCGAATGGCGGCTGTCACCAGGATCCCTCCGGCGCTTTCCAGCGGGCTCAGCATGAGCTCGATCGGAAACTCGCTGCCGTCCTTCCGAAGCGCCGTGAGTTCGATCCCGGTGCCGATTTGCTGCGCCAACGCATCGGCCGCGGAGCGCAGATCATCGGCGATCAGCCGCTCGGCGAAGCCTTCCGGGATGATGTTGGTTACGCGCTGGCCGAGAAGCTCGTCGCGCCGGTAGCCGAATTGGGTCTCGGCTTGGGCGTTGAGCAGCACGATCCGGCCGCCCTGGTCGACTACCACCATGGCATCCGGGGCGGCCTCGAGCAGACCACGGTATCGGCCTTCCATCTGCGCCAGATGCCGCTCGGCCGCCTTGCGGACGCTGATGTTCCGGATCGCCGCCGTAACCAGGATGCCGTCCGCGCTTTCCAGTGGGCTCAGCATAAGCTCGATCGGAAACGCACTGCCGTCCTTCCGAAGTGCTACGAGCTCGATCCCGGTGCCGATCTGCTGTGCCAGCGCGTCGGCCGCGGAGCGCAGATCGTCGGCGATCAGCCGTTCCGCGAAACCGTCGGGGATGATCTCGGTCACCTTCCGGCCAAGCAGTTCGTCGCGGCGATAACCGAATTGGGTCTCGGCTTGGGCGTTCACCAGCACGATCAGGCCGCCCTGGTTCACCACGACCATGGCATCCGGTGCTGCCTCCAGCAGCGCGCGATACCGGCCCTCCATCTGAGATAGATACTTCTTGGCGGCTTCGCGAGCCTGAGGCGCCGTGATTGCGCCGGGAGCGATCCGGTCGGGGACGTTGGCTTTCATCGACATGCCTGCGGCGAAACCCCGCAGCGGCCGGTCGCTACGGGGTCGACGAAAAAGGCAGGACGCTCCCAGGGGCCGCGGGCGGAACTTGCCATTTAATCCTCCTGGCAGAAAACATTCTCACCCTAACGGGCGAGATGTACCCCAAGGAGGCTCGGAAACTACTCAGAGCCGCTGCTAACGCGCCGGCAAGGCGTGGGCACGCGTTGCGCGGCGGCGGCACCGAGTCCCCACATTCGGTCAGATTCTGCTGCTGGCATGTAGCGCAGGTGCCCGCCGTGATGGCAAAGGGATCGGGATTCCGCCGTCGCGCTCAACCCGAATTGTGAAGAAATTCACCGCGTCAGTCGTTTTTTCTCGACATCGCGGATTTCCCAAGCCAACTTAGTTCGCAGATACCCCGTTTCGGAGCGGCCGCTTGACCAATTTTTGCGTGAGACTTCAAACTTTCACAATTCAGCGGTTCGCGGTTCGCGGGGGGCACGGTTAATTCTGCTAGACACTCACCGCCGATTAGGCTGCCGCTAAAGGAGACCTGAAATGCCACTGGACAGCAAATATCTCTACACCACCGACCCCACGCGTTTTGAGGGCATCCGTCGCGATTACCAGCCTGCTGAAGTCGAGGCGCTGGCTGGATCGTTTCGTATCCGCCATACGCTGGCCGAGCGTGGCGCCGAGCGCCTGTGGCATTTGCTGAAAACCGAGCCGTTCGTGCCTACCCTGGGCGCGCTTACCGGCAATCAAGCGCTACAGCAGGTCAAGGCCGGGCTGAAGGCGATCTATCTGTCGGGTTGGCAAGTCGCCGCCGATGCGAATGTCGCGGGCGAAATGTATCCCGACCAGTCGCTCTATCCGGTGAATTCGGT
>Ga0302310_10001537_pt1 | contig 19545 bp, 18 predicted proteins | sample III_Palsa_N1_2_FD_200451 | JGI IMG/M metagenome (GOLD analysis project Ga0302310, IMG submission 200451) | Peat permafrost microbial communities from Stordalen Mire near Abisko, Sweden - III_Palsa_N1_2 | ecosystem: Environmental > Terrestrial > Soil > Palsa > Peat permafrost | place: Sweden...
ATCGGCGGCATGTACGAGGACAACCTCTACCTGTCGACCCTGTACGAGTATCTCGAAACGCCGGTACCGCCATCCACCGGCACCGCGCAGGTCGGCGCCAACCCCAGCGACGGCATCCGCTTCGAGCGCGTCAGCTTTACCTACCCCGGCGCAAGCGAACCGGCGCTACACGACATCGATCTGCACATCAAACCCGGCGAATCGCTGGCGCTGGTCGGCCAGAACGGCTCCGGCAAAACCACCTTGATCAAGCTGCTGACGCGGCTGTACTCGCCCGATAGCGGCCGCGTGCTGCTCGATGGCACCGACCTGCGCGAGTGGGATGAAGGCGTACTGCTGCAGCGTGTCGGGGTGATATTCCAGGACTTTGCGCGCTACCAGATGCGCGTCGGCGAGAACGTCGGCGTCGGCGACGTCACCGCATTCGAGAACGCCGAGCGCTGGCGCGAAGCCAGCGACAAGGGCATGGCCAGCGAATTCATCGACACCTTGCCGGCCGGCTTCGATACCCAGCTCGGCAAATGGTTTCGCGACGGCCGCGAGCTGTCCGGCGGGCAGTGGCAGAAGATCGCATTAGCGCGTGCCTTCATGCGCTCGCGCGCCGACATCCTGGTGCTGGACGAACCGACCGCAGCGATGGACGCCGAAGCCGAAGCCACCATCTTCGAGCATTTCCGCGAACTATCCGGCGGGCGCATCGCGATCCTGATTTCGCACCGCTTCTCGACGGTGCGCATGGCCGACCAGATCATCGTGATCCAGGACGGCCGCATCAAAGAACGCGGCAGCCACGAGCGGCTGATGGCGCAGGCCGGCCACTACGCCCACCTGTTTTCGCTGCAGGCGCAAGGCTACCGCTAGGTCGCGCGTGGCAGCTTGACCCTGCCCGCCTGCGCGCCCCATGCTTCGCTGTCCGCTAGACCTATCTCCCTGGTTGAAACACACGCATGAGCAGTCGCTACAACGCCGCCGATATTGAAGTCCTCTCCGGTCTGGACCCGGTCAAACGCCGCCCCGGCATGTATACCGACACCACCCGCCCGAACCATCTGGTGCAGGAAGTGGTCGACAACTCGGTGGATGAGGCGGTGAACGGGCACGCCCGCAGCATCGAAGTGACGCTGCATGCGGACGGTTCGGTTGAGGTGAGCGACGACGGCCGCGGCATGCCGGTGGACATCCACCCCGAAGAAGGCGTGTCCGGCGTCGAGCTGATCATGACGCGGCTGCACGCCGGCGGAAAATTCAGCGGCAAGAACTACAGCTTTTCAGGCGGCCTGCACGGCGTCGGCGTGTCAGTGGTGAATGCGCTATCCGATCGCGTCGAGGTATCGATCCGCCGCGATGGCCACGAATACCGCATGGCCTTCGAGCACGGCGACAAGGTCAGCCCGCTGGAAATCATCGGAACGGTACCGAAGAAGCGCACCGGCACTACCCTGCACTTCTGGCCCGAAGCCAAGTATTTCGATTCGCCGAAGGTTTCGCTAACACGCCTGCGCCATTTGCTGCGGGCCAAGGCAGTGCTATGCGCCGGCCTCAGCGTCAAGCTCACCGACGTCGCCAGCGGCGAGGTCAACGACTGGTATTACGAAGACGGCCTGCGCGACTATTTGCGCGGCGAACTCGACGGCGGCGAGACATTGCTGCCGCATGATTTGTTCGTGCATCAGATGGCGCGCGATGTCGAAGGCATGGAAGTCGCGCTGGCCTGGCTGCCGGAAGGCGAGCTGCTGCAGGAAAGCTACGTCAACCTGATTCCCACCGCACAGGGTGGCACCCACGTCAACGGCCTGCGCACCGGCCTGACCACCGCCATCCGCGAATTCTGCGATATCCGCAACCTGCTGCCGCGCGGCGTGAAGCTGGCGCCGGAAGATGTGTGGGAGCGGCTGGCCTTTGTGCTGTCGGCTCGGCTGCAGGATCCGCAGTTCGCCGGCCAGACGAAAGAGCGGCTGTCGTCGCGCCAGACTGCCGGCATGATCGAAAACGTCGTCCACGACGCCTTCAGCCTGTGGCTCAACCAGCATGTCGACATCGGCGAGCGGATCGCGCAGCTGGCGATCGAACGCGCCAGCGCGCGCCTGAAAGCCGCCAAGCAGATCGTTCGCAAGAAGATTACCCAGGGCCCGCAGCTGCCCGGCAAGCTGGCCGACTGCACGGCGACCGACCTCACCCGGACCGAACTGTTTCTAGTCGAGGGCGACTCCGCCGGCGGCAGCGCCAAGCAGGCGCGCGACAAGGAGTTCCAGGCGATTCTGCCGCTGCGCGGCAAGATCCTCAACACCTGGGAAGTCGAGTCCGGTTCCGTGCTGGCGTCGGAAGAAGTGCACAACCTCGCCATCGCCATCGGCTGCGATCCGGGCAAGAACGATCTCTCCAGTCTGCGCTACGGCAAGGTGATCATTTTGGCCGACGCCGATTCGGACGGCCTGCATATTGCGACGCTGCTGACCGCGCTGTTCCTCAAGCACTTCCCCACCTTGGTCAGCGAAGGCCACGTCTTCGTGGCGATGCCGCCGCTGTTCCGCGTCGACGTTGGCAAGCAGGTTTTCTACTGCCTCGACGAGAGCGAAAAGGCGGCGATGCTGCAGCGGATCGAGCGCGAAAAAATGAAGGGCGCGGTCAGCACCACGCGCTTCAAAGGCCTGGGCGAGATGAACCCGCCGCAGCTGCGCGAATCGACCATCCATCCCGACACCCGCCGGCTGGTGCAGCTGACCATCGGCGACGAGGACGGCACCTCGAAACTGATGGACATGCTGCTGGCGAAAAAGCGCGCCGGCGATCGCAAGGCGTGGCTGGAAGAGAAAGGCGATCTGGCGACGCTGGAAGTCTGAGACCGTCCAAACGACGGCCTGCGTTATTCAACACGGCCGCCGTTTGTCGAATCACTTCGTGGTTCGCGCAAGCACTGCGACTCATCATCATCGTCGCGATCCCGCTTTATCTGGCTTATGAAGACGTGCGGCGTTTAAGCACACCCGGAAACTACCCTGGTTTTCCGGGAGGTCTCATGCATCCGACCCGCGACTCGCGCCGTATCTCCACACGCTTCCAATCCGCGAAGCGGAAAATCTGGAGTTACACATGAACAAGCATCAGCGTCTGCGTGGTATCGCCCTTGGACTCTCGCTGGCTTTTGCCACTGTCGCCGTGGCGCCGATGGCGATGGCCGACTCGATGAGCAACATGAGCATGGGCAAGACCGTCGAAGTGGGCGGCGCACCGATGTACCCGAATAAGAACATTATCGAAAACGCGGTGAATTCGAAGGATCACACCACTCTGGTTGCGGCCGTCAAGGCCGCCGGCCTGGTCGATACGCTCTCGGGCGCCGGCCCGTTCACTGTGTTTGCGCCGACCAATGAAGCATTCGCTGCCCTGCCCGCCGGCACCGTCGACACGCTGCTGAAGCCGGAAAACAAGGCCGATCTGACCAAGATCCTGACCTACCACGTGGTGCCCGGCAATGTGACCTCGGCCGACCTGCTCAAGCTGATCAAGAAAGGCGGCGGCAAGGCCTCGGTGAAGACCGTCGAAGGCGACTCGCTGATTTTCAGCAAGGATTCGCAGGGCGTGGCCATTACCGATGACAAGGGCAACGTTGCCCACGTCACGATCGCCAACGTAAAGCAGTCCAACGGCGAGATCCACGTCATCGACAAGGTTCTGATGCCGTAATCCGCATCGCTGTTTCGCCACACGCGTGTTTTCCCAGCGCCCCGGTTCTCCCACCGGGGCGGCTTTTTTTGTGCGCTCGACGGGGCTAAGGTGACGACTGGTTACTAATGAGCCACATACAATGTCATTGTTGCCCCCTCTCGATCTGCAGCGCTGGATCGACGACAACCGTCATCAGCTGAAACCACCTGTCGGCAACAAATGCATCGTCGATGGCGACTTCATTATCATGATCGTCGGCGGCCCCAACGCGCGTACCGACTATCACTACGACGAAGGCCCGGAGTTCTTTTACCAGCTCGAAGGCGAGATGGTTCTGAAAGTGCAGGATGACGGGCAAGCCCGCGACATTCCGATTCGCGCCGGCGAGCTTTTCTATCTACCGCCGCGCACGCCGCATTCGCCGCAGCGCATGCCCGCATCCATCGGACTAGTGATCGAGCGCAAGCGCCTGCCACAAGAGAAAGACGGGCTGCTGTGGTTCTGCGAAAACTGCAATCACAAGCTCTACGAAGAATTTTTCGTGCTCGATGACATCGAGCAGGATTTTCCGCCGGTATTCGATCGCTTCTATGGTTCGCGCGACGCGCGCACCTGCGACGAATGTGGCCATCTGAATCCCGCGCCGGCCAAATACGGCTGAGCAGCAAGTGCTGCAGTCATCCGTGGTCAGCCAAGCGCGGATGAATCTATTGACCGCGCGCCAGCCACTTGCCGGCCATGCGCCTCAGCGACACATCGGCTGACACATCGGTCGCGATGTCGCGGATCGATTTCCACGCCAGCGCCAGCGACTCTTCGCTGATCGCAAACTGTTCGCTACCCATAGCACGCACTACGTAGCGAACGTCGTAATGCCAGTGCTCGGGCTCATCGCCGCGCGCGGGAATGCGGTGCATGTCAAGGTCGAAAATATCCGGCTCGACCACCAGATCGATCAATCCCGATTCTTCCTCCGCCTCGCGCAGGGCTACGTTGGCTAGGTCACGATCACCGTCGGCATGCCCACCCAGCTGCAGCCAGCGATCAAGCTTGCGGTGATGGGTCAACAGCACGCGCTCGCCATCCGCGCTCACCAGCCACGCCGAACCGGTGAAGTGGCCGACCGGATGACTGCGCATAAAGGCTTCGCTATCTGAATCGAAAAACTGTCTAAATAGAACGGCTGAGTCGCCTTCCCGCTCGCCCGATCCAGCGTAATGGCTCAGCGCGGTTGAAAGAGTCCCGGTAGTCATCGGCAAAAAAATTTCCAGCGCGAAGCCCAAACCCCATTCTATGCGGCAAAGCGTCTTGTACGCTCACCGAGGCTCCGCTATGGTTGAAGGATAAGCTTCTGTATTAAAACAATACGTCGTACCTACGGGGATCACCACATGCTTTTCAAGCGCGTCAAGCCGCTCGACCAAATTCTTGCTACCGCTGAAAAGAAAAGCCTCAAACGACAGTTGGGCCCCATCCAGCTGACCCTGCTCGGCGTGGGTGCGATCATCGGTACGGGTATCTTCGTATTGACCGCGGAGGCTGGCCAAAAGGCCGGTCCCGGCATGATGATCGCCTTCGTGATCGCGGCCACTGTCTGCGCACTCGCGGCTCTGGCCTACGCCGAACTGGCGTCGATGATTCCGGTTTCAGGTTCTGCTTATACCTATACATACGGCGTACTTGGCGAAGGTCCGGCCTGGGTCGTCGGCTGGGCGCTCGTACTGGAATATGCGATCGCTGCGGCCACGGTGTCAGTCGGTTGGTCGGGCTACATGAATGGTCTGCTGGGGCGCGCCGGGTATTCCATCCCCGCGTTTTTGCGCACGGGGCCTATGGATGGCGGGAGCTTCAACTTACTGGCCTTTTTGATTGCCCTGGTGATCACCGTGCTGCTGGTCGTGGGCACGTCGAAGTCGGCCAAGGTCAACGCGGTTCTTGTCGCCATCAAGATCATCGCGCTGACGGCCTTCATCATCGTCGCGGTGCCGGCGGTAAAGTCTTCTAACTTCGTACCATTCGTACCGAACGGCTGGGGCACGCCGTTCGGTGGCGTTGGCGTACTTGGCGCGGCGGCTTCGATCTTCTTCGCCTACGTGGGCTTCGACGCCGTTTCGACGGCGGCGGAAGAAACCAAGAATCCAAACCGCAATATTCCCATCGGCCTGCTCGGCTCGCTGATCGTCTGCACCATTTTCTATCTGCTGGTGAGCTACGGCGCCGTCGGTTCGGTCGGCTCGCAGCCGATGCTGGGACCGAACGGCGTTTCGCTGCAGCCGGGCACGCCTGCGATGGCGGCGGCCTGCGTAGGCTCCGAAGCCCTGGTCTGCAGCAAAGATGCCCTGGCTCACGTCATGGTGCTGATTGGCCACAACACGATGGGATCGCTGATCGGGCTTGCTGCCGCGCTAGCGTTGCCTTCCGTGATCCTGATGATGATCTACGGCCAGTCGCGCATCTTCTTCACGATGTCGCGCGACGGCCTGCTGCCGAACTTCCTTTCCACCGTACATCCGCGCTTCCACACCCCGCATATCCTCACGATCATTACGGGCGTGTTCGTTTCGCTCTTTGCGGCGCTGTTTCCCGTGGGAATCCTGGCCGACATCACCAACTCGGGAACGCTGTTCGCCTTCATCATGGTCGCCATCGGCGTCATGGTCCTGCGCGTCAAACAGCCCGAGCGTCCGCGGCCATTCCGCACGCCGCTGGTGTGGCTTATCTGCCCGCTCGCCGTGGCCGGCTGCCTGCTGCTGTTCTTCAACCTCAGCGGTTATACCCTGACGCTGTTTTTCAGCTGGGCAGCCATCGGACTTGTCGTGTACTACCTCTACGGTTACCGCAAGAGCCATCTGGCCAACGGTACCGAAGCGAGCTGAAATACAACGCTGAACTCTGATGCATCGACCGGCACGGTAACCACCGTGCCGGTTTTATTTCTGGAACGCACATGCTCAAACAGCTACTCGCGCGCAAGACTGATTTTTCGCAAACCGACGACGGCAGCCACGGCCCGGCGCTTAAGCGGACGCTGGGACCCTGGGGGCTCACGGCGCTCGGTATCGGGGCGGTCATCGGCGGCGGCATTTTCGTGATTACCGGCCAGGCCGCGGCCGAGCATGCGGGCCCGGCGATCATTCTGGCTTTTGTCATCGCGGCGATCTGCTGCAGCTTTACCGCGTTGTGCTATGCCGAGTTCGCCACGCTGATTCCGATGTCGGGCAGCTCGTATTCCTATGCGTATGCCACGCTGGGCGAGCTGGTGGCGTGGTTCATCGGCTGGAACATGGTGCTGGAATACGGCGTGTCGGCGTCCGCCGTGGCGGTGAGTTGGACCGGTTATTTCGTCAGCCTGCTCGACCATGTCGGCATCCATCTGCCGACGGTGCTGACGAATGCACCGTTGGCGTATACCGATGGGCATCTGGTGACGACCGGCGCGCTGTTCAATCTTCCCGCGGTGGCCATCGTGATGGCGCTGACGTGGCTTTGCTACGTCGGTATCCGGGAGTCCAGCGGCGCGAATCTGGTGATGGTGATTTTCAAGGTTGCGCTGATCGTGCTGGTCATCGCTGCCGGATGGCACTACGTGAACCCCGCGCTCTGGCACCCGTTCATTCCAGCCAGCCAGGGGCCGGAAAAATACGGCTGGGCCGGCATCATGCGCGCGGCGACGCTGGTGTTCTTTGCCTATATCGGTTTCGAGGCAACGTCCACGGCGGCGCAGGAGGCGAAGAACCCGCAGCGCGATCTGCCGATCGCAACACTTGCCTCGCTGGCGATCTGCACGATCCTGTATATCGGCATCGCTGCCGTGATCACAGGCCTTCTGCGCTTCGACCAGCTCGATACCGCCGAGCCGGTAGTCACCGCCGTACGCGCGCACCCGCAGCTGTTCATGCTGCGCTGGGCGGTGGAGATCGGCGCCTTGATCGGCCTGTCGTCGGTAATTCTGGTGATGATCATCGCGCAGCCGCGCATCTTCATGATCATGGCGCGCGACGGACTGCTGCCGCCGGTGTTTGCCAAGATCCATCCGAAATACCACACGCCGCATATCAACACGGTGATCACCGGCGTGGGCATCGCTGCGCTGGCGGCGGTCTTCCCGCTCGACGTGCTCGGTGACCTGGTGTCCATGGGTACGCTGATTGCCTTCGTCGCGGTCTGCGCCGGCGTGCTGATTCTGCGCAAGACGCGGCCCGATTTGCCGCGCACCTTCCGCGTGCCGTGGGCACCGGTGACCTGCGTGCTCGGCGTGCTGAGCTGCCTGACGCTGCTTTACTGGGAGAACTGGTACCAGTGGCTACTGCTGGGCATCTGGACGGTCGTCGGCATGGCCATCTACTTCGGTTACGGACGCCGGCACAGCCATTTGCGCCAAGAGCAGGCGCTGAGCTCAAAGGCCTGAATTTCGCCGAATGGCTGGAAAAATGCCGAATTGCCGCCGATAACTGCATTTCCTGGCTGCGCATGCTTCCTCACTCCGGGCCGCAGAAAGTCTCAACGTCGACTGAGAATTTTTTCATAAGCCATTGTTTTAAAAAGATTTAACGAGAATTTTCCGAGAGAAATTTTCGCACCAGCCGCCCATTCGCGTTGCTCGGGAGTATCATCCGCAGTCCGGGGATATCACTTGGCAGTGGGCCTTCGGATCGCCGCCCGGCGCATCAAGTGGGGTCAGCTCCTCAGCTTGGTGCGTCGGGCGGCACTTTATGGGAATGACCGAATTGCATCGGCGAGGTTGGCGAATCTCTTCTCTGCGCAACCCGCCATGCAAAAAGGCCGGCAAGATGCCGGCCTTTTTATTTCACGCTCTAACCTTCGCGCATCGAAGACGCGTTGCGAAGATCAGCCCGCTTTCGGGTTATGCGACACGCACCAGCCCTTCGAGTTGACCGACTTGCCCGGGAACAGTTGGCACGGTCCACGACCCGTCGCGCCGCCGGAGTAGAACTGGCAGTTGGAGCAGTTGTCGCCCGCCTTGTGTTTCGGATCGGTCGCCTTGCTGCCATCTTCCACATAGCCCAGCGCCTTGGCCGTGGGATCGTCCACACTGACCGGCGGCAGGTCGGCGGCGCGCGCGAAGCGCGGCAGGCCACCCATGATCGCCACTGCGGCCGTGGTACCGGCAGCGACCTTCAAAAAACGACGCCGTGATTCGATGTTCTTCTCATTTGACATGGGCAAGCCTCCGTCATGTATCCCACGCCCTTTGCGGTGGATTGCGGCGATAGTACGCCTGTTTCGTCAATCATTCGTGACTGGCGAGAATGGCTCTCATTCAAGACTGGTCGGGCGTTTGTGCGTGATATGATGATCTTCCATTTGGACGTCCAAATCCCATGAGCCAGCAGCTACCCGCCACGATGTCGACCAGCCTGTTCGACGCGCGCGCAGACTCAATCGCAACTACTGCGCGAGAGCTCGCAGCGCTCGGCTGGACGCCGGCGACCAGCAGCAATTTTTCCGCCCGCATCGACGCCGACCACGCGGCGATCACCATCTCCGGACGCGACAAAGGCAAGCTCGGTCGCGACGACATCATGCTGATCGACATGCATGGCAACGCCGTCGGCACCGAGGCGAAACCGAGCGCAGAGACGGCGCTGCATACCCAGATCTACCGTCGCTGGCCCGCGATGGGCGCCGTGCTGCATACCCACTCGCGCACGCAGAGCGTCGCCTCGCGTTTGTATGCGAACGACGGCATGATCCGCCTGCAGGGCTGGGAGCTGCAGAAAGCGATTACCGGCTACACCACGCACGAAAGCCTGCTGGAGATACCAGTCTTCCCCAACACCCAGCACATGCCCGAGCTGGTCGATCAGGTCGAGGCGTGGATCGACAGCGGCAAACCGCTGCATGCGTATTTGATCGACGGCCACGGCATCTATACTTGGGGCCGCGACATGAAGGAAACGCACCGCCATCTGGAAGCACTCGAATTCCTGCTGGGCTGCGAACTGGATCTGAAAAGGTTGAGGGCATCATGAGCCAACTACGCATCTTCGACGAAAGTCATCCCGACACCGAGCTCGCGCTGCACCGCGAGTACGCCGCCATCGCCCGCGAGCTGGGCAAGGTTGGCATCCGCTTCGAACAGTGGTCGGCCAGCCAGCCGATTTCGCCCGGCGCCAGCCAGGACGAGGTCATTGCCGCCTATAAAACGGACATCGATCGGCTAATGGCGGAAACCGGCTACCAGGCCGTCGACGTGATCAGCCTCACGCCCGATCACCCCGATCGCGCCACGCTGCGGCAGAAGTTTCTCAGCGAGCACACCCACAGCGAGGACGAAGTGCGCTTTTTCGTCGCCGGCGCCGGCCAGTTCACCCTGCACATCGACGGCAAGATCTACGACGTGCTGTGCGAATCCGGCGACCTGATCGGCGTCCCCGACGGTACGCGCCACTGGTTCGACATGAGCGAAGCGCCCTACTTCGTGGCGATTCGCTTCTTCACCAACAAGGAAGGCTGGGTCGCCAACTTCACCGGCGACGGTATTGCCGAGCGTTTCCCGCGGATGCAGCCCTATTCGCCAGCACCTCGCTGAATAGAACCCGCCGTCGCTGACACGGCCAAGTCAAACGTTGACCGGCCAGATCGCCCGGTCGTTTATGCTGGGCGCCTTTTCCAGGCAACGCCAAACCATGACCGATATCCGCGCCATCGTCACCGACATCGAGGGCACCACCAGCTCGATCAGCTTCGTTCGTGATGTGCTGTTTCCCTATGCCCGCGAGCGCCTGCCCGCCTTCATCGAAACGCATGGCGACACGCCCGAGGTGCAGCACTGGCTGCACGAGGCGGCGAAAGAGGCCGGCCTGGTCGAGGCCAGCCGGCAGGAGATCATCGAACGGCTGATCCGCTGGATCGACGAAGATCGCAAGTCGACCGCGCTCAAGGCGCTGCAGGGCATGATCTGGAAAGACGGCTATGAGGCCGGCGATTACCAGTCCCACATGTACCCCGAAGTCGCCGCTCGTTTGCGGGCGTGGCAGGCCAGCGGCCTCTCGCTGTACGTTTATTCGTCCGGCTCCGTGCCGGCGCAGAAGCTGCTGTTCGGTTTCAGCGAAGCCGGCGATTTGACGCCGCTCTTTTCCGGCTACTTCGATACCGAGACCGGCCACAAGCGCGAGGCCGACTCTTACACGAAAATCGCTGAAGCCATCAGCCTGCCACCGCATGAGATCCTGTTTCTGTCGGATATCGTGGAAGAGCTCGACGCCGCGCAGGCGGCCGGCTTGCAGACCGCGTGGCTGATCCGCGAACCGCTGGCCTGGCCAAACGCGCCGCGCCATGCGGCGTATCGCGATTTCGACGCCATCCAACCCTGACGCCCCCGCGTACGAGCCCTGCCATGCGAACTGCACTGATCACCGTCCTCGCGTTCGCTGCCGGCGTCCTGGTGATGCTGTGGCTGCCGCGTCACTCCGCCCTCAATTTCGGCACCGGCCAACCCGGTTCGACGACGGCTACGGCGACCGGTTCCAGCAGCGGCGAACCGGCAGCAGCGTCGTCGGCCGACGACGATCCGGATGAAAACAACGACGCCGACTGGCCGAGCACTGGCCCGTCGCCCGAGCAGGTGATGTATGCGCAGCCGAAGATGGTCGCCGATGCGCTGGCCAAACTCACCCCGCGCGTCGCCGGCAAAACGAATCTCTACCTGGTGACCTTTGCCGGCGACGGTGGCGAGGACGTGTTCCGCAACGAGGCCGAATACGCCGCGCAGCTTTTCCCGCAGCGCTTCGGCCCTACCGCGCACACGCTGGTGCTCGAAAACAATCCCGACACCTTGTCCAGCCACCCGCTGGCCAGCTGGAGCAACCTGGAGGCGGCGCTCGACGGCGTGGCCAAGGTCATGAAGCCCGATCAGGACGTGCTGATGCTCTACATCACCAGCCACGGCGACGAGGATCACAACCTGCTGGTGGATATGGACCCGCTGGCGCTGGACCAGATCGGCGCACCGGACCTTGCCGGCATCCTGGCCAAACGCCCCTTCAAATGGAAGGTGCTGGTGGTCAGCGCCTGCTATTCGGGCGGCTTCGTGCCGCCCCTGCACGGCGCCGGTACGCTGGTGATCACCGCGGCCCGCACCGACCGCAGCTCGTTCGGCTGCGGCAGCGATTCGGACGCGACTTATTTCGGCAAGGCCTGGCTGGTGGACGCGCTGAACCAGACGCCGGATTTCATCGCCGCCTTCAAACAGGCCAGCGGTGAAATCAACCAGTGGGAGCAGCGCGACAAACTTACGCCGTCCGAGCCTCAGATCGATATCGGCAGCGGCATCGCCGAACAGCTCGCGCTGTGGCGCCAGGGTTTCACGCCAGGTCCCGCTGTGCCATTCAAGCCGGCGGCGCCGGCGCCAGCCAGTACGACAGCGCTGGCGCAGTAGCTCGAAGCTCGCTTGGCTTTACGGTGCCCGCGGAGCTTTGGCGCGCGTGCGCTTTGGCGGCACCCGCGCCCCGTCCTTGGGTGAAGGAGCGCCGCCATCGCTCATCTGTTCCATCCACGACAGCGTGTCGATGTAGGACAGGAAATGCTGCAGATAGCCTGGCGAAAGCTCGTGCATGAGGGAGAGCGACCGGTGCACCAGGCTGCCCGAGTTGAGCGGTCCGGCATCGGCAGGCACCTGCTCCAGGGACTGGCGTATCTGGCTCTCGATGCGCACCTCGGACCAGATGTTTCTGAACTCGTCCAGCGCCTCCAGCGTTGGCAGTGCAGCGGTCCCAGGCGCCGCGTTAGTCGTCGCGAGATCGTCAACGCGAGTCGCCGCGCGGTTGGCGATGTCATCGAGCAATTTGCCTAACGCGCCGCGAGCCGGCGCTGATGGCGCGGGCACGCCGTCGGCATCGCCAGCGCGGGATGACGCATTGTCGAGATCCGCCGTATACGCCTCGACAAGCTTGGCCAGCCGCTTATCCAGCAGCTGCCGCGTCGCACCGTCATAGCCTGCCGCACGCCGCTCCAGCGCTTCGATGAAATGAAATCGCCACGGACTCAGGCGATCGGCGTTCTGCTGCCGCCACGCGTCGAGGATCTTGCGGATGCGTGATGCGCTATCACTCATGAGCCGCCACGGCTGCCGTCGGCTGCTTCGGGATCGGCGAAATTTCCACGCGCCGGTTCTTCGCCCGTCCCTCGTCGTCGGCATTCGAGCCTACCGGCTGCTCGGCACCGAACGCCGCGGCAAACACCGACGAGGCCGGCAAACCATCGGCGATCAAGGCTCGCGTCACGGTCAGCGCGCGCTCGGCGGATAGCTCCCAGTTGTCGGCGAACTGCCGGTTGCCGTCGCGCACTTGCCGGTCATCGGTGAAACCGCTCACCATCAGAATCTCGTCGCGCGACTTGAGGTAGTCGGCCAGCGGGGCCGCCAGGCTCTTCAGTACCTCGTGCCCCTCGGGCTGCAGCTGATCGGAGTTCAGCGCAAACAACACGCTGCCGCGAATGCCGATACGCCCGTTGACGAGGGTCACGCGGCCAGCCGCCAGCGGAACCGCCAGCGCCTGCTCCAGGGTCATGCGGCGCTTCGCCTCGGCCTGCTGCTGTTTGACCGCTTCATCGAGCTTGTTCGACAGCTGCAGCTGCACGCCGATCACGCCCACCAGGATCAGCACGAACACGCCCAGCAGCACCGACATCAGGTCGCCGAAGGCCGCCCATATCGGCGCCGTCAACTCTTCGACGCCTTCCACTTCGTCGCTCATGTCGCGTCGGTCCCGGCGAGCGCACGCTGGCCGGCGAGCTGCTGCATTTCCTCGATGATCTGCTTCTGCGACAGCATGCTCAGGTCGATCACTTCCCTCGCCTGCGCGACGTAATAGGCCAGCTGCTCGTCGCTGCGTGCGAGCGACTTGTCCAGCGCGGCTTCGATGCGCTGCAGGTGCTCCATCAGCAGCCCGTTCGATTCGCCGAACGTCTGCACGGCCGCGCCGAAGACTTCGCCCAGGCTGGCCACCTCGACGGCACTCCCGGTGACCTGCGCAGCCACGTGACCGAGCTTGCCGGTTTCCGCCTCGATGTGATCAGTGAAGCGCGTGCCGACACGGTCCAGCAGATCCGCCGACGTGGCCACCAGCGCGTCGACGGCCTCGCGTTGCTCGGTGGACGCGTGGTTCACCGCATCGAGCAGGGTATCGAGCGTGGCCATCAGACGGCTGCGCTCCTCCAGCATGGCGGTATCGCGGACCATGCTGTCGGAGAGTTTCTGGCGCATCTCCGCGACGACTTCGGCAGCAGCCCTGGGCGCTTCGGACGCGGCTTGCACGAGCCGGGAAATTTCGGCGATCGTGTCGCTGGCATGCGCCTGGGTCTGGGCCGAGATGTCGTGCGCCGTCTTCGTCAGCGTGTCGCAAATCGCCAGCTGCCGACTCGCGGCCTGCTCACCCGCCTGCTCCCACTGGTTGCTCAGCACCGCGGTCATCGCAGCGAACGCATCCGTCCAGGTCGTCAAACGGTTCTGGTCCCGCGATTCCAGCAACGTCTGCAAGTCCGCATGCGACTGGTGCACGCGATGGAGCAGCGCCGTGGCGCGTTCATCGAACGTCGCCGCCGCCGCGCTCAACGCCTGCTGATGGCGAGTCGCCAGATCGGCGTTGACGGCATCCTGCCGCGACAGCGCATCGCTCCACGCACTCGCCGCGCCGACCGCCGTGGCGTCGAGGCGTGCAGCGACGCCGTCGATCAGGCCAGCCGAGCGTTGCTCGAAGGTGTCGCTGAATTGCTGCAGAGAGCGGCGCAGATCCTCGGCCAGCGCCTCGTTCGTCCGCTGCTGTTGCGCCAGTGCCTCGTTCCAGCTCGCCGCCATCGTCGTGGTGGTCGTCTCCAAGCGGGTCGACAAACCTTCCAGCTGACGCTCCACAGCCTGCGTTACCGTGTCGTGCAGCGATGCCGTTTCGCGTGCGAGACCGGCCATCGTCGCTTCCACTGCCGGCTGCAGCGCCGCGCCGACCGCTGCGGCACTCGCCGCGACGCTCTCCTGCAACGACGCCTGCACGGCGGTGGCAAGGCGCGTATAGGTGGCCTCGGAACTTGCATGGAACGCTTCATGGCTCGCGACCTGCCGCTCGCCGGTCGCCATGCTCTGCTGTTCGAAGGTCGCCATCATCGTCTGCAGACGATCGACCAGGACCGGCATCAGTTCGGTCTGCTGCTGCAGCAGCTTGAACGACTCCTCGCGCTGATGGCTCTGCGAATAAATGCGCAGGGTCGTGGCGATGTTCGCATCCAGCACCTGCACCGCCTGCAGCCGTTCGCGCCGGCATAGCGCCGACAGCAGCCCGAGCATCGCCGAGCTGGCCACGCCGGCGATCGAGGTGCCGAACGCAAAACCCAGCCCCTTGACCGGCGCGGCGAGCGAGCCGCGGATCGCCTGCAAATCCGTCGCGCTCTCCAGCGCCATGCCGGTACCTCGCAGCGTCGCCATCATGCCCAGCAGCGTGCCCAACATGCCGAGCAGCACGAGCAAGCCCACCAGATACGAGGTCAGCACCGGCACCGGCAAGGCCACGCGCTCACCCTCGATGCGCAGGCGCGTCGCGTTGCGCAGGCTCGGATGCAAACGGCCGAGCCAGTCGCTCAGGCTCGCCGGTGCGGTGGACAGATCTGTTACCGCGCGCGTCAGCGTGAGCGTGGCCTCCCGATAACGGTGCAGCTCCAGCGCGCCCGCCAGATAGCACGCGCCAATCACCATCGTGACCGAGGTCGCCACCGGATTGGTTCCGACGTAGCCAGCGCCGATCCAGCACACCGCGGCCAGACCGACGAAAAACACCGCGAGATGAAGCAGATTTCTGACCATGACGCCTCAGTAATTAGGTGCGAAGCGCTGCGAGCAGGCCTTCCACCGGATGAAAACGAACGTCCAGCTCCGCGAGCAACACGCTCTGCACGTCCTGACGAAACACGTCCAGCCATGCGCCAGGCGTAATCGCCGTAGCGACCTCGGCAACCTGCGCCTCGGCCAACGCCTTCTGCTCGCTCTGACGCAGGCGTTCAAAACGATCGCCGAGCAGCACGGGCACGCGAGCCAGCAACGCCTGCTCGCGCGGACTCAGCACACGCTCCATGACTGCATCGACGTCGGCCAGCCGCGCCATGTCGACCGACTGCTGCGCAAGCATGTCGCGCAAACGGCCGCGCAGATTACCAGTAGCCGCCTGCATCGACCGCTGAATGGCCAGATAGCGCTGACGAAACACCGAGTAATCGACCGCTTCAGGCGCGCCCTCTTCCCCGGTCCATGCTTGCTCGACAACGCGCTGACGCGACGTAGCGAACGTGCCATCGCCCACAATGGCGCTGACCAATGAGCGACGCACACGGGCGCACTCTTCCGCTTCCGCGCTGCAGAAAGTTGGCGCATCCACGTCTACCTGGGACGGCGTGCCATCAAGCGTCGTCGACAGCGCCAACGCATGCGTCCAATCCAGCCACTGGCCCAACCTTTCCGACAACGATTGCCTGGATGGTCGAGCATCAACGTCCGTCAGGCGGGCAAGCAAGCGAATAAACGTCGGGCCACGGACACTGGTCCGGTGAGTAGCTTGCGGCATATTTCTCGCTGAAAAACCGCTATTTTACATGCTAATGGGGTAGAGGCGTTCAGGTGCTGGCTGGCACGCAAAAGGCCACAGCGAACTGCTGGCCTAAGGCAACATGCGTTTTGAACCTCAGTAGAAGGTCATTAGCTCCAATACGCGCGCTCTCAGCAAAGCTGGACTTTGGCAGATGCGCATACCTTTTCTATCCAACAAATCCCCCCATTCCAACTGCAACCCATTTTTGAAGGTGATGTTCGAAAGGCAAGCCTCAAGTTGATCTTGCGAGGCAGCAAGGCAGCAACGTAGCATTTGATCTGGAAGTGCGATCGATCCATACGCAGGGGGAAAAAATGAGCTTTCGTAATTTTTTGTTCGTTGCATTCGCAGCGATGGCGTTGTGTGGCTGTGGAATCAAAAGGCAAAGCATTCGTGACACGACATCTATCCCTGAAGGCTCTGGCGTCATTGTGGCAAGAATCATTTTTGTCCAGAAAAATGCGGTGGGAGATGAACCCGTTCCCGCCCTAACTGCCATCAAGAAGACCAGCCTGACAGTTGCATCCCTGATTTGGCAACTGCAGCCAGGAGAATCTTTTAGCGTCATGACCTTGCCCGCCGGAGCCTATACGTGGCGAGGACTGTATGTAGGAAGGCGGTACTCGGAATTTCGGAATTTGATGCCGTTCGAGGTTCATGCTGGGAAGATCAATTACGTGGGCGACATTGTTGTTTCGATCGATTGGAGTGATTTGACTCACTACGGCATGCATGTAAGTAGCGATCAGGCAACCTCTGAAAACTATTTGCATAGCGCCTATCCTCAACTCTCAGCGCACTACCCGATCACCGCCAGCATCACCGAAGATGCGCGATAAAATCCTGTTTAATCCACAGATGCACTTACCTTAGTAATGAAGCTTGCCTATGAGAGCAGGCGTGGCTTCCAAAGATTGAGGTGCCGATCATGCGTGATCGTTGCTTCTTGATGGGCATCGTCATTCCACTATTTACCTCCACACCACCGAAAGCGCACTGAAAGCTATCTCGACAGAAGCTCACCCACTGTGCGAGGTCCGATCGACCTCGCCTCTGGCGACCGCGACAAGGAAGGCTTATGTCACGCTGGCTATGGCTGTGCATGCTCCTGTTCTGCTCAGGTGTTTGCGCGCAAGGACAATTGAAGTTCAGTGCACCCTGGGGTCCGCATGCCATCGGCTTCAAGGTGGTGCATCTAGTCGATAGCAGCCGCAGCTGGAACGACGGTCACGACCCACTCACTGGCGCACCCGTTACCGCCATGCTCGAACGACCCTTGCAGGTACTGGTGTGGTATCCCGCAGGTGCTGCCGGCAAGCCGATGGTTTACAGCGACTACTTGGCACTGCTTGCAAGCGAAGACGGTGCGGTGAATGATCAAGCCATGATCCAGCGCGTTGTCGATGGCCAGATTCAGGCATGGGCCGGTGCCGATCAGCTGAGCGGCTATCAGGCCATCGCAGCTCAGCCCGTCCACGCCACCACCGCGGCAACGCCAGCCGCTGGACCCTTCCCGCTGGTCATCTATGCCCCCAGCGACAGCAACGCTTCATTTGAGGACGACGTGCTGTGCGAATACCTCGCAAGCCATGGTTATGTCGTGATCTCTACCAGCTCGCGCGGCGCGCACCTGCCATACATGACCAATGCGCAAATGCCGGTGGATATGGCCAATACGCGTGCGCAAGCCGCCGATATCGGCGCATTGATCGGGCAAGCTACAAAGCTGGCTGCGGTTGATACAAATAAAATCGCCGTGCTCGGCTACAGCTGGGGTGGCATGGCGAGCACCTTCGCGGCGACCACGGATGACCGAATCAAATTACTGGTGGAACTCGACGGGTCGGTGCGTTACTACCCGAAACTGCTGGCGATGGCGCCCGACATCACCCCAGATCGTATCCAGGTGCCGCTGCTGTTTTTTGCCGACCGGGAAGATCCACTCACCCCGAACAAAAACAACAAGCCGGGCAGTTTCATCGATCGCATCCAGCATGCCGATGTCACCACCATCTGGCTGCGTGACATGCAACACGATGACCTCACCAGCGACAGCCTGCGCTTCGGCAACAATCACCCGCACGGGCCCGCCACGGCGCAGCAGCGCAGCGAAAGCTATTCGTGGATAGCGCGCTATACGCTCGCCTTTCTCGACGCGCATTTCAAAAACGACCCGTCGGCAAAAACATTTCTTGGCACGACACCCGAAACGCAGGGCGTTCCGGCGGGCATGTTCGTCAAGATGCATCGCGCTTCGCGTGGCCCTGCCCCATCACTGCAGGATTTCGCGCAACATCTAGGCAAAGCCGGCTTCGATCACAGCACCACGGTATATGCCGATTACCACCACGCGCATCCGGATTTCAGCCTCACGCAAGACCAGCTTGAGCCATGGATTTCCGCGCTGGTTCATCTGCATGATTTCCAGCGTGCACTTGGGCTTGCGCAGCTAGGAACCTTCATTGCGCAGAAGCGCAGCAATGCATGGATGGATCTTGCGTATGTCGACGATATGCTGCGCCAGCCTGCTCAGGCGCTGCACGCGTTTCAACAAGCGCTGCGCTTTGATCCTGGCAACGCTTATGCGCGCGCGCAAGTACGCCGCCTAAGTAAAGTCAAATGAATCGAAACGAACATCACAGCGGGAAAAATGCGCACAGTGGCACATTAAGCAGTGGGGTTAAGGCGTCAGAGCGCAGAGCTTTCGCTCCTACCCAATGCCTGGCTTTGCGGGCACCACAAAGGCCAGTCAATCTGCGATAGGCAGAGACGACCCAAATCGGACCGAGCGCAAAGCTGATTCCAAAGCTGGATACAAGGAGGCGATATGACGAGGACTAAAATTGCATTTGTTGTCGCGCCGCTTATCGCCAGCATGCTCTATTGGTGGTTCGTAACTGTCGAACACCTGCGCCGTACCGGAGTCACGCCTAGTGAGGGTTTGGGTTTCTTTGGACTCGTCCTAGTTTTTGCCTATGTTGGCACCGTATTCCTTGCGCTACCAACCTATCTTCTTCTCAAGCGTCTGAGATTCTTGGAAAGCTTTCCAATTCTCGTTGCAGGAACGCTCATTGGCTGGCTACTGATCAGTTTTGCTGACGACGGACGCGTGTGGGTGCACCCCGAAGGATTCGCCACGGGCATCGTTGCGGCATTTACGTTTTTGCTGGTCCGCGGCAAATACACCTCGCAAGATAGCCGGGGCTAGAGTTCGCTTTCGACCCAGGCTGTGTGAAAACTCAAGGTCGGCTCTGACGAGCGCAAATCTCGACTGTTTTTTGCCGTCTGTGGC
>Ga0302310_10001544_pt1 | contig 19488 bp, 16 predicted proteins | sample III_Palsa_N1_2_FD_200451 | JGI IMG/M metagenome (GOLD analysis project Ga0302310, IMG submission 200451) | Peat permafrost microbial communities from Stordalen Mire near Abisko, Sweden - III_Palsa_N1_2 | ecosystem: Environmental > Terrestrial > Soil > Palsa > Peat permafrost | place: Sweden...
TCACGCACCCTCTCCCGCATCTTCCGCACGACGGCAAGAATAGTTTTGCCGGCGTTAAATCTGCGTTATCGCGCACGGTAACTGATCCGAATTCACCTTTGGGAAACCGATCCATGCCCACGACTGATAACGTCCTTCTGCCCGGCATGATCGGCGCTACACCTTGTCTTTAATTTATCCAGCCAATAGTCTTCCTAAGACGCACGGGCTCGCTGGAGCGACCTGGCAGCCGCAAGTGCGGCCTGATGTTGCCATCCGAGAGGAACCCCCAGATGCGTCGAGGAACCACAGACTACGCAATCCGATGGGTTGTGATCGCGGCGTTCGCTCTCCTGGCAATTATCGGCCTAAAACTTCTGGGCGTATCGCTCGACCGTCCTTCCACCATCAGCGTGACCCGGGTGCTCGGGGAATTCTTCTTGCTTGTCCCCTTGTTCATGATCCTGGCGTGGCGAGCGCCGAAATATGCTCACCTCACCGCAACACCGATCGACCTCGTGCATTCGATTGTGCAGTTGGCCGCGGTCGTGCAGGTATTTCTGCCGATCAGTTATATCGCCGCCGATCTGAGCAGACACTTTCCGCTGATGGATGACAGGCTGGCCGGCTGGGATGCCTTCCTGTTCGGCTCCGCCCGGACTGCGCTCGCGCACTGGGTTGACGCTCGCCCCGCGGTCGCCTGGACCCTTGCGAAGGTCTATTCCTCTACCGGGGCACAGGCGGTGATCCTATTGATCATCGGCAGTTTTCTTCGACCACACGACCGCAACAGCGAATTGATCTGGCTTGCCATCGCCGTCGTGACCTTCACCGCGGCGATTTCCATCTTTACCCCCGCCCTCGGCGGAACGGGATATATTGGTACGAGCCACATCGATATCCTAAGGCACATCCGAGCCGGGGCGTGGAAAACATTCAGTTATGACCACACCGAAGGCCTGGTGACCTTCCCATCTTTTCATACCACGCTTGCACTCATCTTTATCTACGTCGCGGCGAGGACAAATCGTTGGGCTTTACTGGTTTTTGGACCGCTCAACGCAGTCATGCTGATCTCCATTTCGCCCGTGGGCGGCCACTACCTCGTCGATATGCTGGGCGGCGCCGCGGTGGCGGTGGCGTCGATCGCGAGCGTGCTGCTCTTGCGGCTCGAAGAATCTGCTTTTTGTGAACCAATAGAAGCATCGTCACTTGAAGCGCGCCGACCCTGGCCGGTGCGCTCCAAGTGACAAAAGTTTCGGCTCTTATGGCGTTGTTTGTTGATGGCAAGTATCAGTGTCCGTCCGAAATGAACGTGCCTGGAATCAATAGGTTGAGGTACAGAAGGAATCTTCTTTTTGTGAACAAAAAGAAGCAAAGAAACTTTGTCAATTAGGGATGCGCTGATCCATGGGCAAGCGCTTCCAAGTGACAGAAGTTCTTTGCTTCTTTTTTTCAAAAAAGATGCTCCTTCCCTTCCCGGCGCGCGTGCGCGACGCAGAGACCCAGCAGCGCCAACGCGACCAGCACACCAAGAGGAAAATGGAACGCCCGCCCCACACTACGGATCAGCAGCGGCGAGACGAAAATCGCCACCAACAGTGTCTTCTCCCAGGCCAAGAAGCCCCGCTCCCACCCGGTGCGGACCAGCCACGCCGCCGCCACCGCCGCCAGCACCAGGTCATAGAACAGAGTGAGCGGCACCGCGACCAGTGTGGCCGCTGCCAGCGTCGCGGCCCGGGTCGGCAGCGACAGATCCTTCCACCAGACCCACGCGACCACCCCCGCAGCCGCCAACGACGCCACGCCTTGCGCTCCGTATGCGACCGCGGCGCTGGCGCCCAGCAAGCGGAACGCACCGAACGTGCTCACGAAGGCGGCGAAGTCGACCTTCCCGGATTCGTAGGTCGCGTGCGAAGCGGTGATCGCCGCCAGAAACTCCCGCCAGGTAATCACTCCATACAGATATATAGACAGCGCCACCAACGCGGCGGCGACGGCAGCAGCGGCAGCAACGCCCCGCCATCGCCGCCCGGCGATCAGCGCCACCGGGATCAGCAGGCCAAACTGCGGCTTATAGCAAAGCGCCCCGATCATTGCCCCCGCGAGGACCGGAGACTCGTCGATCAGCAACGTCGCCCCGCCGAACAGGGCGGCGGTCAGAAACCCGTTCTGCCCGACTCCGAAATTGATGAACACCGCCGGAAAGGCAAGCATCGGCACCACCAGCTCGCGCACCCGCCCCGGCGCCCGAACCAGAATGCGCCCAAGTACTGCAAGCCAGGACAATAACGTCGCGCCCTCGAAGACCAGAAACGCCACCAGATAGGGCAGCCTCGCCAGCATCGCGCACAACAACATGAAAACCGGCGGGTAGTAGAAATAAACATAAGCGATGCCCTTGGTGATCGCCTGCTGTTCCGCCGCGTAGTGGACCGGTTGAAGATACGCTCCGGCGGGATCCCCGGCGCCGGCGAGGTGCCCCGCCGCATAGAAGCTCACGAAATCAGTCGAGGTCGGCTTCCCCAGCGGAACGATCCAGCCGTTCACGCCGGCCACCAGAAACAGGAAGACCAGCAGTTCAAATCCCAACAGGATTGCGCAATAGCCGAACAACCGCTGGCGGTTCAGCCAATCGCCGCTCCTGGCCGACGCGAATAGAGCGGGAATCGGGTTCGACATGAGAGGAATCAATAGGTTAAGGTAAAGGCAGGTCTTCTTTTTGTGAACAAAAAGAAGCAAAAAAACTTTGTCAATTAGAGGGACTTCAGCACACGGGGCCGGCGGGTGGTCGCTCCGGCCCAAACGTACAAAAGTTTTTTGCTTCTTTTTTTCAAAAAAGAAGACTTACTAACTGCAGCTCCGGCTTAAACAATCCCGTGCGTAGACTCGGAAAGCTTCAGGGCGTTCTGCAGAATCTGCACGATATTGCTTTGTCCCGCCGCTCGGGCATGATTGAGCGCCATCAGGATCTTGTCGGCGAGCAAACGGTTGAGTTCCGGGATCCCCGAGGTATCGACCTCGTAGCCGACTCCGGGCCTGGTCTGGATATTCATACCGGTGGTTTGAAGTTTCTTGCGCAACGAATGGATCGCCACGCGAACCGAGGTCGCCGCCGCGTCGGGCTCGTGTGCGCCATAGACTCGTTGGATCAGCGTGCTGCTCGGCGTCGGTCGCGATCGGTTATTAAGCAAAACACGGAAAACATCAGCCTCATGGGGCGACAACCGTATCGTCTGCCCCTGGCAAAAGATCACATTACAGGCATAATCAAACTCGAACCCCGACGGGGTCGTGCAGTTGACTTGATCCTGTTTGATGGAGTTTTGGTCCAATGTCGAATCCGGCATGCTCTCACTAGCCCTCGTCCGCGTCTTATGCCGCCCTTATAATGCTTAGGCGACCTAACGCTTCGTATATTTAAACTTTTAGAACCGTGCAAGGTATTAATTCTGCCCCCAAACCCCGGATTTCGTAGCAAAATTTGGACGGCGTATCAGCCGCGGAGCAATTCCGAAATGTTACGTTTTGGCCATGTATAACGAATACAGCCATTTGCCGCGGTTACCTACGTTCCAGTACTAACGGCTATCAACCGCTCGCGATGTCAGCGGCGATAATCGGTCACTGGTCCGGTCATATAATCCGCTTCGCACCCGAAATAAGGCTCACGATTTATGCAAAGTGTGTCATTTTTGTTGCCCTTGCAAATCTCTTCCCGGCTTTTTTCATGGCTCCCAACCGCCGCGACCATCCGGGTCTTCTTGACACTTCTTGTCGTTAACCCCGCTACCCGCAACTATTCCCGGTTTACCCCGTGCAGGATAACGTCCATTTTACTCCAAGCTGGGTAAGCTCCACCGGCAACACCCCGAAGGCGACAGAATTCCTGCCTGGAGGGTCGTCATTTTCATCAGGAGACCATCTGCATTGCGTTCCAACTGCTCCCCGGCCGGCCGAGCGCGCGCTCGTCTACTCCAGATGCATTACGATGCGAAGGTCGGACACATCGGGGGCAACCTCTCCGCGCTCGATGCGATGTTACATCTCCACGGCCAAATCATGGGCGACGACGACGTCTTCGTGCTGTCCAAGGGCCATGCCGCCGGTGCGCTCTACATCACCCTCTGGGCGGCGGGTCTGATCAGCGACGATGAGCTCGGGAGTTTCCACCAGGACGGAACCAGGCTCGCCGGCCACCCGATCGCCCACTGGCACCCGCGGATAAGGTTCGCCACCGGCAGCCTCGGGCATGGACTCGGCCTCGCCTCCGGCGTCGCGCTCGCCAAGCAACTGAGCGGCGATCCCGGCACGGTCTATTGCCTGCTCTCCGACGGCGAGTGCGAGGAGGGCTCGACCTGGGAGGCTCTAATCTTCGCCCGCCACCGCAAGCTCGCCAACCTCGTCATCCTGGTCGATGCGAACGGTCTCCAGGGCTTCGGCTCCACCGACGAGGTCGCCTCACTCGAGCCTCTCGCCCCCAAGTTCCGTGGTTTCGGCTTCAACGTCGCGGAGATCGATGGCCACTCCCCCGCCGCGCTCGACGCCGCCCTGGCGCGCCGCGACTCCCAACCGCTGGTGATCCTGCTCCGCACCGCCAAAGGCCGCGGCGTGTCGTTCATGGAGGGCAAGATGGAGTGGCATTACCTCCCGCTCACGCAGGAGCAGTACCAGCTCGCGTTACACGAACAGGAACAGTCATGAGGAACGCGTTCTGTTCCGCCCTGGTCGCCCTCAGCGCGCAAAAGCCCTTCATCTTCTTCACCGGCGACCTCGGTTTCATGGCGCTCGAACCCCTGCAGCACGCCATGGGCGAGCGTTTCATCAACGCCGGCGTCGCCGAGCAGAACATGGTAAGTGTAGCGGCCGGCGCTGCCAGCAACGGCACCCAATGCTGGGCCTACAGCATCGCACCCTTCATCTACGCGCGCCCGTTCGAGCAAATCCGCAACGACGTCTGCCTGCACGATTTCGACGTGAAGCTGGTCGGCAACGGCGGCGGCTACGGCTACGGCGTGATGGGGGCGACGCACCACGCGATCGAGGACTACGGCGTGCTGTGCGGTCTGCAGAACATGTCGGTCTACGTCCCTGCGTTCGCCCTCGACGTCGCCCCGATTGTGGCCCGCATGGCCGCCGACCCGCACCCCGCCTATCTCCGTCTCGGCCGCTGCGAAAAACCCAAGGACCTTGCTCTCCCGGAGTACGCGCCGTGGCGGCTGATCCTTACCGGGCAAACCGGCGTACTGATCGCAATCGGTCCCGGCGCCGGCGGCCTGCTCCAACAGCTCGCCCCCCTCGCCGAAGCCGAGCGCCCCGAAGTATGGGTGGTGACCGAGCTGCCGCTCCGCGCCGAAAAGATCCCGCTCCCATGCCTCGACCGCATCCGCGCCACAGGCACACTTTTCGTGCTCGAAGAACACGTCGCCCACGGTAGTGCCGGCCAGATGCTCGCCTAAATTCTCCTCCGCGAAGGCATCCACCCGCCACGCTTTAGCCATTTCCACGCCCACGGCTATCGCTCCGGCCGCTACGGCTCCCAAGTCTTCCATCGCGCGGAAAACGGCCTCGACCCCGCCAGCGTGCTCGCAGCGATCCGCGGATCCGCGTTCGCATGATCCAAGGCGACTTCCGCAACAAGGCGCTGCAGCTCCAAGGACCGATCCTGGTTCTCGGCGCCAGCGGCTTCGTCGGCGCGAACCTGCTACGCTTGCTGCTCGAGCATCGCACCGACGCCTTCGGCACCAGTTCGACCGCCTCCGCCTGGCGGCTCGAAGGCATCCCAACCGAGAACGTGATCCCCGGCGACCTGCTGATCGACCAGAGCTTCACCGCACTCCTCGACACCGTGCGTCCGCGTACAGTCTTTAACTGTGTCGCCTTCGGTGCCTACTCGTTCCAGACCGACGTCGGCCTGATCTACCGCACCAACGTCGACCTCACCGCGCGTCTGGTGGAGGAGCTTCGGACCCGCGGCGTGCAACGCTATGTCCATGCCGGCAGTTCGTCCGAATATGGCGACGACGCCTCCGGCCCGCTCGAGGATTTGCCGCTCCACCCCAACAGCCACTATTCGGTATCCAAGGGTGCCGCCGCCGGCCTGATCTATTACGCCGGCAAGAAGCTTGGTTTCGGATGCGTCAATCTGCGCCTCTACTCGATCTACGGCCCGTACGAGGACTCGTCACGTCTAATTCCCACGGTAGTACTGAAAGGTCTCAACGGCGAGCATTCGCAATTCGTCAACCCCGACATCTCGCGCGATTTCCTCTACATCGATGACGCCTGCGAGGCCTTCATCGACGCCGCCCTCAACCTGCCCGAGGCACGCTACGGCGAGTCCTTCAACATCGGCAGCGGCATCCAGACCACGATCGGCGAGTTCGCGCAGCTCAGCAAGGCGATGTTCGCGATCCCCGGCGAGCCCGCATTCAGCATGCCGAACCGTAGTTGGGACGTCTCACGCTGGTATGCGAACCCGACCAAGGCGCAAACAGAACTAGGCTGGGCGGCGCGCACCCCGCTACGCGAGGGGATGGAGCGAATGGCCGCATGGTGCCGCGCGCTCGAAAGTCCGGAGCGCTACATCAGATCGTCGAAAAAATTCGGCCGCGACGAGACCTGGAGCGTCTCGGCGATCATCGCCTGCTACAAGGACAACCAGGCGATTCCGATCATGTATCGCCGCCTCACCGATGTATTCGACAAGCTCAACATCGGCTACGAGATCATTTTCATCAACGACAACAGCCCCGACGACACCGAGGAGGTCATACGCGCCATTTCCGCGCGCGACCGTCATGTGATCGGCGTCTCCCACTCGCGCAATTTCGGTTCCCAATCCGCCTTCCGTAGCGGCATGGAAATCGCGACCAAGAATGCCTGTGTGTTGCTCGATGGCGACCTGCAAGATCCCCCCGAGCTGATCGAGCAGTTTGTTACCCAGTGGCGCGCCGGCTACGACGTGATCTACGGCCGCCGCGTCAAGCGCGAGGCGCCATGGTATATGTCGATGGCGTACAAATTATTCTATATGATCTTCCAGCGTTTCTCCTACATCGCGATCCCGCGCGACGCGGGCGATTTCTCGCTGATGAGCCGCCGCGTGGTGCGCTGTCTGCTAAGTTTCCCCGAGCGCGATCTGTTCATCCGCGGCGTACGTGCATTCGTCGGCTTTAAGCAGACTGGCGTCGACTACATCAGGCCCGAACGGATGTTCGGCGTCACCACGAATAACTTCAGCAAGAACCTCGGCTGGGCGAAAAAGGGTCTGCTGTCGTTCAGCAACACGCCGCTCAACATGCTGAGCACCGCGGGGGTAAGCCTGTTCGCAATCTCGGTGGTGCTGAGTCTGGTCGACGTCGCCGCCCGCATCATATTCCCTGCCGCCGCGCCGCGGGGTTTCACCACTCTGATCCTGATCGTGACTTTCTTCGGTTCGATCAACATTTTAGCAATCAGCATCATCGGCGAGTACATCGCGAAGATTTTCGAGGAGGTAAAACGTCGGCCGCATTTCCTCCGCCGCAATTTCATCCGCGACGGCGAAGTCCGGGTCGCGTCGGAGGCCGGGCATGTCTCGTTTCTGCAGAACGATTAAGTCCATGCTGCCGTCCTCAGCGCCCAGAGTGTGGCTATTGCTGCGGTTCGGCTTAGTGGGCGTGCTCAACGCCGCGTTCGGCTACGCGGCATTCGCGTTTCTGGTGGTGGCTGGGGTTTGGCCGGGTGTCGCGCTGATCGCGGCCAATTTGGCGGGCATCGCATTCAACTTCCAAACCTCGCGCCGGCTGGTGTTCCGAACCAAGGGACGCGGCCTGCGGTTTGCCGTCCTTTATTGCGTGATGATGGCGCTGAACTGGGCGGGATTGCGCATCTTGCAGCGGGTGGGATTATCGGCCCTGTTGGCACAAGCCCTCCTGGTGCTGCCGGTGGCCGCATTGTCCTTTCTGGGACAGCGCCTATTCGTGTTCCACCCGGCGGAGGAACCGGCATGAGCAACATCCTCGACCGGCTGGAGTCGCGCACTTGCCCGGTATGCGGTAGCGACGCCGATCACGCGACCATTTTCCTTGAGGAGTCCTTCGATTCCGCGAAACTCACCCCATCCAGCTTCGCCTCCCGCAAGGCGCCTGAATTCATGTCCTACCGGCTGTTACGCTGCGGTGATTGCGCAACCGTCTACGCGGTGGCGGCCCCGCCGGCTGATGCGCTCGCCGGCGCCTATTCCGACGCCGCCTACGACAGCAGCGAAGAGGCCGAACTCGCCGCCGACACCTACGCGACAGCTCTAACACCCATTATCGCGACACTTCCCAAGGGCGGCCGCGCACTGGAAATCGGCACCGGCACCGGCGCATTGCTGCAACGGCTGGTGCACTCAGGCTTCGCCGAAGTAATAGGGATCGAGCCCTCGCGCGCCGCCATCGTCGCGGCAGCACCCGGCGTCCGCGACCTGATCCGCGAGGGGGTATTCGTCGCCACCGACTTCGCCCCCGCCAGCTTCGATCTGATCTGCTGTTTCCAGACGCTGGAACATGTGCCGGACCCACGGGCTCTGGTGCAATCTTGCGCGCGGTTGTTGCGCCCAGGCGGCGCGCTGGCCCTGGTGACTCACGACTATAAAGCGCCGTTGAACCGCCTGCTCGGGCGCCGCTCCCCCATCATCGACATCGAGCACTTACAATTATTCTGCCGTCCCAGCCTTGATCGGCTGCTGCGCGACGCGGAGCTTTCCGTCCAACAGATCGGTGCGATTTCCAACCGCTATCCGCTGCGCTACTGGCTGCGGCTGTCACCTCTGCCACGGGGTGCCAAGCACGCGATCGCGGCGATTCTCCGCTTTCTGCATCTCGATCGGGTGCGCCTGGGCGTGAACGTCGGCAATCTGCTTTCGATCGGGCGCAAGCCAGGCGCGCCGGCGTGACGTTGCCGCGGCGCAACCTGGTAGAAGCGGCCGAGGAGGATTTCAAACCGCCGATATTCAAACCCAACACCTCGGTGTGGAACCGTCTGGAGAATCGGTTGCGGCGCTCGATCGATCTACAGGCAGGTTCGATCTGGCGCGATCTACGCCAAGAGCTCAAGCAGGCGCGCGGAAGTTTGCTCGACATCGGCTGCGGCGCCCAAATCTATCGCGAGCTGGTACCGGACAGCGTCGCCTATCACGGCATCGACACCAGCGATGCCAAGGCGCGCTTCGGCTACGAGGTCGCGGACACTCACTATTTCGACGGCGACGACTGGGGCGTGGCCGACTGCACGTTCGATATAGCCCTTTGCACCGAAGTTCTGGAGCACATTGCCGAGCCAGTTGGTTTCCTGGCGCGCACCTATAATTGTCTGCGCCCGGGAGGGCTCCTGATTTTGTCTGTGCCATTCGCAGCACGCTGGCATTTCATTCCTCACGATTATTGGCGTTACACGCCGAGCAGTTTGGATCTATTGCTGCGGGGCGCCGGCTTCGATCAAATTCGAGTGCTGGCCAGGGGCAATCCGCTAACGGTCGCCTGCTACAAAGTCATGGCGCTGCCTCTAATGTTGCTGTTCGGGTCGGGACTGGGGAGGCGCGCTGCAGGAGTACTGCTGCTGCCATTTCTCGGTGTAATTGCTTGCATCGCCAACCTGTCGTTCGCGACGGACTGGGGAGACGATTGCTTGGGCTACACAGTTATCGCGCGGCGCCCGGCTCAGTAGAACAAGTGGCAGCAAGGCAGGTCTTCTTTTTGTGAACAAAAAGAAGCAAAAAAACTTTGTCACTTGGAGCGCGCCGGCCAAAGTCGGTGGATTCCAACAGACAAAAGTTTTTTGCTTCTTTTTTTCAAAAAAGATGCTTCTTCCCTTGCCTAAAGCGCTTTCCCACTAACCGCAGACCAAACATCGAAGAAGCTACCACGCCAAAGCAGCGTCAACCCCCGTGGCACCGGCCGGCGGTGACCGAAGTGAAACCAAAGCACGTATCCTCCTGCCGGCGCCTTGGTAAACTGATCCGCCGACACCGGTTCAGTATCCGTCTGCCGGCCGCCTCGAGCGTTAACCGAAGTTACCAGGGCAAAAAAATCCGGCGCCGCGCCGGAACGCTCGATTGTAACCAGCGACGCAATATGGTTATAGATCGGCAATGTCGTACATTTGGCACCGGGCTCGGGCGCGGATCGCTCCAGAACGGTTTCCACCACCGCCCCACGAGGCAGCGACTGCAGCCCACGGGATAATTCCGCATACTGGAGATCGCAGCGGTGCATAACCTGCGACACGTCGGCGATGTGAGCAACCATGCAGACGCCGACGGCAACACCCGCCGCCACGGCACGGCGCAGGTCGAAATATTTTGGTCTCAATCCAGCCAACAGCAAGCAGGCCGCCGGTACCGTAAAGCGGTAATCAAACAAGCCCACTCCCATAAACGAGAGCGGCATGACCAAGGTCAACACAAGCATGACCAATGCCGGAGCGGCGAGCCCCCGTGGCCAAATCGGCCAGCCACGCCACGGTGCCAAGAACCAGACCAGGCCTCCGTAGATTAATACTACCACCCCGAAATCGAGGAAACCGCCGACTGCGCCGCTGAAGGCGATCGGGGCCACGATCGCGAACAATTTGAAGTTCGCCATATAGGTAAAGGCTGATTGGCCAGCGATTCTTGTGCCGAGCGAGTGCCACATGCTGAGCGAGCGCCACATCATCAGAGCCGGAATCGCCTGCCCCGCCGCTACCACCCAATCGCGCGGCGCCGTCCGCCAAGGCCGCGGCCGAGCAAACAATTCATAGCTCGCCACCATGACGCCATATAGGACGAACGCCAGCACGTGCGTAACGTACAGCACGGTTGCGGCGCCGCTAAAAAATATCAGCCGGAACCACCAAGGACGTGCCCGGTAGGAATGCCAGGTGGCGAAAAGCAGCAGTGCCAGGATCATCCCGAGCAGGTAGGTGAGCAGTCCCCACGCAAGCAAACCATTGTAGGCAATCAGCCCGGCAGCAGCGGGAGCGATGCCAATCCGCCCAGTAAACGCGCGTTGCAGCACCACAACGGCGCCGACCAATCCCCAGACCAGCGCGACGATATAAATTCGTGCAGCCACCATGATCGGCAGCACCCGCGCAAGCGGTGTCAGCACAAAATCCATGCCGGCGTACGGCGTCAGTTCAGAATTCAACTGAAACAGTCGCTCGAGATCGGGATCGGTAGCAATATGGGCGCGCACATAGATGCGGGCCAGGTGGTTGAGATCGTCCGCCCCGAGGGGCACTGTCACGATCAGCATCGGGACGGCAAGTAGGACCGCGACAGCGCCGTAGATCAAAGCCAGACTAATGGTCCGGTGTTCGCTCCACCAGCGGCTGATCGGAGGACTCGCAGTACCGCTTGCCAAGCTATCCATTGCGACTCCGAGCCCCGCGTTTGGTGGTTCTGGAACTAACTACCGGAGCGTTGCGGGCGCAAGGATACGATACGGCATGCGCCTATCCGCGGGGTCACTGCGGATAGGCGCATGAGACGCCGGACCGGACCGTCCGGCGCTCCTCCGATCACTGCCTAATCAACCTTCACGCCACCGATCTCCAACCCATCGAGACCCGCAGTAACCTTCACGTGTTCTCCATCCTTGATCGCCCCCTCCAGCAGCATCCCCGCCAGCGGATTCTGCAACGACCGTTGGATCACGCGTTTCAGCGGCCGCGCGCCATACACCGGGTCGTACCCTTCGTTCGCCAGCCAATCCAGCGCCAACGGATCAAGCTCCAACTCAATCTTCCGATCCGCGAGCAGCCCGCGCAGATGCCCCAACTGGATCTCGACAATCCGCGCCATATCCGATCGTTGCAACCGCCGGAACAGCACGATTTCATCCAACCGGTTCAGGAACTCCGGCCGGAAGTGGGCCCGGACCAGGTTCATCACCTTCCCCTGCACCATCGCGGTATCTTCACCCTCAGCCTGCGCCGCCAGGAATTCGCTCCCGAGATTACTGGTCAGCACGATGATGGTATTGCGAAAATCCACCGTCCTTCCCTGCCCATCGGTCAATCTTCCATCATCCAGCACCTGCAACAGGATATTAAAGACATCCTCGTGGGCCTTCTCCACCTCATCGAACAGGATCACCTGATAGGGCCTGCGCCTCACCGCCTCCGTCAGCACGCCGCCTTCATCATATCCCACGTATCCCGGCGGCGCCCCGATCAGCCGTGATACCGCGTGTTTCTCCATATACTCGCTCATGTCGATACGGATCATGGCGCGTTCATCATCGAACAAGAACGCCGCCAGCGTCTTGGCGAGTTCCGTCTTCCCGACCCCGGTAGGACCCAGGAACAAAAAGCTCCCGATCGGCCGCTGCGGATCCTGCAATCCCGCCCGCGCCCGCCGTACCGCATTAGCCACCGCGGTCAGCGCTTCCTCTTGTCCCACCACGCGCTTGCGCAATTCGTCTTCCATCCGCAGCAGCTTGGCGCGTTCACCCTCCAGCATCCTATCGACCGGCACGCCGGTCCAGCGCGACACCACGCCGGCGATCTGTTCCTCATCCACCGCCTCATTCACCAGCCGCGAATCTTCCCCGTGGCTATCAGCGATCTTGCGTTCCAGCTCCGGTATAACCCCGTACAGCAATTCCGAAGCCCGCCCCAGATCGCCGCGCCGCTGCGCCACTTCGACTTCCTGTTTCGCCTGATCCAGCCGCTCCTTGAGCTTCTGCGTATCGCTCAGCCTTTCCTTCTCCGCCCGCCAAGCCGCCGTCATCGCCGTCGAGCGCTCCTCCAGCGCAGCCAATTCGTGTTCAAGCTTAGCCAACCGATCACGCGACGCCGCGTCCTCCTCCTTACGCAACGCCTCACGTTCGATTTTCAACTGCAACAACCGCCGATCAAGCTCATCGAGTTCCTCAGGCTTACTATCCACCTGCATCCGCAACCTGCTCGCCGCCTCATCGATCAGATCGATCGCCTTATCCGGCAAGAACCTATCCGTAATATACCGGTTCGACAAAGTCGCCGCCGCCACCAGCGCATTATCCAATATCCTCACGCCGTGATGCAGCTCGTATTTCTCCTTGATCCCGCGCAGGATCGAAATCGTATCGGCGACCGACGGTTCGCCCACGAAGATCGGCTGAAACCGCCGCGCCAACGCCGCGTCCTTCTCGACATGCTTGCGATATTCATCGAGCGTAGTCGCCCCCACGCAATGCAGCGCCCCCCGCGCCAACTCCGGCTTCAGCAAATTCGACGCATCCATCGCGCCGTCGGCCTTCCCCGCGCCAACCAGCGTGTGCATTTCATCGATGAACAGGATCACTTCGCCTGATGCCGCCTCGATCTCCGCCAGCACCGCCTTCAATCGTTCCTCGAACTCGCCGCGGTACTTCGCACCCGCCACCATCGCACCCAGATCGAGTGCCAACAGCTTCTTATTCTTCAACGCCTCGGGCACGTCGCCATTCACAATCCGCAGCGCCAACCCCTCAACGATCGCGGTCTTACCCACACCGGGCTCACCGATCAGCACCGGATTATTCTTGGTCCGCCGCGCCAGCACCTGAATCGTGCGCCGAATCTCCTCATCCCGCCCGATCACCGGATCGAGCTTACCCTCCCGCGCCAGCGCCGTAACGTCGCGCGCGTATTTCTTCAACGCGTCGAAATTCGCCTCGGCATTAGCCGAGGTCACCTTGCGCCCCTTGCGAATATCGGCAACCGCCTTCTCCAGCGCCTGCGGTGTCGCCCCTGCCTCGCGCAGCACGCGCCCGCTCAAGCCGTCGTTTTCCGCCAGCGCAATCAGCAGCCGGTCCTGCGCCACATATTCATCGCCGGCCTTCGCCGCCCCGCGTTCCGCCGCGTCCAGCACCCGCACCAGATCGGGCGCGATCTGCGGCTGCCCCGCGCCACTCCCCTGCACCTTGGGGAACTTCGCGATCTCCGCATCGACTCGCGCCTTGGCCACCGCGGCCTGCCCACCGGCGGCACGGATCAGCCCCGCGGCAGCCCCTTCCTCATCGTCCAGCAGGGCCTTCAGCAGGTGTTCGGCGGTAATCCGCTGATGAAACTCGCGAATCGCGATGGTCTGAGCCGCCTGCAAGAACCCCTGTGCGCGCTCGGTGAATTTTTGAATATCCATTTTCGTCCTTGTCCCTGTAACTTAGGCGACGTGGTTCAAACCATTGGCCCGGCCCCTGCATGAGGCGACCGAGTCAGAGACAAATGGTCGCCACCGTCGATACTTCCAAGAGGGTTTAGCATTGCGGATTGAGCATCTCTACCGTTATCCGGTCAAAGGGCTAACACAGGAAGCCCTGGACGAAATTGATCTATATCCGGCCCAGCTCTTCCCCTGGGACCGCGCCTTCGCCCTCGCGCAAGGCGACAACCCGTTCGACCCCGCCAACCCGCAATTCGTCTCCAAGAAATACTTCATGTGTCTGGCCCACCAAGCCAAGATCGCCCTGCTCAAAACCCAATTCGATCCCCACGCCCCCGCCTTGCGCATTCACGGCCCCGACGGCCAGCAGATCGAGGAAAACCCCTTCACGCCCGAGGGCTCCACCGCGATCGCCGCCTTCCTCACCACTTTCCTAGGCGACCAGGCCCGCGGCGTCCCACATTTCCACCACGTCCCCGGCCACAATTTCGCCGACGACGACCAGCCCGTAATCAGTCTAATCAACCAGGCCAGCGTCCGCGACTTCGAACATAAAGTCGGCGCCCCCCGCGAAATCCTCCGTTTCCGCGCCAACATCTACCTAAGCGGCGCCGCTGCCTGGGCCGAGCAAACCTGGCTCGACCGCGAATTCCAACTCGGCGGCGCCAGGGTACGCGTGCTCCGCCCCATCCCCCGCTGTGGTGCTACCGAGGTCAACCCCGCCACCGGCGTCCGCGACGCCAAAACCGTCTGGGAGTTGCGCAACATCTACGGCCATCACCACATGGGTGTTTACATCGAAGTGCTCACCGCCGGCCGGGTCGCGATCGGCGACGCGATGGAAGAGTTGTAGAAGTTGCAGGGAAAGTGAAGAAGTCTTCTTTTTGTGAACAAAAAGAAGCAAAAAAACTTTGTCAATTAGGTGTTGGGATGCACACCCTTACGAATTATGCATTCCTGTCCTATCCAATAATTTCAACTCGCGTTAACCGGGACTCTTGATAAACCAACCGTCCGCGCGTGCCGTCATCAACTCAAATCGCTCCAAAACTGCCCTATCACGGCAATCAACTCATATTATCGTTACCCAACAGGACTTCAGGGCGGATAGGTGCCTGCGCTACCCGCCCTTTCTTCCTACCGCAACTACAGCGCCGGCCATTATCTTGAATCCGTTCCGGTTCGGGCACAGCTCGTTCGCCCACTCTGCCGATGTAAGCAAGCCCTGCGTAGGCAGCAGGCCAAAGTTGTCGTTAGGATCGTCCGCGAGCCCGAGTTATATCGCAGTTCGGGCGCCGTGGGCGACGTTGGTCCAAATGTATTTGGCGCCAGCCACTAGAAAAATTGCTGCACTCGAGGCGGCGGCTGCCCAGCCCCCGACGCCGGGTGCGCTGCCAGCCATGCATCCGCCTGCGTCTGCGCCGCGGCTTTTTGCGCCAGCGTCAAATCCTTAAAAATGTCAGCAAGGTCCGAAACAGGTAGTTCCGAATATTCCCGACATCTTACATCGTCCACCATAATCGGATGCTGCTTCACTGTCCCCGAAATCAAATACCACTTATACGCTGCCACCCGATCTCGCTTCACGCCCAAACCATTCTCAAGTAAGTAACTCAGCGCCGCTTGGGACTGGCTGAGCCCGTGCTCCGCAGCCTGCGCATAATATTTGGCGGACGTCGTATAATCCACCGGCGTTGCTCGCCCTAGCCGGTAGATACTCCCAAGATGCTCTTCCGCATGAGGTTCATCCTGCTTCGCCGCAAGTCTGTCGAGTTTGAATGCCGCCGCATCGCTCTGGCGCACCCCGAGTCCGTCGGTGGTAAGCACCGCAAGGTTCGCCTCGGCGGTCGCGTCTCCCTTCGCGGCCGCGAGTTTGAACCAATAGGCTGCCTTGGTGTAATCAAGCGGCAGCCCGCCTACCCCACGATGATACATAGCCCCGATGTTATTCTCGGCTGTGTCATCGCCGTGACGCGCCGGCACGATCCACCATTGCAATGCCCGCACTTCATCCACTGGCACACCAAGTCCCTGGTCGTACAGAAATCCAACCGCGTCGTACCCGCAATCGTCGCCACCGTTCGCTGATCGGCGGTACCACTGCATGGCTAACCCATAATCCCTGGTTACCCCCAATCCCGCCTCGTACATCTGCCCTATCTCACACATCGAGGTCGTTTCCCCCTGTGCCGCGGCTAGCAAATCCAAGCGCATAGCCTGGCCATAATCCTGCTTAACACCGTACCCGTATTGATAAGCGTTACCCAAATCATACTCGCCGTTTAAATTTCCTTGCGCGGCTGAAAGCTTGAACCAGTGCGAGGACTGCGAGTAGTTCTCCTTCACCCCGACCCCTGCGACAAACATCCAACCGTAATCCGCTTCTGCATCCGGATCCCCCTGCTGGGCAGCGAGCTTCAGCCAATGCAGCGCGGCGGGATAATCCCCGGCGTCGCGGTAGATATCACCGAGTCGATTCTCGCCCTTTGAATAGCCTTGCGCCGCCGAGAGTTTTTGCAGCCGAAGAGCGCGCTTCGGGTCCCGGTTCACCCCCCATCCCGAGTAATACATTTGTCCCAAGTCAGACTCCGAGCGCGCGTCACCGATACCCGCTAGCGCTGCAAAAATCGGCAAAGCATCGGAAAAGTCCTGACTATCAAACTCCTGAACCGCCAGAAATTGTTCGACCTGCTGCTGGGGCGAAAGTGGTCTAAGCGACGGCGTTGCCCCCCACCCCATGCCGCCCCGCGCCGTTCCCGCCAGCGACAAGACCAAAAACACCGCGAGCCGCTTTCTCATGTGCCTCCGCGCCACAAACATACTTGCGTGTTAGCAGAAACCATAATGGGAAGTGAATGGTTTTCACTGAGAAACAGCCGTTTATGATCTCCGGTTTAGCGGCTGAGGCGCAGCGGCCCTGTAAAAATCGCCAAAATCAAGGTTCTGCACGCCGATCGTCCGCCTTGCCGACGGGGCTGCGGCTCAGCACAAAGCGAGGAAGGCGCGACTCAAGTATGCGAATGAGTTCTGGGTCCATAAACTCAAAATTGTCGGGGACATCCAAGCAGACTACACGCTTTGATTTCAGTGAAGCCCTAGACCGCTTTTGCAGCTTACTACGATACGAACGCTCCATCACAAAAATCAGGTCGGCCCATTCGATCAATTCTGCTGTGACTTGAATTTACGCGTCGTGATTTGTCCCGGCGGATGCTACTTCAATGTCCTGATTTCCCGAGAAAATTTGTTCTGCGGTCGGACTGCGCAATCGATTCTGGCTGCATACAAATAGGATTTTCTCTCACGCCATGCCTGAAATCCAGATGTCAGGGTACAGAATCAACCGTTTTGTATCAGATTTTGAGCTGCCCAGCTACGCCAAAGTCTATTCCGCGGCTCCCATCCGGGCGCGACGGCGGGGTGTCAAACAACCCGGATGACCGGGTGCTTCTGGGGAACCTACGTTTGCTCGTAAACGGTGAGGTTTGGCGCTAGCCGGCCGTCTAACCATAACCTCCAACACCCGGAACCGGTTAAAATCCTCCTCCGTCGGGTTCCCGAAATCCACCGGAATATGAACATAGCTCATCCCGAGCCGCCCCACGCTCGCCGCCTCATCCGGCGACGCCCGTTCGTGACTATGAAGCTCAAGGTTGACAACATGTCGAACGCCCAGCGCGCGGACTTCCGCCAGTTGCTCCGCGGTCGGCTGTCCGGAAGTCGTTATCCGGTCATCCAGCCGCAGCCAATTATAGATCGATTCAGGATCGGCCATGAACATCCCGTCCAAGCAAAATATCCGAATACCCGGCGCCGAACACCAAATCTACTTGCCGCCCCCCGCCGCGCTCCCCGGCGCGCCGGCAACCACAGTGCCATCCGCCTTCACGATGCGCATGAACGACCCGCCCATGCGGCCGTCACGCAGCGGGTGATACGTGACCGTCACTTTATCGCCCGGGTTCAATTTACTGCGGTCGAACCCCTCTCGCACCATCTCCGCCGGTGCCGAGCCTTCGAATCCCCACGGAACAACGTTACCGGCGGCGTCGATAGTATTGATCCAAAGCCAGATATGCGGATTCTCCCACTCCAGCGTCCGAACCGTGCCCGACATAGTGCCGGTCTTGCTACGGTCGAAATCGGCAAACGAGTGGTGCGCCAACGCCGACCCCGCAATCACCACGAAGCTCGCAACAATCGACGCAGTAACAAATAACTTGGTAGTCATAACCTTGTTCCTTTCGCGCGGCCAATCGATGCCGCCGGTTCATGAAATATATTAGCGGCCTACGGTTGCGGCGGACTCGGACCGCCGCCATTTCCTCCTTGCGGCGGCGGCGCACCCGGCCCAGGCCCTCCCTTGGGCCCATTCGCGATCTCGGTGCCATCGGCCAACGTGGCGCCGAGGAATGTACCCCCCTTCCGCCCGTCGCGCAGCGGATGGGTACGCACGGTGACCTTATCTCCGATCTTGAACGTATCCCAACGCACTCCGCCGCGCTTTACGAAGTTGGTAGGTCCGGCCTCAAATCCCCAGGTGGTAGTGCTGCCGCCAGGACCCGCGACATCGACCCACAACCAGACGTGCGGATTGGTCCATTGGAACGCCCTCACCGTTCCGCTGACCGAGACAGTTTTGGTCGCATCAAATGCGCCGGCCGAATGATGCGCCCCCGCCGCCCCGACACTCGCTGCCAACACCGCCGGTAGAAATTTGTTCCACATCGCTGCTACCTTATTGTGGAGGCGTAAGATCGACGGTTCCGGTCGAATCGCGATTATTAGTACAAAATAATTCCTGTGTATCATCATCGTCAGTCATCACCATTTGAATGCTTTTAGTATATGGCCTGGTCAGCACCGCAGGATCGATAATTGTAAGTCTCAATTCAGCCGTGCCTTTACCGGTAAGGCGGTAGCGTTCGATAATCTCTTGCTTACCTTGTCCCGCAACTCCAAAACCGATTTCGACGTCCGGCAAGAAGCCGACCGTATCGATCACCAGTGTATCGCCCTCCCAGTGACCAATCGAATTGCCGTAGTACGTAGGATCAGGATCGCCGTGGCCGCGTCCATCCATATAGATGCGGCGGTCGACGGTATCATAGTCGGTAACGCCCACCATGAATATGCCGGCCCGGGAATAGAAGAACTGCGTCCCGAGGTAGGCCGGCACGCCTTGTGGTTCGCAGGTACCGGTAGAAATATAGCCCGGCAGACCCACGTTCCATTTGGGCCTTCCCTGCGCGTCAAATTTGGTCCGCATCACCGCCATGATGGCGGGTTTCAGCGGCATCTGGAGAGGCATCGGAATCAGCGAGCCGTTGCGCACTCCCACGTAGCTCCAATTGCCCCCCTCAAGATCGGGC
>Ga0302310_10001546_pt1 | contig 19473 bp, 15 predicted proteins | sample III_Palsa_N1_2_FD_200451 | JGI IMG/M metagenome (GOLD analysis project Ga0302310, IMG submission 200451) | Peat permafrost microbial communities from Stordalen Mire near Abisko, Sweden - III_Palsa_N1_2 | ecosystem: Environmental > Terrestrial > Soil > Palsa > Peat permafrost | place: Sweden...
GGAGGCGGTGAAGGGGAGTCCGCTGTCGGAGCGGGCGCAGAATTTTGGCCAGCAGGTCGGTATCGCCTTGTTGGTCTTATTGATGAGCCTCGCGTTTTATAACGATATTTCAAGACATTTGAATTAACGGAAAATCATGATCCATCGGAATTGCAGTCGGTCGTTGTCGCGTGCGGCTTGAGTTAAGGTTGTTCGGCTTGATGGCTCTTGCCGTCCAGCCGTTAAGCGCCGCACTTGCTCAAGCCCCCCAGGCTTCGCAGGAAACGTTCACGGTGGGGGATATTCGCGTCGAAGGACTGCAGCGAATTTCCGAAGGTACGGTATTCAATTACCTGCCCGTGAACATTGGCGACCATCTGGACGGTCAGCGCATCGGTGAGGCCATGCGTGCGTTGTATGCCACCGGCTTCTTTCGCGACGTGGAATTGCGCCGCGACGGCAACACGCTGTTGGTGGTGGTGATCGAGCGTCCCTCCATCGCGAAGTTCGAGATCAAGGGCAACAAGGATATCAAGACCGAGGATCTGCAAAAGAGCTTGCGCAACGTGGGTCTGGCCACGGGCAAGACCTTCGACCGATCGGTGCTCGACGAGGTGAAGCAATATCTCACCGACCAATATTTCAGCCGCGGCAAGTACGCCGTGCGCGTCGATACCAAGATCACCGAGCTGCCCGGCAACAAGGTCGACGTCATGGTCGACATCAAGGAAGGCAAGCGCGCCAAGATCGAGATGATCAACCTGGTCGGCAATACCAAGTTCAAGGAGAGCGACGTCCTTGCCGGCTTGGAATTGCACACTCCGAACTGGCTGTCCTGGTACAAGCAGGATGATCGCTACTCGCGCGAATCCCTGACCGGCGACTTGGAAAAGCTGCGTTCCTACTACATGGATCGCGGTTACGCGAACTTTCAAATCGAGTCGACTCAGGTAGCCATCGCACCTGAGAAGGACGACATGTTCATCACCGTGAACGTGAATCAAGGCGACGTGTTCAAGGTGTCGGAGATCAAGCTCGCGGGCACCATGGTGGTTCCGGAAGCGCAGCTGCGCGCGCTGCTGCTGATTCATCCCGGCGATACCTTCTCGCGCAAGCTCGTGACCAGTTCGCAGGAGTTGATGAGCTACCGCTTGGGCGCGGACGGCTACGCCTTCGCGAAGATCGATCCGGTGCCCACACCCGACAACGACAAAAAGACCGTGTCCATCACGTTCTTCATCGAGCCGGGCAATCGCGTGTACGTGCGGCACATCAATTTCAATAACATCACCGCCATCAACGACGAAACGCTGCGCCGCGAAATGCGCCAGCTGGAAGGCGGTTGGTTGTCCAACTCCGCGATCGAGCGCTCCAAAGAGCGTTTGCAGCGTCTGCCGTACGTGGAGAAGGTGGAGTTCGAGACCAAGCCGGTGGCCGGCAGCGCCGACCTCGTGGACGTGGACTACAACATCAAGGAAGGCCTGCCCGGACAGTTCGGCGGCGGCATCGGCTACTCCGAAGCACAGAAATTCAGCCTGAACGGCAATTTCGTGCACAGCAACTTCATGGGTACCGGCGATCGCATCGCTTTGGAAATCAACGCGGGCAAGTACAGCAAGAGCTACGTCATCTCGCACACCGATCCGTACACCACGATCGACGGCATCTCGCGCACGACCTCATTCTCGTACCGCGACATCACTCAGTTCGTGGCGGCGAGTTCCAAGTTCTCGACCAAGCAGCTCACCACCGCGGTGCAGTGGTCGTATCCGATCACGGAATATCAGTACCTGCAGGCGGGAGTATCGGCGAACAAGAACGAGTTGGTGGTGTCGCAGGGCTATAGCGCGCAGCAGGCCGTCAACTGGGTGAGGTCGAACGGCTCGACCTTCCAGCGCGAATTGGACGACACCAACGGCGACGGCCTCATCAACTCTCTGGACAGTCCGTACACGGTGTATGGCACGGATTTCTACACGTATGAACTGACGGCGGGCTGGAATTTCGACACCCGCAACCGGGCGCTGTTCGCCGACAAGGGCTTCCATCTGGCCGTCTCCGGCCGGTATACCGTGCCGCTCAGCACGGTGCGTTACTACGCCACGAATTTCCAGTACCTGCAATATGTGCCCATATGGCGCAAGTGGATACTGTCCTTCAACTCGACCTTCGACTACGCCTCGCCGCTGGGCAAGACGACGGCACTGCCCCCGTATTTGAATTATTTCGCCGGCGGTCCGGACAGCGTGCGCGGCTATCGCGAAAGCACCTTGGGCCCCAGGGACAATATCGGCATCGGCAATCCGTACGGCGGCAATATGCGTGTGGTGGATCGCCTGGAGCTTATTTTCCCGGTGCCCGACAAGTGGAAGAGCGCCGCCCGGGTGAGCTGGTTCTACGATATGGGCAACGTTTTCCAGACCGGCAACAAGGTGCAATTCCTGGGCGAGGATGATATTACCCCGGTCAATTACCACTTTGCTTATGATAGACTGAAGAGATCAACTGGCATCGCGGTGCAGTGGCTTGCCCCGCTGGGTCTGTTCCGTTTCTCCTACGGCGTACCGCTAAATGCGTACCCCGGCGATACGGTCAGGTTCAACGATGAAACAGAGCGTTTTCAGTTTTCTATCGGTCAAGCGTTTTGACCCACCATTACTCGAGGTCTTAGGGATCAACATGTCGACTTTCAATCGCAGCATTCCGGTCTTGGCCCTTTTGTTGTGCGGCCTTTTGGGCACGCAACAGGCGATGAGCGCGGAAGTGAAAATGGGCGTCGTGAATTTCCAGAAATTGCTGGAGGAAGCGCCGCAGACCAAGGCTGCCATGCAGGCGCTGGAGAATGAGTTTGCGCCTCGCCGTCGCGAACTGTTGACCATGCAGAACGACCTCAAGGCCAAGGACGAGAAGTTGCAGAAGGAAGGCGCGGTAATGGCCGAAGCCGACCGTGCCAAGGCGGAGAAGACCCTGCGCGACCAGCAACGCGAATTTTCGCGCAAGGCCGGCGAATTCCAGGACGATGCCTCGACTCGCCGTAACGAAGAAATCGGCAAGGTGCAGCGCTACTTGGTCGGCGAGATTCAAACTTACGCCTCGGCGCAGGGCTTCGATTTGGTGTTGGGCGACGGCGTGTTCTACGCCAAGCCGACCTATGACATCACTGCGAACGTGCTGGCCGTGTTGGCGACCAAGCCGACCACGCTGCCCGCTCAACCTGCCGCACCGGCTGGTGCGGCCAAGCCCGCGACCCCCCCGAAGTAATATCGGGTCGATCTCGGCGCTTCAGGTTGTGTGCCAGTGCACAGGGATTACAGCCTAGGCGAGTTGGCGGTTCGGTTCGGATTGGAGTTGCGTGGCGATCCCGCCTTAAGGGTATCGCGGGTCGCCACGCTCCATCAGGCCTCCGCCGACTCCTTAAGTTTCCTGGCAAACCCACGGTATAAAAAGCACCTGCCGACGACCCAAGCGGTCGCGGTGGTGGTGGGTCCGAATGACGTCGACGGCTGTCCGGTCGCCGCGCTCATCGCTCCCAACCCTTACTTGGCCTATGCCCACATAGCCACCCTGTTGTATCCGGTTCCCCCTCCCGTGCCGGGAATTCACTTAAGCGCGGTCGTGGCGCAGGGTGCAAAAATTGCGGCCTCGGCCGCGGTGGGGCCGCTCTGTGTCATCGAGGCGGGCGCCGAAGTGGGCGAACGGGCTCAGTTAGGAGCAGGATGTACCCTGTTCGCGGGCGCGCGGGTCGGCGACGATACGCGCTTGATGCCGAGGGTGACGCTCTATGCCGACGTGATGGTCGGCCGCCGCTGCCTGCTACACAGCGGGGCGGTGGTGGGTGCCGACGGCTTCGGCTTCGCTCCGGATTCGGGAGGCTGGTTCAAGGTGCCCCAAGTGGGCAGCGTGCGTATCGGCGATGATGTGGAGATCGGAGCGAACACCACCATTGATCGCGGCGCCATCGAGGATACGGTCGTCGGAGATGGGGTTAAGCTTGATAATCAAATCCAGGTGGCTCACAACGTGGTGATCGGGGCCCATACGGCCATCGCCGCCTGCACGGGTATTTCCGGCAGTACCACCATCGGCCAGCGCTGCATGGTCGGCGGCATGGTGGGGTTCGCGGGACATTTGACGATAGCGGACGATGTGATCATCACGGGCTGCAGCCTGGTGAGCGCATCCATCCGGGAAGCAGGCAGCTATTCCAGCGGCATGCCCACGGTCCCTACGCGGGCGTGGCGGCGCATGGTGGCACACTTACGACGATTCGGTGAAAAGGAGCGATGATGGCGGAACCCCTCAAGATGGATATCGAAGAGATCATGCGGCACTTGCCGCATCGCTACCCCTTCTTGCTGGTGGATCGGGTGCTCGCCTGCGAGCCCGGAAAATACGTTCATGCGTTGAAGAACGTGACCTACAACGAACCCTTTTTTCCCGGGCATTTCCCGCATCGTCCGGTGATGCCGGGCGTGATGATCATCGAGGCCCTTGCGCAGGTCTGCGGCATTCTCGCGTTCAAAACGGTGAACGTGATTCCCGATCACGACACGCGTTTTTATTTCGTCGCCATCGACAACGCGCGCTTCCGCAAGCCGGTTGAGCCCGGCGATCAACTCGTGCTCAAGGTGGTGCTGAAGCGCGCCTTCAAGGGCATCTGGAAGTTCGACTGCATCGCCGAAGTGGACAACCAAGAAGTTGCGGCCGCCGAAATCATGGTGGCCCCTGAGACCAAGGCGCCGGCGCCGAAGGGCGCTCCCAAGTCCTCGCCCGTGGCGGGAGATGCGGGATGATCGACGCGCGCGCGGTGGTTTCGCCGCAGGCGGACATCGCGGCCGACGTTGAGATCGGGCCGTTCAGCGTCATCGGCCCCGAGGTGAGCATCGGCGCCGGGACCTGGATTGGCCCTCATGCCGTCATCAATGGTCCTGCCCGTATCGGCGCCGGCAACAAAATTTTCCAGTTCGCCTCCGTCGGTGAAGTGCCCCAGGATAAAAAATACCAGGGCGAAGTGACGCGCCTCGAGATCGGCGACCGCAACGTCATCCGCGAATTCGTCACCATCAACCGGGGCACGGAGCAGGGCGGCGGCGTCACCCGCATCGGTGACGGCAATTTGTTCATGGCCTATGCGCATGTGGCGCATGACTGCCAAATCGGCAATCACACCGTGCTGGCCAATTGCGCGACGCTGGCCGGCCACGTGGAAATCGGCGATTACGCGTTCTTGGGCGGCTTGTCGGCGGTACACCAGTTTTCCAAGCTGGGCGAGTCCTGCTTCATTGCCAACAACACGGCAGTGACGCGCGACGTGCCGCCGTACGTGATGGCCGTGGGCCAGCCTGCCGAGCCGCACAGCATCAATGTCGTTGGTCTGGAAAGACGCGGCTTCACGCCGGATCAACTGCTGAACATCCGCCGAGCCTACAAGGTGCTGTACCGTTCGGGTCTGAAGTTGAAGGAGGCGATCGAGGAGTTGGAGAAGGCCGCCGAGACCCAGGCTGAGATCCGCCCCTTCGTCGATTTCATCAAACGCAGTTCCCGCAGCATCGTTCGTTAAGTATGTCGCGGCCGCTGCGGGTAGGTCTGGTGGCGGGCGAGGCGTCAGGCGACACGCTAGGCGCCGGCCTGATTCACGCGCTCAAGCGCCTGGTGCCGGACGCAGAGTTCTTCGGCATCGCCGGCCCGAAAATGCAGGCCGCGGGCTGCGAAGTGTGGGAGCCTTCCGAGTCGCTGGCCGTGATGGGCCTGTTCGAAATTTTGCGCGACTTGCCGCGGCTTTTGCGTTTGCGCGCCCAGGTGCGAGGCCGCTTTTTGCAGCTCAAACCCGATGTATTCGTGGGCATCGACTCGCCGGAGTTCAATCTCCGACTCGCGCGCAATCTGCGCGCGGCCGGGATTCCCACCGTCCAATATGTCAGTCCTCAAGTGTGGGCGTGGCGTCAGAGTCGCGTGCAGAGCATTCATGAAGCGGTGGACCTGGTGCTGTGTCTGTTGCCCTTCGAAAAACGCTTCTATGACGAGCAGCACATGCCCGCGGAATTCGTGGGGCACCCGTTGGCGGATGCCATACCTCTTACCGTGGATCGCGGCCAGGCGCGCGCGGCCTTGCATCTGCCAGGCGACGCCCAGGTCGTGGCGCTGTTGCCGGGCAGCCGGCGCGGCGAAGTCACGCGGCTGGCCGAGGACTTCGCGAAGACGGTGCGGTGGCTGGCCGCGGCGCGCCCGCCGCTCAAGTTCATTGCCCCTATGGCCAATGCCGGTGTACGCGACCTGTTCGCGGCGGTGCTGGAACGGGTTGCGCCAGGCATCAGTGTGACGCTGCTGGACGGTCAAGCCCAGACCGCGTTGATCGCTGCGGATGTGGTGTTGGTGGCCTCCGGCACAGCGAGCTTGGAGACCGCCCTGTGCAAACGGCCCATGGTAGTGGTGTACCGGCTGGGCGCTTTGACCACCTGGCTGGTCCGGCGCTTGAATCTGGTCAAATCGAAGTTTTTTGCCCAGCCAAATCTACTTGCGGATCGGCGCGTCGTCGGCGAATATTTTCAGGAGGAGATTGTTCCTGAGTCGATCGGTGCGGAACTCTTGATGTGGCTAGATGACACGCCGCGGCGCGAAGCTCTGGAGCAAGAGTTCTCGCGTATTCATGCCGATCTGCGGCGCGATGCCAGCGCCCGCGCGGCGCAGGCGGTGTTGGCCCTGGCGAATCACCGCATTCTCCCGGCGGTGGCCTCATGATGCGCGGCCTGCGCGTTGCCGGGGTAGATGAGGCCGGTCGGGGGCCGTTGGCAGGTCCCGTAGTCGCTGCGGCCGTCATCTTGAGGCCCGGCCGTCCCATCAGGGGAGTCGCGGACTCCAAGGTGCTCACGCCTGAGGTTCGTGCCGAACTGAACCTGGAAATTCGCCGCCGCGCGCTGTGTTTCGGCGTCGGCTGGGCAGATCCCGCCGAGATCGACACCCTGAACATCCTGCATGCCACCTTCCTGGCCATGCGGCGCGCCGTTTTAGCGATGACCTGTTGCCCCGACCTGCTCTTGGTGGACGGTAACCGGCTGCCTCAGCTGACTGGGCTGCGGGCGGGCAGGTTGGGTGACTTGGGGGAGGAAGTCGGTGTGCGGGCGCGCGCGATTATCGGCGGCGACGCCACGGAGCCGGCCATTAGCGCGGCGTCCATTCTGGCGAAGACCGCCCGAGACGCTTACATGCGCAAGATGCATGCAACGTATCCCCAATATGCCTTTGACAGCCATAAGGGCTATGGCACGGCTCAACATCGCCGCCTCCTGGCGCTGCACGGACCGTGTCCGCTGCATCGGCGCTCCTTCACGTTAAACTTCGACTCCGTGGATTTGGATGAGCCGCTACCCTTCGAAGAGTCGCTGCAGGAGCTCGAGTCTTGAGTCAATTCGTGCATCTGCGCTTGCACACCGAGTACTCCCTGGTCGATGGGATCGTGCGCGTGCCCGAATTGATGACGGCCGTGGCGGCGGCCGGTATGCCGGCGGTGGCGCTCACCGACCAGAGCAATCTCTTTGCCATGGTTAAGTTCTACAAAGAGGCCTTAGGCGCCGGCGTCAAACCCCTGATCGGCGTGGATGCGTGGGTTCGAGAGCCCGGCGATCCACGCACCAATCCGCCGTCACGCATCGTCTTCCTCTGCCAGAACCTGGTCGGCTACCGCCACCTCACGCAACTCGTGACGCGCTCCTTCCTCGAAGGTCAGCAGCGCGGTGCTCCCATGCTGGATCGCGCATGGCTGGAACCGGAAGTGATGACCGGACTCATCGTACTCTCGGGCGGCCCCGAGGGAGACATCGGGCAGGCTTTCGCGCGCGGCAAGGATGAGGAGGCGGCGCGCTGTCTCGCGCGCTGGCAGGAATTGTGCGGCGACCGTTTCTACCTCGAAGTGCAGCGCACGGGCCGGGCCGGAGAACAGGCGGTCACGGAGGCGGTGCTTGAGATGGCGCAGGAACGCGGCGTGGCCGCGGTGGCGACCAACGACGTGCGTTTCCTGACGCGCCCGGAATTCGAAGCCCACGAGGCTCGTGTATGCATTCACGATGGCGCGCAACTGGCCGACACCAGCCGGCCGCGCCGCTACTCCGAAGAGCAATATCTCAAAACCCCGGCCGAGATGGCCGAGCTCTTTTCCGATGCGCCGGAGCTGCTGCAGAACACGTTGGAAGTCGCCAAGCGCTGTTCGCTGCAAATCAAATTGGGCTCTTCCATGTTGCCGGCCTATCCGGTGCCGGCAGGCAGCACCATCGAGGGATTTTTGCGCGAGGAGTCTGAGCGCGGGCTTGAGGCGCGGCTGACCCAGGCCCAGGCGAAGCAAGGCGCGGCACTCGACGTGAAGGGCTACGCTGACCGTCTGGAGCTCGAACTCGGCGTCATTTGCAGTATGGGATTCGCCGGCTACTTTCTCATCGTGGCGGACTTCATCCGCTGGGCACGCGAGAACGGTGTACCCGTGGGCCCGGGCCGCGGTTCGGGAGCCGGTTCCTTGGTGGCCTACGTCCTGGGTATCACCGATCTCGATCCCATCGAGCACGATCTGCTGTTCGAACGCTTCTTGAATCCGGAGCGTGTGTCCATGCCGGACTTCGATGTGGACTTCTGCATGGAAGGCCGCGACCGGGTTATCGAATACGTTGCGAAGAAATACGGCCGGGAACGCGTTTCGCAAATCATCACCTACGGTACCTTGGCGGCGAAGGCCGTGGTGCGCGATGTCGGCCGGGTTCTCGGCCACAACTACGGCTACGTCGACAAGATCGCGAAGCTCATTCCTTTCGAAATCGGCATGACGCTGGATAAGGCGTTGGAGCAGGAAGAAGAACTGCGCCGCTTGCACGAAAGCGATGAGGAAGTGCGCGAGTTGATCGAACTCGCCCGCTCGCTCGAGGGCCTGGCGCGAAACGCCGGCACGCACGCCGGCGGCGTGGTCATCGCACCGTCGGTGCTCACGGATTTCACACCGCTGTACTGTGAAGAAGGCAGCAACACGCCGGTCACGCAATTCGACAAGGACGACGTCGAGGCCGCCGGCCTGGTGAAGTTCGATTTCTTGGGGCTGCGCACGCTCACCATCATCGATTGGGCGGTACGCGACATCAACACGGAGCGTAAACGCGCGGGCGAATCTGAGTTGGTGGTGACCGCGCTCCCCATGGACGATGCGGCCACCTATCAGCTGCTCAAGAGCTTCAAGACCACCGCAGTGTTCCAGCTCGAATCCCGCGGCATGAAAGATTTGATTCGCCGCCTGCAGCCGGATCGCTTCGGGGACATCGTGGCGCTGGTGGCGCTGTTCCGACCGGGGCCGCTGCAGTCCGGCATGGTGGACGATTTCATCGCGCGCAAGCACGACACCACCGGCGCGGCCATCGATTACCTGCATCCGGATTTGAAGCCGGTGTTGGAAGCCACCTACGGCGTGATCTTGTATCAGGAACAGGTGATGCAAATCGCACAGATCCTGGCGGGCTACACGCTGGGAGGCGCGGATCTGCTGCGCCGGGCCATGGGCAAGAAGAAGGCCGAAGAGATGGCCAAGCAGCGATCGATCTTCGTGAGCGGCGCCGTCGGGCGTGGCGTACCCGAAAGTCAGGCCACGATGATTTTCGATTTGATGGAAAAGTTCGCCGGGTACGGTTTCAACAAATCGCACTCCGCGGCCTACGCGTTGCTGTCCTATCAGACTGCATGGTTGAAAGCGCATTATCCCGCCGCCTTCATGGCCGCGGTCCTGTCCTCCGATATGGACAAGACCGACAAGGTGGTCACGCTCATCGACGAATGCGCCAGCATGAGGTTGAAAGTCGAGCCGCCGGATGTCAACGAGTCGATGTACGCCTTCAAGGTGTCGGGCCCGAAAAGCATTCGTTATGGCATGGGCGCCATCAAGGGGGTGGGCGCTTCAGCCGTGGAAGCCATCATCGAGGAGCGCACCGCCAACGGTCCCTTTCAGAGCCTTCCGGATCTGTGCCGCCGAGTCGATTTGCAGCGGGTCAACCGGCGCGTGTTCGAGGCGATGATTCGCTCGGGCTGCTTGGACCGCATCGGAGCGAACCGGGCATCGCTGACCGCGGAACTGGATCGCGCCGTGCATTTGGGCGAGCAGAACTCCCGCGCCATGAGCGTGGGTCAGGTGGACCTCTTCGGCTTGAGTACCGCAACAGAGACCAAGATAGAGGATTGGACCGAAGCCGAGCGGCTGGCGGGGGAGCGCGAGACTTTAGGGTTGTTCCTGACCGGCCATCCCATTACGCCTTATGAGCCCGATTTGAAGTTTCTGGTGGGCCAGCGCTTGGTGGACGTGGGTGGGCCCAAGCCGGCCTCGAAGCCGCCCGGACCCAATGGCGAGCGCGCCTGGACGGCGGGTAAACCCGCCACCGTGGCCGGTCTGGTGCTCGAAATCCGCCGCAGGCCCAACCGCGTCACCTTGATTCTCGACGATCGCACGGCCCGTCTGGAAGTCAGTCTGTACGAAGAAACTTTCCAGCAGCACCGCGACATTATCGTCAAGGACGCCATTCTCGTGATCGACGGGACGCTGCGCTACGATGACTTCATCGAGGGGTGGCGCCTGCAGGCGAAGACTCTGATGGATATCGACCGTGCCCGCGAGCGTTTCGCACGGCGGCTGTGGCTGCGCTGGCCGGAGGCTTTCGATGGGACTGCCGGAATGAACCGATTCGAAGATATGTTGAAACCCTCCCTGAGGGGACCGTGTGCGGTGAGCGTGGTGGTCAGCCGCCCCGATTACACCGGGCGGGTCAACCTCGGCAACGCCTGGTCGGTTCGCCCGACCCGAGAGTTGCTCGATAAATTGTCCGCATTAGTCGGACGCGATGGCTGGTATTTAGTGTATGGTCCGCGAAATGATGCCCGCGGCGAGGAATCCACTGTATGGCAATGAGTTTTCTAGAGTTTGAGCAGCCCATCGCTGAGCTCGAGGCGAAAATAGAGGAGCTCAAGTTCCTGGGCACCGATGCGAGCGTCAACATCTCCGAGGAGATCAAGCGCCTGCAATCCAAAAGCCGGGCGCTGACTAACAGCATTTTTGCCAATCTGTCTCCCTGGCAAATCACACAGTTGGCACGTCATCCTCAGCGACCGTACACGCTGGACTACGTGTCCATGATTTTTACCGATTGGCATGAACTGCATGGCGACCGCATGTACAGCGACGACCTTGCCATTGTTGGCGGTCTGGCGCGGTTGGAAGGCTCGCCCGTCATGCTCATCGGTCAGCAAAAGGGGCGGGACACCAAGGAGCGCGTGCGCCGTAACTACGGCATGCCCAAGCCCGAGGGTTATCGCAAGGCGCTGCGTTTAATGCGCATGGCCGAACGCTTCCGCATTCCGGTGATCACCTTGATCGACACGCCGGGCGCGTATCCTGGCATCGGCTCGGAAGAACGCGGACAGAGCGAGGCCATTGCCCGCAATTTATTCGAGATGTCCAACCTGGCGGCGCCGGTGTTGAGCATCATTATCGGCGAAGGCGGGTCGGGCGGCGCGTTGGCCATCGGGGTGTGCGATCGCCTGGTGATGCTGCAGTTCAGCGTGTATGGCGTCATCTCGCCCGAAAGCTGTGCCTCGATTCTGTGGAAGAGCACCGACAAGAAGGAAGTCGCCGCCGATGCCATGGGCGGCACCGCGGATAGACTCAAGAAGTTGGGGCTGGTGGATGAGGTGTTGAAGGAACCCCATGGCGGTGCGCACCGCGATCCGCAGGGCATGGCAGAGGTGCTGAAACAGTGCCTAATCAAGAACCTGGCCGAACTTTGCAATCAGCCGGTCACTTCCTTGTTGGATGCGCGGCAGGCGCGCTTGCGCAACTTCGGCGTGTTTCGGGACGCATAGCGCGATGCATGCCGCAGACGGCTGATGCAGCGGCTGACCTATAGCGCCGGCGACTAATGGGTTTTTCGGCCGCCTCCCTGCGCGAGCTACTGGAGGCGCACACACCCGCCGCCGCGACCGGTCTGGTCGTTGCGTTGAGCGGCGGCGCGGATTCCGCCGTGTTGCTGACGGCTCTGTCGCAGCTCGACCCTCCGTTTCGCCGCTTGCCCGTGCGGGCCGTGCATGTCGATCACGGCCTGCAACCCGCCGCCGCGGATTTTTCTTGTGCCTGCGAGGCGCTGTGCCGGCGCTTGGGCGTTCGCCTCGACGCGATTTCCGTCACCGTCGATGCGCACGGCGGCTTGTCCCTCGAGGCGGCGGCGCGCACAGCGCGTTATGCGGGGTTGGCCCGGGAGTTCCAACGCGGCGAATGTCTGGTGACGGCTCACCACGCCGAGGATCAGGCCGAGACGCTATTGCTTCAGCTGCTGCGCGGCGCCGGTCTCAAGGGTATGTCGGCCATGCCCGTGTGCCGCCCGTGGCAGGGAGGCTGGCACCTGAGGCCGCTGCTCGCTGTCACGAAGGCGGAGCTGCGTAAATTCGGCGACCAGGCGGGCGTCCTGGCGGTTCATGACCCCATGAATGACGACCCCCGCTTCGATCGCGTGTATTTACGCCGGCAGTTATGGCCGTTCATCGAGGCGCGTTGGCCCGGCGCGGCCACCGCGCTGTCGCGAGGCGCGCGGCACATTGCCGAGGGCCAGGAACTGCTGGAACAGGCGGCGGCGAAGTCGGTCCAGGCGCTGCGCGACGGCAATACGCTGTCGGTGACGGGTCTGCGGCTATTGTCTCCGACGGAGCAGGTCAATACGCTGCGCTATTGGATCGACGCCAACAACGTGGCGCTGCCTTCCACATCGCGGCTGATCGAGGCTCTGCGCCAGATCTTGGCGGCCGACGCAGATCACTTGCCCGCGATCGTTTGGGGCGGGCTGGCGCTGCGACGTTATCGCGATCGACTATTCCTGACGCCGGCCATGCCTCCCGCGGTAAGCGAGGACTACGAGTGGCACGCGGCTTCGGGGAAACCCCTCGAATTAAGTAATGGAGTGGGCTCCTTGCACTGGGAGCCGCAGTGCGGCGGCTTCGATCCCGCCAGGTTGCCGGCCGTTTTGGTGGTTCGCCCGCGCCGCGGTGGTGAAACTTTGAAGCCTCACCCCCGTGCGGCCACCCAAACCGTCCAGCATCTCTGTCAAGCGTTGGGCGTCCTTCCCTGGCTGCGCGATGCTTTGCCCATGGTGTACGCGGGAAAGGAACTCATTGCGGTCGGGGATTTATGGCAGGACGCCCGTTGGTGCGTTCCCGCGCCTGCGCCCGGATTCGCGTGCCGGTGGAGGGACGCGCCCATTCTGGTGTAGTCGCCACGAAGTCGATTGTCGCAAGCGCACCATTCTGGTAACCTGAATTCCCGTCGATATCAATTATTCTCTTTCCATTTCGTTTGCTCTCGCGCGAAAGTCGTTGTGCGAAGCAATTTAATCGGCGGTGACTCATCATGACACGATTTATTTTCGTCACCGGCGGCGTGGTTTCCTCGCTGGGCAAAGGCATAGCGTCGGCTTCCTTAGGCGCCATCCTCGAAGCACGCGGACTCAAAGTCAGCATGGTGAAGCTGGATCCCTACATCAACGTGGATCCCGGCACCATGAGCCCTTTCCAGCATGGTGAAGTTTTCGTCACGGCGGATGGTACCGAGGCCGATCTCGATCTCGGTCACTATGAGCGCTTCGTGCGCACGACCACCGGCCGCAACAGCAATTTCACCACCGGACGAATTTACGAGCGCGTCATTGCCAAGGAACGTCGCGGCGACTACCTGGGCGCGACCGTGCAGGTCATCCCGCACATCACCGACGAAATCAAATATCGGCTGCGCATGGGCGCGGGTAATGCCGATGTCTGCATGGTGGAAATCGGCGGAACCGTAGGCGATATCGAATCGTTGCCCTTCCTCGAGGCCATCCGACAAATGGGTGTGGAGCTCGGGCGCAATCATGTGCTGTACATGCACTTGACCTTGGTACCCATCGTGGGCGGCTCGGGCGAAATCAAGACCAAGCCGACGCAGCACTCCGTGAAGGAATTGCGCGGCATCGGCATTCAGCCGGACATTTTGTTGTGCCGTTGTCAGAACACGTTGCCGGATGAGCAGCGACGCAAGATCGCTTTGTTCACCAATGTCGAGGAACGCGCCGTCATCTCGGCGTGTGATTCGGACGACATTTACAAGATTCCCATGCTGCTCCACGAACAGGATCTCGACGATATCGTTGTGGATAAGCTGGGCCTGAACGTTCCGCCCACGGATTTGGCGGAGTGGCGCAGTGTGGTCGCCGCCAAACAGAACCCTGAGGCCGTGGTCGACATCGGTATGGTCGGTAAGTACGTGCAACAGCGAGATTCCTATATATCGCTGAATGAGTCGCTCATGCATGGCGGCATCAAGACTCGCACGCGTGTGAACATTCATTATTTCGAATCGCAGGACATCGAGCGTTCGGGCCCGGCGGCGTTGCAGAACATGGATGCGATTTTGGTGCCGGGCGGCTTTGGCGACCGCGGCATCGAAGGGAAGATTCAAGCCATACGCTATGCGCGCGAGAATCGCATTCCGTACCTGGGCATCTGCCTGGGGATGCAACTCGCCATCATCGAGTACGCGCGCAATGTGCTGGCGCTCAAGGGTGCCAACAGCACCGAATTCGACCGCGCCACCAATCATCCCGTGGTCGCGCTCATCACCGAGTGGCAGGATTTGGCGCGCGGCCAACAGGTGCGCGACGAGGGGTCTCAGATGGGCGGCACCATGCGCCTAGGCGCTCAGGAAGCCAGGCTGGTTCCCGGTTCACTGGTGCATTCGCTGTACGGCAAGGAATCGATTTTCGAGCGCCATCGTCATCGCTACGAATTCAACAATCATTACTTGGACGAACTGGCGAAGGCCGGTATGTCGTTTTCCGGCTTTTCGGCCGACGGCTTGGTGGAGTTCATCGAGTTGCCCAGCCATCCCTGGTTCGTGGCCAGCCAATTCCATCCCGAGTTCACCTCGACGCCGCGTGATGGGCATGCGCTCTTCTCAGGATTCGTCCGCGCGGCGCGCGAGTATCGAGCCTCGTTGCAGCCCGGACGCGCGACTGCATGAAGCTCGGCGCTTTCGATGTCGGGCCGGACCGCCCGTTTTTCTTGATTGCCGGACCGTGCGTCATCGAGAGCGAGCAATTGGTGATCGAGGTGGCCGGGCGTCTACGCGACATGACGACGGCGCTGGGCATCAACTTCATTTTCAAGGCGTCCTTCGACAAGGCGAACCGCTCATCGCAAGGGAGCTTCCGCGGACCGGGCATAGAGGCCGGCCTCAAGGCGTTGGAACTGGTGCGCAAGCAAATCGGCGTGCCGGTGCTCACCGACGTTCACGAGGACACGCCGCTGGGCGAAGTGGCCGCGGTGGTCGATGTGATGCAGACGCCGGCATTTCTCTGCCGCCAAACTAATTTCATCTTGAATGTCTCGTCGCAGAACAAGCCGGTGAACATCAAGAAAGGACAATTCCTGTCGCCCTGGGAAATGCAGAACGTGGTGGACAAGGCGAAGTCCACGGGCAATACCCAGATCATGGTGTGCGAGCGGGGCTTTTCGTTCGGCTATAACAATCTCGTGTCGGATATGCGCTCGCTGTCGGTGATGCGTGCCACGGGATGTCCGGTCGTATTCGACGCCACCCACTCGGTGCAATTGCCGGGCGGCCAGGGAACCTCCTCGGGCGGCCAGCGCGAGTTCGTGCCCGTGTTGGCCCGCGCTGCCGTCGCCGCCGGCGTCTCAGGGATTTTCATGGAAACCCATCCGAATCCTGCCAAGGCCTTGTCGGATGGCCCCAATGCCTGGCCGCTGGATCGCATGGGATCGTTGCTCTCCACGCTGGTGGAGTTGGATTTGGCCGTCAAAAAGAAACCGTTCGAGGAGTCCTTGTTATGAGTCGCATTGTCGATATCCGAGGCCGCGAAATTATTGATTCGCGTGGAAATCCCACCGTTGAAGCCGACGTCGTTTTGGAATCCGGCGTGGTCGGCCGCGCTGCCGTGCCCTCAGGCGCCTCCACGGGCTCGCGCGAGGCGGTGGAATTGCGCGACGGCGACGCGAAACGCTATCAGGGCAAGGGCGTACGCAATGCCGTCGCTCATGTGAACAAGACTCTCCGGCAACTCGTGGTCGGACTCGACGCGCAGGATCAAGCGGGGCTGGATGCGAAAATGATCGCGGCCGACGGCACGGAGAACAAGTCCAATCTGGGTGCGAATGCTCTACTGGCGGTGTCGCTGGCCACGGCGCATGCGGCGGCGCGTGATCGCAAGCTCCCCTTGTACCGCCACCTCGGCGGATCGGGCAGCCTGACATTGCCTGTGCCCATGATGAACATCATCAATGGCGGTGCGCACGCGGACAACAGCGTCGACATTCAAGAATTCATGATTCTGCCCATCGGCGCGCCGTCTTTTTCGGAGGCGCTGCGCTACGGCGCGGAAATTTTCCACACCCTGAAAAAAGTGCTGCACGGCAAGGGCTTCAACACCGCCGTGGGCGACGAGGGTGGCTTCGCGCCGGACCTGCCGTCGAACGAGGCGGCAATCACCACGATTCTCGAAGCCATCGACAAGGCGGGCTACCACGCCGGCAAGGACGTGTATCTCGGGCTCGACGTGGCGAGCACGGAATTCTACAAGGACGGCATCTATAATCTGGAATCGGAAAAGCGGAAATTCAATTCCACTGAATTCGCGGACTATCTGGCCGGCCTCGTTGCCAAGTACCCCATTGTCACCATCGAGGACGGGATGAGCGAGGGCGACTGGGAAGGTTGGGCCATATTGACCCAGAAGCTGGGGTCCAAGGTGCAATTGGTGGGCGATGACTTGTTCGTCACCAACACCAAGATTTTCTCGGAGGGCATCGCCAAGAAAATCGCCAACGCCATTCTCATCAAGCCCAACCAGATCGGTACCTTGACCGAGACCCTGGCGGCCATCGATATGGCGGCCAAAGCCAAGTACGCGGCCGTGGTGTCGCATCGGTCCGGTGAGACCGAGGATGCCACCATCGCGGACATCGCGGCGGGGACCTCGGCCACTCAGATCAAGACGGGTTCCCTGTCGCGCTCGGACCGTATCGCCAAGTACAACCAGCTGCTGCGCATCGAAGGGGAGCTGGGCTCGCAGGCCGGTTACGCGGGTCGTACGGCGTTGTCGGTGACCGTCTCTTAGGTCATTTGCGCGCGATAGCGATTCCTTAACCTTAAGAGTTCATGCTAAGCTACTGTCCTCATGAGGATTTTCGCTGCAATACTCGGCTTGGCCGTGGTTCTGCTCCAGTACCGACTGTGGGTATCGGATCACGGTGTCCGTGAGGTTTCTCGTTTGAGCGCCGCCGTGGAGGCTCAAACCGGTGCCAATGTGGAACAGCGAGATCGCAATCGGCAGCTGGTTGCGGAGGTCAATGACCTCAAAGGCGGCTTAACGGCGCTCGAGGAACGGGCGCGTAGCGAGCTTGGCATGGTAGGCAGCAGCGAAACCTTTTACCAGGTGGTCACCGCCAGTACGCCGGCTCCGGCCGCTCCCGCGACGCCGGTCACCGCCCGCGCGCAGTGAATTCCCCGGAGTCGCGCCGCGTATGGGCCGTGGTTCCGGCGGCCGGACGGGGCCTGCGGTTCGATCCCACCAATCTCAACGGACCCAAACAGTATGCCCCGCTGGCGGGCGCCACCGTGTTGGAATGGTCCATGGCCGCGCTCCTAGCCGACCCTCGAGTCGAGGGTATTGTCATCGCGGTTGCCGCCGATGATGGCCGGTGGTCCGAGATTGCGGACTCGCTGACCGCTGCGGCGAAACTCAAAATTCGCAGCACCATTGGCGGCAGCAGCCGTGCCGAGTCGGTGCTCAACGGCCTCGGGGCATTGGCGACTCAGGCGGGCCCGGAGGATTGGGTCTTGGTGCACGATGCGGCGCGACCCTGCTTGACGGGGGAGGATCTCGGCGCGTTGATCGATGCGGTGCAGGAAACAAGTTCGCACCTGGACGCGGCCGGCGGTGCTACGGTGGGAGCGTCGGTGGTGAACGGTGCCGTGCTTTCCTCGCCGATTGTGGATACCGTCAGGCGCGAACGCGGCGGTACCATCGAGACGGTGGATCGCGAGGGCCTGTGGCGGGCGTTGACTCCGCAAGTGTTTCGCTTAGGTCAGTTACAGCAGGCTTTGAGCGACGCGCTGCGCTCGGGCGTGACGGTGACCGATGAGGCGCAGGCCATGGAGCGCCTGGGATTCCCTGCACGGCTGGTGCGTGGATCGGCGTTCAATATCAAAGTGACCACGCCCAAGGATTTAGGTTTGGCCGAGGCCATTCTCGAGGGCATGGGTGAGAGCGGCGCGGCGGTCGAGAAAAGTTCGGAGAAAGGTCTTATGAGAATCGGTCAGGGTTTCGACGTGCATGCCTTCGGCGACGGAGATCATGTGGTGATGGGCGGCGTGACCATTCCCTACGCGAAGGGCGTGGTGGCTCACTCCGATGGCGATGTGGTCATCCACGCGCTGTGTGATGCAGTGCTGGGCGCACTGGGCTTGGGCGATATCGGCCAGCACTTTCCCGACACCGATCCGCGTTACCGGGGTGTGGACAGCCGGGTGTTTCTGCGCGAGGTCACTGCGCGCATGAACGAGGCGGGCCTCGAACTCGTGAATGCGGATATCACGGTACTAGCGGAGGCGCCGCGCATCGGCAAATATCGCGCCGCCATGGCGGAGAACTTGGCCGCCGATCTCGGCGTCGCGGCACAGCGCGTCAACATCAAGGCGACCACCACCGAAAAATTGGGCTTCATTGGCCGCGGCGAAGGACTCGCTGCCAGCGCGGCTGTCTTGCTCGAAACCAAAACGACGCCCTGAGCTCCTATGGCAGGCATCGCCTGGAGCCGAGCGGCCCTGTCTCCTCCCCACGCGCATGGCACGCCGCTGGCGGCCGCGCAGCTGCGCGCTCAACCCGAGGATTTCTGGGTGGAGGAACAATTATCCTTCGAGCCCTCGGATGCGGGCGCACATTGGTTGCTGCGTGTGGAGAAACGGGCGGCAAACACTCGTTGGGTGGCACTGGAAATCGCACGCCTCGCGCAGGTGCAGGCACATGACGTGGGCTACGCGGGACTCAAAGATCGTCATGCGGTCACGGTGCAGTGGTTCAGCGTGCCGGCGGCCGGGAGCACGGCGGACTTTTGGCGCGAGGTGCGTACCGACGAATTCAGGGTGGTCGAGGTGCGAGGTAATTCGCGCAAGTTGAAGCGCGGCGCACTCACCGGCAACCGGTTTCGGATTCGACTGCGGCACGTCACTTGGTCGCGCGAACAATTGGATCTCAAAGTGGCTGCCCTGCGCGCGCACGGAGTGCCTAATTATTTCGGGCCGCAGCGCTTCGGACGCAATGGCCACAATCTCGACCGAGCCGCGGCGTGGATAGCAAGGCAGCAGGCGCCGCGGGGACGCACTGAGCGCGGCTTCGCTCTATCGGCGGCGCGCTCGCTGCTGTTCAACGCCTTGCTGGCAACAAG
>Ga0302310_10001551_pt1 | contig 19435 bp, 15 predicted proteins | sample III_Palsa_N1_2_FD_200451 | JGI IMG/M metagenome (GOLD analysis project Ga0302310, IMG submission 200451) | Peat permafrost microbial communities from Stordalen Mire near Abisko, Sweden - III_Palsa_N1_2 | ecosystem: Environmental > Terrestrial > Soil > Palsa > Peat permafrost | place: Sweden...
CCTGCCCACCCAGTTCCACGGCCCCAACTTCGTCATGCGCTGGTACTACGTCGTCAATGGCGAACAGTAGAACCAGATCGGTAGACCTGATGGGATCGCCTGCCCAACCGCCCCGGACTCCGCCGCCAACCCCAGCTCTTGAGCGCTCTGAAGAGGCCCGTAAAGCGCATCTTCGCCGGCGCGAAACTCTGGAGCGGCGCAGCCTGGTGCGTGGTCTGCTCCTGCTCGCCTTGGTTATCCTGCTCGTAAGCATGATCCGCGCCGGCTTCGGCCGCGTCTTCGTGCATCGTTGGTGGCACCCGTGAACCCAAACTGGCATCTGGCATCTGGCATCTCGAAGCTGGACGCAGCAACCCAACCACGCACGCAGTCAGAGGAAACTGCGTGGCCCCTCTTGGTCATCGCCGGCCCCACCGCCAGCGGCAAAACCTCGCTGGCCCTCGCTCTCGCGGAAGCCCTCAACGGCGAAATCGTAAGCTGCGACTCCGTCGCCGTCTATCGCCTCATGGAGATTGGCACGGCCAAGCCCACCCCCGCCGAGCGCGCCCGCATCCCGCACCACTGCCTCGATCTCTACTGGCCCAGCGAACCCTGTACCGCCGGCGACTACGCCCGCCACGCCCGCGCGGCCATCGCCGAAATCCGCGACCGTGGCCGCATCCCCATCGTCGCCGGAGGCACCGGCCTCTACCTCCGCGCTCTGCTCGAAGGCCTTGCCCCCGCGCCCCCGCGCGATGAAGCGCTCCGCAACCGCCTGCGCACCCACGTCGCAAAACCCGGCTACCTGCACCGCATCCTGCAGCGCCTCGACCCACAGGCCGCCAGCCAGATCCACGCCAACGACACCCCCAAGCTCATCCGCAGCATCGAGGTCACACTCGCCGCCCGCCAACCCCAAACCGCCCAATGGCAAGCCGGACGCGACCCCCTCGTCGGCTTTAACATCCTCCAGTTCGGCCTCGCTCCCGAACGCAAATCCCTCTACGCCCGCATAGACCGCCGCGCCGCCGCCATGTTCTCCCTCGGCCTCGTCGCCGAAACCGAGATGCTCCGCACCCGCTTTGAAGACACCTGCCGCCCCCTCACCTCGCTCGGTTACGCCCAGGCCATGGGCGTTCTCCACGGCGACCTCACCCCTGAAGCCGCCATCGCCGCCGCCCAGCAAGGCCACCGGAACTACGCCAAGCGCCAACTCACCTGGTTCCGCCGCGACCCCGCCATCCACTGGCTCCACGGCTTCGGCGACGATCCCCAAATCCAGACCGAAGCTCTGACCCTGGTTCGCGATCCAGCCCAAAAGCCCCAAATCTTGTCAAGCCCCCTCAGGCCCTAACTCCATCATTGCAAAGGAAATAAACATTGCACATATATTCCACTCAACCTGCAATAATAGAAGTAGGTCATGAGATCTAGGCTCTAAACTCAATCAAGCCCCTCCTGCTAGGAAACGGCCAAGGCTAAGTACCCCCAAGCTAAGTCGTTTCGTATCTGGACTTTGAGAAAAAAAGTACAGAGGGGGCACCTTTTCAACGAAAGACCAACCTTATTTGATTCGGGGTTTATTTTTTTAACCCTCGTTTGCGCCGCACCCTCGACTAAGGATTCTGCACAACCAGATCATCCGCCAGCCGAAAATGCACAATGGACTCAGAAGGAATCTCGATATCGCGATTCCCGGTGGTTCCAGCGATCAACGTTCCTGCACCCGCTCCAGCCGCTCCACCGATAGCCAGGCCAACGCCGCCCGTCGCAACGCCGCCGATCAGCATTCCGGCGCCTGTCATCCCGGCGACGAACGCTCCTGTACGCTTGCCTTTGCCCTTCTTGGTGCGCACATTGTCATGCGTATCGAGCCCATACTCACTGCCGTTCAGCGTCATCTCGGTCAGCCGCAGCTCCAGCACCGAGCGTCCTTCAAAGTGCCCGCGACGATGCGCTTCATCCACCCGTCCCGAAACCGGCGTTCCACCCGGGATGACAACACTGCCGTTCTCCATCACTGGCTCCACGACCTCGCCTGAAAACGGGTCGCCGGCATGGCTGTGCTTCACGCTGATGTGCTGATTGATGCGGATGGCCAGCTCGGTTCCCGCCGCCACGGTAAGGTTCACCGGCGGAGGCGGTTGCGCAGGCTGTGGCTGAGACGCCACAGTGGTCGTCGGTCCTACTGGCTGACCGTTTGCATTAACCGGAGTAATCACCGGGTCAGTGCTATGCGGTATTGGCCCCGGCACCGGCGGCGTAGAGTTGGTCACTATCTGCTGCGGTTGGCCCGCTGCCGCAGGCTGCACGGTTGTAGTTACCGTGTCGCCGTTCTTGTCGACGTACTGTATCTGCTGCGCCGTGTTAGTCGACGCAGCCTGGGCCTTGGCCTGGTCCAGCGCCTTGTCCGCTTTGCTCTGGCAGCCGGTGAGTAACGCCAGCGCTAAGAGGCCGGCGCCTCCGGCCAAACGAAGCATTCCAAGATTTTCTGAGTGTGCCATTCGATCTCCTCGCCGCGGAAACTCGTAGCGGCTCTATCGAATGGTGTGATGCCCGTATGGTCATGCCTCGCTGCCCACACGAAAATGTTTATTGTTGCCCGCCGTACAGGCCACTAAATCTCCTGCATTCGCATCACGGCCATACGCGACTTACTAACCGCAGCTTAGGTGTCCGTCGAAAGTGTTCAAGATTGTGCGTAGCAAGGTCATAGTCGTGTTCGATGGCTGTTGCCGCGATGATGATGTCGGGCAGCGCTGGCGCAACACCGTGCATTTGCAGATCTGCATCCAGATCGCCGACGCGGCTGGCAATACGTTCAGTCATAGGCAATACAGTGATGCCTCGACGATCTCTCTGAGAAATGCTTCTCGAGTCGCTCGGCGAACCGCGGTATCGGCCCGTCGCACTCCATGTTGAAGCTCGGCAATAGTCATCACCGATATAGCGTAGACCTCATCCGTGCCGTATATGTCGATCAGGACGCTGAGAGGTGCGCCACGTCGTTCGGCAAGGATCAGTTCAGAGGTATCGAGAATCAGTCCCGCTTTGAGCTGTCCAGCGGCTCACTATGACGTTCTCGAAAGCTCATTACGTCACGGGCAAACTCGTCATCCACGGTGGGCCGTCTTGGCAGGCGCGCCAAAATCTTCAGGATTTCAGTGCCGCTCCTCAACTTGGGCGATTCTTCGAAAACAAGCCGCGCAGAATGATGCGGCCCTTCAATCACGATCTCGTCGCCCTGCGCAACGCGAGTCAAGAGCGAACTCAAGTCTCGTGCCGCCTCTGCTTCCGGAATGTGAATGACAGCCATAACGAAATCATACCTCCGATGGCAAAGAAGGCCTAGATCTTCTGTACGCGCATCACGTCCCTCACGCCCGGAACTTTGCGCAGGTTCTGCGAGAGCTTGGTAAGGTGCCGCAAATCTACAGTCTCAATCACGAAGTCGACGTTCACCACGCCATCCACCGCGGGCTTGGTATCGAGCGACCGGATATTCGTTCCATCTTCAGAGATGATCGCCGTAAACTCCTTGAGCAGCCCGGCGCGATCGTCGCACACAACCGTCAGTTTCACCGGATAAGTTGTCGGCTTTGGAGCGTTCGCCGCCGCGCTCGCACGGTTCGGATCGCCCCACTCGACTTCGATCCGGCGGTCAGCTTCATACAACAGATTCTGCACGTTCGGACAACTTCGCGCATGAACCGCAACGCCCTTGCCGCGCGTTACGTAGCCGATAATCTCTTCGCCGCGGATCGGGTTGCAACATCGCGCGCGGTACACCAGCAGGTCGTCCTGGCCCTCGACCTGTAGCGAGTCCGACCCTTTGCCAAAGAAGACTCGCTTCACCGCGTCGGACATATGACTGAGCGTGTTGCCCACAGAACTGCCGGAATTCGGCTCGGCTGCCGGGTTCTCAGCAGCCATCGTGCTTCCGGGCTCCAGCTTGTTCAGCACCTGCCGCGTCGAGAACTTGCCAAACCCGATGCCTGCCAGCAGGTCCTGCTCGCCGCCCAGCCCATAGTCATTGGCGATTCGGTCGAAGTCCGCAGTTGCAAACTTGTGCAGCGAAATCTTGTATTTTCTCGCCTCGCGGTCCAGCAGCTTCTTGCCGATCTCAATGGCCCGTTCGCGCTGGTGTTCGGTGAGCCAGTGTTTGATCTTATTGCGTGCGCGCGAGCTCTTGGCAAAGCTCAGCCAATCGCGCGAAGGATTGTGACCGGTCTGCGTCGTGATCTCCACGATGTCGCCGTTGCGCAGCTTGTGCCGCAACGGCACGATGCGGCCGTTCACCTTTGCCGCCGTCGTTGCATGGCCCACATCGGTGTGGATCGCGTAGGCAAAGTCCACCGGCGTTCCGTCCTTGGGCAGCACGATCACCTTGCCCTTCGGCGTAAAGGTATAAACCTCCGCCGGATAAAGATCGATGCGCAGCGTCGACATGAACTCGTTCGGGTCGGACATCTCGCGCTGCCATTCCATCAGTTGCCGCACCCACGCCAGGCGCTGCTCGTCGGCCGCGCTCACGTTGTCGCCGGCCTTGTACTTCCAGTGCGCGGCGATGCCTTCCTCCGCGATCTCGTGCATGTCCTCGGTGCGGATCTGCACCTCGAACTGGTGCGCTCCCTCGGCGATCAGCGTGGTATGCAGCGATTGATACATATTCGGTCGCGGCATCGCGATAAAGTCCTTGAACCGTCCCGGAACCGGCCGCCAGGAACTGTGCAGCAGCCCAAGCACGGCGTAGCAGTCCTGCTCCGTCTGGGTAATCACGCGGATCGCGAACAGATCGTAGACCTGGTCGACTGGCACGGAATGCGCCTGTAGCTTTTGCTGGATCGAGTACAGCCGCTTGATGCGCGACTCCACGCGGGCGTTGATGTTGCTCTCGCGCAGCTTGGCCTCGAGCGTCCCGACGATGCGATGCAGGAACGCCTCACCCTCGCCGCGCAGGGAATCGACCTCTGTCGTCAGCTGCGTATACGCAAACGGATCGGTATAGCGGAAGGCCAGGTCTTCGAGCTCGCCACGCACCTTGCCCATGCCCAGCCGATGGGCCAGCGGAGCATAGACCTCCAGCGTCTCGCGGGCGATGCGCTGCTGCTTCTCCGGTTTCAGATGTTCCAGCGTACGCATGTTGTGCAGGCGGTCTGCCAGCTTGATCAGCACCACGCGCACATCGGTCACCATCGCCAGCAGCATCTTGCGGATGTTCTCCGCCTGGTGGTCTTCGCGGTTGGCAAACTTGATCTTGTCCAGCTTGGTCACGCCTTCGACGATGTGTGCCACCTGCTCGCCGAAGCGTTTCGCAATCTCCGCCGGCGATACATCGGTGTCTTCGACCGCGTCGTGCAACAGACCCGCCGCAATTGCAGTCGAGTCCATCTTCCACTCGGCCAGGACCTGCGCTACTTCGAGAGGATGGATGATGTAAGGCTCGCCCGAAGCCCGCATCTGGCCCTCGTGCTGCTGGATGCAAAACAGCCAAGCCGCCCGAATAAGAGAGAGGTCGTCAGCCGGGCGGTTCGCGCGCACCGTCGCCAGCATCCGTTCGAAGCGTTCTTCCAGGGGCGCTGCGTCAGGCGCAGCAGGCAGACCACGGCCATGCGAAGCGAAAGGAAGCCCTGCATCGACCTCCATGCCGTTTTCGCTGATCGGGGGCGCGAGTATTGCCTGTGAACCGGCTGCCTGTGAACCGGCTGCCGGTGCGCCAGAGTCGGGCGCAACCGGCCGCGCTATTGCCATAGGTCATTATACGGTTGGGTGAAAAACCTCAGCGTCCTGTTCCTCCATGGAATCTGCATCGTTACCGCAGCAGCCCAGGCGTCGGTCTGTCTCCGCGATGGGTCCATTCCACCAGTTCGTCGAAGGCACGGCCGACTTCATCCTGCGAGATAGCGCAGTGGCCTTCGCGGTGCACATACTGCTGTACCAGGTTGTCGCCAAAACCGGCGCCCTGAACGATGGAATCGTAGAGCGAAAGTGACGTTGCGGGTATGCGTGGATCGTAGATTGTATGCACCGCCAGCATTGGCTTCCCCAGGTGGCCGTTGGGCGTGTAATGGTGGAACAGGTACTCCCGCGCTTTGGGGTCGGCGGCATAGCGGTGAACACCATCATTGAGCGCGTAATCGCCTGTGGACGATGTCGGATTCGTTCCGGTGTAGAGGTAGTTGCGGTTGTCGAACGGGTTTCCACCCGCCCGGCGCTGCATATCCGTGATAACGAAGGTGAAGTAGGCGATGTCACTGGCCACGCCGGAATCGCTATGCAAGCCGGTAAGCTCTCGCAGGGCAGCGGCGGCGGTTGGATTCGCCCGCAGCGCATCGGCGATCTTCACCTGGATCGCCGGGGTGTCGTCATAGTCGGGCGGCGAGGGCACCAGCGGCGGCATCACGCCAGGGAAGTAGAAGTCAAAGGCCGCGCGCAGGGCGAAGCGCCGCTCGAACGACTCATAGGTCGGCCCAACCGCGCCGCACAGATCGAGTCCTCCCAGGTACGGCTTGGGATTCAACTCCAGCGTCACCATCGTCAACGCTCCGCCCATCGAGTCGCCGGCCACGTAGGTCGCGCGCGGTACGCCATAAGCGCGGGTGAAGTAGCGGCGCAGTTGCTCGGTCTCGGGGTACGCCTGGGGCAGCGCCCAGCCCGGCTGCGAGTAGGCACTCTGTGCGATCGCATAGTGGCGCTGGAAGAGCGGCAGTTGCAAACCCCCCAGGGCCTCGGCGATATGGAAGCTGACCCCATGCATGGAGTAGCCGTGGTAGTAGACCACCAGCGAGTGGTTCCAGTCGCTGGGAATGTCGATGCGATAGGCCGCGCCGGCCAGCACGCCTACCTCGGTGGAGCCCACCGGAGTCTCCAGCACCTCGGGCTTGGAGTCCGGCTTCTGCGCCAGGACGCCCGGCGAAACAGACAGCAGCAGCCAGCTCACCGCCGCTGCGGCGAAGAGGGGAGACCGGCGCGTCGAGAGCTTTCGTCGCAAAGAGAGAGGCATGGCGGAGTTGGCACGATTTTACCGCGAGCGAAGAAGACTGCTCAGAATCTCACGGCAAAACCCTGCGAGATGATCGGATAGAACCGCAGGATCTTGATGTCGTTGTTGATTTCGTTCTCTTCCTGCTGAATGTCGGATTCATCGCTCAGGATCGAACCGCACATAGTTGGGTCGAAGCCCGGGGCGTTGGGGTTGCTTTGGCACGCGCTTCCCGCCAGGTACAGGTTGACCATGGGAGGCGTGCCGATGTACTGGAAGCCAATCTCGAACGGGAAGCTGAAGTGGCGTCCGCTGCGCGGGATCATGTTGCCGAAGCCGATCGTCAGGCTGGGGGCGACGCGTTTCCCAAAGGTCATCGAAGCCGTGCCGTGAATCGGATCGGTAGGCGAGGCATAGTAGTTTCCATCGCCCAGATCGAAAGGTTGCCCTGCGGGGACATAGGTGGTGGCATTGAGATTGTTGCCGTTGTAGAGCGTGATGCCGGGGCTGATCCGGAACCAATTGTTGAACGGAAACCAGTCCAGGCTCGTTGTGCCGGAACGAAACTTGGCTTCGCCGTTCATGGTGACGCCATCGATGTTATAGCTGCCGCTGAAGGAGTAGAAGCTGGCGCCGAGGCGAAAGTTGAAGCGCTTGGACAGGGGCGTCGCCAGATCCAGGCCGGCTCCCGCGAACCCGCCCTTTACCTGGACGGCGATCGTCGAGAATGCGCGGATTGAGGGCGGCCGGACGGATCTTGACGGCCGCTCTGCGGGCTGAACGCTCGCCACCAAAGCATGTGGGCCCATGTCTGGCTGCGTGGGTGGAGGCTCGGCCGCCGCAGGGGTCGATGATTTGGCAGGCGGGCGAGGGTATGCGGCCGCAGCTGGGACGCCGGACGTCGAATCGGAAGGCGTCGTGGCAGAGGGAAGAACCGGAGTTGTGGCAACTGAAGGAGCTGGCGTCGTTGCGGATTCCGTAGTCGCTGCCGCGGGCTGCGGGACGGGCTGTGGTACCGGCATGGCGATTACTACAGTTGGAACAGCCTCCGGCTCCGGCGGCAAGGTCTTTACCGGCGGTTTGGGCAGGGAGGTAATCGGATGCACCGAATCATTCTGCTGGGGTACGCGCTGCTGCGTGAGCGTCTCTTGCTGCGCGGGCGCGTTTTGCGAGGTGGTGTCGGTGACGCTGCTATCGCCGGGCGGCTTAGGCAGGGATGTGATGGGCTGCGCCGTCTGCGCGTGCGTTGCAACGGAGGATACTGTCCACACTGCCGCGCAGAGCAAAGCAAGACTGGTCAACATCGCGTTTCGACGTCGTTGCATGAGTTCCTTAAATGCGGCATGCGGGCAGAAGAACCTCGTGCTCCCGCAGTTGGGCCCGGAAGACTCCAATGTAAATGTATAGGATTCGCCATTCCTCCAATTCGATGTACTCGCAAGAGGTATCGAGAAAGGAACAGAGAATGGGTCAGCAGACGCTGCCGGCAGCGATGGGGATTTCGATGCCATGGATGTAGTCCGACGCAGGGGACAACAAGAGCTCGAAGGCCCCCATCAGGTCGGACGGCGTTGCATTACGGCCTTGCGGATTGGCCGAAGCGCTCATCTGCACGGCCACTTCCGCGATCTCCTGGAGAAACTGCGTCTCCACCATGCTGGGAGAGATGGCGTTGATACGAACAGGCGTGGCGGCATACTCGGCGGCCAGGGCACGCATCAGCCCCAGCTGTGTGTACTTGATCGTCGTATACATCGACATGAACTTCGGCGGTACGCCATGCACCACGCTGGAGAGCATGAAGACAACCCGGGCGCGCGGCAGCTTCGCCATCTTTGGCAGAAAGCGTTGCAGCAGAATGACTGCTGCCTGCACCTGGATCGCGAGATCGGTCTCAAAACGGTCCCATTTGAACTTGGTAAAGCGCTCATAGGACAAACGCAAAGCAGGCAAGTGGACGATGCCCGCGGGGGTTCCATATTCCGCGCCGATCTGGTCCGCCATCGAGGTCACAGACACGCTGTCCGAAAAATCCGCCCGCAACAGTCGCAGCTTGTCCCCAAACTCACCTTGGAGCGCAAGAAGTTTCTCCCCGGAGCTGTACGAGTGCGCCAGCACCAGCGGAGCCTCCGGCTTGCTCAGCAGGTGGCGCACCAGCGCGCACCCGATATCCGACGATGCACCCGTGATAAGCAGCGGTTCATTTGCCATGGAATCCCACCCGGATCGTTGCTTTGGACACCAGCTTGCGGTCTGCCTTGCGGATCGTCGCCTTGATCTCGAAGCGCTCATAAGCTTCATTCATGAACACCACCTCCCCGGCCACATGCAACACATCGCCCGCATGTACCGGCGAGCTGAAGTCCAGATCGATCCCCTGTAGCAGGGCATACTTCCCAGGAAGATAAACCCCGACCAGCCTTGAGTACAGCGACGACGTTAGCATCCCAAACAATACCGGCCCCGGAAACCCCGCTTCTACCGCATAAGCTTCATCCACATGCAGCGGATTCACATCGCCCGAAACCGCCGCGAACGCATCGGCGTCCGCAGCCGAGAACCGCGCCTCGAACTCATGCTTCAACCCAAGGTGAATGTCACTCCAACGGTATTCGTTCATTTCGCGGCGAGTTTTACCTGGATCAGGTCGATCATGTCGCCTACATCCTTCAACTCCTGCAGCTCACCCAACGCAAACTTGATCTTGTACCGCTTCTCAATCGCGGTGACCAGGTTGATGTGCGCCAGAGAATCCCAGTCTTCCACATTGTTTGCGTTCGAGCCTCGAGTGAGCACCAGATCGGGTTGGTCGAGAATGTCGCGAAAGATCGATTGCAGTTCTTCGAGAAGAATGTTGCTATCCATGTACAGGCTCCAGAATCTTGATGTGCTGTGTGCGCGGGATATAACCGGAAACGTCTAGCGTCCAAACCGAGATCTTACTCTCGGGATCGAGACTGACAAGATCGAACCCCAGTTTCTCATAGTGGTCCTCCACCATGCCGTTTTTCTTGGTCGGAAGATATTGCCCCTGTAGCGTGCGAATACCGATCTCCCGGGCCTCACTCACCAGGACATCCAGCATCGCCAGCTCCATATCCCGCTTCAGCACCCGGCAGCTCATCAGCCAGAGGTCGATGTGCAGCAGATCGCCCTCTCTTCGTCCCAGCACGATCGAGATCAGGCCGTTGTCGCCGAAGCGGTCGCTCAGTTTGCCATAAAGACCGATGTATTGCGCGTCGCGAGAGATCGCTTCCATCTCGGCCAGTGTATAGCGACGGGTCGTCAGGTTGAACTGGTTGCTCTTGTTCGTGAGCTGAGCGATCCGCTCCAGATACAGGGGCTTGAACCGCTCGATCTCCGCCGACATCTCCAGGGAGTCCAAATACTCCCCGTAGTTCGCGAACTTCGCCTCCGATGACGCCCGCGCGGCGTTGTTCTGGTAGAGAGCGGCGCGCGCCAGGTCCTCCTCGGACATCGACACCGGCTCAAAGTACCTGCCTGCCTCGATGATCGCGGCATAGCGCGTTACCTCGTTGCCAACATCGGGAACGGCTATTCCGCCGATCTGGGATTCGACGATCGAGCGCTCCGCAGGATTGTCGTCCACGAAGACGAAGCTGTCCACGCCCAGGTTCAGCTCTTTCGCGATAGCCAGGATGTTCTCGTGTTTGGGCTCCCAGTTCGCCTTGAAGCAGGAGATATGCTCCAGCTTGAGCACCGAATCCGGGTGCTCGAACCCCTGCTTCGCTACATCCTCATTGTTCTTCGAGCAGACTGCCAGCAGCACGCCGCGGTTCCGCAGCGACAGGCAGTACTCCTGGAAGGCGGTGTAAGCCTCGGCCACCGGCGTCTCCCGACCAATCTGTATATTGTCGACGCCATCGTCCCCGATCACCCCGCCCCACAGTGTGTTGTCGAGGTCCAGCACCAGCACCTTGCGGCTCTTGCCGTAGATGGCCCGCACGATGGAGGCCAGCGAGCGGGCCAGCAAAACGCTGCCTTCACTCGTCGTCAGGATCTTATAGCCGAAGTAACGGTCCCAATCGAACCACTGAGCCAGGCCGATCTGCGCGGACAACCGATGAACGTCCTGCAGGGTCAGCCGCGGATCGGTGGCGGCCGCCCGCGCGAACTCCGCATTCAGTGCCAGGAAGAAGCGCGACGCCCCACCGCTGGAGACTGCGTCCAGGTTGCCCAAAAACGCAAACGGCGGCAGCTCGAAGTTGTTCTGGATGATCTGCGCCGGGACGTGCTCCTCGACGGACTGCCATATCTGCTTGTACCGGCCCAACTCCGCCTCAACATACCCTTGGAAATCCGCCTCGGAACAATGCACCGGAGGCACCGACTGCACGTTCAGAAAGGAGGTGTGGATGTAAACGATGTCCGGGGCGAAGGCGATCAGATCACTCGGGTCGAGTACGGCATCTTCATAGAAACGCCCGTACTCCGACTGATGGAACGCAGGTTGAAACCCCGATGCGAGCAGAAACAACTCCAGTAAATCGACGATTTCGTTGGTCGTCGACCCGCCCAGCACGGCGATGCGGACAGGTTGCAGTCCTTCCTCCGCGGAGAGCTGGCGGCGCAGGCTTCTGCGCTTCAAGAGGATCTCGTCGATGGCGAGATGGTCAAGGTTCATATAGATCATAGTCCGCTGCTTATGATTCTATCGCAGTGCCGTTGACTTGACGGACTGCCATCCGGCAGAGTTTATCCTAGAATCGTATGCCAACAACTCCAGATAGCCTGTCTGCGAACAGCCGCGCCACCCGGAAGCCGGGCGTGCTTCTGTACAGTCTGGGATTCGTGCTGATCCAGGCTGGGCTGTTAACGCTTACGGTGGTGCTGGTGTCGAGCCCTTGGTTCCTGACCCACGATGACTACCCGGGCATGCTACAGTCAGGCTACGGCATGCGCTTGCAGCACGAGGACTGCGAAGTCCTCATCTACGGGGACTCCACGACGCTCACCGGTCTCGATCCGGCCGTCGTGCAGCAGATGACCGGCCTGAAGACCTGCAACATCGCCGAAGGCGGCACGATCCAGGGCGTCGTCGGCAGCCGTTTCCCGCTGGACGCCTATCTCAGCCGCAATAAGCGTCCACGATTTCTTCTTACGATGTACAGCCCTCTTCTGTTTCGCCCGGACAGGAAGCTCCTGGACGACTACAAGCCCGAGGGGATGATCTACGCCTTCCAGAACGACCGGACCCCGGCGTTCTATCGAGGTCTGCTCCACCGGCGTGAATGGGCCTTCGATTTCGTGGCATTTGCCGCACAGAGGATGATTGGCTACTTCCTGCAGCATTATCTGCTTGGCGTCCAGCGCAACACCGTCGATACCCGCGCGCAACGCGACGGCCGGCGTGGCATTTGGCCGTACAACTTTCCTCCTGAAACCCATTGCCTGCGTGGGCCAATTGGGCCGAATGATGTCGCCCGCTACGCCGATGAAGTCGCTTCCATGCGGGCCCACTATGCTGTCCAGGGCACTCAGGTCATCGTGAATATTGCCCCTGTCCCCATTTGCAGCGTCTCTTACGAAATCTACCGCAGCATGTCCGAAGGCTTGCATGACAATGCCTTCGAACGGCTCCCCATCTCCTACTTCAATGAGGGAGACGTACACTTCAGTCCCGAGGGATCGAGGTACATTTCCATCGAGGCGGGCAATCAAATTCTCGCGCTCGAGAAGCGGCAGGATGCCCAGAGGCAGGCAGCGCACGGAGTTGCCCCATGACTTTCAGCCGTCCCCTCCCTGTCATCCGCATTGTCTTCGCGAGCCCGTTGGCTATACTTCAAGCAGGAATAACCTCGACTTCGTCACATGAATCAACGTCCCGGCTGGTTGTTCGGCTCTACTTCCGCCTCGTGAACGCAAGCCTGGGAGAGTCTATGCCTGAACCTACACTTCCGTTGCCGGAGATACCTCAGAAGCCAGCAAGTGGCCGCCTTTTGTTCTATTGCGTCGGGTTCGCCCTGTTCCAGGCTGCCTCCCTGGTATGTATCCTCTTGCTGTCCTTGACGCCCTGGTTCCTCACCCACGACAGTTACCCAGGCATCTACCTCCAGGGATACGCCACGCGCTTGAAGCATGAGGATTGCGATGTCGTTCTCTATGGGGACTCTACGGCACTCACCGGCCTCGATCCCGGGATTGTTCAACAGATCACCGGGTTGAAGACCTGCAACATTGCCGACACCATCTCGTCCCATATGATGGTCGGCAGCCGTTTCCCGCTCGATACCTACCTTGCGAACAACAAACGCCCTCGCTTTATTCTGGCGATGTATAACCCGCTCAACTTCAATCCCGACTGGCAACCCTTTTCGTCTTACTACGCGGACGGCGTCCTCTATGGTCTCCATTACAACGGAAGCAGGGCCTTCTATCGCGGTCTACTGTATCACCACTTCCAATGGGTTGCGCACTACACCTTTTGGGCTGGCACAGCCCTGATTGGCGATCTCGTGGACCGTGTGCTCCCCGGCTCCCGCCCTCCCGACTACAGCGGCAGGGCCGAGCGCACCAGCAGGCGCGGCATCTGGACCTACCCGTTGCCGCCGCAGACCACCTGCTTAACCCAACCGGCCAGGCCGCCTACTCTGGGTGATGTTCGCATCTACCCCGACAGCATCGCCGCTTTCCGCAAGCGATATGCCGTCGACGGGACCCAGGTGATGGTGAACATCGCTCCCATGCCCGCCTGCGTTGCCACGCGCGACCTTGTCCGCATCAATACTGTTGGCCTCCACGACAATGCCTTCGAGACACTCCCCATCTCTTACTTCAATGAGGGGGACTCACACTACAGTCCCGCAGGTTCAAGCCACGTCTCCATCGCAGCCGCCAACCAGATCCTCGCGCTTGAAAAACAACCGGCCGGCATCGCCCCTGCAAAGGAGCCCCAATGAGTTTTAGCAATTACATGTTTTATCTCGTCTTTCTTCCTATCGCACTGCTTGGCTTTCAACTGCTGGGCCGCTTCGGGCGCAGGTCAGCGATCGGATTTCTGGCGTTCATCTCTATCGTCTTCTACTCCAGGTGGAGCAATGAATACACGCTGCTGTTGCTGGGATCTATCCTGGCGAACTATCTCTTCTCCATCGCCATCGACCGCTCGTCCAAGCGCCCTTCAGCACAGACCTTCTGGCTTACGTTCGGCATCGTCACCAACCTCGGAGCGCTGTGCTACTACAAGTACCTCTTCCCCTTGCTGAACTTCTTCACCGGCATCGGCGTCGGCCACCATACGTGGGGCAAGGTCTGGCTGCCGCTGGGCATCTCCTTCTTCACCTTCACCCAGATCGCGTATCTCGTCGACCTGAAGCAGGGTATCGCCAAGCGCGAGGGCCTGCTCAGCTACTCGCTCTTTGTCACGTTCTTTCCCCACCTGATCGCCGGCCCCATCATCCATCACAAGGAGATGATGCCGCAGTTCAGCCAGGAGCGCCGCTACCAGTTGAACCGCGACGATATGGCCGTCGGCCTCACCTGGTTCACCATGGGCATGTTCAAGAAGGTGATGGTCGCCGACCGCATCTCGCCCGTCGCCGACGCCTTCTTCGCCCAGCCCATCGGCGCCGGCGCGCTGCCCGCGTGGCTGGGCGTGCTGACTTATTCGATGCAGCTGTACTTCGACTTCTCCGGCTACTCCGACATGGCGGTCGGCCTGGCGCGGATGTTCTCCATCCACTTCCCGCTCAACTTCAACTCTCCCTACAAGGCCACCGGCATCATCGACTTCTGGCAGCGCTGGCACATGACGCTGACCCGCTACATCATGGAGTACGTCTACAGCCCGATCCAGTTCGGCATAAGCCGCCGCCGCATGGACCAGGGCAAGAAGGTCTCGCGCAAGGCTACGGCGACGTTCGAGGGCTTTACCCACATGATCGCGCTGCCCACGTTGTTCACGCTGTTCCTGGCGGGCGTCTGGCACGGCGCCGGCGAACAGTTCCTGGTCTACGGTCTGCTGCACGGAAGCTACATCACGATCAACCATGCGTGGCGCATCTTCGTCCCCGCCGAGAGCCGCTTGAAGAAGATGATGACGGTGCCGGTAAGCATCTTGATTACGTATCTTGCGGTGCTGGTGGGCGAGGTGCTCTTCCGCTCCACGGGACTGCGCAGCGCGCTCTCGGTGCTGGCGGACATGACCGGCCGCCACGGCCTTGGGCACGGCTGGCCGGTCTCTCAGGTCCTGCTCATCGCGGCCCTTCTGACGGTGGTCTGGGTGATGCCCAACACCCAGGAGATCCTCGGCGAGACGCGCAAGGACGACGAGCCGAACTGGAGCATCCTGCCCCACATCAGATGGTCCCCAACCTTCCTGTGGCTGGCCGGTACCAGCGCCGCCTTCATTCTCAGCATGTTCTATTCAGAGGCAAGTTCATCGTTCCTCTACTTCCAGTTCTGAGTCCAATTCTGAGGACAGCGGCAATTCGCCGGCCGGCACTGCTGACGCCGCCCAGTTTCCCGGCGCTCTGCCTGTAACGGACTCCGCTAAGAATCCCGAGTCTTCTCCTCCAGCTAAGGCGTCAAAACAAGTGCGTCTTAGCTGGTTTGAAATTATTCCGTATCGCATCGCGCCTTTCGCACAGAAACTACTAACATCAGTCCGGAGTTACACATGCGCTCTCTCGTTCTCGGTCTCATCAGCACAACAGCTTTACTAGTCACCGCCTCGGCCCAGCAGCAGCCGCTCCTCACCGGCCAGGCCGCCTTCACCGACTGGAACCAGCAGGCCCCCGGCGTCCGCCACAAGATCACCCTCGCCGACCTCCCTGAGCCCAATCCCGCCGAAGCCGTCAACAACACCGCCCACGTCGTCCCGCGTCCCGACGATGCCTGGCCCATCGCGCCTCCCGGCTTCAAGGTCACCCTCTACGCCGGTGGAGACACCAAGCCCATGCAGCGCGCCGACAACAAGGAGGTCATGAAGCTCTCCGGCGGCACCTTCACCGAGCCGCGCTTCCTCATCGCCGCTCCCAACGGCGATCTCTTTCTCTCCGACTCCGGCGCTGGCATCGTCTTTGTCCTGCGCGGCGTCGGCCCCGACGGCAAAGCAAAAGCCATCGAGAAGTTCGCCACCGGCCTCGACCACCCCTTCGGCCTCGCCTTCTACCCCGCCGGCCCCAACCCAAAGTACCTCTACGTCGGCAACGCCACCACCATCCAGCGCTTCCCCTACAAATCCGGCGACCTCCACGCCTCTACCTCGCCTGAAACCATCGTCCCCGACCTCCCCGGCTACGCCCAGCTCACCGGCGGCGGCCACTGGACCCGTGATGTCGTTTTCTCACAAGACGGCTCAAAAATGCTCGTCAGTGTCGGCTCTGGCTCCAACATCAACGACGCCGACGCAGACTACTCCCGTGACGGCAGCAAAGGCCACGCCAAGGAGTTCCACCGCGCCGACATCCTCGAGTACACTCCCGACGGAAAGTTCCTCGAGGTCTACGCCCATGGCATTCGCAACTGCGTCGGCGAGGCCATCAACCCCACCACCGGCAGCCTCTGGTGTTCCGTTAACGAGCGCGACAACCTGGGCAACCACCTCGTCCCCGACTACGTCACCAGCGTCCCCGAAGGCAGCTTCTTCGGCTGGCCCTGGTACTACATGGGAGGCCACAAAGATCCACGCATGCCCGACCCCTGCGCCAACGGCACCGGCCCCAACATGCAAGCCCCGGCCCTCACCGAAGCCCAGGCAAAATCCTGCAAGCACGTCGACATCTCCAAGTCCGTCATGACCCCCGACGTCCCCGTCCAACCCCACATGGCCTCCCTCGAAATGACCTTCTACCCACAAGTGGCTTGCCGCGGAATCTGCCCTTGGGCGAACTATTCTGGCGGTGCCTTTGCCGCCGAACACGGCTCCTGGAACCGCAAAAACCGCACCGGCTACGAAGTCATCTTCATCCCCATGACCGACGGCAAAGCCAACGGCGAGTACGACGACTTCCTCACCGGCTTCGTCACCAAGGACGGCCAGGTCTGGGGCCGTCCCGTCGGCGTCGCCGTAGCCAACGACGGCAGCCTCTTCGTCACCGACGACGGCTCCCGCAGCGTCTGGCACGTCACCTACACCGGCAAATAAACCCAACACCCCTACACGCAGGAGAGGCCCGCAAAGCGGGCCTCTTCCTCTTTTTCTACTGATCTACTGCTCTACCCTCTACTGATCTAAACTCCGCCTACAGCCCGCCGACCGGCCCGCCACCTAGCTGCGCCATCGTCGTCCGCAGATACTTATGCGGATTCACCGCCGTCCCGCGCACCTCGACCTCATAGTGCAGATGCGGCCCGGTTACCCGGCCGCTGTGCCCCACAAATCCGATCACCTGGCCCTTCACCACCATCTGCCCGGGCACCACGTTAAAGCCCTTAAGATGTCCATAGACCGTCACAATCCCGTTGCCATGGTCGATATTGATGACCCGGCCATATCCGCTCTCGAGCCCGGCCTTCACCACCCGGCCGTCCGCCGGCGCATGCACCGGCGTTCCGTCCGGCGAGCCGATATCGACGCCCTTGTGGAACTCGCCCTCCCCGTTGCCCAGGATCGGGTCCTCGCGCTCCCCAAAGCCGCTGTTGATCGGCCCCAGGATCGGCCACATGTCCGGCATATGCGAGCCACCCGATCCCAGGTCGAGACCCGCAAAGTTGCTCAGAGAAGCATTCACCCCTATGCTCTGGTCCAGCGTCTGGTCGATGTTCTTTGCCGCCTCACCCTGCATCGCTGTCGTCTGCAAAGCATAGAACGTGTCCAGCGACTTGTAGTAGCTGTCGTCGCTGAAACTCGACGAATCGTCCTTGAGCGCGCCCTTCGCCGGATCTGCAGCCGGCTTCGCCGCGTGCAGCCCATGCCCATGCGGCAGCGTCAGCCGGCCAGCGGTCAGCCCATAGATCGCCGAAACTTCGCTCGCCAGCGAACCCAGGCTCGCCGCCTGGACGTCCTTCTCGTGCGCCGTCTTTTCCAGGTGCGCATAGTCCTTACGGGTCAGCGCCAGCTCATCGCGCAGATGGTTGATCGTCTCCGCCTTGGCCAGCATCCGCGAGTACGACCCCGCCATCCCCGCAATCGTAAACATGCCCGTAATAGCCGCAGCCACAAGCACATACACGTAGCGCATCGGAATATAGACGCGATCCACCGCGCCTTCCTCCGACCGCGTGATGTAGACCAGATAACGTTTGCGCAAAATGCTGCCTGCCTCAAATTCCGATTTCGTACGGGTGTACAGACCTAGACGGAACGCTACAGGCCCGAGTTTCCAAATTTCAACGCTCTGCCGGCCCAAAAGCCGACCCGCGACCCGGCCAGCCTTCCTGCGGCGGCACTGGGGTACGTACCTCTTATGTTAATAGACGGAACGCCTGGCGGCAAGCTTTGGGCCCACAAACCTGACACGCCGACGTGTAAAACTCGCCCAAAACGTCAATCCTCAAACTGGCGACTGGCAGATGAGAACTGGCAACTGACCATCGACCCGTTTTCCCCACAACCCAAGTATGCTGAACTCCATGCCGCGCATCGCTCGATCCCGGAACAACACGTCGCCCCACCGAGGAACGGGCGAACTTGCCCTGATCGAGCGCATCCGCCAAAAGGCCCCAGCTATACCCAACAAAACACTGGCATTAGGCATCGGCGACGACTGCGCCATCCTCCGCTCCCGCCCCGGCGAAGACCTCCTCGTCACCACTGACTTCTCCCTCGAAACCCGCCACTTCCGCCGCGACTGGCACTCCCCGCAATCCATCGGTCACCGCACCTTAGCCCGCGGCCTTAGCGATCTAGCCGCCATGGGCGCACGTCCCCTGGCCGCCTTTCTCTCGCTCGCGCTCCCCAAGAATGTCGCCCGCGATCCCGCCTGGCTGGACGGCTTCCTCGACGGCCTCCTCACCCTCGCCGCACAGCACAACGTCCCTCTTGCCGGCGGCGACACCTCCGAATCCCCCAGCCCTCACATCCTCGCCGACATCGTCCTGCTCGGCGCCGCTCCCCGAGGCCGCGCCCTGCTTCGCTCAGGCGCCCGCCCCGGCGATCTGGTCTACTGCACCGGCTCGCTCGGCGGAGCCGCCGCAGAACTCGCCCTCCTCCAAAAATCTCCCCGGCGCTTTCGCTCGGCAACCCCCGCAGACGACCACCCCCACCTCTTCCCCGCTCCTCGCCTCAAAACCGGCCAGGCCCTGCTCAAGCGCAACCTCGCAACCGCCTGCATCGACATCAGCGACGGCCTCTCCACCGACCTCGCCCACCTCTGCACTGCCTCTAACGTCGCCGCCGAGATCGACGCGGCCCTGCTCCCCGCGCATCCCCTCACCGCCCGCCTCACCGACGTAGAGCAAATCACCGCCATCCTGCACGGTGGCGAAGACTACGAACTCCTCTTCACCGCCGCTGCTTCCACCAAAATCCCCCGCAGCCTCGGCGGCGTCCCCCTCACCCGCATCGGCCGA
>Ga0302310_10001552_pt1 | contig 19428 bp, 15 predicted proteins | sample III_Palsa_N1_2_FD_200451 | JGI IMG/M metagenome (GOLD analysis project Ga0302310, IMG submission 200451) | Peat permafrost microbial communities from Stordalen Mire near Abisko, Sweden - III_Palsa_N1_2 | ecosystem: Environmental > Terrestrial > Soil > Palsa > Peat permafrost | place: Sweden...
GGTGGCGTCCGTCAGATCTCCATAGTGCAGGTGCAGGCGCACGCCGCTTTCGTGCGGGTCCTGATAAAGATGGTCAATGCGATCGGTGTTGAAAGAGGAGGCGCGGCGCTTGATGCCGTGGACCTCATAGCCCTTACCGAGCAGCAACTCCGCCAGATAGGCGCCATCTTGGCCGGTGATTCCGGTGATTAGAGCTGTCTTTTCCATCATTCCGCCGTCCCGATCTTTCTCGATTTCCGATACTACACTGGAGACCTAGCGGCATTCGGTTCACAAGGTGGGCGGCGCCGATATTATTCACCGGCTGCTCCTCCCGCGTGGCTCACCACTGCCAACTGCGCCCCATGCATCCTCCTCCCCAGCTTCCTTCCGAGAGCAGTGCTTGGCTGTTCGAACAGTCTGTGAAAGATCTCGGATAGGAGGTACGTCAGGAGAATGTACAAGGGAAACAGCCACGGGAAATAGGCGTGGCCATAGCATAGGCGAATGAAGGTGAACAACACCGTCGCGTGCACAAGATAGGCACTATAGGAAATTACGCCCATCCGCAAGACAAACGGCCGGTGAAGGAATCGCCGGAACGTTGGGAGGTTGATGGCGAGAAGCAATATTAGGACAGCCCCCACCAGCGTGGTCCAATCGGCGAGATATAGTGGCAGGAGATTCGACCCGAACAGTTTTGCGGAGGGCAGTGCACCGGGACCGTCGAAACAAGCAATTGCGAGCGCGACGAGCAGGCCTCGCTCAATTTTCGACCTGACGAAAAACCAGTGGCTGAGTTTGGCAATGTGTCGTTGGAGAATTATGCCAACGACAAAAAACCCGCCATAGAGAAAGTCGTAAAAAAATCCTTCGGAGCCGAATTTATCAGCGCAAAGAGCAGCGGCTATCGTCGCCATGAACGTGCCAATCAGCAGCACGGGTGCAGAAATCCGCTTCGATGCCCAATAAAGCAGCGGGTAAATGATCGATATGCGCATTTCATACACAAGTGACCAGAACGCCGTATTTAGCTGAGCATTGTCGAAGTGCCCAATCATCAGGAAATGCTGAAGGATGAGGGATCTCGAGGGAGGCTGGTTCCAGGTCTGATCGATCCAGGGATTCCCGGTGGGGGTCATTGAATATAGCGCTTGATCGGCAGCGCTCGCCAGAATCACGGCGGCCACATACGGAAAATAGATACGGCAAACACGCCTGACCATAAATTCGGGATACGAGGGGCGACTTTTCTTGCCGAAAGGAATTGCCAGCACAAATCCGCTGAGCAAAAAGAAAAGGACTACCGCTTCATGACCGGCTGCAATGAACCGCAGCGGTGAGGTGTTGAATCGCTCCCACCACGGCTGTGTCTTCCAGACGTTGAGGAAATGACCCACGATAACCGTCAGCGCCGCGAGTCCGCGCAGCGAATCGAGTTCCGCATAGCGGTGGACTACGGTTGCCGCATCAGACGGCTCGCTGGGTCTAACTGAGGACGCGCTGGGCATTTAGGGTCGCCTGGGAATTCTTGAGACACCAGCCATTGCCACTGGAGCCTCCGCCCCACCCCAAAGGCGTGGTTCGCTGGAACGACCCGCACTCTGGCGACCAGCGACCTGGGCGCCGACAAACGTACTAGTAAGCCCCGTTTCCACCCAAGACCACGTGAGTGGTCTTCACCAGGATATAAAAGTCCAGCAACAGGTTTTGGCGCCGGACATAGTAAACATCGAGCACCACCCGTCTGCGATAGTCGGTGTTATTCCGGCCGGTGACCTGCCACATACCGGTAACCCCCGGCCGCGTGGACAGGTAGCGGTGAAGGTGGCGCCCATAGCGCAGCAATTCTTCCCTGACCACCGGTCGTGGGCCTACGAGGCTCATCTCGCCCCGAATAACGTTCCAGAGCTGCGGCAGCTCATCCAGGCTGGTGCGCCGGAGGAATCGACCAACGGATGTGATGCGCGGATCAACGCGCAGTTTGTGGTCCCTAAGCCACTCTGCTTTGAGTTCGGGGCGCTGCTCGAGAAGATCCCGCAGCACGCGATCGGCGTTCGGTACCATGCTGCGGAACTTCAGACAATCGAAAGCTTGGCCGTTTCGCCCGATCCGTCGGTGCCGGAATATAACCGCGCCACCTTCGCGCCGCAGGAGGATGGCGACTGCAACGATTAGGGGCGAGAAAACGATCCCCAGAATCGCCGCTCCCAGAATATCGAAAATCCTCTTAAGAAATTCCCTGAGCGGCCTGTTCGGAGCAGAGCGATCATCTACGACAGGGTGGTAGGCGGCGGCGTCAGAATGATCGATGACGCGAAAGTGGCGTCGCGACGGATGAGCGCGCGCCGGAGCGCGACCGACCGGCAGCGTCTCTGCTTCCCGGCGTGATCTACTTTCGCCGCTCATTCGTGACGACTGCAGGCTGGAGGCGTGCGCACTGAAACGGGGCAATTCCCCGTCTGTCGACTCGCCAAGCTGTAGCGTCGGCAATTCAAGCCTCCTTCTCCCCTAGACATCAAATCAATGTCGCCAAATGGCGACGGACAGCCGGTGTTGGCGACGATCACGGCGCATTATCACGACTTTTAGGCAGGAAAACGCAGAATCAGTGGAGGCGTTGACACCCGATGCGGCGCCGCAACGCGGAGCTGCGCGCAAAGACCTCCTTCCTCGAATGTTCAAAACACAACCACAACTGTACCTAGGACCCATTATCAGGCATGAACTCTCATTCAATCACTGCAACTGTCATGCCGGCGCCGCAATTACCGGCAAACTTTGCGCTGCTATCACCATCTATCAGAAGTCCAAAAAGCCTGACTTCGTGTGGGACGCCACCTCGGATGAGGTCGAATGACTGGCGCGGCTAATATATCCAGTGATTCACAAACGGCTTTGACGCAAAGCCGATCAACGCAAATTATACATATGGGCCGGCGAACCTCGCCACTGTCGTGAGCCAACGACGGGCGGCTGCCCGCCCAATGCCTCCTTCAACATCGAGCAAGGCGCTCGAATTCCATTCGAGCACTCACCATTTCTGAATTGGAGGGGTCCTCTTGACCGGTATCGGAGCAATAACGTGTACTTTGCGCCCTATGCTTAAGCAGACTCTGATCCTGCCCGACCACCAATTTGACGTCGTCGGCTCCATCGTTCTATATCGGACGGATCCCCAGGAAATCGAACGGGCTATTGACCAGTTCCTTGCCTGCCCCATGAGCAGCCACCTGTGCATCATCGATAACTCGCCAACCCCGATTACGTTGCCAAAATACGACGCTGACCGGGTATCGTACGTTTTTTCGACGAGCAATCTCGGTTACGGTCGAGCTCATAACCTCGCGATCCGCGCCGCAGCAGGGCGCGCGCGTTACAGCCTGGTCATGAATACGGATATCCATTACTCATCCGACACCGTGCCGCGGCTCGTGAAGTTTCTGGACGAACGTCCCCAGGCCGGCATGGCCGCGCCGCAGATCCTGTACCCGGACGGCTCGCTCCAATATGTATGTCGCCTGTTACCATCTCCTGCCAATTTGTTTCTACGACGTTTTTTGCCGGGTAGCTCCTGGGCAAGACGGGCGGATCAGCGCTACGAACTACGCTGGTGGCCGCATGATCGGGTAGCGAACATCCCCTATTTCCAGGGGTCGTTCATGCTTATGCGTACGGCGCTGGCCAATCATCTGAGGGGCTTCGATGAACGATTTTTCCTTTACGGTGAGGACATTGACCTCACGCGGCGAATGCACGAGGTAGCCGAGACCCTCTACGTGCCGCACGTGCAGATCACGCACGAGTATCGGCGCTACAGCAACCGATCATTGCTGGGGACTTGGTACGGCATTCAGAACAATTGCCGCTATTTCAATAAATGGGGCTGGATCATCGATCCCAAGCGACGCAGTATCAATCGCAAGGTCATCGAAAGCTTGACGGTTCACTCGCGCGTCTGAATGGATCCGAATTCCACTGTGCTGCAATCTACATTTGTATATGGCGTCTTCAAGGGAATGGGAGATGTGCTGGCAGCCGCGCCTGTCGTCAGAAGTGAACTGGACAAGGGCCGTTTGGTAACACTCCTGGTTTATCCCCAACTGACAGGATTCATCCGCCTTCTTGATTTTGGCCCGGCGTCCGACCGTCTCACAGTGGAAGTACTGCCAAAGTCACGCGGGTCGCGCGGGATGTGGCAACTTTTTCGCCAACTCGCAAACCTGTCGCCGACGTTAGTACTAATCTCACCACATGCACCATCTCCAGCGGCGAGCTGGAAAGTCCCGCTGCTGATGTGGATTTGCCGGTTTTTGTTCTGGCCTCAGGCAATCCTGGCGGGGGCCAAATCTGAACCTTTGTCAGCACTCTTTGACAAGCGATTCCAGGTAAACCGCGAGTTGCCCTTGACGGCTCGCGAATGGAGTTTGTACCGGCAGGCGTGCCCCAATATTGATGGCACGCCAACTGATGCCCGATTCAAATCATCCATGTATTCCGCTTGCGGCGTCGAACCGGAATTTGACCTTATAATCCATCCTGGAGCGACCGCACCCAATCGCAAATGGCCACTCGAACACTACGCCGAGCTCATGCGTTTGCTGCCGGCCGATTTTCGCATTGCAATCGTCGGCTTACCGAGCGACCTCGAGCCATTGCGCCAAATCATTCAGACTGAGCGGGATACCGTCTTCATCTCCGGAACGCTCGAGGAGGCCATCACGTCCCTGGGGCGCGCGCGGGTCGCGATGACCATGGACAGTGGGAGCATGTTCTTTGCCAACATGCTCGGCGTTCCAACGGTGGCGCTATTTGGACCCTCAGCACCACAGTTCGTTATACCCGAACGGTCGAACATTCTGCCAATCTATGAGCAATCTCTACCATGCCAGCCCTGTCGCGACGCGACGTGCCGTATTGGAACCATTGAATGCATGACACGCATTGCGCCAGGCGTGGTCGCGCGCCGGCTTATCCGAGCCATTGAAGCAAGTAAGAACAGGGAATTATGACGTGCGCTTGCGCGCAATCACCTGGATCTGTGCCAGCGCGGCGCCGTCCGTCTGATCAACCGGCACGCCCATTAGGTCGAAGATGCGGCTCGCAAGGTTCGCGGCTCGCCTGCCGGTCGAGCCCAACCGGCGTAGAACCGCGACCGCTCGGCGCCGCAGCCCGAAAGCGACACGCCCCAAGGCCCCAATATGCGTGCGGCGACGCCGGTGATCGTAGCCAAGATCCTGGATTTCGCAGTCCAGCAATTCGGCCGCTGGAAGACTCAAGACAAGACTTCGAATATCGTAAGAAACGGGAGACCAGCTGGACTCTCCGCCGATTCTGAACGTTGCCTTGTGATCAAGGTTGAACATACTGGGCCAGGTTCCCTGCTCGTAGAGGTTTTCATCGGGAACTACCAGAATCAGATAGCCACCAGGCTTGACCAGGCGCCACCACTGACTCAGTGCCTGCGGAACATCGCGCATGTGCTCAAGGCAATGTGAGCTGCATACGGCGTCGTAGGCTGCATTCGGTCGAACCTCCGCAACATATTGTGCGTCGCCGTGGGCCAGATCAAACGGCTCCGCGTGCGGCGTAATGGGATCGGGCCCACAGCCAATATCGATGATTCTCCCGACCAGATACTTGCCCGCGAACCCATCGCCCCGTACCCGTGATGTCTTGGTAGCCTCGTCAGTCATTCATGTTGGATCGCAAAAGAGGCCATTGTAATCGTGCGCTATACCACGGCAATTCGTTTTGCGAACAGGAAAACCACGCCGCCGATCAAACCAAAGATCAGGCCAAGCAAACCAAGAGCAGCGGGGCCAAGTGATGAAGGTTTCTCCGGCACGAAGGCGGGATCTATCGTCTTGATCGCGTATTCGTCCCGGCCTCGCGCCAGCATTTCCTTGTTTATCTCTTGTTCCTGAAGTGTATAGATCGTACGACGCGTTTCTACGCCTGATGCCTGTGCTGCCTGGTCGTTGAGATATTTGATGTTTCGTTCCGACTCAGCAATAGCCTTGTCGCGAAGGTAGCTGTTCGTCAGTTTTACGAGATCATTTGCCCAACGCGCCGCCATTATCGGATCTTTCCATTTGATGGTCAGGATGATGAGCCCAGTCTTTGCGTCCGTACTGACCTGCCTAATCTGTTTTTGAAACATGCGATTCGCCTGCCACAACGTTGGCACACGATCCGGCGAATCGACCCGCCATTTCTGGGTCCGTGCATCCCAGCGATTCGCATAGAGTATCGGTAACAGGTTCGAGTCTTTTATATAGCGTTCAGTCAGAAGTTCGGATTGCAGCACGGCAGCCGCCTCCTCCCGCTTGCCGCCGCCGGCGATGTTGACTCCGGCCAACGACGCCAATCCACTGTATTGAGAGGCAATTGCACCCAGCCCACCAAGTGAACCGCCGGAGTTTTCCTCCAGTACGGGAGCAAGTAGGGTCGTGGCCTGATACGTACGACCCGCAACCAGTCCAAACGTCGCGCCGAGCGCCATGCAAAGCACGGCGAACGCTGCGACTCCGTACTTGGCCCGCCCGACCGCCGCGGCAAGTTCACCTATTGAGATTTCGTTCTTGTCGCTCACATTCCGTCCGTTTGTTTGCGCGCTTCCCATATCACTCGCCCACTACTGCCCTCAGGCGTAGTGGCTTGCCGAATCTGCAGTCCTTTGATTGGAAACACGCGTGGCAGGTCCGGACCGAAGTTCCAGAAACAGAGCACGCCATTCGGCGATAGGGGGTCACGATGATATTCAGGGGGAGTCACGAGGTGCGTAACTTTACCGCCGTCTACGATCGCACGCTGAAAAGTCTTCGGCCGCGGTGGAACGGTAAAGATATGCACCCCATTTGGCCGCAGCACGCGGGCGGATTCCCGCATTGCGGCACCGAAATCGGGTACATGTTCAAGTACATCACTCGAGACGATCAGATCGAGGCTTGCGTCCGGGAGAGTCAGTTGGGTAATATCCTGGCACTCAATACCATCTGTGCGTCGAAGCCCCAACGGGGTGTCGGGACGATAAAAGGTGGGGCGATAACTCCTGGCGCGCTCCAGAATATGGCGAAGCGGGGACTGAAAATCCAATTCCAGAACGTCGAGGTCTTCCATTCTCGGGAATGTGCCGCGCAGATAGTCCGCGAGCAGTTCATAGCGCAGATTGGCACGACACCGCAGGCACGCGCGGAACTCCTCGTCGGCGCCGAATGCAAGGATGATGGACAGCCGTCGGCAGGCGCGGCATGTGCGCAAACGGGACTCAGGCAGATATCTTAGGTTAGGAAGCAGACGCGTCCTGACCTTGCGGGCAATGTCCGCCGACGACAGATCAGCGAGCCACCAGCCCATCATCGACCTTGCGCGTCGCGCGCCTGTGCCATGCGGGCTGACATCATTTCCCGCCCTCTTCTGAATGCGTCCAAGTATTCATCGAGGAACCGTACCACGTTAAAGCGCGATGCATAGGCGCGGCCTGCCGCGCCCATAGCTGGCAGTCCGCTCCGAACGGCAATGCAGTGGCGCAGGGTTTTGCCGAATGTTGCCAAATCATCTGGATCTACCACCCAACCCCGGTCCGGTCCAATGAATTCTGGAATCCCGCCACGATCCGACGCGATTACCGGAACTCCGGCGTTGAATGCTTCAATCAGGACCAGCGGCGCCGTGTCATTCCACAACGAGGGCACGACCAGGACGTCAATCGAGGCAAGGAATTCATCAGGGCGGACAAACCCCAGCCAACGGATCGAATTTATGGCACCGGTTCGTGCTCGCAGGTCTGCCTCGTATTGATCATCCCCGCGTCCCGCGATCCACAGTTCCGAATCTGCAGCGCAGCCGGACATAAAAGCATCCACGAGCCTATGTAACCCCTTCGTCGGCCGAAGCTGCCCGAGAAAGCCGAATCGCAATGGATCTGATGGGTTCCGCGGAATGGGAGCGTGCACCGCCTCGGCGGTAAGCGCATTTAGAATTATCTGTTTCTCGGAATTCGGGAAGTACCCGTATTGCTCATGGCGCTCGATGATGAACCGACTCACTCCCACGACAACGTCCACATGTCGGGTCATTGTGCGGCGGGGGCGAGATAAAACATGGCAGTCCACACATTGCACTTTGCAATTGACGCCATTCTTGAACATGACGGACTTCGGGCACAGCAGATACTGGTCATGCAACGTATGTACGCGGGCAAACAGCGCATCCCGGCCTGCCCCAAGGGAGGCTGACGAGAGTCCAGCGAGATTGTGGCTGTTCACAACATCAGGCGCTTCGGCGTCGATAATCCTGCCGACTGCGCGCGCCATCAGTGGATTGTAACTGTCGACCGCATGCCAGATTAGCTTGCGGACCTGACCGGGCCGAGCAGCCGAAAACGGACGATAGATGTTGCGCACCGGCAGATAGTAAATGCGGACGCCGTTGATTTCGCGTTGCACGGAGCTGCCGGTTGGCTGCGTCGTGACGACCACCGCCTTGTGACCGCCTGCCGCGAGGCCTTCGGCGAGAGTCTGGACAACCCGCTCAGCCCCAGCTGTGATGTTCGGTGGATATGATGCGTTGAGCAGGAGGACCTTCAATTGCGGCAGTGCTCCCTGGCCGATACGGCGAGCAGCGCCGGGTCGCCCTGACTGCGCGCCATCGCAGTGCATTGCCAGGCAATTATAAGGTGCATATATTTCCGAACTCTATATTACTTCGCCTATTATCTCCAGATTCTTCAGGCAGGCACTTAAGGACCACATGTATCGAGTCACAGTAGCAATCGTCACATACCGATCCAAAGGAGAGTTGCCGGAATGCCTTGAAAGCCTGCTCGCTTCCGACATTCCCCTGAAAATCGTCGTGATTGACAACGATTCCCGTGACGGCACGCTCGAGCTGGCGCAGGATTGGGCAGCCAGGCACCCCAATATCATTGCCTTCGGCAGCGGCGGCAATATCGGGCTGGCGGCCGGCAATAACCTCGTAATACCTCACCTTGAAGGCGATTACGCCCTCATGCTCAACCCCGATACGATACTGCGCCCAAATACTGTATCAACGATGGTTGCCATGCTCGATGGCGATCCCAAGATCGGTATGGTCGGCCCCAAGAACATCTACCAAGACGGAAAAGTCTTCTCCAGCTACCAGCGGGCATGGAATCTGTGGCATGTCTTCCTCTGGCGCGTCGTTCCGTATTCTCTGACCCGCAAAATTTACGACGATTGGTCCCGCTACGCGGAGTCCGAAGTATTTTATGTTTCTGGGTCGTGCCTCCTCATCCGCTCCGATTTGTTCCGGACCATGGGAGGTTACGATCCGGAGTTGTTTTTGACGATCGAGGATGTGTGTGATCTGGGTCGGCGGGCGAGAGAACGCGGCTACAAGGTGGTGTTCACCCCGCGCACTGAAATCATCCACCATTGCAGCCGTAGCGGTGACCAGGTCCCTTTTCTTGCAGTGCTCTCAAGCTATAAGGGCAGTATTTACTACTTTACCAAGTACAACGGCCGCGTAGGCGGCACGGCTGCATATGCCATCGTGACATTCGGATGCCTGCTCAAGATTGCGGTTTCCTACTCCAAGGTTCTGATACGCAGGCGTCCGGTCGATCGCACAAACCTGGGTGTTTATTGCAAGATACTTCCCGAATTGTTGCGGCGAGGCCCAAAGATCATCTCCGCACGCTGACGCGCACCCCTGAGCTGCTGGCTCTTTTGACTCCCTTGCCACGCGCATGCGCCCGATGGAGTATCAAGTGCTGAAATCGCGCGTGCCTCGACCGGCCTGGCGCCTGTCGACCAATCTCTTCTGGCAACTGGTCGGCCAGGCTTTGCCGTTGGTGATAGCAGCGATCACCATTCCGGTTGTCCATGCGCGGGTGTCGCCGGCCGACTTCGGTATTTTTACCCTATCCATCACGGCGTTCGGGATCATGAGCGTCCTCGACCTGGGCCTGGGAAGGGCCAGCGTTCGGTTCGTGTCGCGGGCACTGGCGTTGGGCGACCGCAAGACTGCGGCGCGCGTCGCTGCCCAGTCACTACTCATACTTCTCGTGATATCCATATTGCTGTGCGCGGTTTGTCTGCGTCTGGGGCCAATAGCCGTGTCGCGATGGCTCTCCGCAGACTCATCGAATGACCCGCAGCTGCGCGATGTCGTCCGGATCCTGGCGCTCGTTCTTCCGGCCATCGCCCTGACATCCGCCATGCGATCGCTCATGGAGGCTGAACTGCGATTTCGGCGCATCGCAGCTATCCAAGCCGTATCCGGCGCCTTGACCTTCGGCTCGCCTTTGGTCGTTTCACTTTACACATCAAACATTCGACTGATCGTGCTCTCGGCGGCGCTGGTTCGTGCCTCGTCGCTGCTCGTCTACGCCTTTGGCGTACGGCACTGGCTGCGAGACCCGAATTTTCGCGGGGGCCTGCTGGTGCGCCCATCGCGGGAATTCCTGCAGTTCTCCGGGTCGTTGATGGTTTCCAATCTGGTGGGAACTACTGTCGCCTACGCGGACCGCGCGTCGCTTGCGGGGATCATCCCGCTGGGCCGCCTTCCCTACTACAACGTACCGCTGGATTTTCTGCTGCGGTTCATGCTCCCGATAAATGGTGCCATCACGGTGGCGTTTCCGGAGCTATCCCGTCGCGCCACAAAACCAGGCGACCTGGACAAGATCAATCTCATAGCCATTTCCGCGTTAGGAGGTCTGCTCGGCCCCGCGTTGCTTCTGGGATCCTTGCTAACGCCCCTGTTTCTTTCCGTCTGGCTCGGAAATGACTTCCGGGTGACGAGCACGGTATTGCTGCAAACCTTCCTGATCGGCTTTCATCTACAGGCGTTCAATGCACTGAGTATGGCGACTCTCGGTGCGCGCGGAATTGCCGCCCGTATCGCGGTGATGCATGTCCTGGAAGTACCGCTTTATCTGTTCGGGTTGACCTTTCTCGGCAGCCACTACGGGCTGCGCGGGCTAGCCGTGGCGTGGTCGGCGAGAACACTCTTTGAGTTTTTGGCATTCGGCGCCATGATCATTGCGGCCGCAGAATTGCGCGCCCGGCATTTCCTGGTCCTCATGCTGGCAGGCATGCATACGTTTCCATTGTTGATCGTCGTTACCATTCACTTGAATTGGGCCGCATTGCTGCTCTCTGCAACGTTGACGGGTTTGAGTGTCATGTTGGTCAGATCGCAGTTCCTTGCCATCACTGAACGGCCGTTGCCCGCATCGGCGATGCCCTGAACATGCCTCAGATAATTATAGTTTTCTGCCTTGCGGTCGTAGTCCTCACATACGTGCTGTTCTCGATGCGGGTCGGAAATTTCATCAATGTCCTGACTCCATTCCTCCTTTTCGAAATACCCGCCCACTACGTACTCGAGCTGGTTTATATCGCCCTGTTCGGACGCTCAGGCAGCGACTATGCGTATTTCTACTGTTACGCCACATATACCCTGGGCATAGTCGCCACCGCAGCTGGCTATCTCGGAATGACAGCGCGGCCGGTCTCGTTGGTGCTTGCGGCTCCCACCTTGCGAGTGCGCGGTTTACCCGTCTTTTTCCTGCTCGTTGGCGCTGCACTCTATGCGCCGGTTCTGCTGGCATACCCGAACCTGCTGACATCGCCGCGCGAAATCTACTCCCTCACCAGAACGGGTTTTGGAATCTATTTCTTTTTAAGCTCGTTCGCAGTCTACGTCGGTTACATACTGTTTCTGTTCTCAGGGGCCCGTCGCCGCAGTGCCCACATGACCTACTTCGTAGCCGCGTGCGTGATCCTCTACATGCACGGGAGCAAAGGACAGGTACTCCAGCTTTTCCTGATTGCCCTCTTCTATTACACGTTCGTAGGCCTGAAGAGTTTCGGGATTCGCAAAATGGCCCTGATCGGACCCGCCGCGGCGATAGGAATCGTTGGACTGTTCTACCTTACTTCCCCTGTTGATTCGGCGTTGGACATGGTCTCGAGTATTGCCGAGTATTCTGACTATACCCGTAACTCAATTTTGGTCATCGACGACCCGAACCTCAATCTTCAGCACGGACAGCTGACAGTTGGCGAGATGATCTATTCGCTCGTGCCCCGGGTATTGTTTCCGGACAAGCCCAGCGATTTTGGGTCACTCTGGTTGGCCGAACAATATTTCCCCAGGCGCTTTGCCGAGAATACCGGCGCGCCCGCCTTTGGCATCGGCGTGCCTTACGCGGACTTTGGCGACTTCGCCATCGCTTACTGGATGCTAGCGGGTCTTCTCTCCGGCATCACGATGCGGCTTCTGACATCCAAATTACAATTCGCTCCCGATGCTGGAACCTTCGCCCTGTTGCTGGTGTTTCTCAACGTGCAACTCATACCGGCCGGAGCGGCAATTCCGCTGGCTTTTTACTATCTGTGCGCGATTCTCATCCGCATTATCGCAGGCAGGCCGCCCGCACGTGAAGCGACGCAGGCCGTTGCCGTCTGACCGCATTGCAAGGGGCCGCACACGGCAGTTACAGAGACAGGGAGTGCACTGCGGCGACCGATACGGCGATGTTATACAAGATCTGTGTAATCGCCTGCCACATCGGCAACGGCGGCAACTTTTCGGTATCCAGCGGCACGACAATCGTGTCGCCGGGATGGATCTTGGTAGCCTCTGAGTTTATTCGGAAGAATCCGCCGGTATTGGCCACGACGCTGCCATTGGCGCGCACTACATATATCTTCGATGCATCTGCATGGACGGTCATGCCGCCGCTCAGCGCTATGTAGTCGGCGCGGGTCAGATCCGCTCTGTAAAGGTGAGAGGTGACGCTCTGCACTTCACCAATCACGGTTACTTCCTGCTGGTACCGCGGCACGATCAGATCGTCGCCATTGCGTAGTACCACGTCGTACTCCGAACCCATGGGCTCGCTGATGACCCGCGGTAGGTCAATGACCAGTCGTCCAATGGCCTTGGCAGCTTTCAGTTGCGTCAGAAGAGTCTGGCCAATTGCCAGCGAAGCGGTAGGATTGGCGCCCTGCCCGTTCAACTGCGAAGCGGCCGAAGCCTGCAGCGCCATGGTCGCGATATCCGTCTGCATGCGCTGACCCAGGAAATCCAACTGCTGCTGTTCACGCTGCTGCAGCTCCGTGCGGGTGAAGACACTGCCCTCCGGGAAGGCATATTCGGTCAGTCCTCCCGCCCGGGCCAGCACGGACTTGAGCGTCTCCCCATGCTTGATGGCGTAGGTGCCAGGGAATCGAACCTGCCCTGCCAGAATGACCTGCTCCTGCTCGCCCCAGAGCGAGATCTCCTTGACCGACAGGGCATCGAAGGGTTGCAGCTTCAGGTTGGCCCCTGGCTCTCCGCGCAGCACCGCACCCAGGTCGACATCGATGACCTGTGTCTGGCGCGACATTCCGTCCACGGTCCGATAGCGCGCCAGTTCCGCAAGTCCCCCATAGGCCGAATCCGACAGGCTGCCGCCGGCGCGGATCAGGTCGCTGATCCGCATGCCGGGCTCCAGGGGATACTCGCCGGGCACTTTGACCCGGCCATCGACGCGGACCACTGGGGAAGGCTGGTCGTACCCCGCCTGCAGCCGCAGGTCATCCAGCAGCGGCTGAATGATGCGCTCACGGCCGGACTGCAGGTCGAATACCGTGATCTCATCGCGCGCCATCAGGGGCACATTCGCGGCGGAAGCCGGATTGACCAGGGCGGCCGCCAGATCAGCCGATACGGCAACTGTATGGCGGTCGGGCGGCACTTCCCGTCGGATCAGCACATAGTGCAGATCCGCCTCCGATCGCAGGTCATCCACCGAATGCAGCGCATCCGTCAGCTTCATCCCCGGATGCCACGCCACCGCTCCGGGCGTGAAAACATAGCCCTCGATACGCACGCCGGCGTCAAGGGTGGGAATAAGCCGGGTCACCCGCAGCAGGTCGCCGTTGCGAAGTGGCTGCACGCTGGATGCTCTTGTGCTCAGATTCACGGAAATCACGCGCCGATCGCCACGCTCATCGATGCGTGTGAGCTGGCCCTGGCTGTTCTCGGCGTCCGGCGTCAAGCCGCCAGCGAGCCTGAGGAGTTCCGCCACGGTCGCACCAGGACGAATTTCATAGATCGCCGGCCGCTTGACCTCACCTTCGACGCTGGCCGTCTCCCCCAGCGGCGGAATGAACACCACATCCCCCGGCAGCAGCTTCGCATCATCCGTGGTATCGCCCCGGATCAGCAGATCGTAGAGATCCAGGTGACGCACCACGGCGCCCCCGCGCTTCAACTGGATGTCGCGCAGCGAACCGATCCGCTTGATGCCGCCTGCCGCATACAGCGCCGAAGTAATCGTGCCCAGGCCGCTGATGCTGTAGGAACCGGGCACCTGCGCCTCGCCCAGCACGAACACGCGGATGGCGCGCGTATCCCCCATGCTGACACTGGCCTTGACGCCGATCATCTGTCGCGCCACGCGTTGCTCGAGGTCTTCCTTGACGATGGAGAAGCGCTGCCCGGCCACATTGATGGGCCCGAGTTCCGGGAAACTCACCCGGCCATCGCGGTCCACCACGAGGTTCAGATTGCGATTCTGGTTGCCGTACAGCTGCACCTGGAGTTGGTCGCCGGCTCCCAGCACATAGTCCGCAGGCACCGGCACATTGGTGACCGGCGAAAAAGTCGAAGGGTCACGCTCAAAGAGGTCATAGCCAAAGGGCTGCAGACCCTCGAGCCCTGTCTTGCGCAGCGGCAGGCGCGTCAGGCGGAAATGCAGGCTCTGCAGCATCGGATCGACTTCCAGCCGCAAGGTGGCCTGTAGCTCGGTCAGGCCTCCCAGGGGAATGCCGGAGAGCCCCGGTAGCGTCAGCACGCCCTCGCGCGACAGCTGGTAGGGATTTTTGGAACGGATCAGCAGGATCAGCTTCTGCAGGCGCTCCTTTTCCAGGTCGGTCAGCTGGGTGCTATCGTCCTGTGTCGACTGTTGCCCCTGGGTCTGCGCCAGCTGCTGCTGTGCCTGAAGGTTCTGGAACTGCTGCATCTGCGCCTGTGCGAGCTGTTGGGTCTGCTGCACCTGTAGCTGCGCGCTGTAGCTGCTCGCGGCGGCCGCGGAAAAAGTGTCTACCTGCCGCGGCTTGAGCGGATGCAGGTCCACTTCGATAACGACAGAATCCTGGCCCTTGAAGAGAGGCGGCCCAGCATTCGCTCCCTGATCTTGCGTCTGCTCCCCTTCCTGTTCGCGGTCCTCGTCACGGCGCGTGCGCCGAGGATTTTGCTGATCGCTGCCCTGCTGTTGTTGCTGGCCATTGCTCGAGCCACCGGTCGTCGTGCCTGTCATGCTGGTGTTGTTGCCGCCGAGCCGCTGCATGATCTGCTGCTGCTGGTCGGACGACAGCCCTTGAAAGATGCTGAGTGGGTCGGTACCTGAACCGGAACCCGTGGTGGTCTGTGCCAACAGAGATTGCGCCGTCAGGGCGCCGAACAACAGCACCGCGGTTGCGCATACGACTGAGCGATAAATTGATCTACGGAACGACTTCGACATCCTTGCCTCGACCTTGCTCATTTTCGTTAGCGACCCCGCCATTGGGAGATGAGACTCAGCGCGCCTTTCACACCAGAACTGGCGTCCTTGGCCTTGCTCGGATCCTCCACCAGCGGCACGAGCGACTCAGCCAGCTTCTTGCCCAGTTCCACACCCCATTGATCGAAACTGTTGATGCCCCAGATCACGCCCTGCGTAAACACCTTGTGCTCGTACAGCGCCACCAGCTTGCCGAGCGTCGTCGGATCCAGGCGACTGAAAATGATCAGGGTGCTGGGTCGATCCCCGACGTGGACCTTGTGCGGGGCCACCTGGTCGATGCGCTCCGCCGGCATGCCCTGCTGCTTAAGATCCGCGCGGACGGTTTCCTCAGACTGGCCATTCATGAGGGCCTCGGCCTGCGCCAGGCAATTGGCGAGCGCGAGGTTCTGATGATGCTGATCGCCGCAGGAGGAGTTCACGGGCGCAATGAAGTCGAGCGCTGCACGCATGGTGCCCTGATGCAGTAGCTGGAAGAACGAATGCTGCGCGTTGCTGCCCGGCTCGCCCCAGATGACCGCGGCGGTTTCCCACGTCGTGTGCTCACCGTCCTGGGTTACTGATTTGCCGTTGCTCTCCATCTCCAGCTGCTGCAGGTACGCCGAGAGGCGCTTGAGGCGGTCGTCGTACGGCAGCACGGCCAGCGTCGGCAGCTTGCGGAAATTGATGTTCCACACCCCGACCAGCGCCATCAGCACCGGCAGGTTGTCCGCCCATTCCGTGGTGCGGAAATGTTCGTCCATGGCATTCGCGCCGGCCAGGAACTGCTCGAAGTTCGCCTTGCCGATGGCAATCGCCAGCGCCACGCCAATGGACGACCACATCGAATAGCGGCCGCCGACCCAGTCCCACATCTGGAAGCGGTAGTCCTTGTGGACTCCGAACGCATCCATCGCCTTGTGATTGGTCGACACGGCGGCGAAATGTTTCGTGACTACGCTTTCGCCGAGCTTTCCGACAAGCCAGGCCCGGGCGGTCTTGGCGTTGGTGAGCGTCTCGAGCGTGGTGAAGGTCTTGGAGGAGATGATGAACAGCGTCGTCGCCGCGTCCGCATCCTTGAGCACATCGTAGAGATGGCAGCCGTCGACGTTCGATACGAATTCCACCCGCGGGGCGCCCTTGGTGAACTCCTCCAGCGCGAGGACCGCCATGGCCGGACCCAGGTCCGAACCTCCAATACCGATGTTGACGATCAGCGTGAACGGCTTGCCACCGCTGCCGAGAATGCGGCCGTCGCGCACGGCCGTCGCGAAGCCCAGCATGCGGTCGCGTTCGGCAATGACTTCGGCAGCGATCTCCTTGCCACCCACCGCCGCGCCGCGGGGCTGGCGCAGAGCCACGTGCAGCACGGCACGGTCCTCGGTGCGATTGATGTGATCGCCACGGAACATGCCGTCGATGCGATCCCGCAGCTTCACGTAATCGACCAGCGAGTAGAGCTTGTACAGCGCTTCCTGGTCGATGCGCTGGCGCGAGAAATCCATCGACAGGCCCAGCGCCGCGCGCGAGAAACGCGCGTAGCGGTCCGGATCCTGTTCAAACAGGACACGCGTATGCAGCGCGCTCAGGCGGCTCTCGTGGGCCGCGATTTCGTGCCAGATCGGCAACTGGGGTCCGGGAGTGGCTGTCATGTGTGTTTACCTCGGCGCGCGCGGGCTTTAGCGCAAGGGATCTTGGGTGGATCAAACGTAGAACCGCGCGATGCTGTCGACGACGTACTGCAGTTGTTCGGGGACCAGGTCCGGGTAGATCGGCAGCGCCACGGTTTCCAGGGCCGCACTTTCCGAATGCGGAAAGGCGGCCGCCGTATGACCCAGATAGGCGAAGCACTGCTGCAGATGCAGCGGTACGGGGTAGTAGATCTCCGAACCCACCTTGAGTTCCGCGAGGTGCTGGCGCAGCCGGTCCCGGTCCTGCGCACGGATCACGTACTGATTGTAGATATGCCGCCCACCGGGCACGCCGGCGGGCGTGCGTACCTTGACGCCCAGCTTCGCCTTGGCGAAGGCGCTGTCGTAGAAAGCGGCATTGCGCTGGCGCGCGGCACTCCAGGCATCCAGGTGCGGCAGCTTCACATTGAGTACGGCTGCCTGCAGTTCGTCGATGCGGAAATTGCCGCCGATCAGCGAGTGGTAGTACTTGGGCTTGCCGCCATGCACCCGCAGCACGCTCATGCGTTCGGCCAGGTTAGGATCATTCGTCACACACATGCCGGCGTCGCCGAAGGCCCCCAGGTTCTTGGTCGGGAAAAACGACAGACAGCCGATATCACCGAAACTGCAGGCGCGATGCCCTTGCGAATCATCCGCGCCGATGGCCTGCGCCGCATCCTCGATGACTTTGAGCCCATAGCGGCGCGCCAGGATCAGCAACGGCTGCATGTCGGCCACCTGGCCGTACAGATGCACGGGCATCAGCGCCTTGATGCTGCCGCCGGTCGCCTTGTTCACCAGCACCCCGTCCCGCAGCTCGCAGGCCTCGGCGAGGAAGGTCTCGACGGCATTCGGGTCGAGGTTGAAGGTCACCGGGTCGATGTCGCAGAAGACCGGCCGCGCGCCCGTGCGGGCGATGGTGCCGGCGGTGGCGAAGAACGTGTACGGGCTGGTGATGACCTCGTGCCCGGCGCCGATATCCAGCGCCATGAGCGCCAGCAGCAGGGCATCGGTGCCCGAGGAGACGCCGATGCCGTACCGGCACTGGCTGTAGGCGGCAACGTCCTTCTCGAGTTTCGCCACCTCGGCCCCGAGGATGAATCCCTGACTGGCGCAGACCCGCTCGATGGCCGCGAGGGTCTCGTCCTTCAAGGTCGCGTACTGCGGCTTCAGATCCAGCAGGGGTACTTGCATCGTCACAAGTCTAATCGACTGGCACCCGCTTCACACACCAGTCGCGGCTGCCGCGGCGTCGATCTGCTGCCACAGGCAGCACCCCTTGCTGGACTTGCCGATGAGGTCCAGGAAGGCCTGGTGGGCCAGCTCCTCCTCCGGCGTGGCGCTGATGACACACAAGGGCACCGCCGGCCGGACCAGCGGTCGGGCCGTGAGGATCTCCTCGCCGTTGCGTGTTGCACCACTCTCCCCCAGCCGCAGTGCGACCTGGCCGCCGGTCATGGCCAGGTACACCTCCCCGAGCAGCTGGGCATCGAGCAGCGCGCCGTGCAGCTCCCGGCCCGAATTGTCGACGTTGTAGCGCTTGCACAGGGCGTCCAGGCTGTTGCGCTGCCCCGGGTGCATCTGGCGCGCCAGGGCCCACGAATCCACCACCGCGCACAGCGAGGTCACCGTAACCGACTCACCGGGCAGGCGTGCGAATTCGGCGTCCAGGAAGCCCACGTCGAAAGCGGCATTGTGGATGATGAGTTCCGTGCCGCGCAGGAACTCGATCAGCTCGGCTGCAATCTCGCCGAACTTCGGTTCCGACTCGAGTCGTGCCCGCGTGATGCCGTGGACCTCCAGGGCCCCCTCGTCAATGTCCCGCTCCGGATTCAGGTAGCGATGGAAGTGGCGTCCGGTGGGCCGGCGGCTGACCAGTTCGACGCAACCGATCTCGATGATGCGATGATTCTGGTTCGCTTCCAGGCCCGTCGTTTCCGTGTCCAGAATGATCTGCCGCATTTCGCTCATACCGCCTTCGAATGATGGGGCGCGGCCAACAGCGCATCGATGGCGAGATTCGCCAGTTCATCGACACGCTCGTTGCCCGGATCCCCCGAGTGTCCCTTGACCCACTGCCAGGTGAGGGTGTGTACGCTTGCCACCTGCTCGAGTTTTTCCCACAGATCCTGGTTCTTCACCGGCTTCTTGTCCGCCGTGCGCCAGCCGCGGGCCTTCCAGGCGGGCAGCCACTCCGTGATGCCCTTGATGACGTACTGCGAGTCCGTCTGGAGGGTCGCCACGCTCGGG